>Ga0213872_10001831_pt1 | contig 13191 bp, 12 predicted proteins | sample VelepicomBERX_R2_FD_160071 | JGI IMG/M metagenome (GOLD analysis project Ga0213872, IMG submission 160071) | Rhizosphere microbial communities from Vellozia epidendroides in rupestrian grasslands, the National Park of Serra do Cipo, Brazil - RX_R2 | ecosystem: Host-associated > Plants > Roots >...
TCCTGGATGCGGCCGGCCAGACTGTCGGGCGAGAAGCCGCCGAACACCACCGAATGGATGGCGCCGATGCGGGCGCAGGCCAGCATCGCCACCGCGGCCTCCGGGATCATCGGCATATAGATGGTGACGCGGTCGCCCTTCTTGGCGCCCAACGCCTCGATCGCATTGGCGAAGCGGCAGACTTCCTCATGCAGCTGGCGATAGGTGATCTTTTTGCTGTCCGCCGGATTGTCGCCTTCCCACAGGATCGCCACCTTGTCGCCGCGCTTTTCCAGATGGCGGTCCAGGCAATTGGCGGCGACATTCAAGGTGCCGTCCTCGAACCATTTGATCGACAGATCCTTGCCGAACGAGCAGTTCTTCACCTTGGTGTAGGGTTTGATCCAGTCGATCCGTTTGCCGTGCTCGCCCCAGAAACCCTCGGGATCGTCAATCGAACGCCGATACCAGGCCTGATAGGTCTTGTCGTCGATCAGGGCATGCTTCGCGAAATCGGCGGGAACGGGAAAGCTGGTTACGGTCACGGCGGTCCTCCTCGATTTTTGGTCACGCTACTCCGGTCAGGCGGCGCCGCCAAGCTTGCAGATATGCTTCCAGGCGGCCTCATCCACCGGCTGCACCGACAGGCGTGAGTTCTTTACCAAGGTTAGTTCGGCAAGATCCGGGTCCGCCTTGATCTGAGTCAGGCTCACCGGAGTGGGCATCGGCTTCACAGCCTTGACGTCGACCATGCCGAAGATGCCCTTTGGATCACTGGGGTCGGGATAATAGAGCTTGACCACTTCGACGATGCCGACGATCCGCCGCTCATCCACCGAATGGTAGAAAAAGCAGAGATCGCCGAGCCGCATCGCCTTGAGATTATTGGCCGCCTGGTAATTGCGCACCCCATGCCAATGGGTGGTGCCGTCTCGCAGCTGATCGTCCCACGACCAGGTGCCGGGTTCGGTCTTGATAAGCCAGTAAGCCATTGATGCTCCTATTGAAATCCAAGTTCCGCGGTGAAGGGCCGCGCCAGCAGGCCGGCGATGGTGTCCTCGACCGACATGCCGCCCCGCAAAAGTTCCGCCACCGCCTGGCAGATCGGCATCTCGATGCCGAGCCGGACGGCGAGATCGGCCACCGCATAGGCGGTATCCACCCCTTCCGCCACCGAGCGGCGTTCGCCCAGAATGTCGGCCAGCTTGCGGCCCTTGCCCAACGCCACCCCCAGCGAATAATTGCGCGACTGCATGGAAGAGGCGGTGAGGATCAGATCGCCCAGACCGGAAAGCCCCATGCAGGTGGCGGGACGTCCCCCCTTGGCCACCGCGAGCCGCACCAATTCCGCCAGGCCACGCGTGATGAGAGCGGCGCGCGCATTGTCGCCGAGGCCGCGTCCTTCGACCACGCCGCAGGCGATGGCCAGCACATTCTTGACGGCGCCGCCGATCTCGGCTCCCACCACGTCATCGGTGACGTAGGGGCGGAAGGTGGGTCCGCCCAAAGCCGCGGCCAGGGTCTTGGCCAGTTCCGGATCGGACGCCGCCAAGGTGATGGCGGTGGGCAAGCCGCGCGCCACTTCGATGGCGAAGGTGGGACCGGACAGCACCGCCAAGGGCGAGCCCGGCAATTCTTCGCCGACCAGATCGCTCATCATCTTGCCGGTGGCGAGCTCGATGCCCTTGGCGCACAGCACGACCGGCGTATCGGCGGCGAGATGCGGCTTCAAAGCGCGGCAGACCGGACGCAGAAATTGCGCCGGCGTCACCAGAAGCAGCGCATCGAAGCCGGCAAGCTCGGCAAGCTCGGTGGTGGCCTTCACCCCCTCAAGCGCGACGTCCGGGAGGAACAAGGCGTTGCGGCCTTGTTGATTGATCGATTGCGCCACCTCGGCCTCGCGCGCCCAGATCAGGGTGCTACGACCGGCCCGTTGCGCCGTGGCCGCCAGCGCCGTGCCCCACGCACCGGCGCCGACGATCCCGATGGATTGCATGTCCTCTCCCCGAATTAGATTTCCACGCGGAAACCCACTTCCATTACCTTCTTGATCGGCAATTGCAAATAGTCGGCGGCGCGCAAACCGACTTGATGCAGGAAATGGAACACCGCCCAAACCACAGCGGGCAGACGTTTGCCGCGGGCGCGCCGCACCAGGCCCTCATGGGCGATGAAGAAATGCACGTCGCCGCAGAACGGATAGCCCATCTTGACGCAGCCGCGCAGCGCGGTGACGACGTCGATCTTCTGCATGAAGCCGATCCTGACGGTGAGGCGGTAAAAGCCGTGCCCGATCTCGGCGAATTCCAGACGCTGCGAGGCGGGAACCCTGGGCGCGCGGGACAGTTCGAGGGTGAGCAGCACCACATGCTGGTGCAGCACGCAGGCATGGCGGACGAAGGTCTGCACCATCGGCGAGACGCGATCGCACACCCGGGTCATGAACACGGCGGTGCCCGGCACCCGCGTCACCACCCGCTCATCCAACTCGGCCAGGAACTCGTCCATCGGCACCGCCCCTTCGTCAAGCCGGTGGCCGACGGTGACGATGCCGATGCGCCAGCAGATCATCGCGGTGGCGACCATGCAGCCGATGGCGATCGGCAGCCAACCGCCTTCGACGAACTTGCTGACATTGGCGGCGAAGAAGCTGGCGTCGATCATGGCGAACAGTACGATCAGCACCGTCGCCGCCGCAGCCGGCCATTTGAGATCGTGCACCAGAACCCGATAGAGCAGAAGGGTGGTGGCCAGCATGGTGGTGGACACCGCCACGCCGAAGGCGTTGGCCAGATTGTCGCTGGTCTTGAAGCCGACCACGATCAAAAGCGCCAACACCATCAGCGCCCAATTGACGAAGGGTACATAGATCTGCCCCGACGCCTTGGCCGAGGTCGGCCGCACCGCCATGCGCGGCATCAATCTCAGCGCGATGGCCTGGCGGGTCAGGGAAAACACGCCGGAAATCAAAGCCTGCGAGGCGATCACCGTGGCCATTCCCGACAGCAGCACCATCGGCAGCCGCAGCAGCTCCGGCACCATCTGATAGAAGGGATTGTCCGCCGCTTCGGGATGCGCCAGCACATAGCCGCCTTGGCCGAAATAGTTCAAAAGCAAGGTCGGGAAGGCAAGGATGAACCAAGCCAGACGGATCGGCTTGGCGCCGAAATGCCCCATATCGGCATAGAGCGCCTCGGCTCCGGTCAACGACAGAAAGATCAGGCCGAACACGGTGAAGGCCATCTTCGGTTCGCGCGCCAGAAAGGCGACCGCCGAGCGCGGATCGAGCGCCTGCAAGATCGCCGGCTCGGCGATGATGCCGCGCACGCCGAACACGGCGATGGACAGAAACCACAGTACCATCACCGGACCGAACATCTTGCCGAGATCGCCGGTACCGCGGCTTTGCACCGCGAACAGGCCGAACAGGATGAGCAAGGTCACCGGGATCACGAAGGGCGCCACGCTCGGCGCCGCCACCTTCAACCCTTCCATGGCGGAAAGCACCGAGATCGCCGGGGTTATCACCCCGTCGCCATAAAGCAGCGCCGCCCCCACCACGCCGATGGCGATCAGGAGCGACAATTTGCCGGAATGATCCTTGCCGGTGACCAGCGCCACCAGCGCCAAAATGCCGCCTTCGCCGTCATTGTCGGCGTTCATCACGATGGTGACGTATTTCAGGGAGACGATCAGGGTCAGCGCCCAGAAGATCAGGCTGACGATGCCGATCACGCCCACCCGGTCGGCGCCATCCCCCATGGCGTGCAGACTGGCCTGGATGGCATAGAGCGGCGAGGTGCCGATATCGCCGAACACCACCCCCAAAGCCGCCACCGACGCCGATGCCAAAGGCAGCGAGAGATGCCGCCTTTCATGGTGCTCGCTGTCTTCGTCGTGCATGGTCCACCTTTCGGTCAGGCCTTGATGCCGGCTCCCGGCAACTTGGCCGCTTCAGGGTCCAACGGCCAGCGCGGCCGCGGGGCGAAATTCAGACTGTCGGATTTGGGATCGACGCGCCAGCGCTCGATGCCGGCCCAGGCGATCATGGCGGCATTGTCGGTGCAAAGCTTCATCGGCGGCGCCACCAGCTCCGCTCCCAGGGTCGAAAGCCTTGAGCGCAAAGCCTGATTGGCGGCGACGCCGCCGGCCAGCACCAATCTGGTGGCACCGGGAAAATCAGACTTGAACAGGGCGATGCCACGCTTGACCCGGTCGGCCATCGCATCGGCGACCGCCGCCTGAAAACTCGCCGCCATGTCGGCGCGGTCCTGGTCGGTGGGGTTTTCCATGGCGCTCCAGGCCAGACGCACCGCGTTCTTGAGACCGGAGAAGGAGAAATCGCAGCCGGGCCGGCCCTTCATCGGCCGCGGCAAGGAAAAGCGCTCGGGGTTGCCGGTCCTGGCAGCCCTCTCCACGGCCGGTCCGCCCGGATAGCCGAGCCCCATCAGCTTGGCTACCTTGTCGAAGGCTTCGCCGGCGGCGTCGTCGATGGTGGCGCCCAAGCGGCGATAATCGCCGACCCCCGCCACCGCCAGCAGCTGGCAATGGCCGCCCGACACCAAAAGCAGCAGATAGGGAAATTCCAATCCGGGATCGAGCCTTGCCGACAGCGCATGGCCCTCCAGATGATTGATGGCGAGGAACGGCTTGCCCGAGGCCAAGGCGATGGCCTTGCCGGTGGTGACGCCGACGATGACGCCGCCGATGAGACCGGGTCCGCCGGTGGCGGCGATCAGATCGATGTCGTCCAGGCTGACGCCGGCTTGGCGCACGGCCTCCAGGATCAGATGGTCGAGATGGTCGAGATGAGCGCGCGCCGCGATTTCCGGCACCACGCCGCCATAAAGCCGGTGCTCGTCGAATTGCGACAGCACGCAGTCGGCCAGAATGACGCCGTCGTCGCGCACGATGGCGGCGGCGGTTTCATCGCAGGAGCTTTCGATGCCAAGGACCAGCATGGCCCCCTACTACCCTCTTTCCATCTTCCGATCCAGGGGCCATAACATGAAGATGTCCATGACCCAGCTACGTATCGGCACCCGCGGCTCTCCTCTCGCTCTGGCGCAAGCCGAAGAGACCGGACGGCGCCTCAAGCAGGCCTGGCCGGATTTGGCCGGCGCCATCGAGATCGTCGTCATCCACACCACCGGCGATCAGATCCAGGACCGCACCCTGTCGCAGATCGGCGGCAAGGGCCTGTTCACCAAGGAGATCGACGAGGCGCAATTGGCCGGCCGGGTCGATATCGCGGTGCATTCCATGAAGGACGTGCCGACGCTTTTGCCGGACGGTCTGACCATGGGCGCCCTGCTGCCGCGCGAGGATGTGCGCGATGCCCTGATTGCAAAAACCGCCCGCACCCTTGCCGAGTTGCCGCAGGGCGCGGTGATCGGCACCGCATCATTGCGGCGCGGCGCGCAGATCCTGAGGCGGCGGCCCGATCTCAAGGTGGTGCCGTTCCGCGGCAATGTGCAGACCCGGCTGCGCAAGCTGAATGAGGGCCAGGTCGACGCCACGCTTCTGGCGATGGCCGGCCTCAATCGTTTGCGGCTGTCGATCCCCGAAATGACGCCGCTCGAAATCGGCGAAATGCTGCCGGCTGTGGCGCAAGGCGCCATCGGCATCACTTGCCGCGCCGACGACCGCCGCGCTCTCGATCTGCTGGCGCCGCTCGACCACCCGGCCACCCGCGCCGAAGTGGCGGCCGAGCGGGGCTTCCTCGGCGTGCTCGACGGTTCCTGCCGTACCCCGATCGCCGGATTGGCGCGCATCAGCGGCGACAAACTGCATTTCACCGGCATGATCCTGCTGCCCGATGGCAGCGAGGCGCATGACATCTCCTGCGAAGGCGAGGTGGCGAATGCCGCGCAGCTCGGCGTCGAAGCCGGCGAGGATTTGTTGTCGCGCACCGGCCGCGACTTCCTGGCCAATCAGGCGTGAGCCGCACCGCCCTTATCACCCGACCGCGCGAGGATTGTGCCGATCTGGCGCTTGAGCTGGAAAAGCGCGGCTATCGGCCGCTGATCGAGCCGATGCTCACAATCCGTTTCCGGGCCGGGCCGCCTTTGGTCCGCGACGGGCTGCAAGGCCTACTGCTGACCAGCGCCAATGGCGCCCGGGCCTTGGCGGCGCGTGTGGGCGATCTTTCCGGCTGGCGCGATCTGCCGGTGTGGGCGGTGGGCGATGCTTCGGCAACCATGGCCCGGTCCTTGGGGTTCGAAACAGTGGAGAGTGCCGGCGGCGATGTCGTCAGCCTGGCGGCGCTGGTGGCGCAAAGGCTCGATCCGGCGAAAGGCCCGCTTTTGCATCCGGCCGCCGCCGCCTTGGCCGGCGATCTGGCCGGCGCTTTGGCGATCCACGGTTTCAGGGTCGAAAAGCAGGTGCTCTATGACGCCGCAGCGGCCGAATTTCTGTCGGCGCCGCTGATGGAGGAATTGAGGCAAGGAATGGTTGAAATAGCGCTCTTTTTCTCGCCGCGCACCGCCGCTACCTTTGCTAGACTGGCGGCGGGCCTGACCCAGGAATGCGCCGCCCTGGCGCTCAGCCCCGCCGTCGCCGAGGCTCTCGGCGGGCTGGAGTGGCGGCGCCTCATGGTGGCAGACAAGCCCAATCAATCATCGCTGCTGGCGGCGTTGGACGGAGTTTGAGATTTGCTGAGATTGCTTGGCTATGCGGTGATCCTCGCCCTTCTGGTGAGCGGTTCGGTATGGCTGGCCGACAATCCAGGACATGTGCAACTGGATTGGCTGCGCTGGCGGATCACCACCAGCATGCCGGTTTTGCTGGCGATCCTGTTGGCGGCGGCGGGCGGCCTTTTCCTGGTGTTGCGCCTGTTCGCCGCCACCGTGCGCTTTCCCGCCAGAATGATGGCGAGGCGTCAGGTGAAACAGCGGGAAAGAGGCTTCCAGGCGCTGCATGACGGCCTTGCCGCGGTCGCCGGCGGCCAGGCCAAACAGGCCAAGAAACTGGCGGGCCGCGCCGAGAGGCTGTTGAAGGATGCCCGCCTCACCCGCCTGCTGTCGGCGCAAAGCGCGGCGCTGTCCGGCGACGAGGCCGATCTGCGCGACCATTACCAGGCGATGCGCGAACGGCCGGAGACGGCCTTGGCGGGCTTGCGCGGCCTCTTGGATCTGGCCATGCAGGACAAGGACCGCGATCGCGCCATCGACTATGCGCAGGAGGCGCGCCGTCTGGCGCCGCAGGACGCCGGTCTGGCGGAATTGCTGTTCGGCCTGCTGGTGAAAAGCGGCCGTCTGGCCGAAGCCCAGGAATTGGTGATCGACGCCGGCCGCGCCAAGGCGATGGATAAGGCGCAGGTTTCGCGCCGCCGCGCGCTTTTGCTGAATGAAAGAGCACGCCGCGCCGAAAATGACGGCGAAACCGCCGACGCCATTTCCTTTGCCAAGCTGGCGGTGAGCAACGATCCCGGCTTCGCCGATGCGGCCCTGCGTCTGGCCCGGCTGCAATCGGCGCAGGGCCTCAACCGGCAGGCTTCCGCCACTCTGGAGCGAGCCTGGCGGGAACATCCATTGCCGCCCTTGGCCGACGCCTTTTGCACGATCGGCGCCGAGACGCCGCTGCAGCGGCTGCGCCGCGCCGACAAGCTGGCCGGCTGGCATCCGGACGCCTGGGCGATCCATCTCCGCATGGGAGAAATCGCGCTCGAAGCCAAATTATGGGGCCAGGCCCGTAAATATCTGACCCTGGCGGCAAGGCGGCCCACCGCCCTACTGCTCGGTCTTTTGGCCAAGCTCGAACTCGGCGAATATAAGAACCAGGCCGCCGCCCAGAAATGGCTGGCCAGCCAACCCGCCACCGATCCCGATTGGCAATGCGGCGGCTGCGGCCGCCATAGCCCCGAATGGCAATTGGTCTGCCCGCAATGTGGCAGCCTCGATCGCCAGGAGTGGGCTACGGACTAGTTTGCGGCCAACCGCCGCCCAAGGCCAAGAAGAGCGACACCTGATCGGCCGAAATCTGGTCGTCCGAGAGCGCCAGCACCTGCTCCGCCTGGGCCAGACCTTGTTGCGCATTCAAGCCGCTGAGATAGGGGCTGCGGCCCGCCTTATAGAGCCGGTCGGTCTGGTCGGCGATCTCCGCCGCATGATCGCGCGCCGCGCGCAGCGCCTGATTGCGTTCCAGGTCATGGGCATAGACGGTCAGGCTGGATTCGGTCTCGCGCAAAGCTCCCAGCACCACGCCTTGGAACCGCGCCAGCGCGGCTTGCGCATTGGCGTCCGCCCCTTCGATGCGGGCATAGGCGCTGCTGTCCGGCATGCGCCAGGAAATCAGGGTTCCCAGGCTCCAATATTCGGCGGACGGTTCGCCGAGCTGGGTGAGGAGGCCGGTGGAGCCGGCGGTGAAACCCAATTGCACGTCGGGATAAAGCGCCGCTGTGGCCACCCCGATCCGGGCGGTGGCGGAGGCGATGGCGCGTTCCGCCTGGCGGACATCGGGGCGCCGGCGCAAAAGCGCCGCCCCGTCGCCCACCGGGATGGCGCGATGCAGGCGGGGCGGCAGTTTGCAGGCCTCCGCCTCCTTCGGATAATCGGCGGGCGGCTTGCCGATCAGGATAGCGAGGCGGAACAGAGCCAGACGCTGGCGCGAGCGGAATTGCGGCAGCGCCGCCTCGGCCTGATCGAGCTGGGCCTTGGCGCGGGTCACTTCGATGGCGGTGTCGCGGCCCTGACTGGCCAATTGCTGGGTGACCTCATGGGCGCGCTGTTGCAAAGCCCGCACCCGTTCGGCGGTTTCCAGCTCATGGCTGGCGGCGCAGGCTTCGCCATAGGCGCGCGCCACCTCGGCGGCCACCGCGATCTGCGCCAGCTCGACCCCGGCGGCGGCGGCTTCGCGATCGGCGGAGGCGGCTTCGGCGGCGCGTTTCAGCCGGCCGAACAGATCGAGCTCATAGCCGACTTTGATGCCGCCATCGCCAAGATATTGGCTGGGCAGCTGCACCGGCAGCAGATAGGACTGGCCGGAAAGCTGCGCCCGCTCGGCGCCGAAATCGGCCCCCGCCTTGATCTCCTGCGCGCCCACCACCTCTTTTTGCATCGCCCGCGCCCGCGCCAGATTGGCTGCGGCGACGCGTAGATCGAGATTGGCCTTGAGCGCGTCGAGTTCGAGCTGGTTCAGCAGCGGATCGTCATAGAGCCGCCACCAGCCGTCCGGCACCGGGGCATTGGCGGCGATCTTTGGGTCGGCCGAGAGGAAATTGCCGGGCGCGGCGGCAGTGAGATCGGGCGCCTGATAATTGGGGCCGACCTCGGTGCAGGCGGCCAGCAGACACAGCGCGGCAAATGCGGCGATCGTCCTCATTGCAGCACCGTAACGGTGGCGGTGCGGCCGGCGATCAGGCGCAGATCGGCGGGGGGCTGATCGAGGGCGATGCGGACCGGGATACGCTGCGCCAGCCTGACCCACGAGAAGGTCGGATTGACATTGGGCAGAAGCGAGGCCGACGGCCCACGTTCGCGATCCTCGATGGCGCCGGCGATGGTGGTGATATGGCCATAGATCGGCTGGCTTTCGCCCATCAGCGCCACCTCGACCTTCTGGCCGATCTTCAGCTGGCTCACCTTGGTTTCCTCGAAATAGCCTTCGACCCGGAGGGAATGGGCGTCGATCAGCGCCAGCACCGGCCGGCCCGGCGAGACGTAGTCGCCGACCCTGACCCCGATATCGGACAGAGTGCCGTCGGTGGGGGCGAAGACGGTGGTGCGTTCCAGATTGAGCTCGGCCACTTCGCGCGCCGCTTCCGACTGGCTCACCGCGGTCTCGGCCTGGGCGACGGCGGCGATCGCCTGCGCCAGCGCCGCCTGCTCGACCGCCACTCGGCTATGGCTTTGCTCGGTGGTCTCGCGCGCCACCAGAAGGCCGAGCTGGTCATTACGCTGCGCCTCGCGGTTCAGCTCGGCCAGATTGGCGCGATGCGCCTCGACGGCGGCTTTCGCCACCGCGATGGCGGCCTGCTGGGTGGCAATCGCGGTCTCGGCCTGATGCAGCGCCAGCTGATAGCGGGCGCGATCGATGACGAACAGAATCTGGCCCTTGATGACCTTCTGGTCGTGATCGACCATCACCTCGGTGACCAGGCCGCTGACATCGGGGGCGATCTGCACGATATCGGCGCGAACCCGGCCGTCGCGGGTCCAGGGATCCTTCTGATAATGCTTCCACATCCGCCAGCCGCCGAACAGAGCGATGGCAACCACCACCAGAGTAAGGCCGACGCGCGCGGCATAGATCAAAGTCGGTTTCAGATTGGGCATAGTCATATCCCGATTTTCAGGGCGGAGACCGCCGCCCACAAAATGACGAAGAGGGCGGCATCGAACAAAGCGGGGTGCCAGACAATTCGGTAGACCCCTATGCGCAGCAGAATCTTGCGCAGCACGAACAGCGCCACGAAAGCCATGATGGCGGTGGCGACCACGGTGGAGAGATAGATGCCGGCAAAATCGAACTCGCCTCTCATGGCGCCGCTCCCGGAATGAAAGGCGCCGCTTCCGGGAACAGGCCGCGCCGCAGACCGACCAAGGCGGCGATCGAGCCGCGATGGTCGGGCGGCAGCACCGGCGCCAATTCAGCCAGATTGTCGTCGAGCGTGCGCAATAGGGACTGGTCCGGCCGCTTGGCGCGTCCGGCGGCGCGGTCGGCGAAATATTGGCCGATCCCCGCCAGCATGGCGCTGAGCTTGGCCACCTGTTCCGGCCCGACATCGGGCTTGTAGGTCTGCAGCATGCCGAGATTGATCGCCACCCTGACATCCCTCAGCGCATCCAGACTGTCATCCTTGCTGCCGGCGGCCGCCAATCTGGGGGTGACCAGACCGAGCTGGTCGACCAGACGCGCCGCCAGATCGACCAGATCCACCGGTCTATCGCGATGCGCCAAGGCGGCGAAGGATTTCCACATATGGCGGAGCAGGCGGCGCACCGCGGCCTCGGTGCTGAGCGAGCGCATGGTGCGGGTGATCAGCAGGGCGACGAACAGCGCGACATATTGCGCGGTGTTGCTGTTGGCGAAGGCGGCGAAATCGGCGCTGAAGGTCTCCTGCAATGCCAGCGCGCTGGCCAGGCCGATCATGAAGGCCAAGGCCGGCAGCGCGGTGCGGCGGTCCAGCATGAAGGCGGTGGCGGGAATGAAGACCGGAGCCAGCACCAAAGCCAGCATGGGAAAGCCGTCGATCGAGGGCAGCACCGCGAATTGATAGACCGCCGCCACCAGAACGGCGATGCCGCTGAACAGACCGAAACCGATGATGGCCGGCGCCGGATCGTCGAGCGCCGCGAACAGGGCGCAGAATACCCCCGCCAGCGCCGCCGAGATGCCGCCATCCGCCCAGCCGGTAGTGATCCAGATGGCGCACACCACCAGAATGGAGAGAACGGCGGACAAGGCCGAATTCAAGGCCATGCCGACATCGCGGTGCAAAGGCCGCACCGCCTGATGCGCCACCGCGTCCTGCAATGCCGGACAGAGCGTGACGCTGGGATCCTTGAGATGGGTCAGAAGCTCATGCGCTTCGCCCAGATAGGTCAGGGTATCCTGCAGGCGCGCCACCAGACTTTCCTGCAGCAGGCTGGGCCAGTCGGCGCCGGCGCAGCCGCGCTTTGCCGCCGCCAGCCGGTCGGACAGGGCGGGAACCTCGCCGATCGGCGCTCCCTTTCGCACCCAGTCCGCCATCGCCCCATAATCGGGCTTCAGCTTGGCGGCATGCTCGCCGAGCGCCACCAGGCGATCGCCCACCGCCGACAGGGTGGGGATCAACAGCATCAGCCGCTGATGGATGGCGCGCACGCAGGCGCCGGTATCCTTCATCGCCGAGGTGTCGAAAGGCAGCAGCACCGACAGCAGCTGAATTTCGGTGGCGGCGGTGGCGAGATGGCGCCGATCGGCCCGCAATTTGGCCGGGTCGCTGCCTTGCAGCAGATCGAGCGCCCAGCCATCGGCGTCGGCCAGCAACGAGGTCAGCCGCAATTTCATCACCGTGCCGACGGCGCGGGGGAAGAACAGACTGTGGGTGATGGTGGCGCAGAGAATGCCGAGCACGATCTCCTCGACCCGCGACACCGCCACGTCGAAGATCATTTCCGGATGGCCGACGGTGGGAAAGGCGCAAAGAGTGGCGGTATAGCCGGCCAGCATCACCACATAGGCGCGCGGTGTGCGGTCGAGCAGCGAGATGAAGAGGCAGAGCCCGACCCAGAGCGCCAAAGCCAGGCTGAGAAGCACCGGCTGATTGACCAGCACCGGCACGGTGAATACCGCGAAGGCGGCGCCAAGCAAGGTGCCGATCACCCGGAACAGGGCTTTCGAACGCACCGCCCCGGACAAGGGCTGGCTGACGATATAGACCGTCATCACCGCCCAATAGGGTCTTTGCAGATCGAGCCAGAAACCGATCGCCAGCGCCATCACCGACGCCAGGAAGCAATTCACGGAAAAAATCCATGCGGTACGGTCAAGCTTGGGCATTTCTCAGCCATTCCCCGGCGAAGGCGGATGGTCCATAGCAGACAACACAGCTTGCTCGAATTCCCGCAACACGCGCAAGGCGATTGCGAGGTCATGGTCGCTGGCGCCCTTCAGCATGCTTTGCCGCAGATCGCCCAGCAGGATCTCGGTGCGGCCCGCCAGCGCCCGGCCGGCTTCGGTCAGATAGAGGCCTTTGGCGCGGCGGTCGTTTGGATCGTCGCGCCGTTCGACCAGACCGGCGTCCTGCAGTTGATCGAGCTGGCGGACCAGAGACGGCCCCTCGATCCCCAATTGCTCGGCCAGCACGCCCTGGCGCACCCCGTCACCCAGACGCGAAATGAAGATCACCGGCAGCGCCTGTGCGGCGGACAAGCCATGCACCGCCAGCGCGCGGTCGAGCATGCGGCGATAGCTGCGGTGCAATTGATTGATCCGGCCGATCAAGGCCTGTTCGATTTGGCTGCGGTTGAGGTCCATGGATTATTGATAGCAAGCTATCTATTATAAATCAAGAATTCTTGCGCATCGGCCGCGAAGCCGGTAGCTTCCGGCCGCATCGCCGAAATAGCTCAGCGGTAGAGCAACTGATTCGTAATCAGTAGGTCCCCGGTTCAAATCCGGGTTTCGGCACCATTTTTTTGACCCATGAAGACAGCGGCAATCATCGGCGGCGGACCGGCGGGCCTGATCGCCGCGGAAATAATCAGCCGGGCCGGCATGGCGGTCACG
>Ga0213872_10001832_pt1 | contig 13186 bp, 12 predicted proteins | sample VelepicomBERX_R2_FD_160071 | JGI IMG/M metagenome (GOLD analysis project Ga0213872, IMG submission 160071) | Rhizosphere microbial communities from Vellozia epidendroides in rupestrian grasslands, the National Park of Serra do Cipo, Brazil - RX_R2 | ecosystem: Host-associated > Plants > Roots >...
CGCAGGCAGTGCTGAAGTCTACGCAGGCTGTCGCAGGAGGTTGCATCAGCGCATCCAGCCACTGCAGCCCGGTCTGATCATCCCTTTCCGCCTTTTCCATTCCCCTGCGCAAGCCGCGTAGCTTTGCCTACAATCAAACGATGCACGCCGGCTGCATGTAACGGCGCTTTCGGCTATCCGCAGGGAGTAGGCATATGAAAGGCGACAAGAAAGTCATCCAGCACCTGAACCAGGCGCTGCGCAACGAGCTCACCGCCATCAACCAGTATTTCCTGCACGCCCGCATGTTCAAGAACTGGGGCTTCAAGGCGCTCAACGAGCACGAGTACCACGAGTCCATCGACGAGATGAAGCATGCCGATCGGCTGATCGAGCGCATCCTCTTCCTCGAAGGCCTGCCCAATCTGCAAGACCTCGGCAAGCTCTATATCGGCGAGGATGTGAAGGAAGCGCTCGCCTGCGACCTCAAGCTGGAACTGGAAGCCGTACCGCTCTTGAAGGAAGCCATCGTCCACGCCGAGAAGGTGCACGATTTCGTCAGCCGCGAGCTGTTCGAAAGCATCCTCGAAAGCGAAGAGGAGCATATCGACTGGCTTGAAACCCAACTGGGGCTCATCGAGCGCGTGGGCTACCAGAACTATCTGCAGTCGCAGATGGGCGAGCAAGAGGACTCCTGAGGTCGAGAGCGTAACAAGACGTGCGGGACCGGCGCGGAATGCAATACAATCCGCGCCCTCGCCTTCAACATCGCTCGCACATCATGTGGTTCAAGAATCTCCAGATCTATCGCATCACCGAACTCGACAAAATCAATGCCTCTGTCCTCGATACCGAGCTGAAAAAACGCGCCTTCGCGCCCGCCGGTTCGCTCGATCGCATGGCGGCTGGCTGGGTGCCGCCCGCGGCGCACAGCCCCGATATTTTTGCCTACCCAAACTCGGGCGCCTGGCTGATTGCCCTCAAGACCGAAGAAAAGCTGCTGCCGAGCAGCGTGGTGAAAGAAGCTGCGGAAGACCGTATCGCCGATATCGAGGCGAAGGAACTGCGCAAGGTCGGCAAGAAGGAAGCCAAGGAAATCCGTGAGCGCATTGCCGAAGAGCTGCTGCCCCGCGCCTTCTCGCGCAGCCGTGTATTGCGCGCGCTGGTCGACATGGAGGCCGGCTGGGTGTGGGTGGACAGCCCGACGCCGGCCAAGGCCGAATTGCTCGTCCAGTTCCTGCGCGAAACGCTGGGTAGCCTGCCGACCAAGCTGCCGCAAACCCAGCTCGACCCGGTCACGGCCATGAGCACCTGGCTGGAGCACGATGCACCGTCGAACTTCACGCTGGATGCCGACTGCGTGCTGAAGGCGCCGGGCGAGGGCGGCGCGCAGGTCACTTGCCGCCGGCACGACCTGGGCTCGGACGAAGTGAAGCAGCACCTGCACAACGGCAAGCTGGTGACGCAGCTGGCCCTGAGCTGGGACGACCGGATCGCTTTCGTGCTGACCGAGAAGCTGCAGATCAAACGGCTGGCCTTCCTCGACCTGTTGCAAGACCAGATCAAGGATGCCGAAGCCGAAGATGCGGCCGCCATGTTCGACACCACGCTGACGCTGCTGGTGCACGAAGGCCGTGGCCTGGTCGATGCGGTGATCGAATCGCTGGGCGGCGAGCTGGCTTAAGGTAGCTGCACCCCATGTACCCCTACCGGAGATTACCCTTCGGTAGGGGTACAATTGCGTTATATTTCAGTCAGGTACGGCGGGGGGAACGCACCTGCTGGATGGTTGCGCGCACGTACCCGTCGAATGTGAATAGATGAAGTCGCACCAACGTTCTTAACAATTTGCTTATAAACTGTGCGGATCATGCTTGGCGTACACCGTTGCCACAGGGCACCTGGGCGTACCGAGCGAACAGAGTATGAAGCCGTGAATGAAGGACAACTGGCCAGCCGCGTGCAGGCGTCCTTCTGCACAAACGGTCGCGAAGTGCTGGAGGCATGGGGCGTCAACCGGCAAGCGGGTTGACGACACTTTCATGAAATATCCGGGCTAGGTATCCATGTTCGACCGTACCAATCGAACGCTGATTTGCAGCATCGTTTTTCTCGATATCGTCGACTACTCCCGACACCATGTCGCCGAGCAGCTCCGGCTGAAGGAGCGATTTAACGCGGTGCTGTCCGAAGCGTTACTGGACATCGCAGTCAACGACCGCATCATCCTGGATACCGGGGACGGCGCTGCGGTCAGTTTCCTGGGCGCGCCGGAAGACGCGCTCTTCGTCGCCATGAACCTGCGCGACATGTGCACGAATCTCGCCGACCCGGACCACCAGCTCCCTATCCGCATCGGCATCAACCTGGGGCCGGTCCGCCAGGTCAAGGACCTGAACGGACGACCGAACCTGATCGGTGACGGCATCAACGTCGCGCAGCGCGTGATGAGCTTTGGCGAGCCCGGCGTCATTCTTGTTTCGCGCTCCTACTATGAAGTGGTCTCCCGCCTGTCGGAAGAATATGCATTGCTGTTCGAATACGAAGGCATGCGCACCGACAAGCACGTACGCGAACATGAGATCTATACCGTCGGCGACACCGGTGCTGCCCGCCTGCACTCCATCGAAAAGCGGGAAGCGTCGAAGCGCCGCAGCGCCAGTCCACGCGCCATCCAGCAGCAACGCTCCAAGATCCGTATTGCAGCCGGTGCCGGGCTGCTCACCTGCGCTGCGGTTGCCGCGGCGTGGTGGGGTTTGGTGCGCGAAGGCTCGGAAACACCTGCACACCAGGCCCGCATCGACGCTGTGAGTACACAGCCAAACCAGCCCCCCGCCAGCGCGCCGAAGCCCACGATGGCATCCGTTACGCCGGCGCCACCGGTCGTGACGCCTGCCCCGGTACCGACCACCACGCAACCCGTGGTCAAACCAACCCAAGACACCCCGGCGGCCAAGCCCGAGCCCAAACCAGGCTCCAAGCCTGCGTCCACGTCCCCTGCCGCGTCATCGACATCCGCGCCGCCGTCCGCCAGGACGACGCCCAAATCGTCGACCAAGACGGCCAGCGCTAGCCATACCGCGAAAGCAGCCAGTACGGCTAACCGGACAAGAACGGAGGCCGAGAAACCCGTGGACGGCACCAAGGCCCTGCAGGATCAGGCACCGCCCTGCTTGCCCGGCGAGTGCTGGCCCAACGGCAAGCCGAAACGGGACAAATAGCCCCCCTCCCGTCTCCTCCCCTCTTTCGGCCAACCGGCCTAGAATGGCGGGACACAGGCCAACGAGGAGGAAACCCATGGACGTCGTCAACGTCATCAAGTCATTCAATGCCGGTCGCGACCCCGAGCTGCTGGCCATGAAAATCCAGAAGATGACGCTCAGTCCGTTCATCTTCCTGCGCGGTACCTGCCATATCTTCTATTCGCAATTGCAATACGTGCCCCCACTCAGCGACGCACCGCTGACCTGGGTGTGCGGCGACCTGCACCTGGAAAACTTCGGCAGCTACAAGGGCGACAACCGCCTGACCTACTTCGACATCAACGATTTCGACGAGGGCATGCTCGCCCCCTGCACCTGGGACATCGTCCGCTTTCTCACCAGCGTGATGCTGGGCTTTGCCGACCTGTCGATTTCGCGCGGCGAGGCCCTCGCCTACTGCCGCACTTTCCTCAAGGCCTATAGCGAGGCGCTCAGCCTCGGCAAGGCACGCTGGGTCGACCGCGATGCCAGCAATGGGCTCATCAAGACCTTGCTCGACGAATTGAAAGACCGCCCGCGCAGCAAGTACCTCGACAGCCGCACCGAGCTGAAAGGCAAGCACCGTGTGATCCGTACCGACGGCCGCAAGGCCCTGCCGGTCGACGCCAAGCCGCGCGCCATGGTCGAAGCCTTCGTCGAACAATACGCCAGCAAGCACGAGAACCCGGGCTTCTTCCGCATCCTGGATATCGCACGCCGTATCGCCGGCACCGGCAGCCTGGGCGTGTCGCGCTATATCGTGCTGGTGGAGGGCAAGGGCACGCCCGACAGCAATTACCTGCTCGACATCAAGCAGGCGCTGCCGTCTGCCCTGGCGCCGCACCTCAAGGTGCCGCAACCCAAGTGGGAAAGCGAAGCCCATCGCGTCGTCGCCGTGCAGCGCCGCATGCAGGCGGTCTCCATGGCCTTCCTCGAAGGCACGGTCATCGAGAACCGGCCCTTCATCGTCCGTGGCCTCTTGCCCAGCGAAGACCGCGTAACGCTGATGCGCGATGACAAGAAACACCATGGCCTCGCCGAGCTGATGGTCAGCATGGGCCAATTGCTGGCCTGGGATGAACTGCGCAGCAGCGGCCGGGATGGATCGGCCATCGCCGATGAATTGATCGCCTTCGGCAAACGTACCGACTGGCAAGAACCGCTGCTGGAGATTGCCGTCGCCGCCACCCTGCAGGTCGAGCAGGACTGGAAGACCTACTGCGCGGCCGTCAACGACGGCGCGTTTGCTTAGGACGTGAAATACATGCCGGGCACAGCACCCTAGTCGCGGTGCGCGCTCGGCATCTGCATCTCGGACGGCATCAGGGTCGCGAGGGCAGCGTCGACGCGGCGCAGCAGCACATCCGCGTCAGGATAATTGGGTGACACCATCAGCCGTAGGGCCTGTTTGCGCTCGCCAATGACCTGTGGGCTCTCGGTGAGTCTGGTCTTCTGGTCGGCAAAGTGATGGTCGATGATGTACTGCCCCACTTCTTCGTTCTGGATCACCGCATCGGCGAAGCCGGAAACCAGTGATTTGAACGCGCTCATCTCGTCGGCGCTATAGACGATCTGGGCGCCATGCTTCAAAAGCAGGTCTTCGTACCAATAGCCGCGCGGCGATGCAAAGCGTAGTCCCTTTACATCGTCCAGCCGATCCATATGCGGCAGGCGCGCGGCGTCTTCCTTACGGATGAAGATCACCGAGTGCGAGTACATGACTGGCGCGCTGAAGCGGTTATCTGCCGCACGGGCAGCATTGTGGATGTAAGGAAATGCTGCAAACACGGCGCCTGATGCCACCATGCGCTCGGCACGCGACCAGCTCGTGAAGGTCAGCTGCGGTTCATACCCTTTGCGGGCCAGTGCTTTGCGCAAGGTCACCACGAAGCTCCCCTGCCCGGGCAAGGAGGCCGACACGAAAGGCGGCCACTCCCCCGTTGCCATTGGCAGCGGCGTGAGCGCATCGCGGGCAGACGATGTGACGGAGAGGAGCAGCAGTAAGACGACGGTCAGGTACTTCATATTGGTGCGGCACAATAACCCTACAGACTGTAAGTATATAAGCCGCCGCCGCATTCAGCACGGGGAGAACCGGGCTTTCAGACAAAGATGGAAACAGATGGCAGCCGTTCACGCCACGTACCGTCAGGAATCAGACCGGCGGGCGGTGTAGTGGTCGAGCGCTCGATCGATCGTCCGATCTCTGCGCATCGCGTCGACCACCGCGATCCACGCCGCCATCGCCTCGGCATCGAACCCGGTTCTCGCAAAGACCAGATTGAACTCCAGGCGCTCGTTGGTTCCCTCCCAGCGTGTCTCCTGCACCAGCGGCCCGTTGTCGCGGCCAAGGATGATGGCCGGAAGCAGGATGGCCTGGACGCGATCCGCACGCAACATGCTGATCAGTTGCGTCGCATCCGCGACCTCCTCGACCCGGCTGCTTGATTTCAGCCGGCTCACCATGCGATTGAGCGCGGGCGAATATCGGTAACCGCGCACCACACCGACATGCAGCGCTTCGTTGCCGATGAATTCGGACGTGGACCAATTCGTGCCATTGCGGTGACGCGACACGAATGCCTTGGTTTCGAACTGGGCGTAGGGGATAAACCATGCATAGCTCGCACGGTCTGGCGAGAACACACCGGAGGTGGTCATGTCGAGCTGGCCCTGCGCCAACTGGTACCAGATGCGCGCCCGTGGCAAGACCTCGACCTGGAAGTCACAGCCGGTGCGGCGTGCAAGTTCGTCGATCATGTCCTTGTCAAAACCGGCGTTGCGCTTTTGCTGGTACAGGTCGCCCGCTTCATAGAGGCCAACCCGTATCGGGTGCTTGGGACAAGGGAAGCCAACCGCAACCACTGGCAGCGCCAGGACCAGGGCCAATGCAGCCAATATTCGCTTCATGATCGGATCTCCTGCTGCAGGTCGCACCCACTCAACCCCGAAACTGGTCCCCGCGTGGGCCCTTCCAGCATGGGTGCATCGCCAAAAGGACCCGCGCGGTACGATGACGCTACGCCCGGTTGATCGACAAACCGCCGTCCACCAACGATGCCGTGCCCGATACGAAAGAGGAATCGTCGGATGCAAAATACAGCACCGAGCGGGCCAGCTCCTCCGGCGTCCCCACGCGTTTGAGCGCGTGGAGCTGCGTGATGAAGGCCGTCTTGTCCGGCGTATCGTTCATCTCGCGGTACATATCGGTATCGACCGCACCGGGCAGAATCGCATTCACCCGGATATTGCTCGGCCCGAATTCCGTCGCGAGCGCCTGGGTCAGGCCGATGAGGCCCGACTTGCTTGCCGCATAGGCCGCAACACCGGGAAACGCAGCCGAGTAGCCTACAAAGGTCGATGTAAAGATCACCGAACCGCCGCCATGCTTCACCATCTCGGCAATCTGGTGCTTCGCCCCCAGAAAGGCGCCGGTGAGATTGATGGCGATGGCGTCGTTCCAGCCGGCTTCCGACACCCCGGTCGACGAACCCGCTTCGCCCAACGTGCCGGCATTATTGAAGGCCACATCGAGCCGACCATACCGGTCGACCGCCAAGGCCACCAGGGCCTTGGCATAGGCTTCCGAGCGTACGTCACCCGCGAGGCTCACCGCCTCCCCTCCATCGGCCTTGATCTCTGCGACGAGGCTGGCCAACTCATCCTGCCGACGGGCACCCACGACCACCTTCGCCCCTTCGGCCGCAAACAGCTTTGCCGTGGCGCGACCGATTCCTGCACTGGCGCCGGTGACGATCGCCACCTTGTTGTTCAAACGTTCCAAGTTCGTTCTCCTTGTAGTGGAATCTGGACACCCGCCCAATCCGGTTTATTCGACGAAGGCCTTGATGGCCGCAATGGTCGGTGCAGGGGCTTCTTCCATCAGCCAATGGCCTGCATCGGGAATCACGACTTCGGTCACATTGGTCGCTGCATTGCGCATCACCAGCGCTTCATTCGCGCCGAACGACTTGGCACCACCAATGGCGAGCACAGGCATGGACAGCTTGTTGTCCATGACCTTCTTGTTCTGCTCGGCGTCCTGATTGATGCTGAGGAACTGTGCAAACGCCGAATGCATGGCGCCGGGCTGGGCATAGAGCCGCGCATAGTGCTGGCGGGTCGCTTCGTCGATCTTCGCCGGGTCACCGGCAAACTCGTTCCAGAACCGATCCAGATAGATGCGCTCGCGGCCAGCGACCAGACGTTCGGCGTCCTTGCCGCCGAAGTTGAAATGCCACAGCGCCGGCAGCCGCACGATCTGATCCCACGGCGGGATGCCCGGTACCGGCGCGTCCATCACGACCAGGCGATCGGTCTTGTCGGGGTAACGGGCCGCATAGGCGTAGGCCACCATGGTGCCGATGTCGTGGCCGATCACGACGGCGTGGTCGATGCCAAGCTTAGTCAGCACGGCGCGGATATCGGCCGCCTGGGTCCACTTGTCGTAGCCGCCATCGGGGTGGGACGACAAGCCCATGCCACGCAGGTCAGGCACGACCACGGTGTGGGTCTTGGCCAGCTCGGTTGCGAGCGGTGACCACATATCGCCCGTGTCGCCAAAGCCATGGATCAGGACCACGGCCGGCCCCTGGCCGCCCGTCACGACGTGCAGCGTCGCGCCTTCAGTCTGGATTTGCTGCGCGTGGAAGGACTTGGGGAAAGGCTGGACCGCGGCAGCAGCAGCAGGCAGGGCCAGAGCCAAAGCGATCGCCGTTGCTGCAAGATGCTTGAACATGAATGACTCCCAACCCTGCGGGGGACCACCACCTGGCGATCACGGTTTGCCCGAGGGAGTGAGGTCAGTATGGTCTACCGTGATATGGAGGAGTAGCCTTTCAATTCCATAACAGGAATTCGGAAAAGCCGAACAATCATGAAGCTCGATGGCATTGCCACCTTTGTGGCCGCCGTGGAGGGCGGTTCGCTCAGCGAAGCCGCGCGCCGGCTGCGTGTATCGCGGTCAGTCGTCAGCGAACGGCTGATGGAGCTGGAAAAATCACTGGGCACCAGCCTGCTCCAGCGCTCGACCCGCAAATTGACCCTCACCGAAGACGGCACCGCCTTTCTGATCCGCGCGACGCGTATCGTACGCGAGGTGGATGAGGCGGCCGCCGACCTGGCGGAGCGCCGCGGCTCTTTGAGCGGTCCTTTGCGCATCTCGGCGCCGGTCACCTTCGGACGCATGCACCTGGGGCCGGCACTCTACCCATTCCTCGCGCAGCACCCCGCCATCCAGCTGACGCTGGACCTGAACGACCGCCGCGTCGACGCCGCAACGGACGGCTTCGACGCCGTGATCCGCCACGGCCCGATCACCGACAGCTACCTGGTGGCCTGGCAGCTGTCGACCAGCCGAAGGGTACTAGTCGCGTCGCCCGCCTACCTTGCACAGCACGGCACACCGCGCTCGCCGTCGGAGCTGGAAGGGCACCGTGGCATCTTCTACCAGAACCGTGGCGGTGCCGACTGGCGCTTTGTGCATGCGGGCCGGAACGTGGTCGTCCAGGGGCAGTTCGGCCTCGTCCTCAACAATGGCGACATGATGCGTGACGCGGCCATTGCTGGCCTGGGCATCACGCTGCTGCCCATCTTCATCGCCAGTGCAGCGATCAAGGCAGGCGCGCTGCGCGTCATCGACATCGGCGTCGAACCCGAACGCGAATACATCTATATCGCCCACCCGGATGGCCAGAACCCATCGACCAAGCTGCGGGCGCTGGCCGATTGGTTGAGGGCGGCATTCGGCACGCCACCCTATTGGGATGTCGAGCACGCCGCTTCGCAATGACCTGCACAGGCAATAAAAAACCCGGGCCACTCGGCCCGGGTTAAGTTTTCTTGCTTCAGCCTGATTACATCGTCTTGGTGAACGAGATCACAGCGCGCGCGCGGCCGATATTCTTGCCGTAGGCGTTGTAGTAGTCCTGGCCGACCTTACCCTTGGCATTGGTGTCGGTGTAGGTCAGCGCCAGGCTGCCCACGCCGACATCCTTGGTCACGCCCAGCTTCCAGTCGTCGTAGCTGGCGCTGGAGCGGTGTGCCACGTCCTGGTGGCCGGCGTGGGCCACGAGGCCCCAGCCATCGCCCAGGTCAGGCGACACGGTCAGGTCGACGTAGCCGCTGCCATGGGTGTTGCCGCCTGTCGAGCTGGTGAAGCCGAACAGGTCGCTGGTGGCGTAGGAATACTTCAGCGAGGCAAACTTGTAGCTGACGGCGCCATAGATTTCGGTGGTATCCGGATTGGTCACGCCGGCGTTGCGCGTGCCGGGGTAGTAGTACTCCAGCACACCGACATCAAAACCGATGTCATCGGTGATGTTGCCCTTGTAGCCACCATAGATATCCCATTCCATCGGCAGGCTGCCGGCGTTCGCGTCGGAGAGCCAGCTGATGCTCGAACCCCAGGTGCCAAGGTAGAAACCGCTCTTGTGGGCAAAATCGAAACCGCCCTGGATCGCAGGGTGGTTGTTGGTTTGCGTGATACCCCGGAAGATGTAGTCCGAAGTCAGCGAAACGTTGCCGGTGAAGGTGTACTCCGGCGCGGGTGCCGCAGGGGCTGCAGGTGCATTGTCGGCCTGTGCTACGCACATCAAAGTGCTCGAAATCAATCCTACCAGGGCGAAGCGACGTTGCATGGTTGAGTCCTTTCGAATCATGCCAGTGTGGAAAGCGGCGAATGCTAAAGAGACCGGTGCAAAGACTGCGTAAAGATTGCGTCGCACCACCCTCAGCACGATCCGTACCAATGAAATATCATGTTATTTTTCAATGCATTACACAACATTACATGGGTAACCATGCGCGATGCGGCACCGGCATGGTGCGACGCACCAGAGATTTGCACAGCAATGCGGCACGAATTGGGAACCACCCGGAGCCCGATGCACCATGCCCACACATCGCTTGATCAGCGCGTCATGGGCAAACCGGGGCGCCTTGTGCGCGGCCGATGATTCAAACGCTTCGGCCACATGGCTGGCTGCTATAACGGAATCACCGCGGCGACAGCACGCCACAACACCGGAGATCGAACGCGGCTTCGAGAGGACGGCAAGCGATGAACAGCAAGAAATCGGTGCTTTGGCTGGCGTTTGCCATGCTTTGCCTGACCACGCACGCGGCGACGACTATCCGGGTGTTGCAGTGGGACGGCTATATTTCGAAGAACAAACTCGTCGAGCTCGCCAAAGAGATCCAGGCCGAGACGGGCGAGAGCGTCGAATTCAAGCTGGAAACCATCACCGACGAAAAGATGGAATTCGACCGGATCCGCTCAGGCGAAGCGGACCTCGTGTTCCCCGGCGTCGACATCATGGAAGACGCATCGTACAACTTCAAAAGCAAGGACATGCTGTTGGAGATCGACACGTCGCGACTCAAGAATTTCGATGCCTTGCTGGAGCAGTTTCGTTCACCCAAGCACCTGATGTACCACGGCAAGCAATACGGCATCTCCTTTGCCAGCGGGCAAACGGCGATTGCCTACAACACGGACAAGATCAATCCCAAGTCGATCCAGGATCTATTGGTCCCCGCAAACAGCGGCAAGCTGGGCACCCTGGATTTTTCGCCCCATGTGCACGAGGTACTGGCACTGGCGCTGGGGTACAAGGGGCGCGACATCACCAATTACGACAAGCTCTCCACCGACCAGGCCTATCTATCCGTGCTGAAGAAATGGGGCAGCATGGCGACGGTCTATTTCACCGACGGCGTCGATAACCCCGAACAGGCCAAGAACCTCGTCGCCTACATCGGCTGGGGCTTTGCCATCCGCAATCTGCAGCTGATGTACAACCAGAAATGGAAAATCATGCCCCTGCCGGGTGGCACGCTCGTCTGGGTGGACAGCATGGTGATACCCAAGAAGGTCGGCGCCGACACCCGCAAGGTCGCCATCCTGTACCGGCTGATGGACCATCTGATCTCGGAGCGCTATCAGAAGGACGTCGTCCTGAACGAGATCTCCTGCCTGCCCGTCAACAAGCGCGTGCTGGACAACCTCAAGCCCAGCGAGCAAAAAGGTTTGGCCCATATCATCGAACTGAAAAGCCAGAAAGACATCATCTTCTTGCCACCGATTGCCGACGTCAGAAACCGCAACGGTTTGCAACAGCTGTGGGAGGCGGCGAAAGCCGGCAGGATTGTCGCGCCTTAGAACTTGTCCGTAAATAAGCTGTGAGTGGATGGCGCCGCCATTTTTGTGCCGTGCAAGGCGCCGATTTGCAGCCAGGGCGGTCCCCCTGGCAAGAATCAGCAACGCAGCATGGCGCGAAAAGGGCAAGTCAGACGCCACAGCTTGTTTACGGACAAGTTCTTAGTGAACCCGGTAAGCAAATACCTTACCGTCCGTCGTGCTGCAGCACAAACGCCACACCTTGATCTATAACGATGCAGGGTTCCACAACCCGCTCCCCAAGCCATTCTCCGCCCTTTCGGCCCTACCTCCCCAGTGGTCCGCGGCTGCCCCATGCTTCAAGTCATCTAGACGTCACTACATTGCAATATTCGGCCCGTAAAGTGCGCGGCGTCGATGCCTGAGTCGACCCTACTCACCCCGAGGAGCCCATATGCGATTCCGCCCCAGTTTCAAGCCGCTGCTCGCCGCATGCGCAGCGCTGTTTGCACTTTCCGCCGCCGCTGAAACCACGCTGACGGTCTATACCGCGCTCGAAACCGACCAGATCGGTGCCTACCAGGCCCAGTTCGAAAAGGAAAACCCGGACGTCAAGCTGAAGTGGGTCCGCGACTCCACCGGCGTGATCACCGCCAAGCTGCTGGCCGAAAAGGCCAACCCGCAGGCCGACGTCGTGATGGGCCTCGCCGCCTCGTCGCTGCTGGTGCTGGAAAAGGAAGGCATGCTGCAGCCCTACCAGCCGAAGGGCTTCGACAAGCTGAGCCACAATTACGTGGACAGCAACAACCCGCCGAGCTGGGCCGGCATGGATGTGTGGGGCGCCACCATCTGCTTCAACACGGTCGAAGCCGCCAAGCAGGGCCTGAAGAAGCCCGAATCCTGGCAAGACCTGCTCAAGCCCGAATACAAGGGCAAGATCGTGATGCCGAACCCGGCCTCCTCCGGCACCGGTTACTTCGACATCACCGCATGGCTGAAGCTGTTCGGCGAGAAGGATGGCTGGGCCTACATGGACAAGCTGCACGAGAACATCGCTCAGTACGTGCACTCCGGCTCCAAGCCGTGCAAGCTGGCCGCGACCGGCGAATTCCCGATCGGCATTTCGTTTGAATACCGCGCGGCCGACCTGAAGGCCAAGGGCGCCCCGATCGACCTCGTCTTCCCGAAGGAAGGCCTGGGTTGGGACCTGGAAGCCACTGGCGTGATGAAGGGCACCAAGAACCTGGACGCTGCCAAGAAGCTGGCCGACTGGTCTGCCTCGCGTTCGGCCAACGACCTCTACAAGCACAACTTCGCCATCGTCGCCATGCCGGGCGTAGCCCAGCCGAACCCGCTGATCCCTGCCAACTACGAGCAGATGCTGGTGAAGCAGGACCTGCAATGGACCGCTACGAACCGCGACCGCATCCTGGCTGAATGGACCCGCCGCTATGACGGCAAGTCGGAAAAGAAACAGTAAGTAGTACGCGTCATCCGCACGGCTCTCCCTTCTCCTGGGAGGGTCGTGCGTTTTACGACGCGCCGATTACCTGTACCACCCGGTTTCACGAATCATCACGCACTGCGCATCTGCCATGTCCCTGACCCTGCACGACATCGAAACCCTCTTCGCCGATGCCGGCACGCGCCTCTATGGTGGTGAAGCCATCAGCCAGGCCGCCCATGCGCTGCAGGCCGCCCAGCTCGCCGAGCAGGACGGCTGCCCCGACGCACTCGTCGCCGCCTGCCTTTTGCATGACCTGGGCCACATGGTGTTCGAGCAGGGCGATGGCGACGTGGCCGCGGGCGATGACGACCTGCACCAATACCGCATCATTCCGTTTCT
>Ga0213872_10001833_pt1 | contig 13183 bp, 10 predicted proteins | sample VelepicomBERX_R2_FD_160071 | JGI IMG/M metagenome (GOLD analysis project Ga0213872, IMG submission 160071) | Rhizosphere microbial communities from Vellozia epidendroides in rupestrian grasslands, the National Park of Serra do Cipo, Brazil - RX_R2 | ecosystem: Host-associated > Plants > Roots >...
TTCAGCATGGCAAGGTAGTGCAGCGGGATATCCGGGCGCGACCAGGCATCTGGCGCAGGCGACAGGTCATCGGTATTGGTCTCGCCCGGCACCTTGAACACGGTAACGGTGATCTTTTCATCAACCGGCGGGCGGCTGGTGAACCACTCGGCATCGGCCCAGCTCTTCAGCACGGCAACGGCGTTCGCATTGCCTGCGTCGGCCTTGGCCTTCACGTCGTGGAAGAAGTCGAACACCAGCAGGGTCTTTTTGAGGCCTTCGGCAGCGACGGTGCCAACTTCAGCGTCGTCCAGCAGGTCGATCATCGGCTTGACGTTGTAGCCGCCCAGCATCGTGCCCAGAAGTTGGGTCGCATGCGCGCGCGTGATCAGCGGCGACTTGGCGGTGCCTTCAGCCACGGCAGCCAGGAACGACGCCTTTACCTTGGCCGCATCGTCCACGCCCGGCGGTACGCGGTGGGTGATCAGCTCAACCAGCGTCGCTTCTTCGCCTGCAGGCGGTGCCTTGAGCAATTCCACCAGCTCGGCGGTTTGCTGTGCGTTCAAAGGAAGGGGAGGAATGCCGAGGGCGGCACGTTCAGCAACGTGCTGGCGGTATGCTTCAAGCATGGCGTAGACCTTTGCAAGTGGCGATTGAGGCAATCACCGCGCCCGGGTGGGGAGCGGCGCGCAATGTATTATTTTAGGGCACTTCACCGAAAAGGCGTAATCCGGGCGGCTAGCCGGCAGATGGGGCGCCAAAACGGTATGACCGATGCGGCGCAGCATACCGCTACCGGTGCACGCGCACAAACGAGTAATGGCGACACCGGCTGTGAGCTATACTCACAGCATGCAAACCCGCCTGCCCCCACTCAACGCGCTCCGCGCCTTCGAATCCGCCGCCCGGCTTGAAAGCTTTTCCGCCGCAGCGAATGAACTTTTCGTCACCCACGGCGCTGTGAGCAAGCAGATCAAGCTTTTGGAAGAATGGCTCGGCGTGCAGCTGTTTGTGCGGACCGGCGGTCGGGTCAAGCTCACCGAGCCCGGCTGGCGCTACCTCGTGCAGGTGCAAGACGGCCTCGACATCATCGCCAACGCCACCGCGCAATTGCAGCGACCCAACCAACAGCGGCGGCTGGTCATCAACTCCATCCCTACCCTCGCCATGTACTGGCTGCTGCCCCGGCTTACGGCCTTTCAGCGCGAACACCCTGAGATCGAACTGCGGCTCACCACGTCCGACCGCGACATCTCCCGCCTCGACGCCCCCTTCGACGTCGCCATCCGCCGCGGCCCTGGCGATTGGCCCGGCTATATCGCCAAACCATTCCTGGATGAATGGGAGTTGCCGGTATGCAGCCCAAAGCTACTAGCCCAGACACCACTACGCTGCGCGGCGGACCTCGCGAACCACACCCTGCTGCACGCCGACACGCGCCCGACCGCCTGGCAACGCTGGCTGACGCTGGCCGGCGTGCCGGAGCTCAAACCCGTCGCCACGCAGCAGTTCGACCACTTCTACTTGGCATTGCAGGCTGCGATGGATGGCCTCGGCGTGGCGCTGGGGCCGATGCCGATGATGCAGGCGGAGTTGGATGCGGGGAGTTTGGTATCGCCGATTGCGGAGCCCGTGGTGCCGGTGCGTGGCTACTGCTGGATCGTGCCACGCGGCATGATCAAAGACCCGGCGATTGATGCGTTTTGTGGGTGGTTGGAGGGGACGGCGCGGGAATTGAAGGCGGAGTTACGGTGAATAATACCTACGGCGATCACCGAGTATTTTGGTAAACCATCAACAGTGCAATGATGAATCAAAGAAATGAATGATCAAAAATTGGGCCTTCGCGAGCCCTCATAAAAGATTCATGCAGTATTTCATATCATGCAATATCTTTTGAATCAATAATACCCAAGGAACTTACATGGCTAGTGTAAAGCGTGTCTTACTTCAGAATGTAGGTCGTAGTTTTGATATTTTGGCGTGGTTTCCCTCAGATGAGATCTTGAGCGCGGATATATGCAAAATCATAACCCCTATGGAAGAAGAGGCAACCACAAGAATGATGCCATCGCTACCGCGGGATTGGCATTCCAAATTTCCGGAATCAAGCCACCAAAATGACAAGGGTCACCCGTTACTTTGGAATCGTAAAGTGCTCTTTTTCTTTCACGGCTGGGCAGGATTGCCAATTTTTCATAGACTAGCCATAGAGAGAGCCGTCCTGTCCGGATATATTGTGATATCACCGTTACATGCTGGTAGTAGCCTTGTCGCGATTAATGAGTTTAGCAACACAATCTCAGCTGATCGAAATCCACCCGAAAACCCTTATGAGCAGCTGGCGTGGTTTGATGAAAAAATTGACAATTGGTCAAACTTTTCCGATCACGTCGTGAAATATATTTATCAGCGCTGGGATGTATTCTGTGAAGCGTGCAAAATCCCTGTATCCAACCATCCCACTTTCTACGCCGCAGCTGGTTTTTCAGCAGGCGGGGCTGTCGCGTGGAACGTAAGTCAGAAAAATGACTTCATCAGTGCCGTATGTAATATTGACGGCACCTTCTGCGGTACGCAAAGGCATGCCAGACGTCCTATTCCATTGCTTCTAGTGTGTCATGAACTTACCAAGGAATCCGGCACAGAAATGGAAATCATGCTGCATTTGGCAAGAGAGCATGAATTGCTCCATGACTATGATGGAACACATCAAAAGATCGTCATCAAGGGGGCCAATCACCGAAGTTTTTCAGACCTTTCAGCTGCCTCTGAACGTATATGTGGCGCCGTATCAAATATTTCACAATCAGAGCGGTATATTCTGCAGGCGAGCGATGCCATACTGGATTTTTTTAGGTGGTGAAGATAACTATTTGATTGTTAACTGTAGGAATCCCCCCAGGATCGGGGCGCACGGGGGCAAGAGTCACGCCGAGGGCTTGGTCACCAAAAATAGTTTTACGCAAGGGCGACGCCCTGTGTCTAGCGCGGAAGTAGGCCCGAGCCTGCATATGCTATGAAAAAGAACCTCTTCATGGAACTGGAACCTGCTTCGCTCATTCTTAGCCTAAGCCCTAAGCCACAACACGCAATCCTAGGAGCACACCCATGCCGCACAATCTGCATCAAACCCTGAAGACGCTCGCTCTGCCCGCTGGCAAATCGCTGCAGTACTACAGCCTGCCTGCGCTCGAAGCAGCCGGTGTTGGCCCGGTCAGCAAACTGCCGGTGTCGATTCGTCTGGTACTCGAATCTGTGCTACGCAATTGCGATGGCAAGAAGGTGAGCGAGACACATGTGCAGCAGCTCGCCAACTGGGGCGCGACGGCAGCGCGGGTGGACGAGATTCCATTTGTGGTGGCGCGCGTGGTGTTGCAGGACTTTACCGGTGTGCCGCTGCTGGCCGACCTTGCAGCCATGCGCAACGTAGCCGACAAGCTGGGCAAGAACCCGAAGACTATCGAGCCTTTGGTGCCGGTCGATCTGGTGGTCGACCACTCGGTGATGATCGACCACTATGGTTCGCCCGATGCCTTGCGGCTGAATATGGAACTGGAATTCCAGCGCAATCGCGAGCGCTATCAGTTCATGAAGTGGGGCATGCAGGCATTCGATACCTTCAAGGTGGTGCCGCCCGGCATTGGCATCGTGCACCAGGTGAATCTGGAATACCTGTTCCGTGGCGTGCAGGTACGCAATGGCGTGGCCTTCCCCGATACCTTGGTCGGTACCGACAGCCATACGACCATGATTAATGGCGTAGGCGTGGTGGGCTGGGGCGTGGGTGGGATCGAGGCGGAAGCCGGCATGCTGGGGCAGCCGGTGTACTTCCTGACTCCCGACGTAGTGGGCGTGGAGCTGAAGGGCAAGCTGCGCGACGGCATCACGGCGACCGACCTGGTACTGACCGTGACCGAGATGCTGCGGCGCGAGAAGGTCGTGGGCAAGTTCGTCGAGTTCTTCGGCGAAGGCGCTGCATCGCTCAGCGTGGTCGACCGCGCAACCATCGGCAATATGGCGCCCGAGTATGGCGCGACGATGGGTTTCTTCCCGGTGGACGACAAGACGGTCGACTACCTGCGCGGCACCGGCCGCACCGAGGACGAAGTCGCGGCCTTCGAAGCCTACTTCAAGGCGCAGGGGCTGTTTGGCATGCCGAAGGCGGGCGATATTGTCTACTCCAAGACGCTGTCGCTCGATCTTTCGACCATTGTGCCGAGCCTTGCCGGCCCAAAGCGCCCACAAGACCGGATTGCCCTCCCCGCCATGGGCAGCACCTTTGCATCGCTTTTCTCGAAGCCCGTGGCCGATAACGGTTTCAACAAGCCAGCGGGCGACCTGAAAAAGCGCTACGCCACACAAAAGGATGGCATTGACCTGGGACACGGCGATGTGCTGATCGCCGCGATTACCTCGTGCACCAATACCTCGAACCCGGGCGTGCTGCTCGCGGCCGGCCTCTTGGCCAAGAAGGCGGTCGAGAAAGGCCTGCATGTGCACCCGCGCATCAAGACGAGCTTTGGCCCCGGCTCGCGCGTGGTGACGGAGTACCTACGCGAAACCGGCCTTCAGCCTTACCTCGATAAGCTCGGCTTCAATATCGCGGCTTATGGCTGTACCACTTGTATTGGTAATGCGGGCGACTTGGCCGCGGAATTCAACGACGCCATCGTGCAGAACGACCTCGTTTGCGCGGCCGTACTCTCGGGCAACCGCAATTTCGAGGCACGTATCCACCCGAACCTGCGTGCCAACTTCCTCGCCAGCCCACCGCTGGTGGTGGCGTTTGCCCTCGCTGGCACGACGCAGATCGACCTCGAAACCGAGTCACTGGGCACCGGCAGCGACGGCAAGCCGGTCTACCTGCGCGATATCTGGCCAAGCTCGGACGAGATCCACAGCCTGATGCACTACGCGATGAACCCAGAGACCTTCCGCCGCCTGTATGGTGACTTCACGCGCGACCATGATCTCTGGAGTGCCATCCCCGCCCCGACTGGGCAGGTGTACAACTGGCCGGAGTCGACCTATATCGCGCGGCCGCCGTTCTTCGAACAGTTTTCAATGCAGCCCGGCAGCTTAGGCGATATCCATGGCGCACGTGCTTTGCTGATCTTGGGTGACTCGGTGACCACCGACCATATCAGCCCAGCCGGCTCGTTCAAAGACACCACGCCTGCCGGTAAGTACCTGCTGGCCCGCCACGTGCAAAAAGCCGATTTCAACAGCTACGGTAGCCGGCGCGGCAACCACGACATCATGATTCGCGGCACCTTTGCCAATGTGCGGGTAAAGAACCTGATGCTGCCCGCACGTGACGACGGCACGCGCATCGAAGGCGGCTATACCCTGCTCGACGGCCAGCAGACCACGGTCTACGACGCCGCGATGACGTATATCGAGCGCGGTACGCCGACGGTGGTGTTCGCAGGCGAGGAATACGGTACGGGCTCCAGCCGCGACTGGGCGGCCAAGGGTACGCAGTTGCTTGGCGTGAAGGCCGTGGTGGCGCGCAGCTTTGAGCGCATTCACCGCTCCAACCTCGTCGGCATGGGCGTGCTGCCGCTGCAGTTCAAGGGCGACGATAGCCACGAGAAGCTGGGCCTCAAGGGCGACGAAACCTTTGATGTGACGGGCGTGACGGCAGACCTGAAGCCGCAACAGGACCTGACGCTGGTGATCCACCGAGCCGATGGCAGCACGCAGCAAGTGAGCGTGCTTTGCCGCATCGATACGCCGATCGAGGTGGACTACTACCGCCACGGCGGCATTTTGCCCTTCGTGCTGCGCGAGCTGATGGAGCAAGCGTAAAGGCTTACCCATATCGGCGATAGGGTTTTTGCCTGCTGAAGGCGTATAATGCCGCATTGATCAGGGCCGCACCCCGCGTGTGGCCCTGATTCATTTCATAGCCGCGAGCCGACTAGTTGATCTATCGACTCGCCCCGGCCACTTATACAGAACACAGGAATCAGCATGAGCGGTCTGCCCAATTGCCCACAATGCGGCTCGTCTTTCACCTATGAAGATGGCGCCATGTATGTGTGCCCCGAGTGCGCGCACGAATGGTCTAAGGATGCCGCCACCCCAGCCGCCGACGAGCAGCGCGTGGTAAAGGATGCGAACGGCAATATCTTGCAGGATGGCGATACGGTAACGGTGATCAAAGACCTGAAAGTGAAGGGCTCGTCGCTGGTCGTGAAGGTCGGTACCAAGGTGAAGAACATCCGCCTTGTGGATGGCGATCACGATATCGATTGCAAGATCGACGGCGTGGGTGCAATGGGGCTGAAGTCGGAATTCGTCAAAAAGGCCTGATTGCGCGGTATCGAGTCGAAAGGCCGTCATGTGAGCGCATGACGGCCTTTTTTCATTCGTAGCGCCATTGCGCGTTAGTTACACCATGGTTCCTTAGTTGCCAGGCGAGGGGTCAATCGCTGTTTATGGCTGATACATCCCCCTCTCCCCCAGCCCCTCTCCCGCAAGGGGCGAGGGGAGAAATCCCGTGCGCGTGCTGGCAGTAAAGCCCCTCTCCCCTCGCGGGAGAGGGGTTGGGGAGAGGGGGTTACGCACATCCTGCAGATGGTGAACATACCCAAGCGCAACTAAGAAACAACGACGATTAGCTGCGCAAGGTCGCCGGAATCCAATCCGGCAGATTCTCCGGCCTTGGGCCGGGTGGGTTGTTAGCATCCAGATTCACGGTGTTCATCGCCCACTTGAATGCTGCCTTGTCGGCATCCGTCATATCGCCGATGTGCGGCAAACGGTTCGCTTTCTTCTGCTGCCACCCCGCATCCGCCTGAATCTGCGCTGCCGTCCAGCTCTTGTAAGTCACAGTCGCATCATGGCGAACATCAAGATTCGAAGATTCAAAATCCTCAAGATGACCCACCAAAAGATGGTGGTTCTCGGCCTGCCTTCCCTCTTCATGCTCGCACAGGGTAATCAGGTTGCCCTCGTTCAGCTCCAGATCGGGCCGGCCGAGCGCAATGCAGTAGTGAAATGGGAACACATGGTGGGCCTGCAAACCTACGGTGCTGCCGCAGCAGACACAAACTGGGTTCTTCTTGATAAAGGCGTCGCGAAAGGCAGGCCACTCTGGGCTGCGCTCCGCCTCGTGCTTTTGCTGGTTGGTCGAAAAATGGGATGCGGTATTCGTCGTCATGGTTTCCTCCTGACGTCATCAAATCATTCACAAGTGAATTTCAACGTAGCGTGTACGTTCGACGTCATACCTCGTTCGGCCTACGTTGGGCCTACAGGTCGTGACGCACGTGCCGACACCCAGCAGGCCCTCGAAGTACAAGCCATGTCGGTAAGCGGCAGTTCAACTTAGCAGATCTAAAAGGAAGATTCTTGCGCGCTTGTCGCGCGTCAGTGCCGATGGGCTTCACCGCACACCGGGCAGCCCGGGTCCCGCTTGAACCGCAGCACCCGCCAATCATGCGTGCGCAGGTCGAGCGTAAAGAGCTTGCCGAGCGGCACGCCGGGCAGGCCGAGAATAAGTTTGAGGGCTTCGGCGGCCTGCATGGTGCCGATGATGCCGACGAGCGGCGCAAACACCCCGAAGGTGGCGCAGGGACCATCGCTAGCGTCGCCCTCTTCGCCGAAGAGGCAGCGGTAACAGGGGCTGTCGGACACGCGCGGGTCGAAGACCGCGAACTGGCCGTCGAAACGTACGCCAGCACCGGAAACCAGTGGCTTGCGGGCTGCCACGCAGGCACGGTTCACCGCATGGCGAGTTGGGAAGTTGTCTGAGCAGTCGAGCACCACGTCGGCGCGTTCCACCCATTCGACCAGCGCGTCGCCCTGGAGCCGCGTATCGAGGGGGACGATATGCGGGTCGGGGTTAATGGCGACCAGGGTAGTGCGTGCGGACTCGACCTTGCTGTGGCCGACCGTGTCAGTACGATGCACGATTTGGCGCTGCAGATTGGTCAGCTCGACCGTATCGGCGTCGGCCAGCACCAGCCGGCGTACGCCAGCGGCTGCGAGATAAAGCGCGGCGGGCGAGCCGAGCCCCCCTACCCCGACCACGAGCACCGTGGCAGCGCTGATCTTGCGCTGGCCCTCGATGCCGATTTCGTCGAGCAGAATATGCCGGCTGTAGCGCAGCAGGGATTGGTCGTCCAGGTCGTCGTCTTGCGTGGGTGTCATGCAGGGTGCGAATCAGTGGTCTTGCGCAATACCGTGACGATATCAGGTTCTACGCCGGTCGGCGCCTTGCGCGCATGAAAACCGGTCTTAAGGAAGCACTTCAGCAACGGGCGGCCCGCGGCGTCGCGCCCCTTGGATGGACAGCCAGCCCATCCTGCGGGAGCGACTCCTTGCAATCCATCCTGTTGCCAGAGTTCTTGGTGAGCGGAGCGAGCCTAGAACCTGCCTGTGCCCCGAAGGGGTATGCATCCTTTGGAGCCAAGCCCTCGCAGCGGCCCCGATACTTTTGCAGCGCTTCCTTAGATACCGCACTTCTTGATGGCAAGGCCCAATGCTGCAGCAGCTTGCTGAAGGAACTGTAGATCGGGCTGCGTCCATTCGCGGATTTGCGCGGTCTGCTCGCAGCTGATGACGCCCATCTGTGCACCATCGACTTCAACAACCACATCCATGCGTGAGTAGATATTGAGCGGCTCCAGGTAGTTCTCGTTGAAGCAGGAAGTGGCCGCATTCTCACGCGCGTCGGCCGCGACAATCACGCGCGATTCACGCAAGGTTTCGAAGTACGCGTGATGATCATCTTCATGTAGCGAGTCGCCACTGGTCCATTGGTTATCGCTTGCGTCGTAGAGGCTCGTACAGGTGAGCGTATCTTGCAGATCGCCATAGTAGAACCAGATGCCGGCGCGGCTGGCGGCATTTTCCTGCACCACGGCGCGCGTCAGCATTTGCTGGAACTTGGCCATATCGAGCTTGCCCTCGTTCAGCATCTTGAAGAGATTCATCAACAAACCAGCGTCATGCATGACCATCGCGCTCCGCCACGGCAGACGTGCCGTGTTTGATTAGAGTTATAGCCTGAAGATGCAGAAATGCGAAAGGCCCGCCAAGCGAGCCTTTCGAGGGTCCATCACATCATGCGCACGATCAGCGGATGGTGACTGCAGCGGTCCGGTTGACCACCTGCTGCACCTTCAGCACATTAAGTGCCTGTTGCAGCTGGTAGTCCTTCTTCACCGAGATCTCACCCGGCTTCAGGGGTTCGTCCGTTGTGCCTTCATCCTTGGTCTTGGCCTTTGGATCGCGCTTGGGCTTCGTAGTCTCGAGCTTGGCCTCTGGCTGCTCGGGCTTCGATTCCACCGCAGGCTCCGGCTTGGCCTCACCGCCTTGCGGGTTGGCAAGGTGGTGCTCAAGGTCAGATTCGCGGATGCGGAATGCGTCAGCAGCCGCATTGCCGTTCAGTGTCGACTCTTCGGCTTCGATCTCCGGCGTGATGCCCTTGGCCTGGATCGACCGGCCGCTTGGCGTGAAGTAGCGCGCCGTGGTCAGCTTGATGGCCGAATCCTTGCTCACTGCCAGGATGGTCTGCACCGAGCCCTTGCCGAAGGTTTGCGTACCCACCAGCACGGCCCGCTTCTGGTCTTGCAGGGCACCTGCAACGATTTCAGAGGCCGAGGCAGAACCACCATTCACCAGCACCACAAGGGGCACCGACTTGATTGCAGCCGGTACGTCCTTGATCTGACTATAGAGCTCCTTCGAGGCCACGTAGCGTTGCTTCGAATCCGGCGTACGGCCATCGGTGTATACCACCAGCGCGCCTTCAGGCAGGAAGACCGACGACACGCCCACGGCCGAGCTCAACACGCCGCCCGGGTCGTTACGCAGGTCGAGAATCATGCCTTTCAGGTCGCCCTTGTTTTCCTTGTAGAGCGCAACGGCGGCCTTGGCGAGGTCTTCGGTCGAGCGTTCCTGGAACTGGGTAAGGCGGATATAGCCGTAGCCCGATTCCAGCAGCTTCGACTTCACGCTGGCGACCTTGATGATGGCGCGGGTGACGGGGATCGTCAGCGGCTTGGTCTCGCCCTTGCGCAAGATCGTCAGCGTCACCTGGCTATTGGGCTTGCCGCGCATCTTGGCGACGGCATCGGTCAGCGACAGGCCGCGTACCGGCACGTCGTCGATCTTCATGATGTAGTCGCCCGCCTTCACACCTGCGCGGAAGGCCGGCGTGTCTTCGATCGGGGAAATGACGCGCACGAGACCGTCTTCGAGATTCACTTCAAGACCCAAGCCACCGAATTCACCGGTCGTATTGACGCGCAAATCCTTGAAGGCTTCTGGGTCGAGATAGGACGAGTGCGGATCAAGACCGCTCAACATGCCGTTGATGGCTTCGTTGATGAGTTTCTTGTCTTCGACGGGCTCAACGTAGTCTTGCTTAACTCGGGCATAGACCTCGGTGAAGGTACGGAGCTCGTTGATCGGCAGCGGCGACAAGGTTTCCTTGTCGGCCAGCGCAGTCACGCCGACGGTCAGCGCTGCGCCCAATCCCACACCAACCAGCAGCCAGCTGGCCTTTTGTACTTTCGCTTGCATCGTGTTCCTTACCTTACCCTTCGTCTAACGCCTACTTGGCCCAGGCCAGCGGGTCCACCGGTTTGCCAAGGTATCTCAATTCGAAGTATATGCCGGTTTCGGCACTTCCACCGCTATTGCCGCTAGTCGCGATGTCTTCCCCTGCTTTGACAGGCTCGCCGACTCGTTTCAGCAGTGCCTCAGCCGCACCATACAGGCTGAGATAACCACCGCCGTGATCAACGATCATCATATTCCCAAAACCGCGCAACCAGTCGGCAAATACAACCCGACCGCTTGCCACCGCCTTCACCGGCTGGCCTGAACCTGTACGGATAAACACACCCTTCCAGGTGGTACCTTCGGCCTTGGCGGTGCCAAACTTACCGACCACCTCGCCACGCACTGGCAAGTGAAGCTCGCCACGCAGGTCGGCAAAGTGTTTCCCTTCGGCCGATGCGTCTGGTAGCGCATCGTTCTTGCGCACCGTCGGCTCAACCTTATCGGCTTCCGTCAGGTTGCCGTTTTCCTGGGTCTTGCCCGTATCGGTGCCGCCGCGCTTGCCGTTCTTGCGATCTTGCTTTGCCTGTTTGGCTTCTGCCAGTTTTTGCGCGCGTTCCTGTCGCTGCCGGTCGCGTGCCTCTCGGGCCTCGCGTTCCTTAATGATGCGATTCAATCTTTCGACCAGCCGCGTCAGGCTTTGTTCATCGCGTTGCAGTTTGCCGATCTGCTTGCGCTGCTCGCCAATCTGGTCGGCAAGCTTGCTCAGCACCTGCTGCTTCTTGGCTTGCTCGGCGCGCAATTTATCGCGCTGGGCTTTCTTTTCGGTCGCGATGCGCAGCAGTTCATCATGCTTTTGCTGAATGGCAGCTGAAAGCTTATCAAGTCGTTCAAGCTCTGTTTGTAGCGTGGTCGAGAGCTTTTGCTGCGCTTCGGCGATATAGCGGTAGTAGCGCAGGTCGCGCGTGAGTTGGTTTGGGTCTTGCCGATTGAGCATCAAGCGCAACGCTTCGTGCTCGCCATTGCGGTAGCGGGCCTGGATCAGCTTGACCAGCCGGCGCCGATTGGTGTCGAGGTCGTTGCGCACGCGTTGGATGTCGGCATTGACGCGATCAAGGTCGGCTTGCGAATCGAGCTGTTGCCGATTCAGGTCATTGAAGACGCGGTTCGCCTCGCTGATGGCCTGTTCGGAATCTTTCAGCGCATCGGCCGCCTCGCTGCGCGTGGCCTCGTTGGCTTGTAGCTCCTGCTTCAGCGAATCGATCTTATGGCGCAGCTCCTGCAAATCTTGCTCAGTCTGCGCCGGCACGTTTGGCTGTGGGTCTTGCGCGGCCGCCAGCGCGCCTGCCGAACAGCAGGCGAGCAAAGTAGGCAGGAGGAAACGATGCAGCACGTCAGCCAAAATGGATGAGCGAGTGGCCAGTCATCTCGCCCGGCTGGGCAAGCCCCATCGCAGCCAACAGGCTTGGCGCGATATCCTTCAGCGCGCCCTCGCCTAGCGGCGTCATTGTCGCCGGGCGACCAACGTAGAGGAAAGGCACCAGGTCAGTGGTGTGCTGCGTATGCGGTTGGCCCGAGCTACGGTCCCACATCATTTCGCAGTTGCCATGGTCGGCGGTCACCATCACCTCGGCACCGTTGGCGAGCGCGGCTTCCACGCAACGGCCCACGCATTCGTCGAGCGTTTCGACCGCCCTGACCGCCGCATCGAATTTACCGGTATGACCCACCATATCGCCATTCGCCAGATTGCAGATGATGGCAGCGTACTGTTTTGATGCGATCGCCGCCACTACCTTGTCGGTGACTTCACGTGCGCTCATTTCTGGCTGCAGGTCGTAAGTCGCCACCTTGGGCGAAGCGACCAGCACGCGGTCTTCGCCGACGTACTCTTTTTCTTCGCCGCCCGAGAAGAAGTAAGTCACATGCGGGTACTTCTCGGTCTCGGCAATACGCAACTGCTTGAGGCCCTGGCTCGCCACATACTCGCCAAAGCCATTGCGCACCTTTTCCTTGGTGTAGGCCACTGGGTAGGGGTAGGACTCGGCATAACTCGTGAGTGTCGCGTACATCGCAATCTTCGGCCGGCGCGGGCGGGCAAAGCCGTCAAATTCGGTTTCATTGATTGCAACGGTGATTTCGCGCGCCCGGTCAGCGCGGAAATTCATGAACACGACCACATCACCGTCTTCGATCTGTGTCACCTGGTCACCGTTGCGAATCGCGGTGGCCTGCACGAACTCATCATTCTCATCGCGCGCATAGGCGGCTGCGAGTGCCGCTTGTGCGGTGGGCTCGGTAAACACGCCTTCACCATCGACCACCAGCCGGTAAGCGGGCTCAACCCGTTCCCAGCGTTTGTCGCGATCCATCGCGTAGTAGCGGCCCACCACCGAGACGACGCGCGCGCCCGGGCATTCGGCACAGACGGCTTCCAGTTGGGCAAGATAGCGTTCTGCGCTACGCGGCGGTGTATCGCGGCCATCGAGGAATGCATGCACGGCGATATGCTGCACACCCGCCTTGTGCGCATCGCGAATCAGCGCATGGATATGGCTGTTGTGGCTATGCACACCGCCATCCGACACCAAGCCGAGGATATGCAGGGTCTTGCCGGCATCGCGCGCTGTTTGGATGGCACGTGCCAACACGGCGTTCTGGCCCAAGGTGCCGTCGGCCACAT
>Ga0213872_10001834_pt1 | contig 13174 bp, 10 predicted proteins | sample VelepicomBERX_R2_FD_160071 | JGI IMG/M metagenome (GOLD analysis project Ga0213872, IMG submission 160071) | Rhizosphere microbial communities from Vellozia epidendroides in rupestrian grasslands, the National Park of Serra do Cipo, Brazil - RX_R2 | ecosystem: Host-associated > Plants > Roots >...
CTATCTGCTTTGGCATACAGGCATACTTCTGCTGCTCGTACTGGTGTGGGACCCGAGCCGCCACACCGTATGGCGAGGCGCGGTGCTCGTCTTTGCCGGGCTCAGCTCGCCGCTGGTCGCATTTCTGCTGCCGCTGTTGGCGCTGCGCTGGCTTATCCTGCGCCACCGTTCCGACCTGGCATGCACAGCAATCTGCCTGCTGGTCGCCGCGTGCCAAATCTATTTGGCACACCGCATGGGCGATACGGGGGGAGCGACACCAGACAACCTGGAATATCTGCCCGTGCTGCTCGCCACGGTCTGCGGCCAGTTCCTGTCATTTGCACTGCCGCCCACCTGGGCCGCCATCTGCGGCGGCATGCTGCTGGCCTGGCTTGCGCTCCCGTTGCTTGACCAGCGCATCCCGCGAGACGACCGCACTAACTACCTTAGCCTGGTCGGCATCTTGGTCCTGAGCGTCGCCGCGATGCTGCTTCGCGTGGGTCACACGGAAGCGCTGCAGTTCCACGGCCCCAATCGCTACTATTTCTTCGCACTGATCGCGCTGGCCTGGCTGGTCGTCCAGCATGCCAGCCTCAAGTCCCGATGGTTCGTGGCTATTCCCCTGCTACTGGCCGTGCTCGCCAACAGCTTGCATCAATACCGGTTGCACAACCCCGCGCAAGACATCCTGCCGCTGAAATGGTCGGCCCCCGCGCAGATCGTGAAGGCGACGGGCCAGGGCAGCCTGCCGGTCTTTATGCTGGATCGCGTCGTGAACCTCGATGTTCCGCTGGACGTCAGCCTGTTCAAGCGCGGCCGTAGCTGCGCGGCACACGCGGCTGGTGCGCGCTGCGTCATACACCCTTGGATCATTGCGCACACCGACTATCCGCCGGCCATCCCACGGCGCGACGGCGCGATTGTATCGACCAGCGTCCAAGGACAAGACCTGTGGGCACGGCTCGACCTTGGGCACAACATTGGCGACCGGTATCGCGAATTCCACGTCGTCGGCAAGCTGGCGCCGCTCGACATGGAGGTACTGCCCTTCGCCGGCGACGGTGGTCCGCTGTTCGAGCTGCACGCGACATTCGGCTCGGCGGACGACGCAGCGCGCTTCGCTTCAAGTTACTGCGTGGCTGTCGTGACGGATGGGAAGCCAGCCCTGCTCGCCTCACCCAACCGTGAATGTGACGCGTTGCTGACGCACTGAAATCCGCGCCAACGCCACGTCCTCGCATATTCGGTCAGAACGGTCGTAATATCGCTCGGCACGGTGGCGCAACGAGCCACATCACCGCCCAGGACCGGAGGAAACCGCGATGCGCTACTGGCTGATGAAGGCCGAACCCGACGACGTCGGCATCGACGACCTCGCTGCCTTGCCCAAGCAAACGGTGGGTTGGTACGGCGTGCGCAACTACCAGGCGCGCAACTTCATGCGCGACCAGATGCAGATCGGCGACCTCGCCCTGTTCTACCATTCCGGTTGCGCGGAGCCGGGCGTGGCGGGCATCGTCGAGATCGCCTCCGGCCCCTACCCCGACCCCACGCAATTCGACGCTGCCAACGTCTACTTCGACGCCAAATCCAAGCGTGAAGCACCGCGCTGGCAGCAGGTGGACGTAAAGCTGGTGAAGAAGACGAACTACCTGACGCTGGCTGCCATGCGCGCAGCGCCGGAGCTGGAAGGAATGCTGGTGCTGGCGCGGGGCAACCGGCTGTCGATTACGCCGGTGGAGCCTGGGCATTGGCAGGCAGTGATGAAGCTGATCGGGGAGTGACACCTCATGGCGCGTCCAACAAATCAGACGACACCTCTTCCATGAAGCGACTTTCCTTTGTCTTGATTGCGGTCAGCATCGCGATGTACGCCGTGTGTCTGACACAGGTGGGATACTGCACGGGGCGGAGCGACTGCACGCCGGGTTACGCCGTCTTGTTGATGGGTTGGCTTGGCGTATTTGGCGGCGCATTTCAATGGGTCGCCAATCCGGTTCTCGGCGTGGCCTGGGTACTTGGCTTGTTCAGGCAACATCGCATGAGCCTGTTTCTTGTTATCGCTGCGGCGCTCGTTGCACTCAGTTTCATGCTCGTTCCGTCCGTCATGAAAGATGAGGCCGGCAATATGGCTGATGTCACGTCGCTCGGCAGTGGATACTGGCTATGGATAGGCAGCATGCTGGTCTTGGGCATTGCCGACATCGTCGCCTTGCAATCAAAGTCCCAGCAAGCACCCGTCCCTGCGCAATTCCCGCACGTTCCCCGCTGATCCCCACCTACCGCTACGCCCATTGCATTTAGGCTATTGTCATCTGCACAAAAATTGAGCAAATTCGCTTCGCGAACTGCCGCGGTGGCGGTAGAATGCGCGCCATTGCCGCTGGATTCGACCCGACTCGTTTTCCAGCGGTTTTCCATTTTGTGCAGCCCTAAGAACTTCGAAACCTAAGCATTCGACATGCGCATCGGCCCTTATCAACTGCGAAATCGCCTGATCGTCGCCCCCATGGCGGGCGTGACGGACCGGCCTTTCCGCATGCTGTGCAAGCGGCTGGGGGCGGGGCATGCGGTGAGCGAGATGATCACCTCGAACGCCATGCTCTATGGCACGTCGAAAACGCGGCGGCGGGCGAATTTTGAGGGTGAATTGGCCCCCGTGGCCGTGCAGATCGCCGGTTCCGACCCAGCGCAGATGGCGGAGGCGGCACGCCACAATGTGGCGGCAGGCGCGCAGATCATCGATATCAATATGGGCTGCCCGGCCAAAAAGGTGTGCAATGTGCTGGCCGGCTCCGCCCTGTTGCAGGATGAAGAGCGTGTCGCGCGCATCCTCGACGCCGTGGTGGCGGCCGTGAATGTTCCCGTCACGCTCAAGACGCGCTTGGGGTATAAGAACGGCGAAGAGAACATCCTGCGCGTGGCGCGCATTGCCGAGGATGCTGGCATCGCAGCCTTGGCCCTGCACGGGCGTACGCGCGAGGACATGTATACAGGACGAGCCCGCTTCGAGCTGATTGCCGAAGTGAAGCGCTCGCTGAAAATCCCCGTGGTAGCAAATGGCGACATCGATTCGCCGGAAAAAGCACACACCGTGCTGAAGCTGACAGGGGCGGACGGCATCATGATCGGGCGGGCGGCGCAGGGCAGGCCGTGGATATTCCGCGAGATCGCGCATTACCTGGAAACAGGTGAGAAGCTGCCGCAGCCCGAGGTCCGCGAGGTGCAGGCCATCCTGGTCGAGCACCTGGAGGACCACTACCGCTTTCACGGGGAGTATTCCGGTTGCCGCATCGCGCGCAAACACATCGCTTGGTACACGGCGGGGCTGCGTGGCAGCAACGCCTTCCGCCAGGCCATGTACGGGCTGGAGTCGACCAGCGCGCAACTTGCGGCCGTGAATACATATTTCGACCAGTTGGCGCTCGTGTCGGAGCGCTTGGTCTATCAAGACGAACAAGCGCTGCAGGCCGCTTGATCCAGTTGCAGTTGAAGGGGGGAACAATAGATGGCTGGCAATGACCACATCTGCCGCGCGGTGCGCGAATCGCTAGAGCAGTACTTCCGCGACCTCGATGGCGAGGCGCCGCAGGCCATCTACGATATGGTGCTGGCCCGCGTTGAGAAGCCCATGCTGGAAGTGGTGCTCGATAAGACCCAGGGCAACCAGACGCGCGCGGCCGAGCTGCTCGGCATCAACCGCAATACCCTGCGCAAGAAGCTGCAGGACCACGACATGATCTGAGCCCCCGCCCGGGGCTCTTCCTTGCACTATATTCAATGCATTCTACGGTGTGGCCAGCAATATTAGCCGCCGCACCGCGCAAGATTTCCATCCAATCGCACGACGAGCAATCACCATGATCAAGATCCAACGCGCGCTGATCAGCGTGTCCGACAAGACCGGCGTCCTTGAATTCGCCCAGGCCCTGGCTGGCTTCGGTGTGGAGATCCTCTCCACGGGCGGCACGGCCAAGCTCTTGGCCGACGCAGGGCTGAAGGTCATCGAAGTGGCTGACTACACGGGCTTCCCGGAAATGTTGGACGGCCGCGTGAAGACGCTGCACCCGAAGATCCACGGCGGCATCCTCGGCCGGCGCGACCTGCCCGAACACGTGAGCACCATGCAGCAGCACGGCATCGGCAATATCGACCTGGTGTGCGTGAACCTCTACCCCTTCGAGGCGACCATCGCCAAACCCGGCTGCACTTTCGCCGACGCCATTGAGAACATCGACATCGGCGGCCCCGCCATGGTGCGCTCCTCGGCCAAGAACCACGCCTTCGTCGCCATCGTGACGGACGCGGCCGACTACGCCGGCCTGGTCGACGAGATGAAGGCTAACCACGGCATCCTGGGCGCCAACACGCGCCGCCGCCTGGCGCAGAAGGCGTTCAGCCACACAGCCGCCTACGACGGCGCCATCAGCAACTACCTCACCGCCCTGACGGACGAAGGCGAGAAGCTGGCCTTCCCGAACCGCCTGAACGTGCAGTTCGACAAGGTGCAGGACATGCGGTACGGCGAAAACCCGCACCAGTCCGCCGCCTTCTACCGCGACCTCGATCCGGCGCCGGGCAGCCTGGCCGCCTACCGCCAGCTGCAGGGCAAGGAGCTGAGCTACAACAATATCGCTGATGCGGACGCCGCCTGGGAAGCTGTGAAGGCTTTCGACGAGCCGGCCTGCGTCATCGTCAAGCACGCCAACCCCTGCGGCGTGGCCGTGGCGCTCGATACGCTGACGGCCTACAAGCTGGCCTTCGCCACCGACACGACCAGCGCCTTCGGCGGCATCATCGCCTTCAACCGCGAAGTGGATGCGGCTACCGTGGAAGCGGTCACCGGCCAGTTCCTGGAAGTGCTAATCGCGCCGGCCTTCACGGCTGAGGCCAAGGCCATCATCGCAGCGAAGAAGAACGTGCGCGTGCTGGAAGTGCCGCTCGCCGACGGCGCCAACCGCTTCGACCTCAAGCGCGTAGGCGGCGGCTTGCTCGTGCAGACACCGGACGTGCACCGCATCACCACGGCCGACTTCAAGGTCGTCACCAAGAAGGCGCCGACGCCGCAGCAGATGAACGACCTGCTGTTCGCCTGGCGCGTGGCGCAGTTCGTGAAGTCCAATGCCATCGTGTTCTGCGGGGGTGGCCGCACGCTCGGCGTGGGCGCAGGCCAGATGAGCCGCGTGGACTCCACCCGCATCGCCGCCATCAAGGCCACGAACGCCGGCCTCGACCTCAAGGGTTCCGTGTGCGCCTCCGACGCCTTCTTCCCGTTCCGCGACGGCGTGGACGTGATCGCCGAGAACGGTGTGAGCGCCATCGTGCAGCCGGGTGGCTCCATGCGTGACGAGGAAGTGATTGCGGCGGCGGATGAGCATGGCATTGCCATGGTGGTTACCGGAATCCGCCATTTCCGACACTGAGCTTCGCACCACGCCAAGTAAGAATGGCAGTTACGGAGTGCTGCCGAATCAGGCTTAACTGACCGGCCCCTTCCCCTTGCGGAGTACCGGGAGGGAACCGGTCGCAGTTGGAAATTCGACTGCACTCCGAACATTGCGTAGTAGTAGGGTGTCATTGAGCGCAGCGCAATGGCACCCTACCAATGCGTCATTCCCGCGTAGGCGGGAATCCAGTGCGCTGCGTGAATGGCAACAGGCGCGTGAGCAACCGTTGTTCCACGTGAAACGTGAGGCGTCAGGTGTGTGCAGTAGCCCTCGTTACTGCCCACCCCTCACTCCTTACCGAGGTACAACATGAACGTTCTTATCATCGGCTCCGGCGGTCGTGAACATGCGCTGGCCTGGAAGGCCGCACAATCGCCCCGCGTGGCGAAGGTCTTCGTGGCGCCGGGCAACCCCGGCACCGAACGCGAGCGTGAGCTGACCAATGTGCCGATCACGGATATCGCCGAGCTGGTGGAATTTGCCAAACGCGAGCATGTGGGCCTGACCATTGTCGGACCCGAAGCGCCGCTCGCCGCCGGCGTGGTGGATGCCTTCCGCGCGGCCGGGCTGAAGATCTTCGGCCCGACCAAGGCGGCCGCGCAATTGGAGTCGTCCAAGGACTTCGCCAAGGCTTTCATGCAGCGCCACCATATCCCCACGGCCCAGTACCGGACCTTCTCCGACGCAGCCCAGGCGCACGCCTATGTGAACGAGCACGGCGCACCCATCGTGATCAAGGCCGACGGCCTGGCTGCCGGCAAGGGCGTGATCGTGGCCATGTCCTTGGATGAGGCGCATGCCGCCATCGATACCATGCTGGTGGATAATCGCATGGGCGACGCGGGTGCGCGCGTGGTGATCGAGGACTTCCTCAAGGGCGAGGAAGCGAGCTTTATCGTGATGGTGGACGGGCGCCACGTGCTGGCGCTGGCGAGCAGCCAGGACCACAAGCGCCTCAAGGATCACGACGAAGGCCCGAACACGGGCGGCATGGGCGCCTATTCGCCGGCTCCCGTGGTCACGCCAGAGGTCCATGCGCGCGCCATGCGCGAGGTGATCCTGCCCACGGTGGCCGGCATGGCGGCCGACGGCATTCCCTACACGGGCTTCCTGTACGCCGGCCTGATGGTGGACGAGCACGGCGCCGTGCACGTGGTGGAATTCAACTGCCGCATGGGCGACCCGGAAACGCAGCCCATCATGGCGCGCCTGAAGTCCGACCTCGTCACGCTGGCCGAGCACGCCGCCAACGGCACGCTGGACCAGGTGGAGGCGGAGTGGGACCGCCGCGTCGCGCTGGGCGTGGTGCTGGCCGCGCACGGCTACCCGGACAGCCCGCGCAAGGGTGACATTATTACCGGCCTGCCCAAGGAACACGCGGAAGACGTGCTGGTCTTTCATGCAGGGACGGCGCAACAGGGCGACCATGTCGTCACCAACGGCGGCCGCGTACTGTGCGTCACGGCCCTGGGCGACAGCGTGAAGATGGCGCAGAAACGCGCCTACGACGCCATCGAGCAGATCACCTTCGACGGCATGCAGTTCCGCGGCGATATCGGCTTCCGCGCCATCGCAAAGCGCCCGAGCTGACGGGCAGCAATAGCTGGAAACAAGAAAGGCGAACCCGTGGTTCGCCTTTTTCTTTGCTGCACTGCGCAATAGCCCATGGATGTTCTAGCCTTAGAGAAAGACAGAGGGAGCCCATGATGTCCGCAAGCGCATCCGTCGCCGCGCACCGTGCGCGCTGGCTGGAAGAACAGGAAGTCCGCTATGCCGCGCTCAAGCACGAGCTGCGGCAGGCGTTCGATCCCTGGGGCCTGTGCGGCATCCATGCCAAGGCCGTCGCCTCCTGGCTCAGCAATCCGGTAGAGCTGGCCTCCGCCGCCACCCGCTACACGCACGACTGGCTCACCCTGCAGCAGCAGGCGGTCGAGCGCTTCCTGGGTGCGCCCGATACGGACATCTTCCCGCCCAACCCGGAAGACACGCGTTTCGCTGAAGCCGTCTGGCGCGACGATCCTGTATGGGACTACATCAAGGAAGCCTATCTGATGCAGACGCGCTGGATACAGGACATGCTGTACCAGTCGCCAGGCTTGAGCGAGGAGGAACGGCGCAAGAGCGCCTTCTGGCTGCGCCAGTCGCTCAATGCGCTCGCCCCCAGCAACTTCCTGGCGACCAACCCCGTAGCCCAGCAGCGCGCTTGGGAGACGCGCGGCGCCAGTTTGGCACAAGGCCTGCAAAATCTCGCCGCCGACCTGCGCGAGGGTGAAGTCGCCATGACCGACCGCAGTCCCTTCAAGGTGGGCGAGAACCTGGCGCTCACGCCGGGTGCCGTCGTCTACCGCAATCGCCTCTTGGAAGTCATCCACTACACGCCGGTCACGGCCAAGGTACACGCCGTGCCGCTCGTGCTGATCACGCCGTGGATCAACAAGTACTACATACTGGACCTCGCGCCGGGCAAATCGCTGATCGAATACCTGGTAGCGCAGGGTTTCAGCGTGTTCGTCACCAGCTGGAAGAACCCGGATGCGGACATGGCCGACGTCACCTTCGACGACTATATCGTCGACGGCGCCGCGCGCATCGTGGAAGTGGCGCAGAAGGTGTGCAAGCGCGACAAGGTGCACGCGCTGGGCTACTGCATCGGCGGTACGCTCCTGGCGCTCTACCTGGCCTGGGCCAACCGGCGCGACCCGCAGAACGTGCCCGTGGCGCACTGGACCATGCTCACCACGCTCACCGACTTCTCCGCACCGGGTGATATCGAGGTATTCATCGACGAGGATGGCCTGGACGCCATCGACACGCTGATGGAGCGCGAGGGCTTCCTGGACGGCCGCGCCATGGCGGCGAGCTTCCGCATGCTGCGACCCAACAGCCTGATCTGGAACTATGTGGTGGGCAACTACCTGTTGGGTGAGACGCCGCGTGCCATGGACGTGCTGTACTGGAATATGGACACCACGCGCATGCCGCGCGCCATGCACCGCTACTACCTGCGTGAGCTCTACCTGCACAACCGGCTGGTGGAGGCCGACAGCCTGACGTTGGCGGGCGAGCCCATCGACCTTAGCCGCATCGTGCAGGAGGGCTTCATGGTGGCGGCCGAGGAAGACCATATCGCGCCGTGGAAGCAGACCTTCAAGCTGGCCCACCATATCAACGCACCGCTCACCTTCACGCTGTCGAGCTCGGGCCATATCCTGGGCGTGCTCAACCCCCCGTCGCCCACTTCCAAGCGCCACTATTGGCAGGGCACCGTGGCGCGGCGTATGTCGGCCGCGCACTGGCGCAATGAGGCGGTGACGGAGGCGGGATCATGGTGGCCGAGCTGGGTAGCATGGCTGGGCGAGCGCTGCGGCCCCATGGTGGCGCCGCCGGCACCCAGCCGCACCTATCGCAAGCTGGCCGATGCGCCAGGTACCTATGTGTTCGAGTGAACCGTCATATAGGGTGCCATTAAGCGCAGCGCTTGATGCACCCTACGAATATGTCATTCCCGCGAAGGCGGGAATCCAGTGCAACCGTCGAACCAACACGCGCATGTGAGCGGCTTGCAGCGCTACTGGGCTCCCGCCTTCGCGGGGGCGGCGAGATTAACTGGAATACTGCTACGCGCGGGCTACTTCCGGCCCAAATCCAGCCCATCAATCACGTAGCGGATCTTGTTGAACTCGTTGGTCTTGTCCAGGAAGTGGCAGGCGCCAGCCGCCATGCAGGCGCGACGGTATTTCTCGCCCTCGTTGTTCGTCATCACCAGGAAGACGATATCGGGCGCCTTGGGGCGTACAGCCTGTAGTACCGACACGCCGTCGCCGCGCTTCAATTGCATGTCCAGCAGCACACAATCGGGTCGCTTCTCGAGAATGCCAGCGATGGCCTCATCCTCCGTCTCAGCCGTACCCACGATCTCCACGCTGGGTATCTCGCTGAACATGTCGGCAAGCATCATCTGGATGACGCGCGAGTCGTCGACGATAAAGATGCGGGCTGGGCGGCGGGTTTCCATGATTTGCAGTATGGATCAAGATTTCCCGAATGTTTGGACCGATTCAAGCCCTGTAGCCGCAAGCGTCCGGCCCGCGCCTCCATGCGTCATTTCATTGATTTATAAGGTGAAAATTACCCACCCGCTCATGGAGCGTGCACTACCGTTGATCAGCACGAATTTATCCTGGGCACGGGCGGCAGCCAAGCCGCTCGCAGGCAGCGAAATGAACAACGCCCGGCATGTCGGGCGTTGTTTCTTGTCTGCTCATTGACTCTGGCGGTAGCGTTGTTGAATGCGGAGGAGCGTACCGTCACGCGCCATCTCGTCCAGCGCGGCATTGATTTTCGGTAGCAAATCGGCCTGGCCGGACTGCTTGCTTAGCATGAAGTACATGGGCGAGCGCGTGCCAGGCAATGGGAGCTCGACAATCTGTTCCGCATCGGCTGTCGCGGCAATCAGGTTGCGCACGACCATTGCGTCATCTGCGATCAGGTCGATGCGATGGGCCAGCAGCATGGGAGGCAGCTGCGTAACACTCTCCACGTAGTGGATTTGCGCGTTGGGTACGTGCAGCCCTACCCAACGATTGCCCATCTCTGAACCAAGTTCGTAGCCGCTCAATGCGTCGATACGATCCAGCCCCTGGCGAAACCGTGTGTCATCGCGCCGGGCGAAGGCGGACATCTGCCAATAGCTGACAGCGCTGTTGCTGCGCCAGGCATAGCCTTCCCGCTCCGCGTTCGTCGTGGCAATCATGGCGTCGGCCTTGCCCGTCTTCACGTACTGCTGCGCCCGCTCCCAAGGCAGGATGGCGTGCTCGACCACCAAGTGCAGCCTGTCCCGCAACAGGGCGTTGACGACGTCCACTTCCAACCCTGTCGCCTTGCCCTCATACGTCCAGCTATAGGGCCGGTAGTCGGCATACACCATGTGAAACACGGCGTCGGCCGCAGCAGGCAGGGCTGTGGCCAGTATCAGCAGCAAAGTAAGGCGGCGGATCGGCATGGTCGCGCGCGTGAGTTGTGCTGAGTTCAATCTACGCCACTGGCCGAGCGAATCCAAACGGGAAATGGGGAGGGGCGCGCTACCCTCCCCACGCTGTCGCAATCGACTACTGGATCGTCACGTTCTGTGGGTTCGACGCGATGCCGTTCGCCACCACGACCAAGGTGCTGGCGCCTGTCTCCGCATTGGCGGGCACGTCGAAGTAGGTAGAAACGGTCGCGCTGCCCGTAGCCACACCCATGCTGCTGTGGTCATGCGTACGTGCGTAGAAGACGTGGCCCGTCGCCTTGTTCGTGATGCGTACCAAGGGGTAGTTGGTGGCATTCTGGTATTCGTCACCGAAGCACACGGCCTGCGACAGGCCGTTGAGCTGCGTGCCGGAAAGCCGGTAACTGCCGGTGCGCGCCAATGTGTTGGCGACAGACGTAACGGTAGGCGCCCAGCTCGGCTGAGGCGCACCGGCCGAGGCGTACACGTAGACGGTGCCACTGCCTATCATCAGCTGCTGGCCGTTAGGCAGGGGCAGGAAGAAGATGCCGCCCTGCGTTGCGTTCGTCCCTGTCAACTCCAGGCCCTGGCCCGTGTATTCATACAGGTTGCCGAAGTCGCTGCTCAAGAGCACATTGCCGTTGGTCAGCAAGGCGGCCGACGTATCTCCCCCGCTATCGAAGCCTGGAAAATCCGGACCCGCCGTCCAGGTGCCGGTCGCCGTAGGCGAATTAGCCGGGTGATAGATGGCCGTGTGCGCCGTCGTCATATAGCGAGGATTGTCCGGCGTGTACTTGTTGGCCCCGGAATAGAAGACCGTGCCGTCGGGCATCAGGATGGCGGGGCCGATCTCGCCCGGCGGCAGATAGTTCACGCTGGGTTGCTCCGCGTAGCTGATGCCACCCACCGTTTGCGCCCCCACGTCCTGGGTAACGATGCCGCTCGGATAGGACAGGTTGCCGCCGTAGTCGACGTCGGGCGCGGCAAGCGGCAGGGGTGTGTTGCCCTGGCTTACCCACTGCTGCAACGAGGGGATGTAGAGCTCCGAGTTCGACACATTGCGTACGTCCACCGTCAGCACATTGCCGCTGGGCAGTAGCGTCAGGCTCTCTTCTGCGAAGAAGTCGTTCTTGCCCGAGGTGTTGAGCGTGGTCCAGTTCATCGTGGCAGGATTGAACGAGGCCATGGCCTGCGTGAGCTTGTCGCCCAGTAGAAAGGTGCCGTCGGGCATGACCACGCCCGGCGAGTCGCCGACATGGTCGAAGCCGTCCGGCGCCGCGATCATGGTCCAGGTATTGGCCTTTGGATCGTACACGGCGCCCATATTGGTGAGCGTGAACGCGGGAGCGGTGGAACTGGCACCGGCTGCGTTGTATTCGCCTCCCATGATCAATAGGCGGCCGTCGGCCAGCACGGCACTCGCATACGCACTGGGTTGGTAGGCATCGGGCAGGCTGGCAACCTGGCTCCAGCTGCCGTTCACATAGCTGCCGTTGATGTCCGGCGTGAGCTTGAAGAATTCGCCGTAGTAGTTGGCCGACTGTACGATGACGCTGCCATCCGTCATCAGGAAGGCGAAAGCCCCGCCAGCCAGGTCGGACGGCGGCTGGTTGGTGAGCGCCTGCAAGGTCACCTTGCGCGCAGCCGACGTGCCGATCGTGAAAACGGCTCCATACTTGTAGTTGCTGAGCAGATCGGCCTGGCTCGTCCCGTAGCCGGCGTAGATCGTGGCGCCGGCCAGGCCGGACACGTCGAGCGTGCCATTGAGCACCTGTACATTGTTATTGCCCAGCAGAACATTGGTCTGCGCGGGCGGGACGGTCTTGCCGTCGTAAGGCTGCCAGCCGGATGCCGTGAGCACGAAGGCCTGGTTACCCGGCAGGAAGGCGGCGACATAGAGATTGCCCGTCTTGCCCACGTCGGCGCTCGCGACATTGATATTGGCGTAGAGGGTAAGGGCGCTATTGGGGCCGGCGCTGGTGGCGGAATAGTAGGCCGGGAAATAAATCGGTGCAGGTGCGGCCAGGGCGGCGGTACAACCGAGCAGGGCGAGCAAACCGGTGCGGAATTTCATCGTAACCTTCTCCTCGTGTCACTGTTATTCGTTATGTCAGGGACGGTGCCGAACATCCTAGCAGCGAACTCCAGGGACGAAGCTTGTCGTAATCTAAAGCGCACGCCTTGTTGCTTGCCGCGCACAGGCTGCAGCCGGCCTCGCGGCCTATCCTGATCCGATACTAAACAAATCGCCCGCATAAAACCGTAACAATACTACCAAGCGCATCTAAATCCGATGCATTATCAACGACTTGGCTTGCCCAAAATGGCCATTTCGGCGATAATGCGCCCGCTTTGAAGGCAGCGCTGACCTATTCCTGGGGATCGCGTTTGGGCCAAATCGGGATGGATGTCGTCACTCCGATCGGGTGGTAAGGGTGGTCCCCTTACCCCCGATCGGAGGGGTGGCAGACGCCCGATTTCGCCCAAACCCTCCGGGGCGGGGCTTTGCGGGCGGTCTGCGGCGTCGCGATCCCTTCGAATACGTCCAGTATTCGTGCGGGAGCGACTCCTTGCAGCCCATCCCGCAAAGTCGCCGCCGCGATCCCAGGAATAGGTCAGCGCTGCCTTATGCGGCCCGCCTCACGGTCGGGCCGTATGCTTTTCCTGACCTACAGCGAAAGAGACCCCGATGGCCGCCTCCCGTACCGACCTCTGCAACGCAATCCGCGCACTCGCCATGGATGCCGTGCAGCAA
>Ga0213872_10001835_pt1 | contig 13171 bp, 8 predicted proteins | sample VelepicomBERX_R2_FD_160071 | JGI IMG/M metagenome (GOLD analysis project Ga0213872, IMG submission 160071) | Rhizosphere microbial communities from Vellozia epidendroides in rupestrian grasslands, the National Park of Serra do Cipo, Brazil - RX_R2 | ecosystem: Host-associated > Plants > Roots >...
TCGGTATGTTTTACGTGGCGCTGCTGGTCGCTCGACTGGTCTCACTTTACTCCTCCGGAAGTGCGCTCGAAGCCGCAAGCCGGGGCGAGATCGCAGACCAGCAAAGGATTGGGGCCGACAACTCACGGTCGGGCAGCAACAACCCGGAAAAATGAGCCCGTCTGTTGTGCTGGGAGGCCAGGTTATTTCTGCTTTAAGCCTCCCGCTTTCTCAGATATTCAATTGCAAAACCATTCGAGTACCTATGAACAGAAGAGAAGCCATCATAACGGGCGCGGCCGGCCTCGTCGCGGCAGTTGCCGGACCGGCGGTTACGAGCACCCAGGCCGCCCCGGCTGAACATCCGGAGGTAGAGCCGATTCGGGCGCTGTTACGGGCGCACGATGAAGCCTTCACCAACCAGGATCTTGATGCGGTTTTGGCGTGCTTTGGCGAGAAAGCCGCCGTCATGGGCTCAGGACCCGGCGAGATCTGGTCCGGGCCGGACGAAATCAAAGTAGCCTATCAGCACTTCTTCGAGGGCTTCGACAAGGGGCAACAGAAGTTTGAATACCAGTTCAGGATCGGGGGAGTGACGCCAGAGATGGGTTGGATGATGACCGCTGGAAATGTGACCGGCAAAAAGGACGAGAAAGACTTTGCGTTCCCCCTCAATATTTCGCTGACCGTCGCGAAACAGGCTGATAAGTGGCTGATTGCCGCCATGCATTTTTCGACGCTGACCGGCGGTAACAAAGACACGCAATAGCGAGGTTTTTTGTTATGAACGATAAATCGTCTGTGGAACCTACCAGCTCCGATGCGGAAAAGGAGGTGCTGGCGCGACGGCTGTTCCTTCAGGGTATAGGGAAATGGTCCGGCGCGGCGATTGCGGCGGCAGTCATTGGAGGCACCTGGCTTGCATTTTCACCCGAGGCCAAAGCCGGCGCCTGGGTCAATCGCCGAGGCGGTTACGGGGGTGGGTGGATCAATGGACGCGGCTGGGGAGGTGGTGGTTGGATCAATGGCGGTGGCGGTGGTGGCTGGGTCAACCGCCGGTACTACGGTGGTGGAGGTTCATGGATCAACCGCTGGTGAATTGCCCGCGAAAGACTGAATTGCCCGCGAAACACGCTAAACAACGCGAAAGGAAGATACAGAATTCGAATGAGGCGATGAAGCCTGAATCTCTTCACCTTTTCGCGTCCTTTAGCGTGTTTAGCGGGCCATAATCCTGTGTTTGGCGGGCCGTGATCCCCCGATACTTGCAAGCGCACAAAATCTTTGTCACGATGAGGTATTTATGTGCGGGATCATCGGATATATCGGCGGGTCGGAAGCTACACCTATTCTTGTTGATGGACTGCGCCGGTTGGAATATCGCGGGTACGACTCAGCGGGCGTGGCAACTCTGGCCAACGGCAAAATGGAGCTGCGCAAGTGCGCAGGCCGGATCGCCGACTTAACGCAACTCATTCAAAAGGATCCCCCGCACGGTACCGCAGGCGTCGGACATACCCGGTGGGCCACCCATGGCCGAGTTACAGACGACAATGCGCATCCCCATCTTGACCAGAGCGGCAAGTTAGCAGTCATCCACAACGGGGTAATCGAGAACTACCAACAGTTGCGCGACCAGTTGTCGAGTCAGGGCCATACGTTCCGTTCGGAGACCGATACCGAGGTGCTGGCTCATTTGATCGGCCATATCTTTGACAGTACACCGGGAGCGCGCAGCAAACAAAATCTGTTAAATGCGTTTCGGCTCGCACTAAAGCAAGTCGTCGGCACCTACGGACTCGCGCTCTTTCACGTCGATGTTCCGGACGTGCTACTCGGGGCCCGCCGAGGTAGCCCGTTGATTCTGGGCATCGGAAAAGGCCAGAACTTTATCGTGAGCGACGTCAGCGCGATCGTGGCCCACACCAGAGATGTCGTCTACCTCGACGACTACGACGTGGTCACGATCGAACGAGATCAGTTCGATATTACGTCGTTGGCCGGGGCCGGCCCTTCTTTCCAGGTTAGCAAGGTTGAATTTACAATCGAGGACGTTGACAAAGGCGCCTTTCCGCACTTCATGCTCAAAGAGATTTTTGAGCAACCGAATGCCATTCGTGACGCCATGCGCGGGCGCCTGTCGATTGAAGAGTCTACGGCCAAACTCGGCGGCCTTAACATGTCGTCGCGCGAGTTGCGGGAAGTGGACCGGATCGTCCTAACCGCCTGCGGGACTGCTCTCCATGCGGGTCGAGTGGGGGAGTATTTGATCGAAAGCCTCGCGCATATCCCTACTGAGGTCGAGTTCGCCAGCGAATTCCGGTACCGCAATATGCCGATGAACAAGGATACGCTCGTGTTCGCAATCAGCCAGAGCGGGGAAACGATCGATACCCTGGCAGCCTTGCGTGAGAGTAAGCGGAAAGGGCATCGGACACTGGGAATATGTAACAGCGTGGGTAGCACAATTGCCCGCGAAAGCGACGGCGGCGTATATATGCACGCCGGTCCGGAGATTGGAGTTGCGGCCACAAAAAGTTTCACCTCCCAAGTGGTGATTCTGAATCTACTGGCCCTTTTGCTCGGACGGATTCGAGACTTGTCGAGTGCTCAGGGGATCGAAGTGATCTCCGCGCTCGAGAGTCTCCCGGACCTTGCTCGTGAGGTTCTTGATCAAAGCGGAAAAGTCGAAGAGCTTGCGGAGAAATACGCGGACGCGGCGGGCTTCCTGTTTTTTGGGCGACAGTACAACTATCCGATCGCGTTAGAAGGAGCTCTGAAGCTGAAAGAGATCAGCTACAAGTTTGCTGAGGGGCACCCCAGCGCCGAGTTAAAGCACGGCATCATCGCACTGATTGGACCGGATGTTCCGTCGATCATGATTGCTCCGGATGACGCGGTCTACGATAAAAACATCAATACTCTGGAGCAGATTAAAGCTCGGAAAGGTAGAGTTATCGCTATCGCTACTGAAGGCCGAAAACAAATGGCGAGTCTGGCCGATGATGTAATCTCCATTCCGAAATGTCCTGATTTTATTAGTCCGATTCTGGCCGTGATCCCGCTGCAGCTTTTCGCCTACCACCTGGCAGTGAAATTAGGCTGCGATGTAGATAAACCGCGCAACCTGGCCAAGAGCGTGACCGTCGAGTGAGCGTTTTCGCCGGTAGAGATGCGCTCCCGGGCATTCCCGGGCCTTGCGCTCGGAAGGGGCGCGCCTCCGCGCGAACGAGGATGCGGGTCTAAGAAGGCGGGCAACAAGGTCCCGATGCATCCGAAGTCGAGTCGCAGAACCGTCTTGGTGCCGCAGTACCTTTGCTTCCTTGGCGACGTTCTGTTTAAATTTCCTTTGCTTGCTTTAGTCGAGTCTGACCCCGAAATCTTTCGGGCTAGTCTAGCCTTGCAATGAGCTGGTCGCTTCTCCTAAGACTAAGGGGTACACCTTCACACCAGGAAGCGAAGAGAAAAAATTGAACAGAAGGCAGCAAAGGTAGCAAAGATGGGTCTGCAAAGGTCGATGCTCACTGTGACCCAAGCCCCTTGCGACGTCGCTATCTGACCTTGCTGCGCAAAAGAAAGCAAAGATTCGCACTCTTAAAAGGACGCCTTTGGCGCTCGTTCATTGAAAGATCATCTTGAAATCTGACAACGTAAAATTATTGTGTATCAATAATACGCCAAAGCGGTCGATCAAAAGGTGTGAAGGAAGAAAATACGAATACGAAATATCAAAGAGCGAATGCCTGGCCCAAAATTGTGATTGGTGCAGCGCTTGAGGTCCATAAGCTCAAGGGGGCCGGTTTAATCGAAAGAATCTACGAGCGGTGCATGCTCCGAGAATTCGAACTGCGAAAAATACCCGCTTTGAGTCAGCTTGATGTCCAAATCGAATACAAAGGCTTGGTCTTTTCTGAGCCGCTCACGCTTGACCTCTACGTCGACGATTGCCTTCTAGTGGAACTGAAAGCGGTACAGACAATCCTGCCGATTCACAAGGCGCAACTGCTCAGCTACATGAAGCTGCTGGCTGCACCCATCGGCCTGCTCATCAACTTTCATGAGCTGAGCCTGAAGGATGGCATCCACCGCATGATGTTGCCGGGAAGCAGTGTTGAAAGCCACTTGCAAAGCCAGTGAGAAACAGTCTTGCACAAAAGAAAGCATCCTGAGGGAAGCGTAGCTCCACCTTTGCTTCCTTCGCTTACTTCTGTTCAAACTCTTCTTTGCTCACTTCGGCCGAGGTCTGTTCTGTTGTTCAGACCGTCACCCAGCCTTAAGACAAAACGCGAAATTCTTTGAACAGAAGGCAGCAAAGGAAGCAAAGGTGGGCATGTGGAATAAACGTCCGGCAAGTGCTCGCGTCATTTTGCAGGCTAGGGGCGCTGCACGCAGCGTTTCGTTTTACGAATAATTATCGAATTTCTTGATGTTGGGGTTGCCGGCCCAACCGCCGATATTTCGTCTCAAGTCAGCCAGAGGGTAACCGATGTCGCATCAGGTTGCACATTTGCTCTATGTCAGCCGATCTGCTCATATTCATGCGCAAGCCTTTGTTCTTTTTACCGTCCGGTTTTACGACTTGGCTGGTCAGAAGGCTTAGTGAGCGAACGGCTTTGGGTGCTTCTGTAGGCTCCTTTACGGGCGAGAGACGAGTCTCCCATCGATGGGCTCCCTTGTGCCTCTTTACAGCCGCGGTTTGGGCTTGTCCTTGGGTTTCAGACACGTGCAAAGGTCAAATTGAGGTTGACGCCTATATCTCTAATCGCGACTCGAATAGCGTTTCGGTGGTTGACACCGCAACGAACACAGTGACCGCCACCATTACCCAGGGAATCGGGCTGAGACCAATCGGCGTGGCGGTTACGCCTGATGGCAGATTCGCCTATGTCGCGAATTCCGGCGGCGGGGCTTTTAGCAACACCGTTTCCGTGATCGATGTAGCGACCAACACAGTGGTTGGCTCCATTACTGTCGGAAATGAGCCTTTTGGCGTTGCGGTGAGTCCTGATGGCAAACTGGCCTACGTGACGAACTATGGCATGATCAACGAAGTTCCGGGCGATACGGTCTCGATAATTAACACGGCCACTAACACTGTAGTCGGCTCACCCATTACGGTTGGCACCTCACCCGTTGGCGTCGCATTCACTCCCAATGGCCAGTTTGCTTATGTCGCGAACAACAATCCCGCCAGCAACAGTGTCTCCGTGATTAACACCACAACGGATCAGGTTGTCTCCACCATTCCGGTCGGGACCAGGCCTGAGGGTGTGGCCGTAACGCCGAACGGCCAGTTCGCCTACGTTGCGAACACTGGCAGCCTTGACACCCCCGGCAACACGGTCTCGGTGATCAACACGGCGACAAATCAAGTTGTCGCCACTATTCCTGTCGGACCTGTGCCTGTCGGCGTAGCCGTCACTCCGGACGGTAAATTTGCCTATGTCGCGAATGAGCTCAACGACAGCGTGTCGGTGATTGACACAGCGCTCAATCAAGTCGTCTCGACGATCCCGGTCGGAACTCGTCCGTTTGGCATTGCCTTGACTCCAGACGGAGAGTTTGCCTATGTCACGAACTCCGGCAACCTCCTTTGGAGCACCACCGTGTCGGTGATTAATACGGCACTCAATCAGGTTGTCGCAACGGTTACGGTTGGCACCTCACCTTTTGCCTTGGGTTCCTTTGTTACGCCGAACATCATTGTGGCGCAGGGCGGCCCGCTATCGATAGCCAATGACGCGGGATTGACCGCCCTTGGGTTTGGTAACTTTGTAGATTTCAATGGAGGCACCCTAAAAACCTCCGGCAACCTCTTCACCTCTCGGACGATCTCGCTCCTGGCTGGGGGCGGCACTATCGATACGAACGGATTTGATTCGATTCTTGCGGGTAACATTATCAATCCCGGTTCGCTGACCAAGATTGGCGCCGGTACCCTGACACTCTCAGGCAACAACACTTACGCGGGCGGGACAAATATCGCGGGTGGAGTCTTAAGTGTTAGCAGTGACAACAACCTTGGCACGGGCAACATTCAAATCAGCAACAACGCAGAGTTGCTGACAACAGGCCCGTTTTTCGACACGACAAAGGCGGTAACCCTTGGAACGGGCGGCGGCACGCTGGCCAGCGTGACTGGAGCGACGGCCACATACGAAGGGGTAATCAGCGGGAACGGCGGATTGACGATCGGCGACGCGGTCAACGACGGAATTATTGTCCTGAGCGGAAACAATTCCTACTCCGGCGCCACGATCATCAACGCTGGAATACTCCGAGCCGGGTCCACGACAGGCTTCAGCCCCAATTCAGCATTCACGCTAAACTCCGTGCTTGACTTGAATGGATTCTCTAATGCGATCGGTTCTTTGTCCGGCTTCGGCACCGTCCTAAACAATGGTGCCACCGCAGCGGTGTTGACAGTTGGAAATGATAACACCAACACCACATTTAGCGGTGTGTTGACGGATGGGACAAGTGCAATTGGCTTGACCAAAGTCGGCATGGGAACTCTTACGCTAGCCGGGTTTAACGTATACAGCGGCGCGACCATCGTTGATTCTGGAATACTTCAGGCAGGCTCGTCGCTGGCGTTCAGCCCTAACTCTGCCTTCACCATAACGTCGGTACTGGACCTGAATGGGTTCAACAACGCGATCGGCTCACTCTCTGGAAATGGACTGGTCACTAACAAAGGTGCCGGCCCTGCGACGTTGACGGTCGGTTATGACAACACGAATACCACCTTTAGCGGAGTACTCCAGGATGGAACCGGTGTCCTTCAGCTCACTAAGATAGGCACGGGGACGTTGACGCTTAGTGGAAACAACGCCTACAGTGGAACGACCAACGTACTATCGGGGACGCTCCAAGCCGGATCATCGACAGCGTTCAGTCCGAATTCGGCTTTCGCGGTTACCTCTGTGCTCGATTTGCATGGGTTCAATAACACAATCGGGTCGCTCTCCGGAAGTGGCATTGTAACGAATAACGGGCAAACCCTGGCGACGCTAGCGGTAGGTAACAACAACGCGAATACGACGTTCAACGGAACTTTGGCCAACGGGCTCGGCGCCCTTCAACTCGCCAAGGTCGGTAGCGGTACGTTGGCACTGACTGGCAACAACACCTACACCGGGGGTACGTCGATAAACGCTGGTACCTTGCTTGTCAGTGGCGCACAGGCGCTGGGATTGGGCGACGTGGTGGTCAATGAAGGAATTTTGGCGGCGGCGGCTCGGCAGGCAATTAGTGTGAAGGGCAATTACACACAGAACGCCGGCGGTATACTGCAGCTTCAGGTAGCCGGCGCCAACCCTGGTCAGTACGATAGTTTATTGGTTGGCGGCAATGCTGCCCTCGGCGGCACGCTGCAGCTGACTTCCCTTGGCTATCAGCCCAGGGTGGGCGATCAGTTGACGCTGGTCAGTGCCCTGGGCATGGTCACCAGTCGATTTGCTCGCTTCCTGGATCCGTTCACCGTAGGGCAAGGATTTAATACGGTCGACCTGGTCTACGGACGGAACACAGTTCAACTGCAATTTTTAAACACCGTAACTCCGGCGCCACCGGAGCCGGGTGCGGATCCGCCCGCGGTTATCACAACAATCGACTTTGCCTCATTTGCGCAAACACCTAATCAGCGTGCAGCGGCGAGTCTGCTCGACCGGGTCCAAATGGACCCGCGAGCTGCCAGTTTGATGTCCTTCCTGGATGAGGAGCCGTTTGCCAAATTGCCCAGCGACTTCGATAAGATCGCTCCTGCTGGTCTGACGGCAATGTACGAGATCGGCTTTTCTGGAGCGAACATCCAGAAACTGAATGTGGAGGGCCGATTAGACGACATCCGGAATGGATCAAATGGATTCAGCTCAAATGTAAGATTTAACAATGCAAGCGCCTTTGATCTTGAGGACAAGACTCCGGTCGATGGCCAATCGTCAAAGAGCGCCTTGGAGCCGGCCCTTCGCCCTGCACCTGGAAACCGTTGGGGCGTATGGGCGACCGGATTCGGCGACTTCGTAAACGTGGACGGTGACGGAAACGCGCCAGGTTACAACTTTACTACCGGCGGAGTCAGCTTTGGAATCGACTATCGTGTCACTGATAATCTGACCGTCGGCGTGATGGCAAACTACTCGCACACGTGGACCAACCTTCAACCAGCCGGACATATTGATGTTGACACCGGAAGGGTGGGACTCTATGCGACGTGGTTCACTCCCGCCTTTTATCTTAACGGGGGCATCTACGGCGGCTACAATACCTACAACACGAGTCGCCAATCGCTCGGGGGCCTGGCAACGGGCAACACCGATGGCGCGGAGTTTAGTGCCTTCATTAGCGGCGGGCACGACTTCCACTTCGGTCACCTGACGATTGGGCCGATCGCTTCGCTGCAATATACTTACGTGCACATAAACGGATTTGGCGAGAACGGTTCGCGCGCTCCGCTGCGGATCCATGGTGGCTCCGAGGGATCGCTGCGAAGCGATCTGGGTTTCCGGGCATCATACGAATGGCATGTTGGCAAGGTTCTGGTGGAGCCGTACGTCAAAGCGGCATGGGAACATGAGTTCAAGTACTCCGCTCTTCCGATAACCGCTGGTTTTGCCGGAATCCCCGGACCGTCCGCGACCTTCCTGGGGCCCCGCGTAGGGCACGATAGCGTGGTGGTAAGCGCCGGTGTCGCCGTTCAGTTCTCACCGACCGTTTCGGCGTATGTGAGCTACGATGGCCAGTTTGGGCGTAGCCGGTATAATTCAAGCGCCGTGACCGGCGGCGTTAAAATCAGCTTCTGAGGACGCGGAGGGAGAGGAGGACGCGGGAGGCAGGACGCGGAGGGGAGGCAGAAGGGCACGGAGTTTGATTTTACCACAGAGGCACAGAGTGCACGGAGGGATGGCAAAATTTTTTGAGCTTAAACTCGGTGTTCTCTGTGCCTCTGTGGTAAACCAATCTCCGTGGCCTTGTCTCCCTCCGCGCCCTGTTCCGCCGTCCTTCCTTGACAAGCACAGGGTTTTACTCCAACTGACGCCAGTTTACGCAACGGATCTGTCTTTCAATGGAAACCCACCAACTGAGCCTGATTGTGCCCGCTTACAATGAAGCACAGACGATCGGAACGGTACTTGAGCGAATCTTCCAGTACGTTCCCGACGTCCATGAAGTCGTGGTGGTCGACGACGCCTCGACTGATCGCACCCCCGAACTTTGCCACGATTTCAGCACGCGGGACCCGCGAGTTAAACTCCTTCGCCATAAGGTCAACATGGGCAAGACAGCTGCGCTACAGACAGGGTTTGCAGCGTGTACTGGTTCGATCGTGGTTGTCCAGGATGCTGATTTGGAATACGACCCGCGCGAGATACCCGACCTTATCGCGCCGATCAAAGAGGGAGCTGCGGATGTTTGTCTGGGTTCGCGCTTTGTGGTCCGGCGAGCAGGCCGCGTCTTGTATTTTCGACACTTTCTGGCGAACAAGTTTCTTACCCTCGTGAATAACCTTTTGACCGATCTCAACCTTACCGACGTCGAGACTGGCTACAAGGCTGCCCGCGCGGAGATCGCCAAGAACATGATCATCGAGTCAAGCGGCTTCGGATTTGAAATCGAGTTTGTGGCAAAGTGTAAAAAGATTGGGGCGCGGGTTTACGAAGTTCCGATCTCTTATTATGGCCGCACCTATGAAGAGGGGAAAAAGGTCGGACTCAAAGATGGTCTTCACGCTCTTTGGTACTTGCTAAAATTTAACGTTCTGACCGGATTAAAGCAGAGTTTCGGATCGCAATTTCTAGAGGCGAATGAGTACCCGAAAAGGCGGTAGGGCGAAGTAAGTAGGCGAAGCGTCCCGCTTTGCTTCTTAAGAAACGAGCAAAGCGAGACGCTTCGCCTACCGCTAAAGAGCAAAGCGAGACGCTTCGCCTACGACTAGAACGCGTAGCTGATCGAAAATGCGACCGTATTTTGAATGTAGTTGTTTGAAGTACCCGCTGCCGAAGACGCGCCTGATTCGCGACGAACGAAATTATAGCTTAGCGCGGTGGTCCAACGTGCACGTGGCTTCCAAGCCAAACTGGCCTCAACCCCGAATAGCGTGTATCTCCCCGTAGAAACCGAGTTGACGGCCCCGGTGGTGGTCGTCTGGACGTTTCCAAAATTGACGAAAGGAGAAGCGGTGAAGGTAATGAAACGGGTAAGCCCCATCTGCGTTCCCACCTTAAATACATTTTCTTCGGTCAAATCGGTCCCTGTGGTGAATATGAGATCATGCGAAGCCGAGAATAGTAATTGCCAATATCGATTGATCTGATACCGAAGCGCGGCGGAGACGTAGTAGTCCGTCGGGATAGCAGGTTTAGTGTCGACCAGATTAGCGCCGGCGGCCAGGTCGAACTCGAACTCCCGGCTCAACTTTCCATTGATAAAGGGCCCCACACTGAAACTGTTGACGTTTGCCGCATTTGAGCTGTTGCTTCGAGTCAAGCTCGATTTAAGGCCGTAAACGGTCGTCGGCGATAGCTGGAACGTAAGGGCTGGCTCGATGCGGAAAGTATGCCGGGTACCGCTCGTTCCCGCATTGGTTTCACCCTGAGCGTTCTGACCGCTCTGGTTATTGTAAGTGTAGTCGGCCAACACGGAGAGCACCGCAATATTCAAATCCACACCGACCTCCGCGCCGATCGAATTGGTAAGATTATTGAGGTTGGCGGTGTTTGTAGCAGTAGGGCTCGTGGTCGGATTTTGCTCATACGAAAACTGATCGTAAAAGCGAAACAGAAAATTTGAGGCGGCAAGCTTAAGCTCGATCTTGGAGTTTGGGGCGACCGCATAAGTCACCTGGTTCCGCCCGTTTCCGTAGAAATTTTCTGTCACCTCTCCTCCGAAATTGAACTGCAGCTGATTCAGATGGCTGATGACCCATGTCGTGTTTAAGCTGAGCCCTTGAGATAAGCTGAGGTTAGAAATTTTGTTCGACTGGGTCAGGTTAACATTGTCCGTATACTGAACGCCGACCGACCCAATTAGCACCTCCTGGAACGGTCCAAGGTAGAAAAAGGCTTCCGGATTTTGACGAAACGACTGGATAGGTAGTTTCTCGGGAGCGGCACGAACGGTTTCCTGGGCGTATCCCGAGGTGACAAGGATCAGGTAAGTGATGGCCCAGGAAATCGTCGCTGGGCAAGCAGAGGTAAAATTACTAAAGAGCGTAGCTCTGGAGATTGTGCAACGGTCCTTGGCCATCTCTCGTAGCGGTGTATCGCACAATCGCGATCGATTCAACGCATATCTCTAGCCTGCATCGCCCGCAAATCCCTAGAGATTTGTGGGCGATGCAGGCTCTGGCAGCAGAATCTTCCGGCTACGCCAGACAATTCTGCTGCATTTTTTGAAGAGAAAATTCGCGCGAGCCTGTTTTGAAAAAGCTGTCGATCAGACGCGGAAGCTTATGATTTACAGCTATTTACCTGCAAACCAGTGTGCCGATTCTCATTCCGGCTTAGGTGACGCGGGCGTGCCGCCCGTGTTACGCCCACCAGAGCTGAATATTTTTATCGGGCTTTCTAGCGGGTTCTAGTTTTTATCAGCAACTCTGGCCGCTCTTAGCCCGCCGATTGATATCTCCTTAACTGCCCCGAATCGTGGTCGCTAATCACTTTACTGGCTCGAATTGCCGCCTTTCCCGAGAACCTAGCCCAAACAAAATGCACACAGTTGAAGCGAGTACTGACCCCTCAGCTCCACTACTGGAGCTGTCTGCTCCAAACCTTCGCGTCTGCCGTCATTCGGTTTCAGCAACCGACGCGGATGCGCTATCTCCGAAGGCTGACACTGACTCTGCCGGCGTCCCCTCCTGGAAGCGCGTTCTCGACGTGACCTGTATTTTGCTCAGCCTACCCGCTTGGTTGCCTGTAGTCATTTTGATTGCGATATGGATTAAATTCGCGTCCCCGGGCCCTATTCTTTATCGGCAGGAGCGCGTTGGCTATCGGGGGAAGCGATTCATGATCTCTAAGTTCAGAACCATGAGGGTCAATGTCGAGACCGAGAGTCACGAACGTCACCTGGAACAGCTTATCAACGACAACCGTCCGATGACGAAACTGGACGCGTCCGGTGATCCGCGAATTATTCGCGGGGGACGCCTGCTGCGAGCCGCGGGATTGGACGAATTGCCCCAGCTTTTGAACGTCCTGAGCGGAGAAATGAGTCTGGTCGGCCCGCGCCCTTGCACCCCCAATGAGTTTCAACGTTATCAGCCGTGGCAGAAAGCACGCGTCAATGCGCCGCCAGGCCTAACCGGATACTGGCAAGTCAACGGCAAGAACAAAACGACTTTCAGCGAAATGATCAACTTGGACATCTTTTACACTAAAAACATGTCGCTCTGGCTCGATCTCGTGATCATCGCCAGGACGCTGCCCGCGGTCATGGCGCAGCTTTTCGAAACTCGCATCAAGAATCGTGTTGCAGGGAATCCGGGCAAGGCTGTCGTCGGACCGTGCTCACAGTAGAAAAGAAATCTCGGAACTATCGTATTGATATGAAAAAGCCAATCGTTGTCGGTGTCGTCGGATGTGGCTATTGGGGTCCTAACCTTGTTCGTAACTTCAAAGCGCTACCCAATTGCCATCTCAAGGCGATGTGTGATCTCAGCGAAACACGCTTGAAGCACATGAGGAGCCTGTATCCGGACGTCGAAGGTGTGACCGACTTCGGGCACCTGCTCAACGGGGTGGACCTGGACGCCGTTGTCGTGGCGGCGCCTGTCAGGCATCACTTTTCGCTGGCCAAGGCCAGCCTGCTGGCCGGTAAACACACGCTGATCGAAAAGCCCATGGCATCAAGCTCGGCGGAGTGTGAGGAATTGATTGATATCGCTGAGAGCAAGGGATTGGTTTTGATGGTCGGCCACACATTCCTCTATTCAGCTCCCGTGCATAAGATTGTCGAGATAGTCCAAGCCGGTGATATTGGTGAGATCCGTTATATTAATTCGCGACGCCTCAACCTGGGCCTTTTTCAGAAGGATATCAACGTCGCCTGGGACCTCGCCCCGCACGACATCTCAATCATCCTGCATATTCTCGATGAGTTTCCGCTCGTGTTGAACTGCCAGGGTAACGCGCACGTCACCCCAGGCATTGAGGACGTCACCAATATTTCAATGTCTTTTCGGCACAAACGG
>Ga0213872_10001836_pt1 | contig 13166 bp, 8 predicted proteins | sample VelepicomBERX_R2_FD_160071 | JGI IMG/M metagenome (GOLD analysis project Ga0213872, IMG submission 160071) | Rhizosphere microbial communities from Vellozia epidendroides in rupestrian grasslands, the National Park of Serra do Cipo, Brazil - RX_R2 | ecosystem: Host-associated > Plants > Roots >...
GCTCTTGCGCTTCTCTGCCTGATCTTCTCCCTGCACGTTCTCGCTCTAACCCGCCAACCTGCTTCGGACTATCGTGCCCGCCGCATGCGTCTCGCCGAGAAGCTCGACGGAGGCGTCGCCATCCTCTTCGCCGCCGAGCAGCCGCAACTCGACTTCATGCCCTACCGGCAGGATCCCGACTTCTACTACCTCACTGGATGGAACGAGCCTGGCGCCGCTCTCTTCATCCAATCTGCAATAGCCGCCAAGAACGAAACGACCGCTCGCCCCTACCGCGAGATCCTCTTCCTGCCTACCCGTAATATGCGCATGGAGCGCTACACCGGCGCCAAGCTCGGAGCAGACACTCCGGGCGCATCCGCCACAGCCGGCGTCGATGAAGTGAAGAACATGGCCGAGCTGCCATCTCTTCTCGGTGATCTCGTCCACCAGAGCCCCACTGCGCTCCGCACTCTGTGGACTGAGCCAGACTCCGAGCAGGCAAAGTCGCTCGTCGCTTGGACAGCCACCACCCTCGGCCTTGATCATGCTCCCAACTTCCAGAACGTGCGCGACCTCACCAACCAGCTTCGCGCGATCAAAGACCCCGGCGAAATCACGCTGCTTCACAAAGCTTCCGATGCCTCCATCCAGGCCCAGCTCGCCATGATGCGCTCTGTGCATCACGGAACCACCGAGGGCGCAGTCGCGGGCATCATTATCGAAAAGCTGATGCAGAACGGCTGTGAGCGCCCCTCCTATGCACCGATCGTCGGAGCGGGTAAGAACTCCACCGTCCTTCATTACTCGAATGACAGCGAAACCATGCAGAGCGGAGACATCGTTGTCGTCGACGCCGCGGGCGAATATTCCATGTATGCCTCCGACATCACTCGGGCCGTTCCTGTAGACGGCCACTTCACCGCGCGCCAGCGCGAGATCTACGACATCGTCAAGGGTGCGCAGAAGGCCGCCATGGACGCCTTCGTCGCCGGCACTTCCCGCATCAACGACCCGCAGCACAAATTCCCCGACTCGCTCGATACCATCGCCTGGAATTACATGAACGCTCACGGAAAGGACCTGCACGGTGAACCGCTGGGCAAGTACTTCATCCACGGCATCGGGCACTCCGTCGGCATCGACGTCCACGACCCCTGGGACTACTCAAAGCCTATCCAGCCGGGGATGGTCTTTACCATCGAACCCGGCATCTACATCCCTGAAGAGAAGATCGGAGTGCGCATCGAAGACGTCTTCTACGCCAATCCGAACGGCAAGCTCGAATGCCTGACCTGTGCGCTGCCGAAAGACGCCGAAGAGGTAGAGAAGACCATGAAGACCGGAAAGTAAAATTTACATCCACCGTGGTGCTAACCTGAAGTAGCGAGCAGTTGAAACCTTTATGGCAACCGCAACTCACATCCCGCTCGAGCAATATCTCGCCACACATTACGAACCAGACGCGGAATATATAGACGGTGAAATCGAGGAGCGGAATGTGGGCGAATACGAGCACAACCTCGTCCAATTGGGGTTGGTCAATTGGTTCAATGAGCACGGAAGGGAATGGAAAATCCGTTCCATCCAGGAGCAGCGTACCCGGCTGACCCCAACGCGCTATCGTATTCCCGATGTGTGTGTATTTAGCCGCGAGCTGCCGCGGGAGTTTGTCTTCACGCATCCGCAGATCATTGCCATCGAAGTCTTGTCGCCCGAAGACAAGCACAGCAAGATTCAGGAGCGCATCGAGGACTTCATCAGCTTCGGCATATTGAACGTTTGGGTGATCGACCCGATCAAGCGCTTAGGATGGAATTGCTCAGACGGTAACTGGATTCGCCAGGAACGGTTCACGGTTTCGGGCACACCCATCTATCTCTCTCTCGACGAACTCTTTCGCCGGATTGACGAGCAGGAGAAGGACTAGAGCAACCCAACGGCCGGTATAAGAACGAACGGCAGCACGATTAACTCATGCTGCCGTTGATATCTAAAACCTTACCCCGAACGTCACCGGAATCAGGCTCGAAGTGCCCGAGCCATAAGGGTCCGAGGGGCTTGCAATCGGCGAATCCACCCACGTATACCGAACCTCCGCGAAGAACTTCATATTGCTGTCCTCGCCCATCGGTTTCCAGTAGAACCCCGGGCCAATATTCATCCCTCCCTGATTGCTCGAGGAGTGAGCGACGGTCTGAGGAAAGTAGCCGGGATAGCAGTAGTAATAGCAAATGAACCCCAGCGCGGGGGCCGTAAAGTTCGTCACCTTGCGATAAAAGCCGCCTCCGCCGGTGATGTAGGCGCCGGTCCGATGCGTAACCGGCACGTAAAAGATCGGATCCAGCGTAAACGACCACGTATTCACGTTGCCGCCCAGTGGAGTCGGTGACCCGCTCGAAATCGCCAGTTGCGTCAAGGTGGATCCGGGAATCTTATCGCGATTCCACTGGTATTCAAGAAGGATGCCAAGGTGCCTGGTGAAGTTCCATCCGGCACCTGCCTTGAGGTTGTATCCGTAGGTCTCCCAGCCATGCGCAGTGTTGCCCACCGGAGCTGTAAACCCACCGCCCAATTCGAAGGCAACCCTGCTCCACCTGCTCGTGTAAGCGGGATAGTTGCTGCTCTGCCCATACTGTGGCCGGGGCTTTCCCGGCAACGCTTCGCTCAGCGGCTCATCCGTCTTCAGGTAGTTTTTCCAATCCAGCGAGCTCGAATAATCTGCCGCGCTTGCAATGGTCGGACCGCCGCCGGAAATATCGGATTCGGTCTGGGCGCTCGCTCCGCAAGGCAATCCAGCAAGAGCTACGAATGACGCGGCAAGCGCAAGACGGCACACAAACGGCCGCCAACGAAGGCAGTGCTCAACCATAGTGCTCCTTCAGTCACAACAGTCGAATTTACGGGAGCTGCCCGTGGGGCCTGTCTCCCCTTTTCTCCAACACCTGTCTGACGTTTTAGATGCGCCATCTGTTACACAATCCGTTAACAGCAAAAGGCCGGGAAATAAATCCCGGCCTCTAGGCCTGTGCGTCACTTAGCGTCAGTGAATGTCGAACTGCTCCGGATGCAGCGTAGCATCGCTTTTCACGATGATCGTCTTGCCGATCATCTCTTCAAGCTCGTTCAGCCAGCGCGCATTGTTTGCTTTCAGTACCTTCACCACTTCCGGATTCACCCGCAGCATCACGTCTCTTCCTTCAAGATGCCGCTGCATTTTTCGCATCTCGACAAAGATTTCGTTCGCCACCGTCGTCGGGCTCTTCACCATTCCGGTGCCGGTGCAAATCGGGCACGGAGTGCTCAGTGTCCGCTCGAGCGACTGCTTCACGCGCTTGCGCGTGATCGCCACCAACCCGAAATCGTTAAACTGCAGCACCTTCGATGGCGCGCGATCGTTCTTCAGCTCCTCTTCGAGCGCCTGCATCACCTTGTGCCGGTTCTTGCGCTCATCCATGTCGATAAAGTCGATCACGATGATGCCGCCCAGGTCGCGCAATCGGATCTGCCGCACGATCTCCGGAATTGCATCAAGGTTCGTCTTCAGGATCGTATCTTCGAGCCGGGCCGTCTTGCCGACATACTTGCCGGTGTTGATGTCGATCGCCACCAGCGCTTCCGTCTGGTTGATCACGATCGATCCGCCCGACTTCAGCCATACCTTCGACTTCAGCGCCTTTGTAATCTCTTCCTGAATACCGAACTGCTCGAAGAGCGGCGTCTCCTTCGTGTACAGCTTCACCCTGCGCACCAGCGATGGCTGGAAGCGGTTCAGAAAGCGCACCGTCCGCTCGTACTCCATCTCGTTATCCACCCAGACGGCCGAGAAGTTGTCGCTTACCTGGTCCCGCAGCACGCGCTCGACCAGGTTCAGGTCGTGATAGATAAGCGCCGGAGCCTTGCTCGAATCGGCCCTCTGCCGGATGTCGTTCCAGAGGCTGATCAGGAAGCGCAGATCTGCCCGAAGCTCATCTTCGCTCGCTCCATCGGCGGCCGTACGCACAATGAAGCCGCCTGAAGCCTCCCCCTTTTCGCTGATGAGAATCCGCTTCAGCCGCTGGCGCTCCTCATCCGACGAAATCTTCCGCGACACGCCCACGTGATTCACCGTCGGCATGAATACCAGGAACCTCCCCGGCAGCGCGATATGACTCGTGATGCGCGCGCCCTTCTTGGCAATCGGCTCCTTTGCAATCTGGACCAGAATCTCCTGGCCCTGCTTCAACAAATCGCTGATGATCGGCAGGTCCATCGTCTGCGCCGAATGCCTGCGTGGGCCACCATGCCCGCGACGATCTCCGCGCCGGTCTCCCCGCCGGCCGCCTCTGCGCTCTCCATCGCGTCGCGGACGCGCTGGCTCGTTGGCCGCCATTTCTGGCCCGCGCTCAACCCTCTCCTCTGAGGTAAAACTCGGCTCTTCGCCGTCTTCCTCATCTTCGTCTCCGTCCTCAACTTCTGCTTCTTCCGATTCATCAACTGCCGGGCCGCCATGCAGCCGCTGTTCGAGATGCGAGTCGCGCACCATCTCGCCTAATTCGCCCGCGTGATCCAGCGTCTCTTCTTCCAGATCCTCGCTGTCGTGCTCATCGGCATGCCGGTGAATCGGCTCGAAGTCGTATTCCTCTTCCTCGATGACTTCCTCTTCCAGCACTCCCGAGCCCGGAGCGAACCCGAACAACTGATCGGCCATCTCGGCAACCTGCGGAGCCGCTGCTTCATCCGCGTAATCCAGCGTGTCCGTTGCCGAATGCTCGTCAATTCGAGCCTGTTCCCGCACCTCCTGGGTAATCGTCTCGATATCCTCAGATCCCGGGGTCTCTTCTTCTACAACACTCGACACGCGAAACTCGCTTGGTGCCGCGGGATCGATCCGGTGCGAAGCCGACGCGGTTTCCGGCTCGTATTCGTGCACCTCTTCGTGAATCTCGTCAGCTGCGCTCTCCGTTGGCGTTCCTGCAACAGCAGTGCCAGCCTGAGCCGGCTCGGGGCCTCCCTCAAATGCGGCCTCTGCAAAGGCCGCATGATGAACCTCTGCATTCGCCTCGCTCTCCGCCTCAGCCGGCTCCGCCGCGCTCTCCAGGATGTGCCCGTAGGGCTCAACCCGGCCTCCGTGCACCGGCACATCACCCTCGCTTTCCGCAGCCTGGGGAACCGCCTCCGGCGCACCGCTCTCAGCTTGCGTCTCAACCACCGAAGTCTCTGCGTGCCGCTCAACCGCTTGCTCCGGTGCTCTGTCCCGATAGCGCGAGAGCGACTCGCCCGGCATCAGCAGCCCGCCATCCCACTGCAGCGGAGACTCAATCAGGGTGGACGGCTTCGGAGCCGTGTAGTTTACTCTCGCGGACGGCGGCTGCAGCGAAGGCTCTGCCTTCGTCTCAGCCACCGCAGTTCCGCCATACTTGGACAGCGATTCGCCGGGAAGCAGAATCCTGGTCGCCGCCAGCATCCCCCCGGGAGCCCCGTGCTCCGGCACGTCTGCCGGTTCTCCGGATACCGATTCCTCTACCGCCGCCGGAGACTCCAGCTGCGAACGTTCTTCATGCTGGCCGCGCGAGCGGAAACCCCGCCTACGTCCGCGTCTTCCGCGCCACCGGCGCGTGCCGCTCGGCGAATCCGAGTCCTGTTGTGCTTCGGATTCCTCGGACTCAGGCGCTGTGCCGCCTTCCTGCCGCGTTGCCGAATAGTTTTCGTGGCCGCCCTCACGAACAGTGTCGCGGCGGCCTCTCTGCCCGTTGCCGTTGGCGCTCTCGAAATCCGCGCCTTCATCCTGCTCTTCCAGGAAATCGGTAACATAGAGGAAGGCGTCGCGCTCCAGGCCGATGTCGACAAATGCCGACTGCATACCCGGAAGCACGCGCGTGACTCTGCCTTTGTAAATGGAACCCGCGAGTGTGTACTCGTTCTCGCGCTCGTAGTAAATCTCTGTGAGTTCGTCGTTCTCTAGAATCGCAAGCCGCGTCTCGTGCGGCGTTGTCGATATGCATATTTCCTTTGACATGCTGCCTCTTCCTTCGCGCGCGATTCCCGCTGCGCGAAAAACGGTCGAGACAGATCAGAGCGGAAAACCGGAAAGGTCCAGGTACGACGAAGACTTCCCCGTATCGAAGAAGATTCTCTGCGTGAGGACTACGCTGCTCTCGCGCCAGTAGCCCGGCGGATGCTCACTGAAGAAACCAACTGTGCTACGGAGTGGCCCGGAGCGCAAAGAGTTTGTGACCGCTGCTGCCGATCTCGCCGGCCGGGCCGTTTCCCGTCTTTGCGCTTTCATCCCTGGATCCTGCCCGGCCCGGTGATCTACCCGGCCGGTTACGGAATTTTCAGAATTGTCGAGCCCCGGAACCCCGGCTCTCGAGTCGACGCGCCTTGCTGGGACCGACGATCTTGAAGAGAACCGGAAAAGACTCAGCATTTCTGAAAATGCCCTTAAAGTTAAACTTCCACACTGCCGCGTCCGCCGCGGCGGACGCCCTTGCAAACTTCAAAACCCTTGCCGGGGACTCAGTTCACAAAGCGGCTCATCCGGACGTTCATCACCATGCCCAGAGCCAGAAAAGTGAACAGCACCGATGAACCCCCGTAACTCATAAGCGGCAAGGGTATTCCGGTGACCGGCATCAGCCCGATGACCATTCCGACGTTGACCGCAATCTGAAATATGAGAACGGCCACGACGCCCATTATGAGGAACGTCCCTGAGAGGTCTGCGGCTGTCTGTGCGTTCTGAATCAAACGCATCAATATTAGGAAGTATATCAGCAGCACGATTACCGCGCCGATAAACCCATGCTCCTCCGCGAATGCCGCGAAAATAAAATCAGTGTACGGAATCGGCAGGAAGTCGCCCTGCGTCTGCGTGCCCTTCGTGGCGCCCCGCCCAAAAACACCGCCATCCCCAACTGCAATCTTCGACTGATTGATCTGGTAACCGCTGCCCTTCGGGTCCGCATCCGGATTCATAAAGCTCGTCAGCCGCGCCTTCTGATACGGCTTCAGCACCTTGCCGCTTGTGAACGCCACCGTGACGAGCAGCAGAGCCGCCAACACCAGAATCGACCCCTTCTTCCAATCGATCCCGCCCAGAAACAACCCGGCCAGCAGCACCGGAAGATACGTCAGCGCCGTCCCCAGGTCCGGCTGCTTCAGCACCAGCAGCATGGGAACCCCGACCAGTGCCATGGCCTTGAAGATGTCACTCCACGTCAGCTCTCGTCCAACCAGCCCAAGGAAGTAGCGCGTCACCGCCACAATGAGCACCAGTTTCACCCACTCCGACGGCTGAAAGTGAATCCCTCCCGGAAGCTTGATCCACCGGCGCGCACCCAGCACCTTGGTCCCAACCACGAGCACCGCCACCAGCGAAATGACGCAGAATCCGTAAATCCAGTGGATCGCATCAATGAGCCGGTGGTAATCGATAATCGAAAATATGAACATCGCGAACAGTCCACCGGCCAGCCAGAGAATCTGCTGCTTGTAGAACCCAACGAACTTCGTGTGCAGCGTCGCCGAATAAATCTCGAAGATGCTGATGATCGACAGGATCATCACGAACCCGAGCAGGGTCCAGTCAAAATCCCGAAATGAAAGAAAGCGCCTCATCGCTACCGCACCGCCACTGCCAGCGCATTCGTCTGCTTCGCTGCCGCAGGCCCGTCAAGATAAAAATGCCCCGCTCGCATCGCATCCAGATCTGGACCCTTCGCCACCACCGGCGTTCCGCCCAACGCATCCGGACTTGACGGATCCGACCACACCGCTCCCACCTCGACCGGCTGCTGCTTCTCCGTTGCCAGGTTATGATTCAGCCGCCGCTGCTTGTTCACAAAGGCCTCGATGACCCGCGCCGCCACATGCGCCGAGCCCGCGCCCCAGCCGCCGTGCTCCCAGAGCACCGCAACCACTATGTCCGGATTCCGCCGCGGTGACATCCCCACAAACCACGCATTCGGACGCTCCGCCATCACGCTCGACACCTTGTTCGTGCCCGCGCTGTGGCTCACCACCTGGGCCGTCCCGGTCTTTCCTGCAAAGTCGATGTTCTCGAGATGTGACGCGTAAGCAGTCCCGCCCGCTCGCGGATCGGTCGCCCCCGCCATCCCTTCCGTGATCGTCTCCCAATTGTCCGGATCAATCGGGAAGGTCACATCTCCCGATCCCGCATACGTATCCAGCATCGCTTTGCGATAATCCTCTGGCACCTCATCGGGAAAGACGACGTGCGGCCTCTTGAACACTCCGCCTGAAGCGATGCCGCTCAGCGCCCGCGCCAGTTGAATCGGCGTGACCGCCAGAGCCCCCTGCCCGATGCCTACAGAGACCGTCTCGCCCGCATACCACTTCTCGTGGAAGGTCTTCATCTTCCACTCTTCCGACGGCACAACACCCGCAACCTCATCGGGCAGATCGACGCCGGTCCTCTGTCCCAGTCCCACCATGTGGGCATATCTGGCAATACTGCCGATCCCCAGTTTCACCGCCAGGGTATAGAAGTAGGTGTCGCACGATTTGGATATCGCCTGCTGCACATTCAGCGGTCCGTGGCGCTTGTCGCACGCGAAGTAGTGGCCGTAAAAGCTGACGCCACCCCCGCAATTCACCTTCAGGTCCTGCGCCACGTTCTGCTGCAGCCCGGCCAGCGACATGATCACCTTGAAGGTCGACCCTGGAGCAAGCTGCGCCTGAATTGTCTTGTTCAGCAGCGGATGGTTCGGGTCGGTGATCAGCCTGTTCCACTCATCCCTCCCGATCCGCACCGCAAACTGATTTGGATCGAAGGTCGGGCGGCTCACCATCGCGAGAATCTCCCCCGTGTGCGGATCCATCGCGATCACCGCGCCGTTCCTGTCCCCGAAGGCATTCTCAGCTGCGCGCTGAATATCCAGATCGATCGTCAGCTTCAGGCTCTGCCCCGGCTTTGAAGGCTCGGTGCCGAGTTTGCCCACCTCGCGTCCGTGGCTGTCGACCAGAACATCATGCGACCCGTCCTGCCCGCGAAGGATCGCATCGTAGGACTCCTCCACGCCCGACTTTCCCACCACATCGCCCGGCTCATATGCTGCATAGCGGGGATCGTTCAGCATCTCCTCGCTGACTTCGCCCACATACCCGATCAGGTGCGCCGCAAATCCATCCTTGGGATACAGCCGGCGCTGCTCGTCAACTGTTTCCAGTTCGGGCATTTCGTCGCGGTGCGCCTCGATGAACTCCTGCTCGTCAGGTGTAATGTCCTGCTTGAGCGGCAGCGGCTGATACTTCGGGGCGGCCCGGTATTTCTTCAGAATCCCGTGAATCTGCTCCACCGTCATGTGCAGCCCGCGCGCAATCAGCGGCAGATCGGCCTCATAATCGTGCCCCTGCTCGCGAACCAGGAAGCACGAGACCGAAGGATAGCTGTCGACAATCAACCGCCCGTCACGATCGAAGATCTGGCCGCGCGGAGCCAGAATCGGCACCTTGCGGATGCGGTTCGCCTCCGCCTGAGCGCGATAGTTCTGCGCCCCTACAATCTGCAGCCGCCAAAGCCCGAAGATCAGCACCACCATCACGGCCACGATCAGATACTGAAAGATCGTCAGCTTGATGGCCGGCAGCTTTTCTTCCCTTTGTAGAAGGTCCTGATCCATACTTCGCTTCCTGCGGTCGCCTACTCCCGCGATTTCGCCAGATCGAGCAGCGCATAAACCACCACTCCGACCAGGGCGTTGACTGCCGCGCGTATCGGCTCTCTCATCCAGCTCCAGGCCATCGGCTCAGCCAGCAGATGCCGTACCAGCACCCAGTCGATCCCGTTGTGCAGCATAACGAACAAGAAAGTCAGCAGCAGCCGCATCCCATGGTTTTCGGTATCAATGCGCACTCCCAGTGAGCCAGCCACATAGCCGATGACCGCCTTGCAGATCCCGAATACCCCCAGCGGCTGCCCTGTCAGAGCATCCTGCGCGATGCCCATCAGCGCGCCGCCAATCGTCGCCGCTGCCGGACTCCGCCTTGTAATCGCGAAGTAGATCACCACAATCAGCGGCAGATCCAGCATCGCAAACAGTGGAAAATGCTTGGACGCCAGCGACTGGATGACCAGCACAAGCACTGGAACAACCAGGTACAGCGCCAGCGGAAACGACTGCTCGTCCACCTCTCGCCGCGTCGAAGCCATCAGCGCCATCGCTATCGGCCCCCGTTCGGAGGGGTACTCGCATCTCCAGCCGGCTGAGCCGCCGGCTTCGGCTTCGGCGCCGGTTTCTCGACCGAAGGAGGCCGGCTGCCGTCGTCTGGAACAATCTCCGGCGACTTCTTCTTTACAGGCGCGCTTGGCGCTGCCCCGCTCTGATCCACGGAACGGCTCGCGCCTGCAGAATGCCCCGCAGGCAACGGCCCATCCACAATCACGGTCGTCTTATGCGGCGTCTGGGTCGTGCCCAACCCCGCTGCGGAGGACGGTGCCAGTTTGCTTGCGCCACTTGCCGTGCTGCCATCCGCTGCACTCACCGGCTTCGGCCTTGTAGCAGTTGTCGCTGTCGGTCCTGTCGCACTGGTTCCCGTAACCGTTCCGCTCCCCGCAGTCCGTGTCGTCGGCGCCGCCGCTCCCGATGACCCTCCTGAAACAGCTGCACTCTTTCTCGCCTCTCCGCTGGCTCCCCTTTCCTCTTCCGCAGTGGCGGTTGCCGACACGGTCCGCTTTACCGGCACGATATCTTCCGCGCGCTCCAATACCGGTGCGCGCCTCTGCCCCGGCGTCATTTCCGAAGCGTGCAAAACAGCATCGGGACTGTACTGATCCGGCCGCTGCGGCTTTGGAGGCGTCATCAGCCGCACCTCATCGGCGGTACTCACGCCGGCTGTCTCACCCACCTTCGGATCAGGGTTAGTATCCGCCGGAGCCTTCGGGTCGAGCCTCCCAGGCAGCCGTTCCGCCAGGACATCTGACGCTCGTCTCTGCTCTTCGACTCCCTCGGCTTCGCTCGCCGCCAGATCCTTCTGCGCCTGCCTGGAAGGCGTCGCACCCACATCCGTAATGACCAGAACCTCCTCGAGGCGAGACAGATTCGCCGCCGGCTCGACCACCAGGTCCACCAGCGGGTCCCTGTCCGGATCGGGCATCACCCTCTCCACCGTTCCCACCGGCAGGCCGCGCGGAAAAATCTGGTCCCCTCCGCTGGTCAGAATCCGCTGCCCCGGCTTGATCCGGTCATCGGGAGAAACATTGATAACCTCGACCTGCCCGAACGGCGCACCCTTCAGGATACCCCTCGTCCGCGTCGCCTCCAGCACCACACCCACACCGCTGGTCGGATCGGAAACCAGCAGCACCAGGCTCTTATGGTCAAAGACATCCCGCAGCCGGCCCACGATCCCATCGGCCGTGACTACCGGCATATCCGGCGCCAGCCCATCCTTCAAACCCTTGTCGATGTATACAGTCTGCGACTGGTCGGTTCCTGACGCGCCAATCACCTGCGCCGGGAGCGTCTTATAGATATAGTGCTGTTTGAAATCGAGCAGTTCGGTCAGCCGCTGCCCCTGTCTGGCATCCTCGGCAAGGCTGGCCTGCTCCAGGTGAAGACGCTCTATTTCCGCTTTCAGTTTCGCGTCTTCCTGGCGCACATAAACGAGGTCGAAATAGCCCGTCCAGATGCCGCGAACCCACAGCCCCGCATTGTGCAGCCATCGTTCCGGCGGTGTGATCACGCTCACCACCACATACCGGACCAGCGACACGCCTTCCTGGTCGGGACTGCCCGGAGCCGGCCGCTTCACCTGCACCGCAAGGGCAAGCAGCTGCGCCACCAGCACCACGATCAGCACCAGTGCGTTCTTATAGCGGCTGAAAAAAGATTCCATTGGCCTGACGTGGATGCCTCGCGCATCCCGTTACTTGTCGATCCGCGCCGTAACCGCACGACACAGTCATTAACCCGATCTTCGGGCAGAAGTTAACTCAAATTATAAGCCGCTTCCGGGCCCCGCCCCGCGCGTCCGCCTCGAGCAGTGTCTGGTTCGATACTCTGCCGCGACTAGTCGATCTTGATCTTCCTCAACAGCCGGAAGTCGCTGAGCATCTTGCCCGTGCCCAGCACTACGCTCGCCAGAGGATCATCAGCAATCGACACCGGCAGCCCGGTTTCCTCGCGGATGCGCTTGTCGAGATTTTTGATCAGCGCCCCGCCGCCCGTAAGCACTATGCCCCTGTCGCTGATATCGGCGCTCAGTTCCGGAGGCGTCCGCTCCAGCGCCACCCGGATCGCATTCAAAATGGTCGAGATCGACTCTCCCAGCGCCTCGCGAATCTCGCTGTCCTCGATCGTAATCGTCTTGGGAACACCCTCGATCAGATTGCGCCCCTTGATCTCCATCGTGAGCGGCCTGTCCAGCGGATACGCCGACCCCAGCTCAATCTTGATCTGCTCCGCCGTCCGCTCGCCAATCAGCAGGTTATATTTGCGCTTCAGGTAGTTCATGATGGCTTCATCCATCTGGTTGCCGGCCATCCTCACCGACCGCGAATAGACGATGCCCGAAAGCGAGATCACCGCAATATCAGTCGTACCCCCGCCGATATCCACCACCATGTTGCCGCTCGGCTCGGTAATCGGCAGCCCCGCGCCGATCGCCGCCACCATCGCCTGCTCGACAAGAAACACCTCGCTCGCTTTCGCCCGATAGGCCGAGTCCTCGACCGCGCGCTTCTCCACCTGCGTGATCTCCGAAGGCACGCCGATCACGATCCGCGGATGCACCATCATCTTGCGGTTGTGCGCCTTCTGGATGAAGTAGTTCAGCATCTTCTCGGTGATCTTGAAATCGGCGATCACCCCATCCTTCATCGGCTTGATGGCGACAATGTTGCCCGGCGTACGCCCGAGCATCTCCTTGGCTTCCTTGCCGACGGCTTCCACTTCGCCCGTGTTCTTGTTGATCGCCACAATCGAGGGCTCGTTGACGACAATGCCCTTGCCCGCGGCGTACACCAGTGTGTTGGCGGTGCCTAAATCGATCGCCAGATCGCTCGAAAACACACTAAACAGCGAGCGCAGGCCGTGCGATCGCGAAGGACGCGAATGATAACCGTTCGTTGACATGCAGTAAGGCTTTTAGGGGACTTCGTGCTTATTGTACGGCTTCGCGGCATTTACGGCACCGTTACGAAGGGTGGAATTCTTGGGTTTTTCTCAGGATTTCGCGCCGTAACG
>Ga0213872_10001837_pt1 | contig 13156 bp, 8 predicted proteins | sample VelepicomBERX_R2_FD_160071 | JGI IMG/M metagenome (GOLD analysis project Ga0213872, IMG submission 160071) | Rhizosphere microbial communities from Vellozia epidendroides in rupestrian grasslands, the National Park of Serra do Cipo, Brazil - RX_R2 | ecosystem: Host-associated > Plants > Roots >...
TCGCGGCTCAATCGCGCGGATTGCCAGTCGCGCCCCACACGGGCGCGTGGATTGAAACTTCGTTCGCCATCAGAGTGGCAAGCGGGCGCCGTGTCGCGCCCCACACGGGCGCGTGGATTGAAACAGCTACACGCCTTGGTACAACGGCGCATGGCCGTCGCGCCCCACACGGGCGCGTGGATTGAAACGCGTCATCGAGCCCAACTGGCTCAGCGGCTGGCAGTCGCGCCCCACACGGGCGCGTGGATTGAAACCGCTTCGGCCACACGCGACGCTGAAGGCTGGTAGTCGCGCCCCACACGGGCGCGTGGATTGAAACATTGGATCACTCCGATGATCTCCGGGATTAAGCGTCGCGCCCCACACGGGCGCGTGGATTGAAACGGCGCCAACAAGGGGCATTTCGACAAGGGCGCCGTCGCGCCCCACACGGGCGCGTGGATTGAAACGCGGAGACGCCGTCTGCATCGCTGCCCGCCAGGCGTCGCGCCCCACACGGGCGCGTGGATTGAAACGGCTCGAGGTGGATCAGATCGTACAGGTCGTGATCGTCGCGCCCCACACGGGCGCGTGGATTGAAACAACAATCCGGGCACGAGCTACAACACGAACCCCCGTCGCGCCCCACACGGGCGCGTGGATTGAAACCAAGGTACTGTTGACCAAACACGGCATGTGCGGCGTCGCGCCCCACACGGGCGCGTGGATTGAAACGACTGTAAGTTCGCCCATGACGAAACGACCCAGGTCGCGCCCCACACGGGCGCGTGGATTGAAACTGAACGTTGGCGTTCTTGCCGACGTGCGAGGCAAGTCGCGCCCCACACGGGCGCGTGGATTGAAACTCCTGCTCCGCCCGAACTTCCGCCGGCACACCGTGTCGCGCCCCACACGGGCGCGTGGATTGAAACTTCGTTCTCGCCGGCGCCCCTAATAACTTCCCGTCGCGCCCCACACGGGCGCGTGGATTGAAACGACGTGAGCAGTTACAGCCAATATGCACAGAACAGTCGCGCCCCACACGGGCGCGTGGATTGAAACAGGACAGGCATGGGCGCGCGCAAGCAGCCGCTCATGTCGCGCCCCACACGGGCGCGTGGATTGAAACAGTGCCAAGCTCCAGGAGTTTCAGAACCAAGCCCGTCGCGCCCCACACGGGCGCGTGGATTGAAACTCGAGCGATTCGGTTCTCATCCCGTTTGCGCTCGTCGCGCCCCACACGGGCGCGTGGATTGAAACTTTCCCGCTCGAGTCCGTCTTAGGCACAAACCTGTCGCGCCCCACACGGGCGCGTGGATTGAAACTTCCAGGGCCTTGCCTCGCAGTTCATGAGCCTGGGTCGCGCCCCACGTGGGCGCGTGGATTGAAACCCGATCCTGTCCACTGCCTGTACAGTCCCGTCGGTCGCGCCCCAACGTGAGCGCGTGGATTGAAACTGCGCGCGCCGCGACAATGTCGTAAATCCAGAGTCGCGCCACATTGTGGGCGCGTGGATTGAAACAGCGCGTCGTGTGGCGGCACCACCGTGGCATTGAGTCGCGCCCCATGTGGGCGCGTGGATTGAAAACAGCACAGCACGATATGTCTGGATTCGGAATTGGCGTCGCGCCCACGTGGGCGCGTGGATTGAAACTTTCACGGCAAGATCGGCTGTTTTGAGCATTTCGGTCGCGCCCCACCGGGGGCGCGACTATTGAACCCCGGAGCTGACGCTGTTAGCGGTCGGGTGCCGGGCAAATCCCTAGCAAAATGAAAAAACGAACCCACCCGGACTGATCAATGCAACAAATCGAGCCCCATCCCCAGCAAAGCTGCTTAGTTTCTATCACTTAGCCGCGAGGAAAGTTCGTTTGGCAAAATCCCCCGCCCGCCCACTCACGCCTCCGCGTAACGCCGCAGAATCGTCGGTAAATTCTGCGAAAACGCCGAACGCGCAATCACCATGTCGCAGCCGCGCTCCTGCGCCGCCTGCTTCAAATCAGCCTGCACATGCGAAACGTAGCCGAGCAGACTAATCTTGCTCGTCTGCGCATTGTCCTTAAGCCTCGTAATCACGTCCAGCGCATCGGCACTCGTGTTATTCAGGTCGAGAATCATCACCGCAGGGAAATGCTTCGCCTGCTCCAGCGCTTCATCGCCCGATTTGACGAACACCGCATCCAGACCGGCGCGCTTGGCGGCTTCTTGAATCTTTACCGTAAACATCAGGTCGCTCAACACCGCGACCACTTTCTTCTTCTGATTTTGCATTTCAAATTTCACATGAGCTGTCACGCAGGACGGCGCTCAGCCTGAGCGAAAGGTGGGCCTCTTTTAATTCTAGCCTGCCGCCGCCGGCGTCAGAGCCAGTTTCTGGAACCTTGCCGAAGCCGTATCATCAAAGAGGTCATGAGTGTTGTCGTCCAGGCGGTACCAGAAGTCAATCCATTGCAGGATCCGTTACGGTTTGCCCGGCGGGTTCCTCCTTGCGCCATCGTCATCTTCGGGGCGAGCGGCGATCTAGCCAAGCGAAAGCTGCTCCCCGCGCTTTACCGCTTGTTTTACGAGCGCCGTATCCCACCTAATTTCGCCATCATCGGCAGCTCACGCACCGCGATGTCGGACGACCAGTTCCGCGAGCGCATGAAGGAGTCGGTCTCGAAGTTCCTCGAAGACGCACCCTTTGACGAAGATGTCTGGTCATCGTTCGCTCAGTGCCTGTTCTATGTCCCGGGCGATTTGAATAACCCGGCGGCTTATGAAGACCTGAAGAGGAAACTCGACCAGGTCGAAAAGTCGCATCAGACCGCGGGCAACGTTCTTTTCTATCTGTCGACGCAGCCGAGCCATTACGCCGAGGTAATTCTCGAACTGGGCGCGCACAACCTGCACAAGGGCAACGGCTGGCGCCGCGTAATCATTGAGAAGCCGTTCGGCCACGATCTCCAGAGCGCCCGTAAGCTGAACGACGAGATCCACAAAGTCTTCGACGAATCCGAGGTCTACCGCATCGACCACTACCTCGGTAAGGAAACCGTCCAGAATATCCTCGCCTTCCGCTTCGGCAACAGCATGTTTGAGCCGTTGTGGAATCGCCGCTATGTGAATCATGTGCAGATTACGGCGGCCGAATCCATCGGCGTCGAGGGTCGCGGCGGGTACTACCAGGAAGCCGGTGCGCTGCGCGACATGATCCAGAACCACTTGAGCCAGGTCATGGCAACCGTGGCGATGGAACCGCCGGCCGTCTTTGATGCCGGTTCCGTCCGCGACGAACGCGCTAAGCTGTTGCGTGCCGTGCGCGTCATGAAGCCGGAAGAGGTTCCGGAATACGCCGTAGCCGGCCAATACGGCCCCGCGAAAGCCGGCGGTCAGGATATTCCCGGATTCCGCCAGGAGCCGAGCGTTAATCCCAATGCTCAAACCGACACCTACGCCGCAGTAACATTTTTCATCGATAACTGGCGCTGGGCCGGCGTTCCGTTTTACATCCGTACCGGAAAGCGCATGCCCAAGCGGGTCACGGACATCGCCATTCAGTTTTCCTCTCCGCCGCTCGGCTTGTTCACACAGGAAACAAAGGCAGGTCCGCGCGAAGTCAAACCGAATCTCCTGGTACTGCGCATTCAGCCGGAAGAAGGCATCTCGTTGCGCTTCTTGTCGAAGAGCCCGGGCAGCGGCATGCGCGTGCGGCCCGTCTCGATGGACTTCAACTATGGTTCGAGTTTCGGCGAGCGTACGCCAACCGCTTACGAGACGCTGCTCGTAGACGCCATGGCGGGCGATCCCACGCTCTACACACGCCAGGACATGGTCGACGCAAGCTGGCAAATCGTGCAGCCCATCCTCGATGTCTGGGCCGAAACGACATTTGATTTCCCCAACTATCCCGCCTTCACCTGGGGTCCGAAAGAGTCCGACGAGATGTTAGCTCGTCAGGGACACCGCTGGAGGATTCCATGAGCACCGGCGTCATCTACCCGGCGCAGCCTGAACAGATTCTCAAGGGACTCAGCAAACTGTGGACTTCGCTCGGCGAAGAAGAAAAGGAGCACGGCAAGCCCACGGTTCTTCGCGCTTGCGCGATGACCCTGATTGTCGCAACCGACAGCGAGGGAGGCTGCTTCTACGAGGCGCAGACCATCTCCGAGCTGATGCGCGAGCATCCGAGCCGCGGCGTCGTCGTGACCGTTTGCCCCGATGCCGAACACGGATTGGAAGCACGAGTGCTCGCCCAGTGCTGGAAGCCCTTCGGTAAAGCGCAGCAGATTTGCTGCGAGCAAATCGAAATCACTTCAAAACCGGACGAATGGCCCAATGTCGCCTGGACGTTGACCGGTCTGACAGCCGCTGATCTGCCGGTAATCTTCTGGTGCCGGCACAAAGCAGCCTTGAGTCCGTCCGCTACGGAAGACGAGAGAGCCGGCTTGCAGGCGATCGTGAATCTTGCGTCGAAGGTCGTTTTCGACAGTCAGGATCTCGAGGCTGGCGAGGCGGTGAAGCTGATCTCCGGTTGGCAGGCGCAAGGGACCGTAGTCGGGGATCTCGCGTGGACGCGCCTCACCCCCTGGCGCGAGCCAATTGCAAACATCTTCGACAACCCGGCGCGCCCGAACCCCTTTTCCAACTTCGATTCGGTCGAGATCGCCTATACGGACGACAAGCCTTCCGCCTCTGCGCTCTATGCCGCCGGCTGGCTGTCCGCGCCCCACAAAGCAAAGGTCGAATTCAAAAAAGTGGAAGGGCACGGTCCGGGTATTCACCGCATTACTCTGCGGTCGAAATCGGAAACGATCGACTTCGAACGAACAACCCGCGAGAACATGACACTCCGCAGTACGAATGGGCGGCAACGCGAGTACACCTACCCCGATCACAATCTCACCACCCTTATGACGGAAGAACTCGCGATCATCGGCCCGGATCCTGCTTTCAACGCTGCTTTCGCTCGTGCTCAGGAGTTACTCTAATGTCGAATCAATTGCCGCAGCTTCGCGTCCGCCAGACTCCGGAACAGGCCGCTGCTGCGGGTGCGCAGTTTATCCTGAGCACTCTGCGCCACGCGCTCGAAACGCAGCCGCGCGTTACGCTCGCTATCTCCGGCGGCACCACACCGCGCCTGCTTTTCGGGGATCTGGCGAAGGCCGACTTCGACTGGTCAAATGTCCACATCTTCTGGGTGGATGAGCGGTGTGTTCCACCAGACGACGATCAAAGCAACTTCAAATTAGCGAATGATACGCTGCTCAAACCGGCTAAGATCCACTCCGGGAATATTCACCGGGTGTTCGGTGAGTTGCCGCCCGAAGAAGCGGCGGCGCGCTATGTCAGCGAGATGAAGCAGTTCTTCAATTTTGCGGAGAACCAATTGCCGGTTTTCGACATCATTCATCGCGGCATGGGGCCCGATGCGCACACTGCGAGTTTGTTTCCGGGCGAGCCGCTCATCAAGAACACCAGTGGCATTGCCGCTCACGTCTGGGTGGAGAAAATGAAGATGGATCGCGTAACGCTGCTCCCCGGGGTCTTGCGCGCGGCCAAGTGTACGGTGCTGGAGGTTTCGGGAGCCGATAAGGCCGAAGCCGCGCACCTGGTGTTGAAGGGGCCGACGGACGAAATGAAGTATCCCTGCCAGATCGCCAGCCGCGATGACAAAGCGATCTGGTTTCTCGATGAAGCCGCCGCCGCGAAGCTCTAGTGCGCTCGCTTGCTCCTTTGTAGCGCTTACTCTTCTTATAAGCTGTTCTCAGCCGCCTGTTTCTCTCCCGCCCAAGCCGGTCGTAAACACATCTTTCAACCGGCTTCTCTTCGCCGGCGACGTGATGCTCTGCCGTGGCGTGCGCAGACAGATTCTTGCAGCCAATGATCCGGCGCTGCCATTCAGGAAGATTGCGCCGTTTCTTTCTACTGCCAACATCTCGTTTGTTAATCTCGAGTCGCCGTTTTCAGATCGCGGTCCCTATCCCGAGGACGGGCTGATTTTTCATGCAGCGCCGCAGACGATCGACGGCCTGAAGCTGGCGCGGATCACGCTGGCGTCAACGGCCAATAACCACGCGCGCGATTGCGGTCCGCACGGCGTGGATTTCACCGTGACCTGGCTGCGCTGTCATGGAATTGCGCCCCTCGGCAGCAATGAGACGGAGGCTGCAACGCATCGCGGTATCGTCATCAGGAGGAAAGGAATCCGCTTTGGTTTCCTCGGTTATACGTACGATCAGCAGAACGGCAACTGGCGGGATATTGATACACGGATCGCGCTGACGGATCCGGTAATTGTTTCCCGCGATGTGAAGGATCTGAGCAAGCGAGCGGATGTCGTGATCGTCTCAATGCATCACGGCATGGAATACCGATTTACTCCGACGAAGGCGCAAATCGAATTCGCCCATGCTGCGATCGATGCGGGCGCAGCGCTGGTGATTGGCCATCATCCGCACGTGATTGAGCCGCGCGAAGTCTACCATGGCGGAGTGATCTTCTACTCGCTGGGGAACTTTGTTTTCGATCAGTATCAGCGCGACGCAACGCAGCACGGCGAAATCGCCGAGGTGGATTTTCTGGGCCGCGGCATCATCGCCACGAGCGCCTGGCGCGTGAAAATTACGTCCACCGGCCCAGAACTCGAATAGCAGCGCTCAGCCGCCGGTGGGACGCTCGACGTGACCGCCGAACTTAAACCGCATAGCGGAGAGGACCTTTTCGGCAAAGGTGTGTTCGCGGCGGGAGCGGAACCGTGTAAATAACGCCGACGCGAGAACTTCCACCGGCACGGCCTGCTCGATAGCAGCTTCGATCGTCCAGCGGCCTTCTCCCGAGTCTTCAACAAAGCCGCTGTAATTCGAAAGATCCGGGTTCTCGACCAGAGCCATGGAGGTAAGGTCAAGCAGCCAAGATCCGATGACGCTGCCGCGCCGCCAGACTTCGGTGATGTCGGCGACGTTCAACGTGAAGCGTTCTTCTTCCGGCAGCTCCTTCGAATCTTTGTGAACCAGCAGGTCCAGGCCTTCTGCGTAGGCCTGCATCAGACCGTACTCGATTCCGTTGTGCACCATCTTTACGAAGTGACCCGATCCCGGAGGACCGCAGTGCAGATAACCCTGTTCGGCCGTGCCTGCTAACTTCTCACGGCCGGGCGTGCGCGGAATGTCGCCGATTCCCGGAGCGAGCGTCTTGAAGATCGGCTCGAGACCATCAAACGCCTGTTTATCAGCGCCGATCATCAGACAGTAGCCTCGTTCGACGCCCCACACACCGCCGCTGGTTCCGGCATCGACATAAGAGATGCCTCTTTTTTTTAGCTCAGCCGCACGGCGTATATCGTCCTTGTAGAAACTGTTGCCGCCATCGATGAGGATGTCACCTGTTTCCATCGCGGCGCCTAGTGTCTGCACCGTACTTTCGGTGGCTTTACCGGCTGGAACCATCACCCACACTGCATGCGGCTTTGGCAGTTTCTTGACCAGGTCTTCGAGAGAGCTGGCGCCCTCCGCACCTTCACTAACAAGCTTTCTGACGTTCTCGGGGTTGACATCAAAGACGGTACACTTGTGACCGCCCTTCTGCAAGCGGCGCACCATGTTCGCGCCCATGCGGCCGAGACCTACAAAGCCAATGTGCATTCTTTCTCCTCAAATAAGCTAAAGACTCTAAGTAAGTTAGAGACTTCGCCAAATCCCTAGCTTAGCGTCCCGTCCTGCTGATATTTATTGAGCTTGAGCGATGGCCGGATCCAGCCGGTGCGCAGTTTCAAACTGCACCTTGGCCGAGGCAGCGTCACCGGCCTTCAGAAGAGTCAACCCGAGGTTGTAATAGGCGGCAGCGTAGTCAGGCTTCGCGCGAATAGCTTGCTCGAAGTCTGCCTTCGCCTCAGTTAGTTTCGCTGTTTGTAGAAACAGCAGCCCCCGGTTGTTGTATGCCGGTGCAAATCGCGGTTCCCGGCGAATCACGTCTGCATACACCTCGATAGCGCGTGCCATTTGGTCCTGGCTGGCAAGCAGGTTTCCCAGCAACATTCTGAATTCAATGTTGTTCGGACCCAGCGAGATCGCCGCTGACGCCTCGCCCACTGCCTGATCTGTCTTGCCCAGGCTCGCTAGCATAAGGGCGAGGTTGTAATGAGCGTCGGCGAGATCCGAATCGCTCAGCACGGCATCCTGCAGTTGTTTGAGCGCCGCTTCATTATTCCGCAGCCTGGCATAAAGAATCCCTAGCGCCATATGCGCTTCCGCATAGTCGGGTTTTAACTGAAGGGCTTTTTCATAGGCTTCCGCTGCCTTATCCGGCCCGCCAAGCTTTTCCTCCGCCTGCCCGATGTAGTAATACCCGGCGGGAAGACTGGGGCTGAGTTCGGCTGCCTGTTGAAAGCGAGCCTTGGCGTCCTGCCATTGCCCGGTTTTCAAGAGCTCGATGCCGTCCCGAATCAACTTTCTACTCTCCGCGAGCTGCGTCCGCGATTGGTGGAGCTCGCGGATATCGCGCATTTCGGCGGATGCTTCCGCCTGCTGCCCATGGAGTTGCAGAGCGATTCCCAAGCCGTACTTGGCTCTCTCGAAGTCCGGCTTCAATTCCAGCGCCCGGCGAAGCATAGTGATCGCGCCGTCAATATCGCCGGCTTCCTTGAGCGCCAGACCAAGGTCGCAAAGCGCAACGGGGTTTTGGGGCATGAGGCGGACCGCCTCTCGAAATTCCCGCAAGGCGCCGGCATTGTCGCCCTGGCGGCGCAAGGCGATGCCGATGCTCTGATGGCTTGGGCCAAAGGCGGGATCGAACTTTACAGACTGGCGAAACTCGACCAGCGCCTCTTGCAGCTCGCCATTTTGGCCAAGCGCCACGCCGAGATGGTAGCGAGCTTCGGCGTCTGCTGGATGGATCAGCAGATATTTCTTGAACTGTGGAATCGCCTTCGCCGGGGTTCCGGCTTCCAGGTAGGCAAGGCCGAGTTGCGCGCGCGCCTGGGCGTCATCAGGGTGAACGGTACATTCGGCTTCCAGTTGTTCAATGGCTTCCAGAACCTGATTTTCCCGAAGCAGCACGCTCGCGAGATAGCGCCGCGCAGCCGCGTTCCCGGGGTCGAGTTCTATCGCGCGCAGCAATTCGGTCTTGCCGCTTCTGACATCTCCCCGGTCGCAATCAGCGGCACCCATGCCATAATGCGCCGCAGACCAATCCGGTTTGAGCGCGATAGCTTGGGTGAATTCGTCGACAGCAGCGCCCGCATCGCCCTGATACTTCAATGCGAGCGCCAGGTTGTAATGAGTCTCGGCATCGCGCGGTTCCAGGGCAAGCGCTTTGCGATAAAGGACAATCGCCTGTTCCCATTGCTTCTTCTGAGCGAAGGCGTCAGCTTGGTTTCGATATGTGCTTGCGGAGTCGGTTCCGGCCGCGAGCGATGACACGCAGATGAATGCACAAAAAATTCGTAGCTGCACCGCGCGCATAAGATGCCTGAATCCGGCGACACCAGCGCCGCTGGACTCACGATCTTACCAGAGAAACTTCAGGCTAAGCTGACCGATGCGGGGATCGCGAGCCTGAGTAACGACGCCGAAGGTACTCTGGCTGAAATTACCACTGGGGTTTTCGAACTGAGTGTGGTTGAAAATGTTGAAGAACTCGGCACGAAACTGGACAGCCATCGACTCCTTGATGAAAGTGTTCTTCTCCAAACCGAAGTCTGTATTCAGGATGCCAGGCCCGTGGAAGAAGCGGCGATTTGCGGTACCGAAGCCGGCATACGTTTCCGGAGCAAACGCATCCGGAAGGAAATAGGTGTTGGGACCATTCGGACCGGGATTGTGCGCATTCTGGGTTTGGACCTTACTGATCAAATTTGGCGTATCGTTGCCGCTCTCGCCAGTCAACGACAGATCTCCCGAACTTTGGCTCAACGTGATCGGGAAACCTGACGAGAAACGGCTAATCCCAACAACATTCCATCCTTGGGTGAGGCGCTTGGGCGCACTGGAGAACCAATGATCAAAGGGGATGTTCCAGTTATAGCTGGCTACAAAATTGTTAGTGAGGTCATAGGAGGAAAGAGCGCGGCTGAGGCGATAATTACTGAAGTTGACGAGATCATTGAAGCCAGACGCGTTGTCAATGGCCTTTGAATACGTGTAGGCAAGGAGGAAAGTTATGTTCGAAGCCTTGCGCTCCGCCGAAATCTGGAAAGAGTTGTAGTTCGAATTAGCGATGTTGGCGGTGTATGTATTGCTCGGGCCGAAATTCGGCCCAAGAGCGGTGCGGGTTCCATTCACCTGGGTGCCGTTAAGCAACGTGTAGAGTAGCGATTCACCATAAGGTCCACAAGAAGGAGTGGCCCCTTCCTGATTTAACTGCTGGCAGAGCGCAGCATTGCCGGGGTTTGCGGAGTATTGGGAAATCAGCCTGTGGCCCTGCGTACCGACGTAGGCAAGCGTCAGTACGGTGGCCCTGGTAAGCTCACGCTGGAAGGTGAAGTTGTAATCTTCCGCATACGGAAGACGATTGTGGATGTAGTATCCGGGCGAATTCGTAATCGGAAGAAAGGGCGCGTAGTTGAGCGTCTTGTTGGCAGGGCTTCCAGGAATCGGGAAGGTGAAAGGGAACCTTTGCCCTGCTGAAGTGCCGTCCGCGCGAATCTGGAAAGGCGTATCGAACATCGGCTGTTGCGAAGTATTGCTTACGTAGTACAAGCCGAAAGGAGCATCGCCGACTTCATAGAAAAGGTTCAGATCTTCGATCGACGTATAGTAAATCCCATATCCCGCGCGAATGCTGCTCTTCCCGGATGGCCCAAACACTTTCCCAAGGAAACCGTCGTGGAAATCAGGAGAATACGCGACACCCACGCGAGGGCCGAAGTTGTTGTATCTGGTCGGAGCCAGCGTGCTTGGAATGCCCGGATCACCAGGAACGACCCAGCTTAATGGTGCCGTTGGGAATACAACGGATTGCTCACCCGGCACAATCGTTTCGATTTTGCCTTGGGTATCGTACCATGGCATGCTTACTTCCCAACGCAGGCCGAGGTTGAGTGTCAAATTGGGTTTCGCTTTGTAAGAATCCTGAAAGTACAGCGCTCCATAGCGAGTACGCGAATCCAGGAACTGCTGGCTGCACTGGTTGTATGAAAATGGAGCACCGATAAGGAAGTCTGCAAAGTCGATTCCGGTTTCGGTTCCGTTGAAGGTGAAGTCTCCGTTGGGAGCGCAAGTGTTTCGCTCATTGATCTGCAGGTAGCGGAACTCCCCACCGAACTTCATGGAGTGTGCGCCGGCAATTCGTGAAAAGCTGTCCGCAACAGCATAGGTGTTATCAGGCTGGAACGTGGTGAGCGTCGGGACGCCAATGGTGAAATTGTTGAAGATAAGGGGCGGCACCGTCTGAGGGAAGCCAGGAGGGCCCGACGGGATGATTCCCAAGGTACCGACACCGGTGACAAAACCGAGACTCGACAGATTCGCAAAACTGCCCGTGGGCTCGTTCGTTCGGGTGGCCGTTCGGAAGAAACTCGCCCGAAACTCATTTACTTGTGAACCTCCAAAGGTCTTTGTGTTGCTCACCACGAACTCCTGAGCTCGAGTGGGAGTTGTCGCAGGGAAACCCGGCACGCTTGCGCCACCTTGCGCTGGCGGCGGCAGCGCGGAGTCTACAGTTGAATTGTCGAGGTGATAGTAGAAATACCAGTTGCCCGTCATCTGGTTCAGAAAGTCGACTCTCTCCCCAAACTTGTCGTCCTGAACCGTGTTCTTCTGGCTCGCATTGGCGTAAAAGCCATTGGCCTGATTAGGAAGAGGAATGTATGGCAGGATGTTGACTGCCGCCTTATCAAAAGCCTGCTGCGGAATAACTCCGTTAGGGAAAACACATTGGCTGGTGCTACCGCATCCCGGGTAGCTATAGGATTCCCCGTTCTGGACTGAATAGCCGAGACGTTGTGAAAGAACCTGGGCCCAATAAGACCCGTTTACCGCTGTCGGATTTCCGTTCACACCGACAAACGTACTGGGATCAAAGGTTCCGCCACGCTCCGCGGCGGAAGGCAACCGCACCAATCCCGTGCTGGCACCTGCAGTTTGCCGGGTGCCTTGATAATCCGAGAACCAGAACAGCTTGTTTTTTAAGAAAGGGCCGCCGGCGGTGTAGCCAAATTGGTTGCGCCTAAGTTCCGCTTTGGTTGGATCGAAGAAGTTACGCGCGTCGAAATCATCATTGCGGAGAAACTCGAATACATCTCCGTGAATTCCGTTAGTGCCCGATTTCGTAATGGCGTTCATTACGCTGCCGCTGTATTTGCCGTATTCCGCATCGAAGCCGTTCGTGATGAGCCGGAATTCCTGGACGGAATCGAGGTTCGGAATGAGGCCTGCGCCCTCGTTGCGCCCTTCGCTTACGTCACCGCCATTGACCAGAAATGCATTCGCAGTTTCGCGCTGCCCATTGACAGATATGTTTCCCGCTGACTGGATGCCCGACACTGGCCGGTCCTGCTGAATAGAGCCGGAAGTTGTCGGGGCGACGCCCGCCTGTAACCCAAGCAGGTCTATGAAGCTTCTTCCGTTCAGCGGGAGCGAAAGTATCTGCGTGGAGCCAATCACCTGGCCAAGTTGCGTGCTTTCTGTTTCGACCTGAACGGCAGAAGCCTCAACTGTGACTGATTCCTTGACCGTGCCGACTTTGAGCGTAACGTCGATTCGAAGCTCGTCATTCACCTTAAGATCGATGTCTGTCGTGACGAATTGTTCGAAACCCGGCGCAGTAGCAGTGACTTTGTATAGCCCAGCGGGCAACGCCAACAGCCGATACTCGCCATTGGCCGCAGATACCCCTACTCTGCTGAAATTTGTTGCCGTCTCGGTTGCCGTTACGGTGGCCCCAACCACGACAGAGTTTGAACTGTCACGAACCGTGCCGGTGATCAAGCCGGTAACATCGGCAGAAAGATCGACAGCAAAGATACCCGCTAACAGCGCATAGAGAACGAACGTTTGTAACCTCACGGTACGTCTCCTGAGACAAGGCTTTGAGCGAGAGTAAACAAGTTTCAAAGCGATGTCAAGAGTGGAAACACCTCGTTTGCAAAGAATTTACCTCGCTAGTGTAGTGCGGCAAGCAGATCAACGATTATCCGAGAGCGGCGCGGGCGCGTTTGACTTTTTCGAGAATGTCGGATGCCTTGGCTGTCCATACGAAG
>Ga0213872_10001838_pt1 | contig 13150 bp, 12 predicted proteins | sample VelepicomBERX_R2_FD_160071 | JGI IMG/M metagenome (GOLD analysis project Ga0213872, IMG submission 160071) | Rhizosphere microbial communities from Vellozia epidendroides in rupestrian grasslands, the National Park of Serra do Cipo, Brazil - RX_R2 | ecosystem: Host-associated > Plants > Roots >...
CTGGTTAACATCGGGCGAAATATTTGCCCAACCGAGCCATCGCAAAACGTTATGCTAGAAATTTAAAAAGGTTTCCAGACACGAAAGATCAGCGATCTGATGGCAACGCAAAAGCGGCCTTGACGAATTCAAATAATATATATACTATAGACTTATGCGCTCCCAAAACCGTGAGAAAATCGTCGTCTTTGGTGCCACCGGCACCATCGGTAAAGCCGTCGTCATCGCGCTTTCGCCTAAATATGAGGTCGTCCAGGTCGGCAATCGTCAGGGCGAATTCAAAGCCGACCTCGCCGACCCCGAATCCATCAGAAACGTCTTCAAGGCCGTCGGCAAGGTAGACGGTATTGTCAGCACGGCAGGTGCGGCGAGATTCGCGCCGCTGAACAAACTGGGTGACGAGGATTTCCACTTTAGTCTCGCCCACAAGTTGATGGGCCAGGTCAACCTCGCGAGGATTGGTATGGATTACCTCAACGATCAAGGCTCGATCACGCTGACGAGCGGCATTCTGTCGAACCAGCCGACGGTAGGTAGTGCTGTAATCAGCCTGGTGAACGCGGGATTAGAGGGTTTCACACGCGCAGCAGCACTCGAAGCGCCGCGAGGCATTCGCGTCAACGTGGTTTCGCCGCCCTGGGTAGCGGAAACACTGAAGGCGCGGAACATGGACCCGAGCGTCGGCAAACCCGCGGTCGAAGTGGCAAAGGGTTACCTCAAGAGCATCGAGAGTCTCCAGAGCGGCAAGGTCATCGAGGTTTAGTCTAGCGCCTCGGAGGATAAGCGGGACCCATAGGTCCAATGGTCGAATGAGTCCTATAGGTCCTATGGGTCTCATAGGCTCCACTCGGCTTTATTCCGGGACTCGAAAATAGTACACGCGGTGCGTTTTCAGATAGCGTTCGCTGAGGGTGTTAAGCGCCCATCGCGCCAAGGTGAATTTCTCAGCGAGCGTTTTCAGGATCGGCCGCCACTGTGCTTCCTCTATCTCCCGGGCGGCCAGATCGTAGAAGCGTTGGCCCTGCTGTTCGTGATCTTTCAGTGTGCGGCTAACTGAAAAACTGGCCCTCCGGCGAGCACCAAAAAGACCCAGATGATCGGGAAAAATGCCGCTCAGAAACAAAGCGACATCCGCGATGCGTTTATACAATGCCGGCCGGAACTCCGCTTCACTGATGCGAGCCAGTTCGATCATATCATCGATGTCGATGTCACTGAAGCGTCTCCTATGCCAAGTGCCATGCTCCTTCCAGTAAGCGACTCCGCTGTTTGTCCGCGCGAAGGAAGCAAGCATATCGGCTAGATAGTTCCGGGTCGGCTTATCGGCAAGCATATCGGCCACTGATGGAGCTTCGAAGATCGGGACGCGTTTGCCTCTGAAGCCCATCTCAAGGATATACGCCTCCTTTTCCAATTCCCGGCGCACCCGCCCCAAGAGCACCGTAAAAAGGAAGCGTGGAGAAACGCGCACAAACGCTTCCTGGTCCTGGAAGAGCCGCTGCACAAGCTTTGGGTCCTCCAGCATCGGCTCAAGGAGATCTTCCTTGTCGCGCACGAGATTCACAATGTGGTCGTAGTCATGGCGCCTCGTGGCCACTGTTTCCACCAGGAAACGGAGTTCGGTCTCGCTTAGGTGCAGCATTGTTTTGTTTAAACCCAAAATCCGAAGTTGGGAATGGTCTTGACTTTGCATAGCTGGCCCTTAGGCACGCCGGCTTCGCCACAGATGGGTGGCCTCCATCAGGTGCCAGGCGATCAGTCCAGGAATGCCGAGGGCCAATTCGCGCACACGTCGCATGAGCGAGAGTGCGAGCGCAATCTCGCCGGGAATACCTAGCAGATTTCCAAGAAGGATATAGCCGCCTTCCTGCACTCCCACCGCCCCCGGCACGAGAAACGCCGCGCCGCGAATCGCTAGCGCGGCGCTCTCCAAGATTATCGCGGTCGTAAAATTTGACGCGAACCCGAGAACCCAAAGCGCGAACCAGACTTCGCCGGAAGCGATGAACCAGGACAAGATCCAGAAAAAGTAGGATCCGACCACAGCACTTCGCCTCGCATAAATAAGCCGAATCGTCTGATCAATAGCTTCACCGCTCTGAACCAAGGAATCCCAACCAGCTGACTTGGCCAAACGAGAAGCCAACGTTGCGCTCAATCGGAAGATGCCCAAACGCTGCACTGCGTAAAATCCCGTGGCCGCAAAAGTTCCAGTTATCACCGCCAAGAGCGCGGGTCGGGCAAGATCCGCTCGCCCGGTCTCCGCGATGAGCAGCAGGCACGCAGCCACGACGTAGATCACCTTTGTCACGATCCCAATTGTTATATCGACAACCATGACCGCCGTGGCGGTCCTTAGTGGAACTCCCCACAGCGCCGCCACGCGCGTGATTACGATGTCGCCTCCAACGCGGCCCGTCGGGAGCAGGTTGTTTATTGATTCACCGATCCAGTTCAGGAAAAAGCTCTTTACTAAAGGGATCTTATGTATTTTGGGAATCAAAACCGACCAACCGGCGGCGTCACTCAGCGTCTGCAAAAGATGATAGATGGTTAGGGCGAGCAAGCCCCAGCCTGAGCGGGCGATCGCCGACCCAACTTGCCCGGCCCCTTCGCGGATGAGGAGGACAATCAGCAGCGCACCTCCTCCGAGTCCGAGAATATAGACTAATGGTTTGATCGTCTGCAACCGCTTCACTGTCAAAGTAGGTGGTGACCGTTACACCGCAGGCTTAGCGTCCAGTCGCCGAAATAACATGAAATTTGTTGTGATCAAGACCTACCGCCAGACGTCGTTATCGTGTGACCCGTTTCCACCAACTCGCAATCTTGCCACTTTGATATAGTGTCCTAGCCGACTACATCTTCTAAAACAGATGTTTGAAATATTGCAGGTCCAAACCGAACGTCGAAGCGTCCGTTCTTGGGGGCAACGTTGGAAAACATTGGGGGATGACATCAGCCGGCAGCTGTGGTTGCTGGAAAGTGACAGTATTTGTGCCCAGGCGAGGCGTCGGTCGCGACTAGAGGATTTTGGCGATCCGCCGATCGACCCCGCGCTTACGGTTCTAGTGAAGAGTCTGGAAGCCGAGGCTGATCTTCACCCGCTGGGACGATTTCTGATGCGGATTCATTTGCGAGACTTGCTAGAGACGCGCTTGCGCCTCGTTCGAGCGTGGAGCGCACGTTCGGTGGCCCTGGAAGCTTCGGCCATTGAGCGACCCATTTTCATAACCGGAATGCCGCGAAGTGGGTCTACGTTTCTGTACGAACTGCTGGCCGAAGACCCGGAAAACCGGGCACCCCGCGTTTGGGAGGTCATGTTTCCCATCGCGGTTAGCAGCAAGCCACCAAAAAAACCAGATCCGCGTGAGCGAAAGGCCGCAGCTTCATTGTGGTGGTTCCGGCGACTTGCCCCGGGGGCGGATTCAGTTTACCCGATGCGCGCGTGGTCGCCGCACGAGTGCGTGGCGATTCATAGTTATACCCTATTGTCTCAAGAATTCGCTTCGATTAGTCGTATCCCAACCTACGAGGCGTTTTTGCGCACGGTGGACCTTGGTCCCACCTACCGTTGGCAGAAGCGCTTTCTCCAACACTTACAGGCAGGGCGCTCAACCAAGCGATGGGTTCTAAAGTCTCCAGACCACGTGTACGGGCTAGATAAACTGCTGACGGTGTTCCCTGACGCGGCGATCATCCAGACCCATCGCAATCCGGTTGATGTGGTTAGATCTCAAATTGAGCTGACCCGGGTATTAGAGGCAATGTTTGCCCGACCGGGCGACAGCGAACAACTCAGAGTACGCGAAGCGCGAAAGGTAGCGCAGTTTTCAGACTACATCACCCGGTTTCGAGATGCACGTCCCGAAGTGGCAGGACAATTTATCGACGTGACCTATCGTGAATTGGTGTCTGATCCGTTAGCGGTTGTGAAGCGGATCTACGAACGACTCAACCTTCAGTTGACGGAAGCGGCTGCCGAACGGATGCGGCGCTTGGCTTCGGCTCGTTCGCGTTATCAGAGGCGCGAGGCGCGCCCGAAATTGGGAGATCTTGGACTCGACGGCGCGGCTGACGCTTACGGGTTCTCGAGTTATTGTTCCCGATTCGGGGTTCTGAGCGAACCGGCGCAGCCAAAGGGTTGAAGAGAAAGCAAAAGAAGGTCCTATGCGACCATTTGCGTAAGTAGTTCAACATCAGCGGGAAAAAAGGGCCAGGTCAGATAGCGCTGTACGTGGATCCGCAAAAAGTCGCGAAGGGTTCGGGTTAGAGTAAGCATAAACGTTTGCAGGTCCCACCTTTGCTTTCTTTGCTGCCTTCTGTTGAATTTCTTCTCTTCGGTTCCTGGTGTGAAGGCGTGACCCCTTGGTCTCAGGAGATCCGATCAGCTCATTGCAGGCTGGGCCACAAGGCCAAGGTGAAACTTGGCCCTACCGGATCGTTTGGTAGGGACGCGCTTCGTCGCGTCCTTCGGAACGCAAAATAACAAATATAAAAAGCGGGCTCCAGCGCGAAGCTAATCGTGATAGTTTATCCAGTGCCACAAACTTGTAGCGATATTAGATGTTGTTTTCTCAGTTTAGCGTACGACGCAAATTAAAAAATACTCCGCCGGCCCGGAAAGCGACCCCATAGAAATCTGTTTAACAATGTAAGCTTGCGGGGAATAAAAAAGAAAAATCACCGGTCTTGTAACTTTGTGGGAGAGTACCGCTCGCATTTCGAAGAACTCTTTATGCCGCACCTAGACGCGGCGTATAACCTGGCGCGCTGGATAGTCGGGAGGGATCAGGACGCACAGGATATTGTGCAGGAGGCTTACCTGCGCGCACTCAAAGGGCTGGCAGGGTTTCGCGGAAGCAACGCACGACCCTGGCTGATGACGATCGTGCGGAATACGGCTTACACTTGGCTCAAGAAGCATCCACATCTTTCGGACACGATCCCTTTTGACGAAGCCATTCATGTCGTTCCGATAGAGGACCAGCTGTCCGAATCTTCTCACGAGGAACGCAAACGACTGCTACACGAGGCGTTGAACCGATTGCCGGTTGAGTTCCGAGACGTTCTCGTGCTCCATGCAATTGAAGGCTGGTCCTACAAGCGCATGGCCTCGGCCCTCAATGTGCCCGTTGGAACAATCATGTCTCGGCTGAATCGGGCGCGTCGGCGCCTCCTGAACGAATTGGCCGCGACTCGAGATCCGGAGATGCAAAATGAACTGTGAAGAAGCCGATCGCTTGCTGGATGCTTATTTGGATCGGCAGCTTGAACTGAGGCGCCAGATCGAGATCGAGCGCCACTTAAGCCATTGCCGGGCTTGCCAGAATCTTGCGCGGCGCTGCCAGGAATTCCGCACCTTTTTTTTGGCCAATGCAACGAGATACCGAGCACCAGTCCAACTGCGGGCGAAAATTCTGGCGATGGCACCTGCCGAGCAGCCGAAGGCTGCCTTTCGCTTTTGGCGTGAGCCCTGGGTGTATGCTGCGATTGTCATTCTCGCTTTGAGCTTGGCCTTGACGATGCTTTTTCCGGACAACGGAAAAGAGTTTTCAAACCTGGCGGTTCTGGATCATTCGCGATCACTCATGGATCATCATCTCGTGGACGTCACATCAGCAGACCAACGAGTTTTGAAGCCCTGGTTGGCTGCGAAACTGGATTTTTCTCCACCGGTAGTCGATCTCCCGGGTTCGGGGTATTCCCTCGTGGGCGGCCGAGTGGGCCATCTTCAGCACCGGCCAGTCGCGGCGGTTGTCTACAGACATAACCAGGAGGTCGTTACATTGTTTTGCTGGCCAGGGAACCGGGATTTGGTATCGACCGGCAACTACGTTATCGAGGGGTACCGTGTCTGCACTTGGAGCAATGCAGAATGCAACTACATCGCGGTTTCCAAGCTGGACAAAGAGGAATTGGATCAATTTGCGGATTCGTTCCGAGATCATGTCCAATCGAACCCGTATTAACCCAGATTCCGGGATAGGTAGTTTCGATTCGGCGCAGGTCAATCCTTCTTGATGAAGCCAGAGACCACCGCGAGCAACATGCCTCCTGCGAACCATCCGAAGACGGTTTCTGCCCAGATGACGTATTGCGTCCAATCGGCGCCTATCAAGGCATCGGGCAGTCCCAACGGCAGGGGTAATCGAAAAGCGGTACGTGACGGCCCCCAAGCATCCGCCTCACCGAGCTTGACGACAGGAAGCATGACGTCCAGAGAGTATATATAGGGGTGGAATCGCGCCTCGCCTTCCTGCGCACTCAGGCCTGTTTTCAAAGCCGGCTGTTCTTTGCCCTTGTGTTTCACAATGGCACCGTTCTGCTCCGCCTGCTCATAGAACCAGCCGAGAGCCACGGCCATTACCATCGCGATCACGACGCCTTGGCCTGGCCGATAGCCATAAGAAAAAAAGGAAGAAAGCAATATTCGCCATAGCCAATGCACGAATGCCGCCGGATTCTTGGATGGCGCAATGCTGGCCGTGAGGTACCGTTGCTTCAAGATAGCAATCTTACGTGCATCATCTGCAAGTCCCATGGCTCGAAGAACACCGGCGAGATGGTCGAACGGCTGGTGGCGAAAGTGCTCGCATCGATGGTTCTTTGGTTGCCGCTCCAGCCAACCCTTTCGTGCTTTCCAGCCTAGACAGGAATTCGTGTTGATTCGTTCGTAGAGAAATCCGTCTAGGACAATCTCGCACTGAAGGCCGTCGTCTACTTGCTTAGCGGTTTTGCCAGAGCTATTGGTGCCAGGTACGGGCTTTACGGTGGCTGGGAAGTATCTGACGTCTGGCCCGGATTCGCGGACAAGTCCACGATCTGCCAGTTCCCCAATTCTAGCACCGCTAAAGTTAATCGATCCCTGAATTTTTGCGGGCGGGTAGTCTGTCTGATCATCGGTCCCAAGCAACAGTTCGCGTGTGACGGAGACCCCTCCCAGATTCAGGGCGTAGCCAGCGGCCTCCGGTCGTTCTTTATTTGGTAGTCTATTTTCGAACTCAGCGTTGGTACAATTGAGTTGCAAGCCGATTTGCGCAGCGAGCAGCTGCACCTCGCCTCTGCTATTAAATTTCGCGAGTTTCGGAATGCTTTTATGTATTTCTAGGTTCGGCCCGGAGAGAAACACGCATCCTCCAACGGAAAGTGCCGTGGCGGAGATGGCGCAGGTCCCATTTAGAGCTTTGAATTGACCGCCAGTGCAATCTAGATGGCCGCCGATACGCGTTTGATTCAGACTTACCCCTCCTTCGGCGTCAAAACATTCGTCCGCCGTTTTTTTTTCAGAGTCGAAATTTTGACTCAATCGCACGTTGCCCTTTATTTGCGCGGTATCAACTAGCAATGCTGGACCGTTCGCGTTAGATAAGCGGCTGCCTGAAAAGTCAAAGTCACGCTCGATTTCAGCACCGTATAGCGTAACCTGCCCTTTGGCCTGGCAACCGAGAGAACTAAAGGTCCTTCCAACGCGACCGTTGACGAGACTGACCGTGCCCTCCATCGACGCCTTATCGCAACAGAAAGAGCCAGCAATTTCCGCGCTATCGAACCAGACGTCGCCCTTAATCTCGAACTCGTTGTTCAAAAGAACATCTCCTTTGATCTTCGCGCCGGTACAAATCAGCTGCGCAGTTTGTGCAGCAGTTTCTGTTTGCCCTTCCGGAGTCTTGTCTTGACGAAACTTGGCGCCGTTGCACAAAAGATTGCCACCAATTTCCGTATTAGCCAACCAAACGCGGCCATCGGTCTTAAACGTACCATTTAAAAAAACATCGCTCTTGATCTTGGCACCGGTACAAATCAGCTCAGCAGTTTGTGCAGCAATTTGAGTTTGCCCTTCCGGAGCCTTGGCTTGAAGAAACTTGGCGCCGTCGCACCGAAGATTGCCACCAATTTCCGCATTCTCCAACGAGACGCGGCCATCAGTCTCAAACGTACCATTCAAAAAAACATCGCTCTTGATCTTGGCACCGGTACAAATCAGCTCAGCAGTTTGTGCGGCAATTTGAGTTTGCCCTTCCGGAGTCTTGGCTTGAAGAAACTTGGCGCCGTCGCACCGAAGATTGCCACCAATTTCCGCGTTAGTGAACCAGACGCGGCCATCAGTCTCAAATTTACCATTTAAAGAAACGTCGCCCTTGATCTTGGCACCGATACAAATCAGCTCAGCAGTTTGTGCAGCAGTTTCTATTTGCGCTTCCGGAGTCTTCGCCCGAAGAAACTTGGCGCCGCCGCATTGAAGGCTGCCGCCGATCTCCGCCAACATAAATTTCACGTCACCTTCAGAGACAAACTCGCCTGAGAGGAATACGGAACCTGTGATCCGCGCGCGGTCGCCGAAAATTCCTTGAACACGGCTATCTTTAAGAAAAAGAGTGCCAAGGCTTGCATCCTCGATTTCAAGTGCGCCCATTAAGACACAATTCGCCAGACTAAGCCTGCTGACACATTTCCCGCCGCGCAAGTCGAGCTTACCGTCGATCAATGCACCCACGAGTTCCACGCCGGCTTCGTGTACGGGAGCGGATTCGTCCCCGCCGAGGACGAGGAAGCGCAAGAATCTTCCGCGAATGAGCGTAGCCCCCTCTCTCGGCCTTGGTGCTTGGCACATATATCCTCCGGCGCACGCGCGGAGCAGGCGTTCCTCGTTTGGCAGTAGGCCAGATGGCGTCTCCTGGTCAAGGAAGTCCCCAAGCCAGCGGCCGACCGGTTTGTCAAGCGGACGATCTCCACGCGCGCTCCTGGCCTTCAACTGGGTCAGCCTGTCGTCCATCGGCCGCGCAGCGGGACCACTGGCTGCGGTCATAACCTAATCTCTAACATTCAGGATAAATCCATCTTGAAAATTCAAATCGTAGTCGAGCCTAAATTCGCTGCGCTCCGCCTTCGGTTGAGCCCCTGATCGGGGGATGCAGCGCATGTGTTGGAATCCTCTTCTGCTTTGCTAGCGCTTGGAGCGCGGCCAGCCTGCGGCCCCCGGAAACCACCTCGTAGGTATCGGCGGCGTCCCTGGCTTTAGCCTTGGCTTTGCCTTTGGGATTAAGGGTTACCTTACCCCGTGGCTCCTGTAAGCGCGCGGTGAAGTTCAAAGATCAAGGACGGGACGTCGAAGACGACGATTGAAGAGGCTACACGCCCGATTCAACACGCAGTTTCACGGCTTGATCGACTTCTTCCGGGGTCAGCAGCACGATTGTCTTCGTGCGAATCGCACCAGTGGTGACGGCAAGCGAAATCGCAGCAGCCGTAGCATTGTCCGGTCCTTCGGAAATGACATAGGCATCATTTTCGCCGAATGCGAAATAGAATCCTTCCAAACGGCCACCGAGGTTCTCGAGCATTTTCTCAACCACAGCGCGCCGCGCTGTTCCACCCTCCTTTACAAGTCCTTTAATTCCCTCTGGGGTATACGAAACCATCGTCAGGTACTTGGGCATAACTTCGAGTAGGTCAACGGCTTCTTTTTACTGGTCGCACTTCAGTCTCCCCTCTTCCGGAGAATAATCCAGCGGGTACTTGATTTATTTGTGAACGCTTGTTTTTCCTGGATGTCTTGTTCGGCACAGTCGAATTTTGCTGAGTTATCCAGAAAGCTATGAAACCACCGACAATACTCGCGGTTGCCGCTGCAGCCATAACGTTAACGTCCACCGCACTAGCAGACAAATATTCAGATCTCGTCGCGCAAGGATATCGCTGGGCGACAGCCGACGGTCTTTATGCCTGCGTTTCTAAAGATGATGTGCGCCGATTGGCGGGTAAACCCAGCGATGAACTTCTTTTGAAGATGATCGAACAGGTCAAGGCCTACTTTCTGACGCCCGGAACAATCGTCCAAGTCACTGAAGAGGACCCGCACGCCGGACTATCGAAGATTCGAATGGCCGGTATTACGGTTGATCTTTGGACCCTTACCAGTTTTCTTAGCAAGCACGCCATGAAAGATACCTACGGAGTTATTGAAACTCCCGAAACTTCGGGTCTCATTCCGACGGCGACAACAGCCATTGACGCCGGTCCGACGCCGACACCCAGCTTCAGCCCGGTTCCGGCCACAAGCCCGATTCCCGGCGCGAGCCCAGAGTCCAGCGCAAGCCCAGCGTCTGACGCGAGCCCAGCGTCCGATGCAAGTCCAACATCGACGCCTGGCACCAATCAATAGCCGAGTTTACGGGTAAGGTCTCTCCAATTGTCTACCGAGGCGCCCTGGTTGCCCTGGGTGTGGCTGTTATCATCGCAGCCGCCGCAGCGATTTGGCTGGTTCGTTCTGTCTGGACTGATCGAGGATGATTTTATGGCGACTGAAATTCGCTTTGGACTAATTGGGTTGGGCCTTATGGGCAGGGAATTTGCCAGTGCAGCTGCACGCTGGAGCCACCTCACGAATATCGATTCTCGCCCGGTCATCGTGGCAGCTTGTGATACAAACGAGAGCACCTTCGGCTGGTTTAAACAGAATGTGCAAACTCTAGGGTTCACGACGACCGATTACCAAGCCCTCCTGGATCGACAGGATGTGCAAGCCATCTATTGTGCCGTCCCCCATCATCTACATGCTCAGTTTTATACGGACATCGTTCAGGCAGGGAAACACCTGCTCGGAGAGAAGCCGTTCGGTATCGATTTGCACGCTAATCGAACGATTCTGAGCGTTATCGAAAAGAACCCTAACGTCTTTGTTCGCTGCTCTTCGGAATTTCCTTTCTTTCCCGGGGGAGTGGCCGTCATCCGTGCTTTGTTGGAAAAAGATTTCGGTAAGATCATCGAAGTCGAAAGCGGCATCCTCCACTCGTCTGATCTCAATCCGAAAAAAGCGATTAATTGGAAACGCATGATCGAGTACAACGGCGAATATGGTTGTATGGGTGATCTGGGGCTGCATGCCCTCCACATCCCCCTTAGATTCGGCTGGTTTCCGAGTCGGGTACAAGCCCAACTCAGCAAGATTGTCCGGGAACGGCCAAATGCGCACGGAGACTTGGTTCCCTGCAGGACGTGGGACAATGCAACGATATTTGGCGAGGTCGATCTGAAGGATCAACAGTTTCCGATAACCTTTCATACGAAACGAATTGCTCCCGGCGAAACGAACACCTGGTTCATTCGGGTAATCGGCACGAGGCGATCGATGGAGTATTCGACGAAATATCCAAAGACACTGAAAGTGATGGAATATACCGAGGGCGGCCCGCAGGCATGGCAACATATTGATCTTGGCTATGAGAGCGCCTATGCAACGATTACAGGCGGGATCTTCGAGTTCGGGTTCACGGACAGCATTCTACAGATGTGGGGCGCATTCTGCGACGAACTCGCCAACGGGCGGGAGGGAATGAAACAGCCTTTTTATTGCGCAACGCCCCAGGAGGCGCATCAGAGTCATTTAATTTTTACCCAGGCGCTCGAGTCCCACAGCGTGCGCAACCGCAAATCGCACGGTGATTGAGTGGAACCAAAAAAGGGGGCGGAGAGCGAGAATGATCGTTCTTAGCCTGCATCGCTCACAAATCTTCAGAGATTTGTGAGCGATGCAGGCTCAGGCAGCAGAATCCTCCGGCTACGCCGGAGCATTCCGCTGCTTTTTAAAGCGAAGAATTTAAAAACAGGTTGTTTCAAATCCTCAATTGTAAAACAGGCTCTTGAACAGACGCGTAGCGTCTGTTTAAGAGCTTTCTAACCCGCAATGAGCTCGTCGATCCTCCCAGCGCCTGATTTTTGCGGGTTAGAGGGATTGAGGAATGGTGTCCATTGACGGTGGCGTCGCGTTCGATAATTTCGAGGGAGAACGATCGTTCTTCGATTTTATCCAGAGCTAAATGAACCAGTTCAAATCACTCCGTGCTTCTTCGCTTTACTGTCCCAAGTGCCGGACGGCGCAACCGGTCCGGGAAAAGTTGTTGCTGATTTTACCGGATCGAGAGATTTACGACTATTTGTGCACCAGTTGCGCCAGTTCGGTAGGATCACGGGAGGTCCGGGCTTCCGAAGTAGCGCGTCCGCCACTGATCTTGCACTGAGCAAAGGCACTCCCGGCGACTCTTTAAGTCCTGAGTTGTCGCGTTGACCAATTTTTGGGTTGCCGATTGCCGTTTAATATGTTCAAATGAACATATGAACAACGCGGATGTCATTCCACCGGCGGTGGCCGGTTCCCTGGCAGAAATTGAACGCTCAGTTCAACGCTTTCGCAGCAGCTATAGCCTAGGCACAGATCCGGAGCGGTTGCTTACAGACGAGATCATCACAATGAGAGTCGAGTTGATCAGATTATGGTCTGAGATCAACTCGGACAAGAATAGCCGCATGCGCCACTGATCCCGGCGGTGGGATCGTTCGTCCCGAAAGCGCAAAATACGGAAGCGCTAGGCGCTTTTTTGGTGGAATTTTTGCGGGTAACCGAGGTGACAACCGGTTATACCTGTATTGCGAGCATTTGGCATAAGAAATGCTATGCATTCTTTGTTCACCAAACAATGAGCTGATAAGAGCCCGATGAGAAGCAAGGCCAAAAAAACCTTTGAGAGCCATCGCGCACGCTCTGTGCCGGAGAGTCCCGGTGGCGACAAAGACTCTGGTGACTAGAAAGATTCCGCTTCATATGAATAATTCGATCAGCAAAGCGGCCTATAGCGGACTCGGGCATTGTTCGGTCTGCGGGCTATGGACAAAATTAGAGATGTGGGACGACGGACTTAATGGTCGGTTCTGCTCGGGGTGCTTCGATCACGTAGTCGATGCCCAACAGTTATTGGCAACTCATGGTTTGGTTCACCCCGGCCCAGAGATAAAACAAGGGGCAAGAAACAGCTAACGTTTCGTTGCAAGGCCGATCTTCCTCGGAAAGCTTGAGCTGCTCTGACAGGCTGGAAGCCTATACTAGAGCGGCAAAGCCGAGACAGATAATAGCCTAGGCTGAGCTTGCGAGGCTGCCTAGGAGGCCTGTGTGGCATGGGCGTCTCGCCCGCGTTCCATGACCCATCCAAGGGCGAGACGCCCGTGCTACAGAGGGCTGAAGCCAGCCCTAGCCCGCAAAAATCACGCGCTGGGAAAATCGACGAGCTCATTGCGGGCTAGAAAGCTCTTAAACAGACGCTGGGCGTCTCCTTAAGAGCCTGTTTTTAAATTATGAATTCGAAACAAACTGTTT
>Ga0213872_10001839_pt1 | contig 13145 bp, 14 predicted proteins | sample VelepicomBERX_R2_FD_160071 | JGI IMG/M metagenome (GOLD analysis project Ga0213872, IMG submission 160071) | Rhizosphere microbial communities from Vellozia epidendroides in rupestrian grasslands, the National Park of Serra do Cipo, Brazil - RX_R2 | ecosystem: Host-associated > Plants > Roots >...
GCTGCTCCTGGTTGTACTCCTTGGTCGAGCTGATGCGCGTCTCGGAACTGTCGAGATTATTCATTGCAGTTCCGACCTGGGAGCGGACATTTTCAATATTTCCCATCACGGCATCCAGATCGCGCAGATCGCTGGAGTTGGCCTGGGAGATCTGCGCACCCGTGCGCTGCGGGGTGTTGAGGTCGGCGATGGTGCGGTCCAGCACGTCGAACACGCTGAGGGTGTTGGTCGCCGGCGCGACCGTGAACTGGTCGCCATCGACGGGGGCGCCCGAGATGTTGACCGACAGGCCGTCGAAAGCCACGGACTGGCCCGGCGTGAAGTTGTCGCTGGCGACGATGGCGCCCGTGTCGGTGTCGGTGACGGAGAAGGTCTGCTGCGGCGAGTCGCCGTTGATCTGGATGGTGTAGTTGTGGCCCGTCAGCTGCGTGGGGTCGGTGACCTTGCCCGAGTCGACCCAGCCGGCCGGCGGGCTGCCGGAGTTGACATTGGTGCCGGCCGCGCTGACGAAGCTGCCATTGCCGCTGCGCGCGTTCAGGAAGGCCTGGCTGCCGTCAACGGTCAGCGGGTACTTGTCCGTATTGCCCGTCAGCGTGACGCCCGGCGTCCCGGTAAAGCTGACCCCACCGGTCTGGTCGATGAAGGGCGGGCCGTTGGAACCCTGGCCGGAGAAGAGATAGTTGCCATTGCCGTCGGAGCGGTTGGCGACGGTGAGCAGTTGGTCCCGCAGGCTCTTGATCTGTTGCGCCAGGGCGCCACGCTGTGCGTCGCTGTAGCTGCCGTCGCCCGCCTGGACCATGCTTTCGCGAATCTGCTGCAGCAGGTTGTCGGCATCGCCCAGGGCCGCTTCGGAAAGCGTCATGGAGTTGCGGCTGGCCTGGAGCGCGCGCTCGCTGGCATCGAGCCGGCCGATGGTGGCGGTCGAGCGTTCGACCTGCGCGGCGGCGGTCGGGTCGTCGCTGGGCTGGCTGACGCGCAGGCCCGAGGACAGCTGCTCCTGCGTCGTCTGCAGCTGCGACTGGCGGTTCTGCAGGGTCGTGATGCTGACGTCGAACTGGTTGGCGGTGGCGATGCGCATGCGGTTCTCCTACTCAGCTGCCGACGATCTGCAGGAGCTGGTTGAACAAGGTCTGCGCGGTCTGCAGCACCTTTGCGGCGGCCTGGTAGCTCTGCTGGAACTGCATGAGGCGCGCGGCTTCCTCGTCGATGTTCACCCCGGCGTCGTTGGAACGTGCGGTCTCGGCCTGGGTCGAGACGCTGCTGCTGACGCTGGCCTGGTAGGTCGCGCCCTGTACGCGCGCGCCGATGTCGCTCATCGCCGAGGCGTAGGCGTCGTTGACGGTAGAACCTGCCGAAACACTGCCGTCCGGGTTGAGCTGCTGACCGATGAAGGTGCTCGACTGGATGTTCAGGAAGGCCTGCGCGTTGCCGTTGTTGTTGGCGGTGAACTTCGTCGGGCTGATCGTCACGACGTCGCCGCTCTTCGGCACGCCATTGAGCGTGAGCTCGAAGCCGAGGTTGATGGGCGGCGTGGCGTTGGGCTGGTTGCCGATCGGCTGGCCGGCGGCCCAGCTGCCGCTGAGCACGGTGCCGTCGGCGAGCTGCAGGTTGTAGAGCACCTGGCCCGTGTTGTTCGGGTCCGGGTCGCCGAAGGTCAGCGTCATCGGCGCCTGGGTCGTGTCCAGGTTGCTGTTGACGGCGTAGATCGTGTTGACGGTCGCGGTGCCGGTGTTGGTCGTGGCGACGCTGGCCGTCAGGGGCGACGCCGCCGCGATGCCCGACGGGCTGGTCAGCACCGTCTGCATGTTGACGGCGGCGCGCGAGACCGGCTGGAGCTGGAAGGAGTCGCCGGCCGCCATCGCGTTGCCGGTGATGTTGATCTGGAAGCCGTCGACCGTATCGCCGTTCTGCACGACGCGCTGCAGGCCGTCGGACTGGCGCGTCAGCAGGTAGCCGCCCGAGCCGGCGGGATCGACCTGCAGCGTGTAGTTGCTGGCCTGGAGCTGGCTGGCGTTGGCGATGGTCAGGCCGACGCTGGTGGCGTAGGTGCCGTCGCTGTTGCGCGCGTTCGTCGAGGCGGGCAGGGCGCGCGGCTGGCCGAAGCTGAACATCGCTGCGCCCGTGCCCGGCGGGTTGGAAAGGTCCAGGCCCAGCGCCTGCTGCTGGTTCACGCGCGTGCCGATGGCCGCGGCGAGCTGGCCGAGCTTGTTGCTGGCGTCGGCGAGGTCGGTGTTCTGGAACTGCAGCCGCGCCGTGATCGAGCCGCCGGTGAGGACGCTGGAGTCGAGCTGGCGCGAGCCGTTGCTCTCGTTGATAGAGACGGCGGCGTGGGTCGGGTCGTAGGTGTCCTGCGTGACGCTGAGCTGCAGGGCCTGGCCGCCGAGCACGAGGCGCTGGCCGCCGCCGATGAAGACGCTCAGCGAGCCGTCGCTGGCCGGCAGGGTCGTGACCTGCAGGTACTGGCTCAGCTGCGAGATCAGCTGGTCGCGCTGGTCGAGCAGGTCGTTGGGCTGCTGGCCCGTGCCGGTGGCCAGCGCGATCTGGTTGTTGGCGTTGGCGATCTGCGTGGCGAGCTGGTTGACGGTAGCGACGTCGGCCTTGAGGTCGCTGACCACGCCGGCCTGCATCGCGTCGATCTGCTGGCCGGCATCGCTGAAGCGCGCGGCCAGGGCCTGGGCCTTGCCGATCACGACCTGGCGCGCCGACGGGTCGGACGGCGAGTTCGACACGTCGACCATGGAGTTGAAGAAGTCGCCGGCCGCGCTGCCCAGGCCGTTGGTGCCGGTCGGGAAGAGCTTTTGCAGCTGGTTCAGCAGGTCCGAGCGCGCCTGGTCCATCGAGGCCACGGACTTGGACGACTGCGCCTGCGAGGTCAGGAAGTCGTTGTGCGCGCGGGTGACCGTCTGGATCGCGACGCCCTTGCCGAAGAAGCCCGAGCCGGTGAACTGGCCCGGCGGCGTCGTCAGCACGACCGACTGGCGCGAGTAGCCCGGCGTGTTGGCGTTGGCGATGTTCTGGCCGATGGTCGCGAGCGACTGCTGGCTCGCGAACATCGCGCTGACGCCTATCGAGAGGAGGTCGCTTCCCATCGCGTGCCCTTAAGCCTCAGGCCATGGCGCGCTGCACGCGCACCGTGGTGTTGATGACCTGCGCCAGCTTGCTGGCGTAATCCGGGTCGGTGGCGTAGCCGGCCTTCTGCAGGTCGGCCGCGAAGCTGGCGGCGTTGCCCTTGCGCGCCTGCGTCATCGCCGAGGCATAGCGCTCGTTGCTGCTGATCATGCGGGCGTAGTCCTTGAAGGCCTCCGCATCGCTGGCGTAGGCGCGGAAAGTCTGCTTGACCCGCTGGGCCTTGCCGTTGATGTATTCCGTCGTGCTGACCTCGGCGGTCTTGCCGGTCCAGCCCGGCGTGGCCTTGATGCCGAAGAGGTTGTGCGTGTTGCTGCCGTCGGCGTTGGTGATGACGCGCTTGCCCCAGCCCGATTCGTGCGCAGCCTGGGCGAGCATGAAGCTGGCCGGGATGCCGCTCTCCGACGCGGCGGCGCGCGCCGCGGCATCGTGGGTCTGGATGAAGTCCTGCACGTGCTCGGGCACGTTCTTCTTGGTCAGCGTGGGCAGCTGCGCGCTCTGCGTCGTGGCCTTGCCGTTCGTGCCCGTGACGCCGCTGGCGCGCTCGAGCTGGCGCGCGATCGCCTCCGACAGGCCACCGGGAATGCCGGTCATCTTGGCCGCGAACTGCTGGTCGAGCATGTCCGTGCCGAGCTGCGTGCCGGAGTTGTCGAGCATGCCCGAGGTCATCGTCGCGGAGCGCATGCTCTTCATGACCTCCTGCATGAACAGGGCCTCGAACTGGCGCGCGGTCTGCTGGATCGAGCCTTTCGGGTCGCGCGCGGCGGCCGAGCGCAGCTGGTTCAGCGAACCGGCGTCGGTGGCCAGGCCGTTCGAGCCGCCGGGCAGCAGCGGTGCGGGGTTGAAAGACATCTCAGGGTCCCCAGAACATCAGATGACCTCGATGTCGGCGTTCAGCGCGCCGGCGCTCTTCATGGCTTGGAGGATGGAAAGCAGGTCCTGCGGCGTCGCGCCCAGGGCGCTGAGCGCCTTGACGACGTCGGAGAGCTTGGCGCTGGCCGGCATCTGGATCAGCGGACCGGGTTCCTGCTTGATGGTGATGTCGGACTTCTGCGCCTGGACGGTCTGGCCGTTGGACAGCGGGTTGGGCTGGCTCACGACCGGCGTGGTCGTGATCGTCACCGACAGGTTGCCGTGCGCCACCGCGCAGGGCGACAGCGTGACGGCCTGGTTCATGACGACCGAGCCGGTGCGCGCGTTGACGACGATGCGCGCGGCCGGGACGGCGAGGTCGATGGGCAGGTTCTCGAGGTCGGCGAGGAAGGACACGCGCGCGCCGGAGTCGCTCGGCGCCTTGACGCGCACCGAGCGGCCGTCGATCGCCGTGGCCGTGCCTGGGCCCTTGGCCTGGTTGATCGCGTTGGCCACTGCGCGCGCGGTGGCGAAGTCTTCGGCGCTGAGGTCGTACTGGATGGTGTCGCCGTGGTCCAGCGCCGTGGGCACGCCCTTTTCGACGAGGGCGCCGCCGGGGATGCGGCCGGCCGCGAGCTGGTTGATCTGGACCTTGGAGCCGTTGGCCGCGGCACCGGCACCCGGGATGACCATATTGCCCTGGGCGATGGCGTAGACCTGGCCGTCCGGGCCCTTGAGCGGCGTGGCGATCAGCGTGCCGCCGCGCAGGCTCTTGGCGTTGCCGATCGAGGAGACGGTGATGTCGATCGCCTGGCCCGGCTGCGCGAAGGCGGGCAGCTGGGCGGTGACGAGCACGGTCGCGATATTGCGCGGCTGCATGGTCGTCGTGCCGGCCGGCAGGATCACGCCGAACTGCTGCAGCATGGCCGTCAGGCTTTGCGTGGTGTAGGGCGTCTGCGTGGCCTGGTCGCCCGTGCCGTCGAGGCCGACGACGAGGCCGTAGCCGGTCAGGGCGTTGGGGCGGACCCCGGCGACCGAGGCGACTTCCTTGATGCGTGCGGCGTGTACCGGGGCAGCAACAAATGCCAGGGTCAGCAACAGAAGTGAAACAAGAAAACGCATGGCGGTCGAAAGCGAGAGAGCTGTCGGCCGATTCTGGTTTTTCTTTAGCCTGGCAGAAGGTTCAAAAAGAAACGTGACAGCCAGCCTATTCCGTTTGCATCGGCGAAAGCACCCTGGCCGCGCTGCTCGATTCGCACGTTGGCGATCAGCGTGGAAGCGATGCTGTTGCCCTGGCCGATGGCGCGCGGATCGACCTGGCCCGAGAAGCGCAGCACGTCGACGTTGTGGTTGACGCCGATCTGTTTCTCGGCCGTGATCATCAGATGGCCGTTCGGCAGCACGGCCGTGACGACGGCGGTGATCGTGCCCGTGAAGGTGTTGACGTTGGCGTTGGCGCCCTTGCCGTCGTGCTTGATGTCCGAGGTGGCGCCGGCACTGGCGCGGCCGTTGGCGAAGGAGTTTGCCGCGACGAACGGGATCGCCGTGACCCCGGCGGCAATGGCGCTGGCGCGCTCCATATTGCTCGACGAGGTCTGCGAGGCGTTGATGTTCTCGGTGATGACCACCGTCAGCGTGTCGCCGACGAGGCGGGCGCGGTTGTCCTCGAACAGCGGCCGGTAGCTCGCCGCCTGGTAGATCGAGCCGCTGGTGGCGGCCTGCGGCGGCACGAGCGGCAGGTCGACGACGGGCGTATTGCTCATCTGCACGCGCGGCTCGGGGTAGAGCGTGCTGCAGGCGCCGAGCAGGGCGCTGGCGCCGAGCGTGAAGGCGAGAGTCGCGAGGCGCGTGAACTTCATGATGCGGTCCTCAGAGTTCCGAGAGCTTCTGCAACATCTGGTCGGAGGTCGTGATGGCCTTGGAGTTCAGCTCGTAGGCGCGCTGCGTCTGGATCATGCCGACGAGCTCGGTCACGACGTTGACGTTGGAGGTTTCCACATAGCCCTGCTGGACCGAGCCGAAGCCGTTGGCGTTGGCCGCGCCGACGTTGGGCGTGCCGGACGAGGCGGTCTCGGCGAACAGGTTCTGGCCGCGCGGGTCGAGGCCCGGCGGGTTGACGAAGTTGGCGAGCTGGATCTGGCCCAGCGTCTGCGGCGTCGCCTGGCCGGCCACGGTGACGCTGACCGTGCCGTCCTGGCCGATCGTGACCGACTGGGCGTTGGCCGGCACGGTGATGCCGGGCAGCACGGTATAGCCGTTGTTCGTCACGATCTGGCCGTTGGAGTTGAGCTGGAACGAGCCGTCGCGCGTGTACTCGGTCGTGCCGTCGGGCATCTGGACCTGGAAAAAGCCGTTGCCCTGGATGGCCAGGTCGAAGTTGTTGGTCGTCTGCTGCAGGTTGCCCTGCGCGTAGTTGCGCGAGGTGGCGACCGGACGCACGCCCAGGCCGATCTGCAGGCCGGTGGGCAGCTGCGTCTGCTCGGTGGTGTTGGCACCGCTTTGCCGCAGGTTCTGGTAGATCAGGTCCTCGAAGACCGCGTGCGAACTCTTGTAGCCGTTCGTCGAGGCGTTGGCGAGGTTGTTCGAGATGGCGTCCAGCTGGGTCTGCTGGGCCTGCATGCCGGAACTCGCGATCCACAGTGATCGAATCATGGTTTAGTCCTCAGGACGTGCCGAGCAGCTTGGCCGCTTCCTGGCTTTGGGTCTGGGCGATCTGCAGCAGCTTCATCTGCTGCTCGAACTGGCGGGCGGCGGCGATCATGCCGACCATGGTCTCGACCGGGCTGACGTTGGAGCCCTCGAGCGCACCGTCGGTGAGCGTGGCGGCCGGGTCGTCGGCGAGGTCGTTGCCGTCGGTGGCCTTGAACAGGCCGTCGGTACCGCGCTGCAGCGGCTGGTCGGGCGTGACGAGCTTGATGCGACCGACCGGCAGCGGCAGCGGCGAGTCGGCCGTCTTGGCGGTGACGGTGCCGTCGGTGCCGATGGTCACCGTGGCGTTCGGCGGAATCGTGATCGGCCCGCCGCCGTCGCTCTGCACCTGCAGGCCGCTGCTCGTGGTGAGGATGCCCTCGCTGCTGACGTTGAGCGAGCCGGCGCGCGTGTAGGACTCGGTGCCGTCGAGCGCCTGCACGGCGAGCCAGGCGCTGCCGTTCATGGCGATGTCGAGGTTGCGGCCGGTCTCGTTGATGACGCCGGGCGTCGGGTCGTAGCCGATCGAGGTCTCCAGGCCGAAGGCGCGCGTGCTCGCGCCGTCGCCGCGGATGGGCACGGAGCGGAAGGCTTCGAGCTCGGCGCGGAAGCCGTTGGTGGACACGTTGGCCAGGTTGTTGGCGAGCGCATCCTGGCGATCCATGGCGGCCTTGGCGCCCGACATCGAGGTGTAGATCATCCGGTCCATGGCGCGGCCCTAGCTTCCCGTATCAACGCAGGCTGACGATGGTCTGGAGGATCTGGTCCTCCGTCTTGATCGTCTGCGCATTGGCCTGGTAGGTGCGCTGCGCAGTGATCATGTTGACCAGTTCGGCGGTCAGGTCGACGTTGGAGTCTTCGAGCGCGCCTGACTGGATCGCGCCCAGGTTGCCGGAGCTCGCCACCCCGACGATGGGGGTGCCCGACGCGTTCGTGCTGGCCCAGACGTTGCCGCCCATGGACTGCAGGCCCTGGGGATTGCGGAAGGTCGCGAGCTCGACCTGGCCCGCCGGCTTGGACTGCCCGTTGGAGTAGCGCGCCAGGACCGTGCCGGTCGTGTCGATGCTGATGCCGCTGAGCTGACCCGGCGCGTAGCCGTCCTGCGTCAGGTTGGTGACGCTGAAGTTCGAGCCGTTTTCCGTAGCGCCGGTGATGTCGAAGTTGATCCCGGGGATTTCAAGCGTCGTCGCGCCGGTGGAGTTGGTGCCGGCCGGCACATCCATCGCCAGCGGCGCGGTCGGGTCGATCGGCGACCCGCCCGAGGCCGGGAAAGTGATGGTGGCGTAGGGTGCGGTCGGGTTGCCGTTGGAGTCGACGTCGATGGCGTTGCCGAAGGAGTCGGTCGTGAATGGCTTGCCGTTGGCGGTCGCGAAGATATTCCAGGTCGTGCTGCCGTCGCTGGCGTCGGCGTTCTTCTGGAAGTAGAAGGTCAGCGCCACCGGCTGGCCCTTGGCGTCGTAGACGGTGGCGGAGGTGGCGTTGTTGTAAGTCGTCGGGTCGTTCAGGTTGATCGAGCCCGGCGCGGTCGTCGAGGCCGTCACGGCGGCGCGCGAGTCCAGCGTGAACTGCATGTTGATCGAGCTCGTCGACTTCGGGCTGATGCCGCCCGTGGGCAGCTGCAGCGGCTGGGCCTGGCCGGGCTGGATCACGCCCGTGGCGCTCGCCGGGTAGCCGAGCAGCTTCAGGCCGCCGTCGTTGACGATATAGCCGTTGTTGTTGATCTTGAACTGGCCGTTGCGCGTGTACTCGGTCGGATTGCTGCCGTCGCTGACCTGGAAGAAGCCGCCGCCGTTGATGGCGAGGTCCATCGAGTTGTCGGTGGTGGTGATATTGCCCTGGGTGAACTGCTGGGCCACCGTCTGCAGCGTCACACCGATGCCGATCGGGCTGCTGCCCGAGCCATTGAGCGCACCGGCGTAGAGGTCGCCGAACTCCGCGCGCGCGGACTTCTCGCCGTAGGTGTTGGCGTTGGCAATGTTGTTGCCGATGACGTCAAGGCTCGACGACGCGGCGTTGAGACCCGAGAGACCTTGCTGGAAACCCATGGTGAAGTCCTTCTTGAATGCTTAGTCGACGAACTGCACGCTGCTGTAGGGCACGGTGCCGAGATTGGCCAGTTGCAACTGCAAGGAGGAGCCGCTGGTGTTGACGGCGACGACCTTGTCTTCGGAGTAGGTCGTGGCGGGAACGCTCGCGGCGCCCGAGGTCGCCGTGATGCTGTAGGTGAGGTTGGAGTCCGCGCCGTAGTTGGCGTTCGTCCAGTTGAAGGTCTGCTGGCCCGCACTCATCGCGCCGAGGTCGACGGTGTCGACGGTGATGCCGGCCGAGGTCATGATCTTGACCTTGACGTCGGTGGCCGCGCCCGAGAGGTTGAACGTCCCGGTGCCGCCGCCGCCGGCCGAATTCATGGTGACGTTGTTGCCCTGCACGAAGACGTCGTGGCCGACCAGCGAGACGCCCTGCAGCGCCTGCATCTGCGTGAACTGCGCCGACAGCGCGTTGACGCTGTCGGACAGGCCCGACAGGCCCTGGACCGTCTGGATCTGCGCCAGCTGGGTCGTCAGCTGCGAGTTGTCCATCGGGTTGGTCGGGTCCTGGTTGTTCATCTGCGCGACGAGCAGCTGCAGGAAGGTGGTCTGCGTGTTCTGCGCCTGCTGCGCCAGCGTCTGCGAGGCCGTCGTGGTCGTGCCGTCCGGGCTCGTCGTCGTCCCGGGGTTCGTGACCGTGGTGTTGATGGTGGAGAAGTCCATGATCAGCTCTGGCCCAGTTGAAGTGTCTTGAGAAGCAGGCTCTTGGCGGTGTTCATGACCTCGATGTCGTTCTGGTAGGAACGCGAAGCGGAGATCATGTTGACCATCTCGTCGACGGCGTTGACGTTGCTGTAGGTCACGTAGCCGTCGGCGTCGGCCTGCGGATTGGTCGGGTCCAGGACCTTGCGGCCCGGCGTCTGGTCCTCGGTGACGTTGGCCACCTTGACGCCTGCCGAGGCGAGGTCGCCCTGCGCGCCCATCAGTGCCGTCTGGAAGACGACCTCGTGCGCCTTGTACGGCTGGCCGTCCGGCCCGGCGACGGTGTCGACGTTGGCCAGGTTGCTGGCCACGGCGTTGAGGCGCTGGGACTGCGCGCTGACCGCGCTGCCCGAGATATCGAAGATTTTCAGCATCGACATGGCTGGCTCCTTCTTGCCCTATCAGCTGCCGGTGGACGGCTTCATCGCGTCCATCAGGTTGCGGACCTGGCCGCCGATGAAAGTCAACGTCGCTTCGTACTTGACCGAGTTGTCGACGAAGCTCGCGCGCTCGCGGTCCATGTCGACGCTGTTGCTGTCCAGGCTGGTCTGCGAGGGCAGGCTGTAGGTCAGCGCGGCATCGCCGCTGGCGCCGCCCGGGCTGCCCAGGTGGCCGGCCTGCGTCTGCACCAGCGCCGTCGGCTGGGAGATTTCGCCCGTGGCGGCTTTGAGCGCACGGGAGAAATCCATGTCGCGGGCCTGGTAGCCCGGCGTGTCGGCGTTGGCGATATTGCTGGCGAGCAGGCGCTGGCGATCCGCCCGCAGGCTCAGGGCCTCGGTCTGGAAGTTCAGCGTATCGGTCAGTCGGTTCAGCATGGCAGTGGCCCTCAAGGGTCTGGGGCGTGCGGCGATTGTTCGGCGCGAGGGGGGCGAACATTAGCGAGATAAGGGGGCTCAGCGCCCCGCATTTCGACTCATGGACGTAGTGCGGCGGCGGCAAGATGCGATGCCATGCTTGCCCTTCGTCCATCCCGGCTGACAGCTTTGCTGACGGCGCCCGTGCTCATGCTGGGCGCCGGGCTGGCCGGTGCCGAGGTGCCGGCGGAACTGTCGGCCCGCGTGCAGGCGCTCGCGCGCCAGGGCGCCGGCGCCCTGCTGGCCGAACAGCAGGCGCGCGTGGAAGTCAGCGTCGGCGAGCTCAATCCGCGCCTGCGCCTGGCGCCCTGCAACCAGATCCAGCCTTATCTGCTTCCCGGCCTGCCGGTCTGGGGCCGCACGCGCGTGGGCCTGCGCTGCATCGACGGGGCGACCCGCTGGAACGTCAGCCTGCCATTGACCGTCAAGGTTTTCACCAAGGTGCTGGTCGCCCGTGGCGTCCTGCCCGCGGGCACCGTGCTGGAAGCCGGTCAGTTTGACCTGGCCGAGGCCGACATCGCTGCCGAAAGTGGCCATGTCTTTACAGACGCCCAGGACGTCGTCGGCCGTCGCCTCGACCGCCCGCTGGAGGCCGGTGAGACGCTGCGCTCGACCGATATGGAAAAGCGCCGCTGGTTCGCGGCCGGCGACCGCGTCAAGGTCCGGGCCATGGGTTCGGGCTTTGCCATCGACGGCGAAGGCCAGGCCCTGTCCATCGGTTTGGACAAGGAAGATGCCAGAATACGGCTGGACAACGGCCGCACCGTGATGGGGCGCGCGGTGGGCGAACATCTCGTCGAGGTGTGGCTATGACCCCCCATATGTGTGGCCCGGCGCCTTTTTGCAGGCGTGGCCCTAAAGTCCTGGCCCAGGCTGCCGATAGAGCCGACAGACCAGGAAAGGTGGGTTCGGTCCCGCCGAGGAGTGCATCATGAAAATCGGCAACAGCACGGACGTCGCGGCGGCGATCCAGGGCTTGGGAAGCTCGGGGAACGCGCAGCAGAAGGCCCGTACCAACACGCCCGCCGGCAGCGTCGGTGGCGCCGAACCGCCAGCCAGTACCACGTCCGCCGATTCCGGCGTGCAGGTGGACCTGTCCAGCGCGGCGGCACGCCTGCTCGCGGGCGAGAACGAAAATGACAGCTTCGACAGCGCCAAGGTGGACCGCATCAGCCAGGCCATCTCCGAAGGGCGTTTCACGGTCAATGCCGAAGCCGTGGCCGACAAACTGATGGCTAATACGCAGGAAGTGCTCGGTCGTCAGGCCTCGACGCACTGAATCCGGCCGGTTTGAGGCACACTGAACTCCTGAACCTGATCGCAAAGAACATGCAGCCCGCCGATCCCCAACGCGAAACCGCCATCAGCCCAGCGCTGGAAGGCCCGCTCGTCGAGGTCGAGACCTGCCTGAACAGTCTCGGCGAAGCCCTGCTCAAGCGCGACACCGTCGCCATCGAGCAGCAGGCAGCACAGCTCCACCAGGCGCTCGCCCGTGCCGTCGTGGCCTTCCGTGAGGCAGCCCAGCAAGGGAAGCTTCCGCCGCAATTGCGCCACCGCCTCGTGCTCGCCGGCGGCAAGATGGCCGCCCAGCGCGCCTCGCTGACGCGCGCCAGCGCCGCCCTCGACCGCGCGATCGACGTGCTGATGCCCTCGGAGCCGAGCGGCGTTTACGGCGCCAGCGGCAAGACCGAACGCTCCGCCTCGCGCGGTTCCATCCAGGCCTGAGCCTTTGCGCTTCCCCCTGCGAGCGCGGCCTTCGGGCCGCGTCGTCGTTTCTGGGCCGGAATCAGCGCCGCACGACCATGCCGACGCCGATCGCCGTCAGGGCGATGCCGCCGACCGTCAGCGCCGTGATCGGCTCGCCGAACAGCGCCCAGGCCATCAGCGCCGTCGTCGGCGGCACGAGGTAGAGCAGGCTCGTGACCTGGGTCGCGGCGCCGCGCTGGATCAGCAGGTAGAGCAGCGAGCTGCCGCCCAGCGTCAGGCCGAGCACCGACCACGCGAGGGCGAGCACCAGCGGCCACTCGATGCCGCCACCCGCCTGCCGCCACTGCATGCCGCTGGGCTCGAGCAGGGCCAGCGGCAGCGTCGCCGCCAGTGCCGCGAGCAACTGGACGAGATTGGCCGAACGCACGTCGCAGGCCGCCACGAAGCGCTTTTGATAGAGCGTGCCGACGGTGATGCCGGCCAGGGCCAGCAGCGCGCAGGCGAGGTTGGCCGCGCCGAGCTCGCCATGGCCCAGCTTCTGCCAGACCACGAGCAGCAGCCCGCCGAGGCCCAGCAACAGCCCCAGCCATTGCCGCAGCCGCACCTGGTGGCCCTGGGCGGCCACCCAGATCGCCGTGATCATGGGCTGCAGGCCGACGAGCAGGGCGACGAGGCCCGCGCCCATGCCCATCTTGACGGCGGCCCAGACGCCGCCGAGGTAGACGCCGTGCATCAGGAGGCCCGTCACCGCCAGGTGCAGCCATTGCATCGGCTGCCTTGGCCCCGGTACGCGCGCGGCCAGCACCCACAGACCGAAGCACAGGGCCGACAACGCGTAGCGCCAGGCCAGGAAGGTGAGCGGCGGCGCGTGGGGCATGCCCAGGCGCGCGACGATGAAGCCCGTGCTCCAGATCAGCACGAACACGCCGGGCATCAGGCGCAGGGCCCGGCTCTGCGCAGGGCTCATCGGGTGGCGGCGCGCCGGATGGCGTCGAGATAGGCGTGGCCGTCGGGCGGCAGGCCGCTGCGCTGCGAGGTCCAGATCATCTCGCCGAGCGCCTCCATGGCGACGTGATGGGCCTCGTGCAGCGAATTGCGGCGCGCCGCCAGCAGCTCGATCGCCTGGCGC
>Ga0213872_10001840_pt1 | contig 13141 bp, 11 predicted proteins | sample VelepicomBERX_R2_FD_160071 | JGI IMG/M metagenome (GOLD analysis project Ga0213872, IMG submission 160071) | Rhizosphere microbial communities from Vellozia epidendroides in rupestrian grasslands, the National Park of Serra do Cipo, Brazil - RX_R2 | ecosystem: Host-associated > Plants > Roots >...
CAGCTCAGTCGCTGACCAGGTCGCTCACCGTCAGGACCTCCTGCGACCAGAATGCCGACGAGTGCAGCCGGGCCAGCCAGCGCTGCGGATGGCTGATGTGACCGCTGACGTTGCGCAGGGCCTTGCGCCCGAGGGCGTCACGCTCCAGCGGCCGGTCGGTGCTGCCCAGCGGTGTCTGGCGGTGGGTCTCTTGCCGGCGTCCATCACGATGGATCACGCAGACACGTGCACCAGGCTTGCGGCCGGCATCATTCCAGGCGGCGTCCAGTTGCGCATCCAGCCGGGCGCTGACCAGTCGTCGCGTTGCGCGCAGGTCCGGCCGTTGCATGGTGGCGGGGCTATACCATTGTTCGCCCGGCACCAGTCGATGCACCAGGGCCGCCATGGTGTGGGGCAGGCTGAACTGGGCGTCATTGGCGTTGACCGGATCGACATCCATGAAATCCTCGACCAGGCGCGCAAATCCGGCGACCTCGATGGCAGCGATGTCCTGCGCCATCCAGCCGGTATCGGCCAGGATGCTTTCCAGGCATTCCAGCGCCGTGGCGATCCAGCGGCAGGCCGGATACGCCTTGAAGCTGCCGAAGCGGATGAACCAGTCCTGGCCCAGACCGGCTACCAGCGCCGCCTCATCGAACCGGTCAGAACCGCGCATGCGCCAGTAACCCTGTTCACCGTCCAGCACCTCCTGGCTGCCCACGATGCCCAGGCGCACCATGCCAGCGGCCTGTATGCCGGCCTGGGCGGCGGCGGCCACGCCATCCTTGAGCGTGATCAGGGGACGCGCCTGCCAGTTGTACTTGTGCAGGCTGGGGACCTGGCTCAGGGTGGCCGCCAGGCCGATGGCCTGGTGCATGGCGCGGGCATCCATCTGCCACATCCTGGCCGCGACCACGGCCGCACCGATGGCCTGATGCTGGGCCACGCCATAGACGCGGGCGAAGCCCTCGGCACTGGGTTGCAGTGCGTGGATGAGGCGATTGTTGATTTCGAACCCGGCCGCAAGGGCCGACAGGAAGCTCGGGGCGTCCACCGCCTGCCCCGCATCCTGCAGGGCCGCCAGGGCCGCAGGGACCAGCGAGGCGCCGGGATGACCGAGCCCCCTGCCCTGGATCTCCACGCCATCGTCATGGTCCAGGCCATTGATGATCATGGCGTTGGCAAAGGCTGCGGCCATCGGCGCGTGGCCGTCGGGCGAGCCCCAGACGAAACAGCCGCCCAGCCCCTGCCAGCGCGCCGCATTGCGCGCCAGTTCGCCGATCTCGGTGCCGCTGGCGGCCCAGCCACAGGCGATGGCATCGGTCAGGTGCCAGACCAGCTTTTCGCGGACCGGCATCGGCAAGTGCCTTGCCGACAGCCCGGCGGCAAACTCCGCCAGGGTATGCGTACAGGATGTCATGAGGTTTGCGTCAACGTCGGAAAAAGCGCGCCTGGATGCGACGCTCGATCATCCCCGCCAGTAGCGAGAGAGGAAGGATGGTGACCACGAAGAACAGCGCCACCAGTGTCAGCACCTCCAGCGGCCGGAAGGTTGCCGTGCTCAGGCGCTGCCCTTCGTAGAGCAGTTCGCCCACGGCGATGTAGCTGCCCAGTACCGAATTCTTCACCGACATGACGCACTGCCCGACGAAGGCCGGCAGGATGCGCAGGAAGGCGATCGGCGCGGCAATGCGGCGCAGTACCTTCCACGGCGTCATGCCCACCGAGAGCGCGGCTTCGATCTGGCCCGGATCGACGGACTGCAAGCCGGCCCGGAAGATCTCGGCAAAGAACACGCTGCCGTAGAGCCCCAGCGCCAGCACGCTGGTCCAGTAGGCCGACAGTTTCAGGCCGGTGAGAATGGGCAGGCAATAGTAGGCCCATACCAGCAAGACCAGCGGTGGCACCGACCGTACCAGTTCGATGACGGCCTGCGCGGGCCAGCGCAACCAACGCGAGCGGGCTGCCCGCAAGGGTGCCAGCAGCAGCCCCAGCAGGATGCCCGTGGAGACCGACAGCGCCAGCAGCCGGAAGGTGGTCAGCACGCCCGTCAGCAACACATCCCGGTACTCCAGGATGGCATTGAAATCCCATTGGTAGTCAGGCATGGTGCGCACCTCCGAAGCCCTTGAGCGTGCTGCCGAGGAAACTGCGCACCGGCGAGGCGGGGTCGCGCTGCAGCAGTTCGGCAGGCCGGCCCTGGTCGGCCAGGCGCCCGTGGTCCAGATAGAAGATGCGATTGCAGATCTCGAAGGCGAAGCTCATCTCGTGGGTGACCACCAGCATGGTGGTACCGCTCTTGGCCAGGTCGGCCATCACGGCCAGCACCTCGCCCACCAGCTCGGGGTCCAGCGCCGAGGTCGGCTCGTCGAACAGGATCAGCTGCGGCTGCATGGCCAGGGCGCGGGCGATGGCCACGCGCTGCTGCTGTCCGCCCGAGAGCGTGACCGGATACGCCTGGGCCTTGGCGGCCAGGCCGATGCGATCGAGAATGGCCAGCGCGGCCTGTTCGGCCTCATCGCGTCGCAGGCCCAGCACATTGATCGGGCCCTCGGTCACATTCTGCAGCACGGTGCGATGCGGCCACAGATTGAAATGCTGGAACACCATCGTCATGGCGGCACGCTGTCGCGCCAGCTCGCGCGTGGCGGACAAGGACCAGCGCGCACCACGCTGGCCCAGCAAACTGCCCGCCAGGCGGATCTCGCCCTGATCGGGGCGCTCCAGATAGTTTAGGCAACGCAGCAAGGTGGACTTGCCCGAGCCGCTGCGCCCGATCAGGCCGATGACCTCACCGCGCTGGACGTCGAAGTCGATGTCCTGCAGGACGGTACGGCCGTGGTAGGACTTGCCCAGGCCCTGCACGCTGAGCAGCGGTGTCATCTGGCTCACATCATTTTCCGGTGGGGACGTAGTGCGCCCAGATGCGGGCCAGGGTGCCGTTCTTGTCGAGCTCGTCCAGACGCTTGTCCAGCCAGGCTCGGAAGGCCTCGCGATCCTTGCGCAAGCCGAAGTTGGTGGCCTGCGACTGCACCGGCAGCGGATAGATGATGTGGCCGCGACCGCGCTTGGCCACGTACTGGGCCATCTGGATATCGTTGGTCAGGAAGGCATTGGCCCGTCCGCTCTCCACCTCCAGCTGCATGGCATCGCTGCTGGGCACGATCACCCACTGGGTCTTGTCCAGCCGGGGCTGGAGCAGCGTGGCGGCGGCCGAACCGTCGATGGCCGCCAGGCGGATGCTGGCCTGGTTGATGCTGTCCCAGCTCTGGTAGCGGCTGGTGTCCTGTTCCAGGGTCAGCACGCCCATGCGGTGCGAACCGATGGGACGGCTGAAATCAACCGCCTTGGCGCGCTCCGGCGTCTTGTTGAAGCCGCCGAGGAGATCGAAGCGATCCGACTGCAACCCGGCCACCGCCGTGCCCCATTGGGTATCGACGTAGTCGATGCTGACCCCGCTACCCTGGAAGACCGCCTGCACCAGATCGGGCACCAGCCCGGTCCACTGGTTGCTGCGCAGGTCCTTGAGATACCACGGCGCGGCCGACACCGCGCCCACCCGGACCACCTTGCTGCCCAGGATCGTCGCCAGGTCATCGCTGGCCTGAGCCACAGCACTGCCGCCCAGCAGGCTCACCAGGGCCAGCAGGCTTGCCCCGGCTTTCAAAAAACGTCGTACAGTCATGCTATGCCCTCATGGTGATAAAGTTCATCAGTTTATGAAATGATGGGAATGCATCAAACGACATATTTATAAGATTAATATTCCATATTGGTTATGAGCCCCAAGCAACTTGAAGTATTTGTCCATGTTGTCGAACTCGGCAGCGTCACTGCCGCCGCCTCGGCGCTGGGGATGTCCCAGCCCTCGGTCAGCAAGAGCCTGGCCCTGATCGAGCAGCAGATGGGCTTTGATCTCTTCACCCGCGCCGGCGGCCGCATGCAGGCCACGCCCGAGGCGCAGGAAATCTACGAGCAGGCGCGCCGGGTGGTCGACGGCATCGCCGGATTCGAACGCCTGCTGGAGCGGGTGCGCACCTATGGCGTGGGCCAGCTGCGCATCTGCGCCACCCCTGCCCTGGCCATCAATGTGCTGCCCCAGGCGGTGCAGCAATGGCGTCGCGCCCATCCCGAACATGGCGTGGTGATGGACATGTTCCTCAACAACGAGATCGAGGACGCGGTCGCTCGCCGCGAATACGACCTGGGCTTCGTCCTGCGCCCCAGCGAAGACCTGCCGGCGGGCGCGCAGATCGTAGCCGGCGGGCGCATGGTGTGCGTGATGCCGCCCGGCCACCGCCTGGCGGCGCTGCCCGAGGTGCGCTGGGAAGACATCTCCCCGCAGGAACTGATCTACATCACCACCGATGCCCGCATCATCGCGGCGCTGGCCAGGAGCATCTCGGGTTTCCGCGAGCGGCCGGTATCGGCGCTGGAAACCAACCGCTACACCCTGGCCATCAACCTGGTACATCAGGGTGCGGGGGTTACGCTGGTGGATGAATTCGCGCTGTCGGCAGCCGACCGCGCGCAGCTGGAGGTGCGGCCCTTCGCGCCAGCCATCGGGGTCGATGTGGTGTCGATCAGCAGTGGACGGCGCGTGATCGCCGAGCCGGAAGCGGCGTTCGTCGAGGTGATGCGCGGCCTGCTCATCCCCCGCCCGGGCAGGCTGGCGGCATCGAAATAGGCGCTGGGTCGCCGCCCGGTGGAGCGGCGCCCTCTCAATCTTCCCGCCGTCTCAAAAGATACGCTGCTCTTGCCCGGTCGGCGTTTTCCCGTTTCCACCAACGTCTCCCCACCTCGCATATCCAAATGCCGATTTGTCATTTGCCATCTTCATTGACGCACCGTAGCATCCTTGCACCTGCCACGATGTTCCTGTCTCCGCCGACAGTCAGAGACAGGCATATCACAAATACTTAATCGACCATCGCGATCACCGTCCCCGACCATGGCTGCCTCGGCAGGCCAGGGACTCTTGTTGCCTCATTCAAATAGGAAAAGCTGTTGATGAACTTCAGACTCACTGCCTGGCTGACCCTCACCGCCATGGCCACGACCGCTTTCACGCTCAGCGCCTGCCAGAAGGATGCAGCCATCAGCACCGCGCAGGCCACCACTGCGCCAGTATCGGGTGGCACGCTGACCTGGGGCGTGGGGACCGAACCGACCTGCTTTGATCCGCATAGCTCATCGCAGCAGAATTCCTTCTTCCTGATCCGCAACTACGTCGATTCCCTGGTGGCCAAACTTGCCGATGGCAGTTTCGCACCCTGGCTGGCCAAGTCCTGGAGCATCTCCGAGGATGGCAAGACCTATGACTTCGTTCTGCGTGACGACGTCAGCTTCAGCGATGGCACGCCATTCAATGCCGAGGCGGTCAAGGCCAACTTCGACTACATCCTCAAGAACAGTGCGGTGACCTCCGCATCGGCCTCCTTGCTGGTGCAGTACGACCATATCGAGGTGGTCTCGCCTACCGAGGTGAAGATCGTTCTGAAGACGCCCGACTCGACCACGCTGGAATCCCTCTCCAGCGTCAAGCTCGGCTTCCTCTCGCCCAAGACGCTCAGTGACAACAAGGACCTGTGCGCCGGCGGACCTGCGCTGGTGGGAACGGGGCCATTCACGTTCACCAGCTACCAACGCGGCCAGGAGGCGACCTTCTCGCGCAATCCGAATTACCACTGGGCGCCCGCCTTCGCGCAGAACAAGGGACCGGCCTATCTGGACAAGGTGGTGTACCGCTTCCTGCCCGAAGCATCGGTGCGAACCGGCGCGCTCAGCTCGGGCCAGGTCGACCTGATCGAGGGCGTCCAGCCCACCGACATCGGCGTGTTTGACAAGGCCGAGGGCTTCCAGTATCTCACCGGCCCCTCCGCGACCACCTCCTTTACCCTGAACATCAATTACACCACCGGCCCTGCCGCCGATGTGCGCGTGCGTCGGGCACTGCGTGACGGCTTCGATCTGGATGCCATCGTCAAGAGCGTCTATCTCGGCACCGTGCGTCGCGCCTGGTCCAATATCGGCCCCGACAATGCGGACTACGCCACCCATCTCAAGGATAGCTGGGGCAACAAGGTCGAACAGGCCAATCAATTGCTGGATCAGGCCGGCTGGACACAACGCGACAGCGAAGGCTTCCGCACCAAGGATGGCCAGCGCCTGAGCATCGAAGTCGGCTACCCGCAGCCTTACGTGCGCGACAGCCGCGACGTCCTGATCCGTGCCATCCAGTCGGCACTGCGCCAGAACATCGGGCTGGACCTGCATCTGCACATCACTACCGCAGGTGACTTCGCCAACCAGAAGGCCACCGGCAACTGGACCATCTATCCCAATACCGACAATCCCTCCGACGTCGCCATGGAATTGTGGGACATGCTGGGTGACCGCGGCTTCCTCTATAACGCCATTGCAAAGTCGGACCCGGTCATCACCGGCGACATCAACAAGGCGCGGCAACTGAAGGCCGGCCCAGAGCGACGCGAGCTGCTGGGCAAGATCCAGCAATACGCGGTCGATCAGGCCTATATCGTGCCGTTGTTCGCGCCGGCCTACCATGTCGCTGCCAAGAGTCGCGTGCATGGGGTCTACTTCGAACCGCAGCTGGATTCGCCGGGCAATTCCTACGATCTGTGGGCGACGCCGGCCACACAGTAAGTCCGTCGCCATTGACTCGCCAGGAGCGTCGCCGCCATGCATCCCTTGATCAAACGTATCCTCGCCCGGCTGTTGAGCGCGTTACTGGTGCTATGGCTGGCGGCCAGTACCGCATTCGTGGCCATCCATGCACTGCCAGGCAAGATCGAAGATGTGCTGGCCGGGGACCTGCAATATCCCGGCTTGCGTGAAGCCATCAGCGCCCAGTGGGGACTGGATCGCAGCCTGGCCTGGCAATACGGACACTTCCTGGAACGCCTGGCCCATGGCGACCTGGGCAGTTCCTATGTCATGCAGCAGGACGTGATCCAGGTACTGTCCAGCCAGATCTGGCCTACCGTGCAGCTGGCCCTTAGTGCGGGCGTGCTGGCCACGGTCCTGGCGCTGGTGGTGGCAACGCTGACAGCCGGGCGCAGCAGGCTGAGTCGTCGCCTGGCCTCGGCCGTGGAACTCATCCTCGCCTCCACACCGGTGTTCTGGCTGGGCTTGCTGCTGCTGATCGCGTTTTCGTTCCAATGGCGCCTTTTTCCTGTCTCCGGCGCGACGGGCTGGAAATCCCTGGTCCTCCCCGCCGTCACCCTGGCCCTGCCCCTTGCCGGGGTGCTCTCCCAGGTCACCCGGGAGGCGCTGGAGCAAGCCCTTGAGCAAGCCTTTGTCACCACCATCCGCGCCCGTGGATTGGGCGAGCTGGCACTGCGTCTGCGTCATCTGCTGCGCCACGCACTGCTGCCCGTGGTCACGCTGGGTGGCTGGCTGATCGGCAGCCTGCTGGGCGGCGCGGTGATCACCGAAAAGATGTTCGGTCGCCCCGGCGTGGGCAGCGTCACGCTCAATGCGGTCCTGTCCCAGGATCTTCCCGTGGTCTTGGCCGTGGTGTTGCTGGCGGCGCTGATCCATGTGGTGATATCGACGCTGCTAGACGTCCTCTACCTGTTCATCGATCCACGACTGAATACGCCATGACCACCAGTCAGCCCGCCCTCCCGGATTCCATTCTCAGCCACGACACACAGGTTCCTCCCGCCGATGTGCGGCCGGCACGCCAGCGCCGCCGCTGGCCATTGGGAGTGATCCTTGCGCTGCTGTTTCTTGCCGTGCTGGCGATTGGACTGGTCGTGCCGCACTGGCTGACCCGATACGATCCGCTGCTCAGCGATGTCAGCCAGACCCTGCAGCCGCCATCCCTGCAACACCTGTTCGGCACCGACCGCATTGGCCGCGATGTTTTGGCCCGGGTCTTGTATGGCGCCCGCTATTCCTTGTTGATCGGACTGGCCAGTGTCATCGTCAGCCTGGTGATCGGACTGGTCATCGGCATTGCCGCCGGGCTCGGCCAACGTTACCTGAATGAACCGGCGGCCCGGGTCTTCGATGTCCTGTCGGCCTTTCCTGCGGTGTTGCTGTCCTTGTTCGTGGTGACTTTCCTTGGCCAGGGCATCGTCAATATCGCCATCGGCGTAGGCATCGCCGGCATTCCCAAATTCGGCAGGATAGTGCGCAGCCGTACCCTGCAAGTACGACGCGCCAATTACGTGACGCATGCAGTGACCTTTGGCCTGAGCCGTTGGCAGGTCTTCCTGCGCCACCTGCTGCCCAACGTGCTCAACGCCATTCCGGTGATCGCCACCATCGATATCGGTACCGCCATCATTGCCGTTTCCGGCCTGAGCTTCCTCGGCCTGGGGCCGCAACCGCCCACCCCGGAGTGGGGTGTGATGCTGGCCGAAAGCCGCGACGTGCTGCGGGTGGCATGGTGGCCTAGCGTGTTCCCGGGACTGGCGATCACGCTGACGGTGATTTCCATCTCCGTGCTCGGCAAGTACTGGCAGCGCAACTTCGAAGGACGTCCACAATGAATGCGCCGTTCATCGAGCCGACGGCGGCACAGCCAGCCGGCGCGGCCATTGCCGCAGTGGCGCGTACAGAACGCACGCTGGTCGATATCAAGGGATTGCAGATCGGATTTGCCCATGCCAACGAGGGCCATCCACTGGTGCGCGGCGTCGACCTGAGCCTGCGTGCCGGGGAGTGCGTGGCGCTGGTGGGCGAATCCGGATCGGGCAAGAGCCTCACCGCACGCAGCCTGCTCGGCCTGGCCGGACAGCACGCACAAGTCAGCGCCAGCCGCTTCGAGATCGATGGCCGCGATGCCCTGCGCTTCAGTGAACGCGACTGGCGCGCCCTGCGCGGCACCTTTGCTGGACTGGTGATGCAGGATGCCCTGGTATCGCTCGATCCCCTGCGTACCATCGGCGCCGAGATCGGCGAGGTGCTGGCGCATCACCGGCTGCTGGGATCACGCCGCGAGATCCGGGCCCGCGTCGAACAGGTGATGCGCGATGTCGGCATCGCCGATCCGCAACGGCGGGTGGGCCAGCATGCGCATGAACTCTCGGGTGGCTTGCGCCAGCGTGCCCTGATCGCAGCAGCCGTCGCCGGGAACCCCGCGCTGATCATCGCCGATGAGCCGACCACGGCACTCGATGTCACGGTACAGGCGCAGGTGCTGGCGGTCTTGCGCGAGCGCCTGCGGGCTGGCGCGGCCGTCTTGCTGGTCAGTCACGACCTGTCGGTGGTGGCTGGCATCGCAGACCGGGTGCTGGTCATGCATCAAGGGGTAGTGGTCGATAGCGGCCCCATTGACGATGTGCTGCACCGTCCACGCCACCCATATACGCGCCAATTGCTGGCGGCCAGGCCCTCGGCCAGTTCGCGCGGCTACCATCTCAGTTCTGCCCGCTTCGTTGCTCAAACCCTGCGGGAGGGCATCGCCCCTCCCGGAACCGTCGACACCAGTATCGTGCGCGAACCCTTGCCGGCACGCCATCGCGACCTGCAGCGCACGGTCTTGCAGGTCGATGGCATTTCGCGGCAGTACCGGCGTGCCGGGGGCGAGCCCTTCACGGCACTGGCCGATGTCTCGTTCAGCGTTGCCGCTGGCGAGGTCCTGGGTATCGTCGGTGAATCCGGCTCCGGCAAGAGTACCTGCGCCAATATCGTCCTGGGCCTGCTGCCACCGGATACCGGCGAGGTGCAATTGCTGGGCCAGCGCTGGAATGGCCAGGCGCTGCGCGAAGGCGAGCGACGCGCGCTGCGTCCGCAACTGCAATACATTCCGCAAGATCCGCTCAGCTCCTTCGACCCACGCTACACGGTGCGCCAGTTACTGGCTGAAAGCCTGTACATACACGCCTTGTCCGCCAGGCAGGTGGTCGATCGCAGTGTCGAACTGCTTGAACAGGTGGGGCTGTCGGCGGCTTTCCTGGAGCGTCGTCCGGCGCAGCTGTCAGGCGGCCAGCGGCAACGCATCGCCATCGCCCGCGCCCTGGCCCCACAACCGGCGCTGATCGTCTGCGATGAACCGGTATCGGCACTGGACGTCTATGTGCAAGCCCAGGTACTGGATCTGCTGGCCGAGTTGCAGGCCAGGCTGGGAACGGCCCTGCTATTCATCTCGCATGACCTTGACGTGGTGCAGCACATCAGTGACCGCGTGCTGGTCTTCAAGGATGGCCGCATCGTCGAGGAAGGTTCTGCCGCGCAGATCTTCAACCAGCCCGAACATCCCTACACCTGCAGCCTGGTGGCTGCGTCCCGCCCGGGGAATCCTTGGCATCCATCGCCATGAGATGTGCGCTACCCGCAGCGCGCATTTGCAAAGCGCTTTTGCAACGCGGTTTTGCAACGATCTCTTAGTCGAATCCGCACCAAGCAAATTTGAAATCCTTTGTTGGGCAGGCCAAAGGGCCTGCCTATACTGGACATCCCTTTTTACTCCAACAGGACTTTCATGAACACTTACCCCGGCATCACCTCACGCCATCGCGCGGCCTTTGCATTTTCGCGCAGAGGATGACCTGACCATGACGACAATGACAATCAAGCGCCTCATACCCACGCTGGGCGCATTGCTGGCAAGCCTGGTGTTGGCCGCTCCGGCACTGGCTGCACCGTTGAAGATCGGCGTGGTCCCGGGCATCTTTGCGGACTCCGTGGAAGTCGCGGCCAAGGAAGCCAGGAAGCAAGGGCTGGACGTGCAAGTGGTTGAATTCAGCGACTGGGCCACACCCAACATCGCGCTCAACGCCGGCGACATCGACCTCAACTACTACCAGAACAGCAACTACCTGGCCAATGCCGTGCGCAGCAATGGCTTCAAGCTGACCAGCGTGCAGCCTGGCATCCTGTCCTACCTGGGGCTGTATTCCACCAAATACAACTCGCTGGCCGAGCTGCCCAACGGCGCCAAGGTCGCCATCGCGGGCGACCCCGTCAACGTCGGCCGTGGCTTGCGCCTGCTGCAGCATGCCGGATTGATCAAGCTGCGCCCTGACAGCGGGCTGCTCAGCACGCAGGCCGACATCGTCGCCAACCCGAAGAAACTGCAGTTCCTGGAGATCGAAGGCCCGCAACTGGTGCGGATCACGCCGGATGTGGACCTGGCCGAGGGATTCCCGTATTTCATCATCGCCTCCAAGGCCTTTGATGCACACAAGGGTTTAGCCTACACCAGCTATGAAGACGATTCCTGGGCCATCCAGTTCGTCGCCCGCAGCGACAAGGCCAGCGATCCGCGCATCGCCCAGTTCCTCGACATCTACAAGACCTCGGAGGCAGTGCGCAGCAGTATCCAGGCGTTCTACCTCAACGACCAGAAACTCTACCGCCTGGCCTGGCTGAAGAAGTGATGCCGGCCGCCCTGCCCGGTCTGCGGGCCAGGGAGTGGCGTCGGCCGGATGATCTCCATCCGGCCGTCCGCAAACCAATGACCGTATCCGCTGGCGCGCGATCCTACGCCGCTGCCCCCAGCACCGCCTGCAACAACACATCGGCACCGGCTGCCGCCCATTCAGGATGGATGTCCTCGGCCTCGTTGTGGCTGATGCCGTCGACGCAGGGCACGAAGATCATGGCGCTGGGCGCCAGCCTGCTGACATACAACACGTCGTGGCCCGCCCCTGAAATCATGTGCCGATAGGGATAGCCCAGGCGCTCGCTGGCATCGCGCACACGTTCCACGCAATGCGGTGCGAAGGCGATGGGTGCATAGGAAAACACCTGCTCCAGCGCGGCTTCCAGGCGCAGTCGCGCGCCGATCTCCCGGATACCCTCGCGCAGCCGACTATCCATCTCGACCAACACATCGGCATCGGGGTGGCGGAACTCCACCGTGAACTCAGCGCGGCCCGGCACGACGTTGCGGGAATTGGGCGTGAGCCTGGCGCTGCCGACGGTGGCGCGCCCGTCCGGCGCGACACCGAGGCCGATGCGATTGACCAGCAGGATCAGTTCGGCCAGGCCCAGGGAGGCGTCACGACGCCGCTCCATCGGTGTGGTGCCGGCATGCGCTGCCTGGCCGATGAACTGCCCCTCGTACCAGCGCTGCCCCTGCCCGCCGGTGACCACCCCGATGGTCAATCCTTCCGCTTCGAGGATGGGTCCCTGCTCGATATGCAGTTCGAACGCCGCATGGACCTGCAGTGCCGGCAAACCCTCCCCGGCGTAGCCGATGCGCTGCAGTTCCTCACCCAGGCTGCGCCCCTCGCGGTCGGTGCGCGAGAGCCCGTATTCCAGGTCGAACACGCCACAGGCCACGCCGGAACCGATCATCGCCGGCGCAAAGCGCGAGCCCTCTTCATTGGTCCAGTTCACCACCTCGATGGAACGACGCGGCCGGATACCGGCGTCGCGCAGGCTGCGCAGCAATTCGATGCCGGCCAGCACGCCATAGATGCCGTCGAAGCGTCCGCCCTGGGGCTGCGAGTCGCCGTGCGAACCGGTCAGCACCGGGGCCAGCGTCTCATCGGTTCCCGCATAGCGGGCAAAGATGTTACCCATGGCATCGATGCGGATGCGGCAGCCCAGCTCCTGCGCCCAGCGTACGAACAGGTCGCGCCCGGCCTTGTCCTCGTCGCTCAGGGCCAGCCGGGTGACACCGCCGTTGGCGGTGGCACCGATGCGGGCCATCTCCATCAGGCTGGCCCACAGGCGCTCACGATCCACGCGCAGCAATGCGGCAGCGCTCATGACGCTTCCCCGTCCGTGGCGGGCGCGTCGGCATCGTAGCGGAAGTCGCAACGTGGCGCGCCCTGCATGATGGTCGTGGTGCGCGTGAGCTTGACCTGGGGCGCGTAGCCGACGATGAAGCCGGCATCGCGGTTACAGGACAGCAGATGCCCGATCTCGCCCAGCCCCATGTCGCGATACATTTCCGCATAGCGGCAGCGGGTGACGTCGTAGTGATAGTGCGCGTCGTCGCTGCTGTGGACCTGTACGGTCAGGGCGTCGTCCTTTTCCCACAGCGGTTGCAGGGCGATGAAACTGCGGATGTCGGCCTGCCCGCCCTGGCGCTGGGCAAAGGCGCGCCCGGCCTCCACGGCGGCGTTGGAGACCGCCTCGCCGATGACCTCAGCTGCCTTCTCGCGGCCAAACTCGCGCACCAGGATGTCGTAGATCGGCTTGATGATTTCTGCCTCGATGCGCCGGCGCGCCAGGA
>Ga0213872_10001841_pt1 | contig 13136 bp, 12 predicted proteins | sample VelepicomBERX_R2_FD_160071 | JGI IMG/M metagenome (GOLD analysis project Ga0213872, IMG submission 160071) | Rhizosphere microbial communities from Vellozia epidendroides in rupestrian grasslands, the National Park of Serra do Cipo, Brazil - RX_R2 | ecosystem: Host-associated > Plants > Roots >...
CAGGTTGTAGCGACCGTATCCGTCCGTCTCATACGCGTACATCCACGTGCGCGTCTTTTCATCGAAGAGCATTCCGTATTGCTGGATCGCCATGAAGAGCGATTGTTCGAGCGTTAGCGCCTTCGTTGCAAGCTCACTATCGCCGTATCCATTCAGCGCTAATTGACGGATCTCGCGCAAGGCGACGACCGCGATCATATTCTGCGGAATGTTGAAGCGATATTGCACGGGATCGTCGGACGGGCGGAACGCACCCCAGATCAACCCGGTGCTCTCGTTGTAGCGGTCGTCGCTATACGTGCGGTATGGGTATATGTACGTGCTGCACCGTGAATGGTGCTGCTCGCAGCCATACGTGTACACGATGCGGCTCAGCGCGACATGGAATTCCTGCGTAAAGATCGAGCGGTCGCCGGTCTGTTGAAAATAGACGAACGCCAGCATCACGGGCCAGGCGATCGAATCAACCTCCCACTTCCGTTCCCACGGCGTGTAGTCGGCATTAAAAGCATTCGCAAACGGATCGAGATTGATTGCCCGCGCGTCGCGTTCGATGACGCCCGTAAAACGCCGTTGCAAAACCGGATAGTCGGTCTGGAAGCGGACGTACGGGATCGTCTGCGCCGCGGAATCGCGCAGCCACATCGCGGGGATATCGCCCGTTTGCACGTACGTCGTGTCGTCGTCTTCCGGAAAAAAATCGCGAAAGAGCGTATGAAAGAGCGACTCGGCCTCAATCGCGCGCGTGCGCTGACCGGTGAGCGGCACGATCAAACTCTGCGCGATCAATAGCATCGCGAGCGTGATTCGCAGCACCGGTATCCTTAGTCGTCGTCCGGCGCAACGGCAAGCGTGTCGATCTTTCCGTCCGGCGCGTAGCTGAGTGTCATCCAGAACTGCTTGTACCCGAAGGTCAGTCGATACTTCTCGAATGAGGTTCCGTTGACGGCCGTGCGATCGATGAACTCTACGAGCGTCAGCGCGCCGAGCGGCGAGAACGTCTGCTCTCCTTGGAATACTTGTTGCGGCGAGAGCGCTTTATTCAGCGAGGGGGTCAACCGGTTGCGGTCGATTTCGCCACTCTGGAACTCGCGAATCAGTTCTGTAACATCGTGCGTGACCGACGGATTTTCGTTTTCGGCGGGATGCTGAAAGTCCGCGACCAGCGCGCTGTCACGCGGCGGTTCGAGCACCTGCACGACGGTTTTGGTAAGTGGAAGAAGAAACGCGTCCCCTGCGTCTGCGAGCACCGCGATTTCGAGTCCGTCGTCGATCACGAGCGCATCATCGGCGCTAAATCCCTCGACGTAGCCGGGATGTTCCGCCGTTTTCCAACCGTACCAGTTGCGAATGTAAAAGCCGTAGCCGTAATGCGTTCGTTCGCCGCTGCTTAATCCTTGCGAGGCAGTCATTGCTTGAACGTTCGCAGCGGAAACGACGCGGCCGCTGCGCAGCGCTTCGAGCCAAGTAAGGAGATCGCGCGCGCTCGACGCCATGCCCGCCGATGCATCGGGCACGGGAAGCGACGTTTCGTGGAGTCCGAGCGGAACCGTAATATTCGTTTGCAAAAGCGTCGCAAAAGGAACGTGTGTCGTCGATTCGAGGAGCGTTCCGAGAAGATAGTAGTTCGTGTTGCTGTATTCGAACTGCGTGCCCGGCTGGAAGACTGGGCGTGACTGTAACGCCGTCTCGACGCTACGCGCGGAACCGTCGTAGGTGGGAAGTCCGCTCGTTTGCGCGAGCAGCTGTTGTACGGTTGCGCCGTGCGTCGACGTCTCCATCGACACCGTTCCGCGTTCGACCTGTTGCAGCACCAGCGCGGCCGTGAATTGCTTTGTCAGCGAGCCGATGCGATAGACGGTGTTCCCGGTGGCGTTGCCGTAACCGCGTGAGAGCAAGATCCGGCCTCTGCGTGCGATGCCGATCGAGAGACCTGAAATATGATCCGCCGCCATCACTTGCTCGACGACGGCATCGATCTTCTGGGACTGTGCGGCCGTAAGCGCGAGCGATGCGGCCAGCAAAGCACCGGCCAGCATGCGACCCACTTCCACGCGCGCGGCTGAAACCCGCGGCGCCCGGCGAACGTAGATGCGATATGAGTATCATCGGACTGATCTTTGCCGCAGCAATCGCCGGCGCACCGGCCGGTGCCGATTCCACCATCACGATTACGACGACGCAAGCAAACCAGTGGGCCGGGTCCACCGTCGACGTCGAGGCGTGGGATCGCCCCGAGATCAGCGTCGAGCAGGAAGTGAATAACGGCAATCCAGGCGACGTGAGTGCCGAAGTCTCGCGCAACGGGAAGTCGCTTACCGTAACTGCGGTTTACACCGGAGCGAAAAAGACGTACTTCTTCGGACTTGTGAAGGGGTCGTGGAACGAGTCGTTCCACTGGACCGTCCATGTGCCGGCGACGCGTCCGCTAACGGTCGATGTCAGCAATGGACGCGTTTCGATAACCAACGTCACGGCGCCGCTCGTTGCGACGACAAGTAACGGGCGCATCAGAATTGACGGCGCAGGTCCTATCCTCGAAGCGCGCACCGCGAACGGTGAAATCGATGCAGCGATCGGAACGCTCGCGGGCGGCCCGCCGAGCGTGAAACTTCGTTCCAGCAACGGACGCATCGCACTTCACGTGCCGTCCGCTTTTCGGACGCGTGTCGATGCGAGCACATCAAACGGGCACATCGATAATCCGCTCAGCGACGGAGGCGGGCCCGGCTCGGCAAGCGCGCGCACGTCGAACGGAAGCATCGAGATCACGGTCGGCTCCTAAAAGGGGCGTTTCGCCGGAGGCCACAATCCAAGGGATACTTTGGCGACTCTCGGTATCGACGCGCTGTTGCGCGACTTCAATGACGGACGGCCGCGCGGGCTTGCGCGAGCGATTTCGTGGTCGGAAAGCGGACGCGGCGCCGAGCTGGTGCGGCGGCTCTATCCGCGCACCGGCCGCGCGATGACGATCGGACTGACCGGGCCGCCTGGAGTCGGAAAATCGACGCTCTCGTCCGCACTGGTGAGGAAGGCTCGCTCGCTCGGAAAGACCGTCGGTGTCATCTCCGTCGATCCCAGCTCGCCGTTTTCGCACGGTGCATTGCTCGGGGATCGCATTCGTCTCACCGAGCATTTCGTCGATCCTGACGTGTTCATTCGCTCGATGGCGAGTCGCGGACACCTCGGCGGTCTTGCCGGTGCAACCGCCGATGCCGTGCTGCTCATGGATGCCTTCGGCCTCGACGTCGTCTTGATCGAGACCGTCGGTGTCGGCCAAAGCGAAATCGAGATTGCCGAACTCGCGCAAACGACGCTCGTCGCGCTGCAGCCCGGCAGCGGCGATTCGATCCAAGTAATCAAGGCCGGCATCATGGAAATCGCCGACATTTTCGTCGTCAACAAGGCGGATCACCCGATGGCCAATCAAATGCGCCGCGAGATTCGCGGGATGATGGAAATGCTGCAGTTTACCGGCTGGGTACCCGAACTCGTGACGACGCAAGCATTGTCGGGCGAGGGCATCGACGATCTCTGGAAAGCAATCGAAGCGCATGTCGTCTATTTGAACGAAACCGGTGAAATCGAAGAGAAACGGCGCGAAGCGTTTACACACCAGGTGCGTCAACTGGCGATGGGCCGATTGCAGAAGCGATTGCAACACGAACTGCACGACGTGCGGATCGACATCGATCCCTACGCGGCAGCCGACGCGTTGTTGACGCGGTTCAGCGCGTCGGAAGATACGGCGGATGCCGACGAGCCGCCCGCGCGTCCGCGCGCCATCGTCAAGGGGCTGACCTAAGTGCGATGATCGCGCTGTTCTGCGCTGTCGCGCTGCTCGCGCAAGCGCCGGTGCCGTCCGCTTCCCCCAGCGCAAACGAAGTCGTGTTTCGGGCGCTCGCGCGTCTGCATTCGTACGGCACACCGCCGTACGTCGTCTACATGACGGTGGAAAACGGCGAATATCATCGCATCGCATTTCGCGGCACCGACGAGATGATGAACGACGTGACGCTTCCGACCGGCTCCACGCTTCCGAATGCGAACATTTACCGCGCGTTCGTCGGTCCGCTTTCGCGGTCGGTGCACGAGGCGATCGCCACGCCGACGCCCTCCGCAACGGCGCCCGCTCCCGCGCTCGATTTGGAATCGACGCTGAAGACGATCGCGGTTGTCTCTTCGCGCGGACATCTTTATGACGTTTCGGTTGCAGGCGCCGAAACGATCGAAGGCCATCACGTTTATCACGTGGCGTTGCATCCGCGGCGTGATCCGCAGCAGAACGCGTTACGCGATCTTTGGATCGATACGGACACATACGACGTATGGCGCGCAGATTACGTCACAGAGCCCGACGTGCAACTGGTCGGCGGCGAAGCCGACCTCACGGTCGACTTTACGACCGTCGGCAACTATCGCATAGCGTCGAGTTGGATTGCGGTTTACCACGCGCCCGATCTTCACACGCCGGTCTATCGTCAACTACGCGTCGTGCGCATGGCGTTTCCCGAGTCGCTTCCGGATTGGCTCTTCGACGAACCCTCATACGCAAAGCACCTGCGAGATCACGAGCCGGATTATCTCAGCGACATCTTCAACAAGCCGCCCTCGTAGCGCGACTGTTTGGAAAGTGCTTTGACTATGCAGACGGTTTTAGCGCATGCGTCAGCTGGCTTAAGCTCAACCTGTACTCTTTAACAACGTCAGCCAATGTTTGCATCTCTTCGGGGTCGAGACTTAGGACCTCAATTCCCACCACTTCGTTGTCCGCATCGAGGTCGACGTTGATTTCCCCGTTTGCAAGGCACCGAGTTTTAGCAACAGGCATCTTCGAAAAGCGAAAGTAAGTCGCGTGTTCGCCAGCCTCAACGTTCTTTAACTCGCGTAACATTCAGGCTTCCTCGTCCGGCGAAACAACCGTGATCACTTTTATCTTCGTACTGGTCTCCAAAATCGTGACTCTTAGGCGCCGTCCACCGACCGTTTTCCACAGATTCGTCTTTCCGCCCTTACCGGGCGTGCAGATCTCTGGGCTTCTTATAACGTCCTCGACTTCGGAAGGCTCCACGTTTCGCTCGACCATCCGGTCTGCGGCGTGCTTCGTGAAATCGAGCTTTTTCGGCATCACAGAACCGGATCTTCGATCACGGATGCTTCGGGAGCGCTTGCTTGATCATGCCCCCCGACCATAACGCTTAACCCGCCGTTGAGAAGGGCGGCGACCTCTTCACTTGCGGGGTGGCTGCGGCTTTGGGAGAATAGGGCTTCCGACATCCCTATTAAGAGGAAGTTCCAGCTTGGCTAAGATGATCGACCGCCCCAACGGATCCGGGGCGAAGACGGCGCCGGGGTATTTGCGGACGGGACCGGGTTCCGGGGCGATGGACCGCACCATCTCCGACGTGCCGCTCGAGACCGTCTACGAGCCCGACGACGTCACCCGCGTCAATGAGCCGCCGGGCGAGTATCCGTACACGCGCGGCATTCATAAGAACGGCTATCGCGACCGGCTCTGGACGATGCGCCAGTTCGCGGGCTTCGGCAATGCCAAACAAACCAACGAGCGTTATCACTTCTTACTCTCGCAGGGGCAGCACGGACTTTCCGTGGCGTTCGATATGCCGACGCTCATGGGTTATGATTCCGATGCTCCGCAAGCGCGCGGTGAAGTCGGCAAGTGCGGCGTGGCCATCGACTCGTTACGCGACATGGAACAACTCTTCGACGGCATCGACATGGGCGACATCACGACGTCGATGACGATCAACGGGCCGGCGGCAATTGCGGTCGCGCAATACATCGCGGCGGCCGAGAAGAAGGGTATTCCGCGCACCGCGCTCGGCGGCACGATTCAAGCGGACATCCTCAAAGAGTACATCGCGCAGAAAGAGTGGATCTTTCCGCCGCGTCCTCATATGCGCGTGATCGTCGATATGATCGAATTCTGCACGGCGGAAATGCCGAAGTGGAACACGATCTCAATCTCGGGCTATCACATTCGCGAAGCGGGATCGACCGCCGCGCAAGAGCTGGCGTTCACCCTTGCGGACGGCTTTGCGTACGTCGAAGCGGCGATGGCGCGTGGGCTCGACGTCGATTCGTTTGCGCCGCGTCTGTCGTTTTTCTTCAATTCGCACATTGACTTCTTCGAAGAGATCGCAAAGTTCCGGGCGGCGCGCCGAATTTATGCCAAACGTATGCGCGAACGGTACGGCGCGAAGAATCCGAAGTCGTGGCAGCTGCGTTTCCACACGCAAACGGCCGGCTGCAGCGCAACCGCGCAACAGCCCGAGAACAACATCGTGCGCGTCGCATTCGAGGCGATGGCGGCCGTGCTCGGCGGAACGCAGTCGCTGCACACCAACTCGATGGACGAAGTCCTCGCGCTTCCGACCGAAAAGTCGGTGGAGATTGCGCTTCGCACGCAACAGGTGCTCGCCTACGAAACCAACGTCACGAACGTCGTCGATCCGCTCGGCGGATCGTACTTCGTCGAAGCGCTCACCGACGAGATGGAGCGCCAAGCCGAAGCGTACTTCCAGCAGATCGAAGAGTACGGCGGCGTGATCGAGGCGATCGAAGCCGGCTTCTTCCAGAAAGAGATCGCTGAAGCGAGTTATCGCTATCAGCGGTCGATCGAATCGAAAGACCGCATCATCGTGGGCGTCAACCAATTCCAACGTGATGAAGAGCAGTTGGATATGGATCTGCTCAAGATCACTGAGGAGGTTGCTCAGGGTCAGGCGCGCTCGCTGCAAGATCTGCGCGCGACGCGCGACAACGGCAAGGTCCAACAAACGCTGGATCGCCTGCAACAAGCCTGCCGCGACGAACACGACAACCTGATGCCGCACCTGATCGACTGCGTGAATGCTTACTGCACGGAAGGCGAGATCGTCGAAGCCATGGTGGGGGTATACGGCAGATATACGGAGCGCTCGGTATTTTAATGAAAATCAAGAGCGAAATCGAACGGCATCGCGTGCGGCGCACGCTTGCCGAGGTCAAGCGTAAGTTCGAGGAAGCGCTGCGCTTGAGCGAGGAACTTCAACGTAAAGGAATCTATGGCCAACCGACCACTACGCATCGTCATCGCTAAGGCGGGCCTCGACGGCCACGACCGCGGCGCCAAAGTCATCGCTCGCGCGCTGCGCGATGCGGGCATGGAAGTGATTTACACCGGCCTCTTTCAGACGCCGGAGCAAATCGTGCAGACGGCGATTCAAGAAGACGCCGACGGAATCGGCCTCTCGATTCTTTCGGGTGCGCATATGACGCTCTTCCCGCTCGTGCTCGAACAACTCAAAGCGCAAGACGCTGAAGACGTCGTGTTTTTCGGCGGCGGGACGATTCCGCCGGAAGATGCTGACGAACTGCGCAAGCGCGGCGTCAAGGCGGTGTTCACACCGGGCGCGCCGCTCCAAGAAATCATCGACTTCGTCGAAGCGGAGTGCGGCAAACGACGCGAGCTAGTCGGGTAACAACAAGATGAAGGTACGCACGCGGGTCGCTCCGTCTCCGACGGGCGACCCTCATGTTGGCACGGCATATGTCGCGCTGATCAATTACTGTTTTGCAAAACATCACGGCGGTGACTTCCTCCTGCGAATCGAGGACACGGATCAGGCGCGCAGCACGCGGGAAAGCGAACGCGCGATTCTCGATTCGCTGCATTGGCTCGGATTGTCATGGGATGAAGGCCCCGACGTCGGCGGACCGCACGGCCCGTATCGCCAAAGCGAACGTTCGGCGATTTATAAGCGATATGTCCAGCAACTGCTCGATCAGGGCGACGCGTTCAAATGTTTCTGCACGCCGGAGCGGTTGGAAGAGATGCGCGTCGCGCAGCGTGCCGCAGGCCTGCCGCCGCGCTACGACGGCTTGTGCCTGAGCTATTCGCCCGAGGAAATCGCGCGTCGCGAGGCCGCCGGCGAAGCGTATGTCGTGCGCATGAAAGTGCCGGACCACGGCGCGTGCATCGTCGAGGATGAGCGCCGCGGCAAGATCGAGTTCGAATGGAAAACCGTCGACATGCAAGTCCTAATGAAGTCGGACGGTCTACCGACCTATCATCTCGCGAACGTCGTCGACGATCATTTGATGGAAATCACGCACGTAATGCGCGGCGAAGAGTGGATCTCGAGCGCGCCAAAACACGTGTTGCTCTATCAATACTTCGGCTGGCAGATGCCGAAGCTTATTCATTTGCCGCTGCTGCGCAACCCCGATAAATCCAAACTCTCGAAGCGTAAGAATCCGACCGGCATTTTGTTCTATCAGGCGATGGGCTATCTGCCGGAAGCGCTCCTGAATTTCTTGGGATTGCTCTCGAATTCGCTGCCTGAAGGTCAAGACGAGATGATGCTGCTTCCGGATATGGTGCAGCGCTTTTCACTCGAACATATTCCGCTCGGCGGCCCGGTCTTCGACGTCGCGAAACTCGATTGGCTCAATGGCCGCTACATTCGTGAACGTCTCGACCCCGATCAGTTCATGCAGCGCGTCGCCGCATGGGGATTCGCGCCGGATCGCTTAAAGCGCATTGCGTCGCTCTCGCAAACCCGGGTCGAACGCTTAAGCGATCTCGGATTGCTGCTCAGCTTCTTTTTCGCCGGGCGTTTGCCGGTTGCGGCCGAACAACTGCGCGCCGGGAAGATGAGCGATTTGGAAGTGCGTCAAGCATTGGCGCTCGCGATGTGGGACCTCGATGCGTTGCGCGCATGGAACGTGGCGGGAATCGAAATGGTCCTCAAGCGCGTGAGCGAGCTCCTCGGCAAGAAGTTCCGCGATGTTGCCCGTCCGTTCTACGTAGCGATCACCGGAAGTCCCACATCGGTGCCGCTCTTTGATGCAATGGACCTGCTTGGACGCGACATGGTGCGGGAACGTCTACGCACGGCGCTCGATGCGCTCGGCGCACCCAGTAAGAAAGAACAGGACGAGTGGAAGAAGCTGCTCGCGGCAACGGACAAGGAGGACGAGGCTTCATGATGCTGCGCGCGATCGTACTCGCGGCCGGCAAAGGCACGCGCATGAAGAGTGCAACGCCGAAGGTTTTACACGAACTGTGCGGCCGGCCGATGCTGTGGTACACAATTGCCGCGCTACGCCGTTCCGGAATCACCGACATTCTTGTCGTTACGAACGACGAGCTCGAACCGCGCATGGCGGAATTCGGCGTGCGCAGCGTCGTTCAGAAGGAACAACTCGGTACCGGGCACGCCGTGAAGGTTGCGCTCGAGGCCCTCGACGTGCAAACCGGCGGACGAGTTATCGTCGCATACGGTGATATGCCGCTCGTTACGGATGAGATCTTTAGCGGCATGATGGGATCGCTCGACTCGAATGGCGCGAGCGGCGCGGCGATGTCCCTCGTTACGGTGAAGATGCCGCTTCCGTCGAATTTCGGCCGCATCGTCCGCAAAGGGAACGACGTCGAGCGCATCGTCGAAGTTCGGGACGCGTCGCCGCAAGAGCTCGAGATCGACGAAATGAACGCCGGGATCTACGCGTTCGCTGAGAACGAACTCCGCGATGCCGTCGCGCAATTAAAAAACAACAACGCGCAAAAAGAGTATTATCTAACGGATACCGTCGAGCACTTCGTGCGGCAAGGCAAGCGCGTTCGGCCCGTACTCTGCGACGACCATCTGCACGTGCTCGGAATCAACGATCGCGCCGAGCTTGCTCTCGCGCGCAAAGAGATGAACGCGCGCATCTGCGCGCAACACATGCGCGACGGCGTGACGATCATCGATCCCGACTCGACGTATCTCGAGCCGGAACTGACGATCGGCCGCGATACGGTGATCTATCCCGGCTCGACCATCTCGCTCCTGAGCGAGATCGGCGAGCGTTGCGCGATCGGTCCGCACGCGCGCATTTCGGATTCTAAAATCGGCAACGGCGTCACGATTTGCGAGAGCGTCATCTCCCAAAGCCAAATCGGCGACGGGACGTCGGTCGGTCCGTTCGCGCACATCCGTGGCCACGCGAAGCTCGACGGCGATAATCGCGTCGGCAACTTCGTCGAAATTAAGAACTCGCACTACGCGAAGGGCGCGAAATCCGCGCACCTATCGTATCTCGGGGACGCGTCGATCGGCGAAGAGAGCAACATCGGTGCCGGCACGATTACGTGCAACTACGACGGCAAGAACAAGAACAAAACGACGATAGGAAAGAACGTCTCCATCGGTTCGAACACGTCGATCGTCGCGCCGCGCACGATCGGTGACGGTGCGCTCACGGGCGCGGGCTCGGTCGTGACGAAGGATGTGCCGCCCGGAGAACGCGTAGCGGGTAATCCCGCAAAACCGCTGCCGAAGAAGTAACGCAGCCGCCGGCGACCTGCCGAAAACCTAACTATGATGCTGCTGCAGGGTATACTGGCGGCGTTGCTCGCGATGCCGCTGTTCACCAGTGCGGCGACGACGCCTCAAGTCATCCCATCGCGGTTTCCCGGACGCATTCTGATCCCGGCCGTAATCAACGGGCACACGTTGTGGTTCCATCTCGATACCGGAACGAACGGCCTCTTCATCGATGCGGACGCTGCAGCACAAGCCGGGATGAAGCTCGATATGGCCGGCCACAGTGCAAGCGCCGACATCGATGTCGGCACCTTGCACGCCAGCGACGCGCGATTTGGATTACTCGGGCGCTATGGCTATGACGATGGCGGCGTTCATGTGTCGGGATTGATCGGAACGCCGTTTTTTGATTCGAACGTCGTGACGCTCGACTATCCCCACGAGCAGGTCATCGTCTATCCGAATCATTGTTTCGATCCGCGTACGACGCACGTCGCGCCGACGCCGATCGATCTCACGAACGTTGCGCGCGTTCGCGCGTGGTTCGGCGGGAAGGAAGCGCGGATGTTGCTTGACACCGGTTCGCAACGAACGATTCTCTTCGAATCCTTCGCGCGCAACGTGATCGTCGGGCCTCCGATTTCGCCGGAGCAGCGCATCACGATCGGCATCGGCGCGGCACCGACGTACGAACGTGAGTATCGAACGAAACCATTCATTTTCGGCGGGCTTCAAATTACACAGATGACGGCGATCGTCGCCGATGCGGCGCCGGACGCAGTACCGGAGAGCCGCTACGACGGCATTCTTGGACGCGACATCTACCCGGAATTCCGTATCACGCTCGATTACGACGATCGGGTGATCTATCTCCAGCCCGAGCCCTAAACTAATTTCATAGTTGACATCGGAGCCTGTTTCCGTTACTCTCTTAACTAATTAGTATTAAGTAATTAGTTAACGGACTGGAGACTCCTGTGCTATCGATGCTCGTGCCCGTTACGCAAACAGCTCCCCCGCTGGCTCCGACCCCCGCCGACCCAGGGTGGCCGGCGCCCGCCGTCCCGCTTAAGTGGGACGTCGCGCACGGACGCCCTGCGCAAGACCCCACGACGGTCCACGTAACGACTGACGGGAAGATGATCTACGTGCGCTTCGACGCGCAGCAAAACACGCCGATCATTGCGACCCAGCACGGCGACGATTTAGTCACGGGCGGGAGCAACGCGAACGGCGGCATTTCGTGGAGCAACGACGACGCGGTGTGGGTCGACCTGTGGCCGAACGGCCCCGGCGGATTCGAATATCAATTCGAATCGAACCCCACCGGTGCGCACAACGAGGCATCGACGGAGAATGCGGCGTTCGCTCCCTATTGGCAGTCGCAAGGCGACATTCACGGCAATAGCTACACGGTCACGATGGCGATTCCAATGAGTGTTATTCACGGCGCAAAAGTCGGCTCGTGGCGCCTGCAATTCGTACGCTACGAGCGTGCGAGCGGCGATCTCGACGTGTGGTCCTATGAAACCGCGCAGACGCAACCCGATGACTCTGCGCGGGCAGGCAACGTGAATATGCCGCTCGTCGCAAAAGCGCCCGTTCCGAAACCGCGTGCAGCGCTTTACGGGCTCGCTGCCATCGACTCGGCAGCGATCGGCGGTACGACCTCGCGCGTCGGCGCCGATTTCTCGATTCCGGTGACGCCGACGGCGGCGTTCTTCGGCACGTTGCACCCCGATTATTCGAACGTCGAACTCGATCAGCAATCGATCTCGCCGACGGTGTATCAACGCACATACACCGAGGTGCGGCCGTTCTTCACCCAAGCTGCATCGTATTACAACAACTTCAATTGCAACGTTTGCAACGGCTTCCGAACCACGCTCTACACGTTCGGAATTCCGACGCCGCGCGAGGGTTACGCGTTCGAAGGAAAGGACGGACTTTTCGGTCTTGCAGCATACGACGCGATCGGTGATGACCGGACCGACATTGCGAGCGCACTCACGTACACGTCGCCGGACACCCATTGGCAAGCGTCGGCGCAGCACGTTTCGGCAAATGTGTCCGGCCTCGTCGACGACGCGAATCAAGTCGGCCTCAACTGGTACAACGGCGGCCACTTGAGCGCGTACGTCAATTATGCGACGGATCGCGGTACAAACGTGATCGATCCCGGTCAAGGCAATTGGCTCGATGCCGGCGGCGGTTGGGGCGATCAACACTTTGCGCTCTACGCGTCGGTGCGAACCGTCGGCAGCTACTTCAATCCCGTCGACGGCTTCGATTCGCACCCCGGTATCGCTGGTTACGGTGCGTATACGGCACGCATCTGGACGTTCGCGAAGCAAGACGTTTTACAATCCGCCGGCGTGAGTCTCTTCCTCGACCGGTATCAAGGGCCGCAATACGGACAGGCACAGAGCGACAATCAAGTGCTCTTGGATCTGCTCTTCAAAAACACGTTCGACGTTCAACTGCAGTCCGGTTCGGATTACTGGCGCTTCGATCAAACGCTCACGCCGATTTCGCAAAGCGGCGGCTTCAGCATCACCTACCACAGCGGCATGCAGAATAACGTCGGTAATTTTCCGGCGCACGGCGCATCGGCATACCCCACTCAGATTCAGTACTACACCGGGCGCTACGGGCTCGGCCGGCTCGACACGTGGTTCCGCTCGTCGGTCCTGAAAATGGGAGAGCGTGGGACGGTGACGCTGACGCTCGACAACACGTCGCAGTGGTACACGCAACTGCCGAACAACATCCAATGGTTCGAAGGCGTCAGCTATGCGTATCAAATCACGCATAACTCCT
>Ga0213872_10001842_pt1 | contig 13135 bp, 11 predicted proteins | sample VelepicomBERX_R2_FD_160071 | JGI IMG/M metagenome (GOLD analysis project Ga0213872, IMG submission 160071) | Rhizosphere microbial communities from Vellozia epidendroides in rupestrian grasslands, the National Park of Serra do Cipo, Brazil - RX_R2 | ecosystem: Host-associated > Plants > Roots >...
GTATTTATCCCGAGTTGATGTGACGTACGGTCCCGCGAATATTGAAGCGATGCCGGATGGTATTGAAGCGACCAGATTAAAACACGTTTGGTTTTCCAAGACTTAGTGAACGTCCCCAATCGGCCAGCAGCGGTCGTCGAAAAGCAAAGAATTCGCTAAGGTTGAAAAAAGAATAGAAGCGTTTTATAGATACAAATTCATGAATTGGAAGAAGCTCCCCCATGTCTGTGAGATAGCGCCTATCAGAAACTCATCTCTTTTGGCCAAATCGAAGTCGGAAACCGTGCCTGTGTCCTTATCGTAAAGACATGCTCCTTCACCTTGAACGGTGGTAAGGCAAATATATCGGTCAGGTAAATTCCATACTTCTCGCACGAAATTCGTTCCCGCCAATATCGTCCGAGGCCTTTGCCGATGCCATTAAGGGGATTCCCGACGAACGAGTCAAGCAACTTTATGACACGTTCGCCGGAGTTCGGGTGTTTGTCGCGAAGGTGCGCACTTTCGTTCCGAAGCCTACTCCCTCTCAAATAGCGTCAGGTCTCGAACAGGGGTGGCGAGAGCTGCCCATTTTGATACAAGACCTGCATCGGCGAGGAATTCCCGGCCAATCATGCCGTCTTCAAACGCCTATGCGTTTGATATCGATGCCGCCGAGATCATCATCCATCCAAGCCTCGAGGGCCGTATGACGCCGCTGGAGCGAGCCAGCACCATGACGCCCCGATCGCTTGGCTTTACAGCCAGCCGGTCTTGCGCAATTCCTGCAGCAGCAGTTCGAGATAACGATCCCAGTGACGCTGGAGGTCATCGACACTCACATAGGGTGCTGATATCGTCACGCTCCAGAGCGTCTGTGCTGTCTTTCTGTCCTTGATGAAGGTCTCCACCATCAGGTTGCCCGTGCCATCACCGGGCCGGTAGCCGCCACCTCGAGGGCTGACCACCATGAAGACTTCCGGCCTGACATCGGTGCCTTCGCGTTTGATGAGAGCCGGCAATTCCGTTCTGACCTTGCTGCGAAAAGCGGGAAGCGCGGCATCATAGAAGAATTGCGTCTCCCGCGCGCTGGCCTGGCTGACCGTCGGTGGGGGCTGGAAAGGTGGGAAGGAATACTTCGATACCAGCACCACCACATTGAACGACATATCCTCGGGCACAATCCAGACCACCGGCGTTTCCTTCGGCAGTTTCTGCGATACCACGCTCACCCCATCGCGCCGTATGACCGATCCGGTAAAGCAGCCACTGAGCAGCAGGAGCATGCCCAGCGTGATGATCCTATACGACCAGCTTTTCACGATCGCCTCCAATCCCCGATGATATTGCTGATCCCAGACCGCAGCCTCTTGCCGCAGCCCTGTCAAAATCGTTTGGGGCAGCAGCTGCCTACATGAGGACATGCCGGAAGGAAGCGTATCGGCCCCACTTCCGATCCGCCTCCAGCCCCCCGCGCCATCAGGATCAACTCTGCCTGATGAAATCAGGGTCCGCAAAAAACTTGCGCTGCAATTGCTGGAATACGGCGCCGAACTGCGAGACCGCGTCCTGCACGGCCAGCACGCCCAGGAAGGACGATGACCACTGGGTCTGCACGGCCAGCACTTTGTCATAGGTAGTCACGCCGCTCTTCCTGACGACGAAGCGCGCCTGCAGGTCGGCCACGCCATCCCTCAGCTTGAGAGTCTGCACGGTGACTTCGATGTTGCGATCACTGGCATCGGCGTAGTGCTGGGCCGAAGTCAGCTCCTTGGTCAGGCCATCCTGCAGGAAGCCGGACCAGCCGCGCTCGGGCGTCATGGCTGAGTAGCTGCGCACACTGGCTTCCGCCTGCAAGGGCGCATTGACCGACGAGGTGCTGTAACGTACGGCCGGTGGCAGCGAGGCCAGTGCGGTCTGATTCTCCAGACTGATCTGATAACGCGGCAAGGGTTGCGTGACGCAACCGGACAGCAGCCCATTGCCGCACAAGAGCACGCAAAGAAGAGCAAGGCGGGAGAGTCCCGGCGACATCACGGGTCGGACGCTCATTGCGCGAGATCGGATTTGTTGCTCAGCTGCATGATGCCGTTGCCAACCATCTGGCGCATGGCCTTGTCGGCGGCTTCCTGTAACGTCATTGCCTGCATGCCGGCAGGGCCACTGGCATTGCCGATGGTGGAGACGATGGAATGCTTGACCTGCGCCACGACATTGGCATGTCCAGGCTCGATATAGGTCATCGTGCATTCATAGCCATCGGCCACGGTGGAGCCCGCCAGCCCCAGCGTGAGACCGGTCGCAAAGCCCTTGCCGGCGGCGTTTTCGGTCAGCGGAACGTTCTTGATCAGGATGGCCAGCTTGCGGCCGTTCTGCACCGGATCATAAGAAACGCTGCTGAAGAGCCCCGACTTGGAGAGTTCTTCGAACACCTTGGGACGAATTGATTCCGTGGCACGCGCGTTGGAGACATCCTTGGTCTGAAATTCGAAGAGCAACTGGATCGGCTGGGGCGTGGCCGGTTTCTTGAGGCTGGCGTATTGTGGGTCACCCAGCGAGTTGTCGACATAGGAATGCACACTGATACAAGCGCTCAAGGAAGCGCTCAAGGCGAGCAGAACAAACAGACGGAAAATGGATTTAGTCATGACACCCCTGATCATTGATTTTATAAGTAATGCGCTAGGCCATCGTTGCGGCGCATTTTTCTGCCCGGCTCCGGACGCTTCCCTGTGCTGCGGGATAGTCGCCTGACCGGCCCTTTTACTTTACTGATTTTTCAGCATTTTTCATTCGGAACGGCAAGCATTTCATGATGACTGCCCCACCCTGCCGTCCCCCTTCCTGCAGCGCAGTGGTTAGGTCTTCCTCCCCGGCCTGAACACTAAAATTAACTGCGCGGTCGTTACTCTATAATACTTTTGCGTGATGTGGCGATCTCGCTTGTCTCGCGGTCTCAAGAACTTATTTCATCATCCGCCCTGTGAAATGACCCAGCGAAACCTGCACACATCAAGCAAGCCCGCGACGAGCCCAAAATTCGGCAACCGCCCAGAAGCCGACGTCAAAAAAAACTGTCTCCGCATGCCATGCCCATAAAGCTAGTTATATTCGATATGGATGAGACGCTGGTACATGCGCGTCTGGAGCCTCTGTCTCAGCCTGCGGACTTGCGGTTCGGAGATTATTTCATCTACATCCGGCCATACGCGGCTGACCTCGTCAGATTTGCATCAACGAAATTCTCAATCGCTGTATGGTCCACTGCGAATCCTGATTACGTTGAATTTATAGCCAGTGCACTTTTTGGAGCGCAATACCCACTTCTCTTTCGCTGGGATGTGCAGAAGTGCGTGCAAAAGGTAGATTCACGTACCAACGGTTACGTGTACGTCAAGGATCTTCGGAAGGTCATGAAGCATGGCTATCAAGTCGAAGAAATTCTCATCGTCGATGACAGCCCCGAGAAAATCCAACGACAACCTCGGTCGCACTTGGTTGTGGAACCATTTCACGGCGACAGGCAAGATCAAGAACTTCGATCCGTCCTATTTAATGTTGTCCCGAATATTTTCCTATGACAATATTCCTAATCCAAATTTGAGCAATGCCCAGACTTACCCATGCGCCACCTTATTACATTCGCCCTCCTTGCCGTGTTTTCCCTTGCTTTCGCGAAGGCAGCCAACCTACAGGAAGGCCAAGTCTGGGCATATAAAACACGGTCGAGTGAGAGTGCATCAACGATCACGGTGCTCAAAATTGAGCAGTACAAAGACCTTGGACAAGTCATTCACGTCAGAATAGATGGGATTCGAATGCAAAATCCAATCAAGGGAATTAGCGTTACGGCCATACCGCATTTACCGTTTCGGAGTGCGGCTTTACAGCGAAGCGTCACGAGGTTGATACACAAGTCCTCGACGGTGCCGGACTTTAAGGAAGGCTACGACACGTGGAGACAAGCCTACGACGCGGGAAAGGCAGGCGCGTTTGATACCGATGTTGCAGCGACACTCGATTCCTTGCTTGGCGCTTCGTGGGAGTTAAAAAAATGAAGTCGCTGAATGTCGCAGACCGGCCATTTCTGGGAATATTGAAGTAAGGAAAAGCACCCTTGACCCTGCATAGAGAATATTCGCCTATCGAAGATGAGTTGCGAATTGGCGTCAAAGCTCTCGCTACCTCGTCAAACATGGCGAACGAGCGAACCGTCCTCATGGCTGAACTCGTTCGCCTGACATCCCTCTTGCCGCCGTCAAAAATGACTCGCTGGGAAGGCGTAGTTCGTCGCGAACTATCATTGGCAAAACATGCGCTTGCAGCGACCAGAAGGACTAAGTGGTGGTCGATTTTATTGCATTCCTCAGAGCGCGTGGAGCGCACTCGAATGCTGAGTTGGATTGACTTGGCCGATGCCAATGGCTATACCCGCGAACGCACTTTGCGCACGTTAGGAGCAGCCGCCCCCAATGGCTTCTTCTTTTCCTTGGCCGTTCGGCGCCTGAACGACTGGGTCGCGCAAGTGCGAAGCGCCGCCAGAGAAACCGTTCCAGAAATCGCGAAGGTGACTAACCCCAAACATGTAGCCGATGCAATATGTGCATTATTGCCGACGTGGTCTTCCTGGGGGCGCATGGACGAGTCCGATCGCCAAACAATCTTGGATCTCATTGCCATCAAAGGGGTGGCTCCAGAATTGTTAGATCGAGTGATTTCATCTTCCCAGGGGCCCATGCCTCAAATTCTTTCACAAATTTTAAGGACATCCATTCTAGACACGCATTTGTCTGAAATTGCTATGCACGCAGTGCAACCTGCTGTGCGCGCGAAGGCCTACAGGGTGCTACTCCTCCGAAAGGCAACATGGAGCGAAGGAACTCGTTGGAAATGGACAGACATGAGGTACTGCGAAGGACGAGTAGAAAAAATCCATGGAACGCGGCCGTTGAATATTGCCACCGTATTTTTGGATGTATTAACCGCGGCCGCATCGGACCGTTCTTCAATCGTGAGGGGTGTCGCCTCTGAAGTACTTGTCAGAGTAATGAATGTACCAGACATTCCCACGTTAGCTCTGGCCCGTCGCTTCGCGGAAGATGACTCGCCACCGGTGGCTGAACGCGGAAAGTTCGTGTTGAACAAGCTTAAGGAAAGTCCTATTTCCGGGTGATTTCTCACTCATTGTCAAATAGCTTGCTACATGCCCGTTTCCGGCCAGAAGCAAACCTTGATGAATATGAATTTTCATTAACCGCACGAATAAGTCCGTCCATCAATACAATTCAAATAAATATGAACGATAACGTTACCCCTCCTGAAATTGTCCTGTGCATTCCTGGCCCCTGGACAAGCAGAGAACAATTTCTAGACAGAATCGGTGCGCTTTACAGCGAGAAAAGCGGCTATATCTTTGCAGGAAACATATTGATGAACATGGCTACCCAAGCCACGTTCGAACTGGAGTTGCAAGCGCGTGATGACCGAATGCTGGGAGCGTTCAAGGCTGTCGGTCCGCACTGGCGCAATTCAGGCGAAATGGAAAATATTGATTCTCATCAAAGTGTGGCCTACTTAATTGCCCCAGGAGGTTCAGACGAGCGAGTTCACGCCATCATGATGACAGCAAGGGCTTTGCTCGATGCCGGGGGCATGGGCGTCAAGGTTGAAAGCAGCGGGATAGCTCATTCCCCAGAGTACTGGCGCCATCGATGCGATTCACTGAAACTATGGGGCGCCTACAAGGCGTTCGTGGTCGTCGTGGCTGGCTCACAGCAAACGCACTCATGCGGCATGCATGCGTTCGGATTGCGCGACGTTTTGATTTCCGAGGAAGAGGCAAGCCACGCAACTAGGGTTGCTCGAGAATTTTCTTGGTACGTATTCACAGAACGGCCAATTATTAAAAACAATCAGACGTTCTCTACTGAAGACAAGGCCTTTACTTATCGCATTCTAGAAAGCGTGGGCGTGGACTACGGAGGGGATACGCTTTTCCCGAATCCGTACGGTACTTGGGCGCTAGAGCGATTGTGAGGCCTGGCGGTATGTTTGCCGAAGTCCGCAATCGGCCAGGAGCCGCCTTTGAAATTGAGGATAAATCCCAGGATAGAGAGGAACCGTAACCATGTCCCGCAGACTGCTGTTTTTACTATTTCTATTCGTCCAAGCGGCCCAGGCCGAACCAGTGGAGCGGTTCTCGAAAGAAACGACTTTCTCATTCGCACAACGAATAGCTCCCAAGAATTCCGTTCTTGCTCATAAGCCTGTAGAGACCCGCGCCTGGAGTGAAAGATACCCCTCCTTACTACTGTTTTACGAATCACCCGTCGGCGACAGCAATGAGGGTATGACGAATATCCAAGGTCTGCTGTTTCTTCAAAAGACTGATGGGCGCTATGACCAACTGCTGGTTGACCATTTTGACTCTGAAGGCGGAAATCCTAAGATTGAATCGATTTTCTTTGAAAACGTCGCCGGTTATTCTTCGAAGATCCTGTTTGTCATTGTCTCTTGGGAGCAAAACCATGCGGTGCTAAAGGGCAGGTTTTATGAAACGTTCGCCTATGCCGCGCCCGAGCCGGGGCAAGAGAAGCTGACATATCTGGAGGCGCTCAGCAACAAGTTTTCAGGCGGTTGCGAATGCTGGCGCCTTGATGAACCTGCGACAAAGGCCAAGTTTAAGACCGCGAGCGATGTACGAGCAGTTCTTCGCCACTAGTACGTCTGCTATCGGCCAGGAGCGGACGTAATGCGGTGTTTCTTGAAAACCGGGATGACACTGCCATTCTTTCTTCAAGAATCTTTTCGTTGTGAAAACGGCACTGGAGTGGGTGCGTAAATCTGGATTGCATATCCTGCCCCACGTTGCATCAGACCAAACGAGTTGGCTCGGACTGGTCGTGAGAGCAACATTGCTCAGAAGCCATTATTTATTTTTCTATCAAAGAACTTGTTCTAATAGCCCTGCAATCACCCCGGCATTTGCATACCCGTTAAGATATTTCTCTCTCGAATAGCGACAAGCGGATCAATCGTGTTTAAATGACGCAGCTATTCATTAGGAGTTCTAATGCGAAATCGATTTAGCGAAAGTACGGCTAGCCTCAAAGAGCTAACAACAGTTGCGCCGATCAGTTCGAAAGTCCATGCAGAACTTCTCCGGAGGAAGGTTGTTGTCAGGCGGCTCATAGAAGATGCACGGGAAGAAGCAAAACGAAAAAGAAGTGATTTCGCCTAAACGCCGCTGACCAACTGTTCCAATAGCTGTGAGGAAGGTCGATCAGATGCACGACCTGGTGACCACTATGCTGGATGCCGCCATTCCCTTGGCTCGTGCAACACCATTGAATACCGGACGACCCTTGGATTTACGGCATCAACCAGTCTAAGTTTTACGACTTACCCGGGGGCAGCTTTCAGCGCAAATCGACGGTCAGTTCTCAAGTACGCGCAAAAGGATGCAACTTCCTGCAGGCACCGACATCAACGGTGCTGAAAAGATATTGGCAAAATTCGGTTGATTCCAAGCAACAGGCACTAAGTGCAAAAATTGCGGAACAAAATAAAAAGGCTCTCCGATCGGAGAGCCTTTTAAATACTGGTGCTGGCTGCAGGACTTGAACCCGCCACCCCCTGATTACAAGTCCGGCGTGGAATTCAATAAAATCAGATACTTAGCCTCTTTTTTGCTTCGCAATTTAGAAAAGTAACGCCTCGCAAGCCCTTATTGGGCCTCGGTCGTTTGGAAGTTGCGAAGCGGGATTTTCGTTGCCGGATGCGAATGTTTGCTAAAGTTGCCGATGTCCACAATAGGCATATGTGGTCATAGCATCTTGCGCGCAGCTTTCCAGGAAGCAATTTCCACTGGATCAGTATCAACCCCAATATCAAATAAATTGAACTGGAGGGGACGATGGTGAAGTTGCTAAACATGCGGCTTTTCAAGACCCAGCTGGTAGCTCTTTCCGGGTTACTCATCCTCATATGGTTATTGGTCGTGGTCACCTATTTCGTCGAAGAGCACGCGAGAGAGGTGGCTCACAACCGGGGCGAGACACTGCATGCGACTGCTATTGCGGCCGCACAGCTTCTGTCGACCGAAATCGAAGAGCGATCCTCTGAAATTGACGTCATGGCACATGCATTTGTTCTGCTGGACTCGACTCTCACCAACAGCCGGATCGGTGAGGCCATCCAGTTGAGAAAGAACGCACACAGTGAATATTTGTGGATTGGGATTGCAGACCTGAACGGACGTGTTATCCAGGCCAGTGACGGAATTCTACTTGGAGAATCCGTAGCGGCTCGGCCTTGGTATAAACGTGGACTAGCCAGCCCTTATGCGGGCGATATCCATGAGGCTGTCTTGCTGGCCAAACACCTGCCTCGGGAAAAACCAAATCAGCCGCTCAGATTCATTGATTTTGCGTCACCTGTCATTGATCGAAATGGGGCAGTCATTGGCGTTCTTGGGGCCCATGCCTCCTGGGATTGGGTGACTGACGTGGTTGCAAAAAAGGTCGAAGACCCTCAGGCTGATCAAAAGATAGAGCTTCTTGTGCTCAACAGCCGAGGTGATGTGCTTTACCCCTTCGAGCGTGTGGGGACGACGCGTGCGCCTTCTTTACGCTCTCCTTCGGAACATTATGAGATTGCTCAGTGGGCCGATGAAGGGGCGTTCCTGAGCAGTCAAGTACCTGTCAAGTCAGCGGTCCAGCTCAAACTTGATTGGCACATCGTTGCCAGACAGCCAGCTTCCATCGCGTACGCTGCGGTGGCTTCGCTGCGCCTGAAGTTGATGGCCGTGGCAGGCTTCTCCGGGCTTATCTTCCTGCTGCTTGCTTATCTGGTGGCGAAGCGGACTTCGCGTCCCATCGAAGTGCTTGCAGATGCTGCGCTGAGAATTTCCAGGCGGGAGTCCAACGTCGATCTGCCAGACCCAAAGATCGCCAAGTCTCTCGAACTGTCGCAGCTATACACCTCATTCCGTTCGATGACCCGTTCTCTACTGGAGAGAGAAAAACAATTGGAAGCTCTGAATGCGTCGCTGGAATCGCAGGTCGCGGCGCGTACACTGGAGCTAACAGCCGCCAATGAGAAATTGACCGAGCTCGCGGTCAAAGACCCGCTAACCGGCATTTCCAACCGTCGTCATTTCGATGAGCGGCTTCTGCTGGCATTTCAGCAGATGAATCGCTCCGGACTTCCATATCACGTAATGATGATCGACGCCGACCACTTCAAGCGAGTGAACGATACGTTCGGCCACGATGTGGGGGACCAGGTTCTGAAGAAGATTGCGCAAATTCTCGCGAGTTTGGTACGAGAGACAGATTTGGTAGCCCGATACGGTGGTGAAGAATTCGTAGTTCTATTGTCGGATGCGGATCCGCAATACCACGCTAAACGCATCGCCGAAAAATTTCGTCAACAAATAGAAAGTGCTACTTTCCCGCAGGTCAACTCGATCACCGTCAGTATTGGCCTCAGCACGGCGGCTCCTGATGATCCCCTGCCTGAATCTGCGCTCCGCCGGGCTGACGAAGCCCTTTACAAGGCGAAAAAGGAAGGACGAAACCGTGTTCAAGTCAGTTAACCATTGTTCAAATACATATCTGGAAGCTGTGGGGGGCAATTAGCAACGTAAGCCATGCGGTGGCCTGGAATTGTATTCTTGTCGCCAGGCGGCTCAGGAATTTTCTGAGCCGCCTGTGTATTTTCTCAGGAAAATCACTACAGCCAACTGGGAAGGCATTGCATAGGATGACTCCATCTTAGGGAGAACATCATGCTCAACGTCTTCTTACTGACCGTCGTCCTCGCTGCCGTGATCATCGTGGCCCTCTCTTCGCTGGCCGTCTACTTGTTTGCTGAAGCTAAGTGGCGTGATCACCCCCTAGCACACGATTCTGGCGAGCGGATGGGGCCATCCCGGTCTGCGCCATTCAGGCGGTAAGCCACTGTCCACTCCCTTGCCCCTGTTTGAACTGCTCTCACTCGCTTGTTACCGCCAATGATCAGCTCGGAGTTGAGCGGTCCAGCTGAGTTTGTCTTCTGGACGACACCAGATTACAAGTCCCGCACAGCATTCATCAAAATCAAATACTTAGACATCTTTTTGCTTCACAATTAGGAAAACTAACGCCCCGCAAGCCCTTATTGGGCCTCGGTCATTTAAAAAATGTGAAGCCGAATTCGCGACCTTGAATGCGAATCTTCGCTAGCGCGCTAATAGGCGCGCGAGTCGCTCTTGACGCGCACGATAGCTCCCCTCAGGGCCCCCTTGACCGCAATCTATATTGCGGAATAACCTGCTCACCTTATTTAGCAACACTCTCTGCTCTTCTGTTTCAATGACAATTAACCGGCGAGTGCCTCGCGCATGCATGGCCCTGGTGTCAACAAGGAGACAATGACCGCGATCCGATGTCCGGACGTCAATAAGTAATGCTTCGGATTTGCTAAGCCCAAAAATCTCTGCCATTTCTAAACGTGCCCAGAGAAACGGATGTACTTTGGCAACATTCGGCGCAAGTTTCTTTCGCGCAGCCTCAGCCCAAGGTGCGGACAATGCTTGATTTGAAAAGCTCTGTATGCATTTAGCAGCCTCTGAGTGTCCCTGTGCCTTTGCTTTTTGCCACCAATAGAGTGCTCGGATATCGCTATCTTCTTCGCAATGTCTGTTTAACCATGCCAGCCGACCACATTCAAATTGAGCTTGCATATCTCCGAGCTCCGCGGCCCGAGTAAGGTAATTCTGGCCGAGCGCTTCATTACTTTGCGGAAAATCAGAATTCAAATGGACTAGAAAAAGCGCATACCATGCTTTTGCATGAGCCTGACGTCCGGCGTAAGACAAGCAATATATTGATTTATCGTAATCGATAGCCCCTTGATTTAACTGTATCCGGTTTCCGTCTTTGTCCATTTGTGCATGCAACAATCCAAGCTCAAACATGGCTTCAACCTCTCCAGCCATTGCAGCGATCTCAAGAATTCTTTGAATCCTTTTAATATCGACAATAGGTAGCTGCCGTTGCACTTCCACGGAACGCATCAGAAGGAGTGAGATCTCATCAGACAATTTCAGTTTCGACGTATGCTCTCCCGAATACTGCATATGCAAATCGGTGAATTGCTGAACTACGCCCTCAATTAAATCCACCGAGCGCTCATGAAATTGGACAATTTGACGCTCATTCCACAACTGCTCTAACAATGAGAATTGAGCTTCCTCAATACCGGCATCAGCAGCATCTGTAATCCATTTTCGAACTATCCCGACTGACGCAGATCGCTCACCCAAATCCCGACTCTCTTCTGTACGTACCTTGTTCAATTGCTTTTTTGCAATATGGTATTTACTGAACAGCCATTGAGCTTCTGTATCACCTTCGGCCGCCATCTCGGCTAGTACCAGTAAAGCATCAGCCAATACTTCGGCACCGTAGGCGTCCCTTTTCTCTAGTATGAGACGCCCAAAGACGACTCCCGCAGAGCGCACGCCACATAAAAAAGCTTTTTTAAACCAGAAAGCTGATTGACTATCTAACGCACTCTCAATGACGCTATACGGTATGTGTTTTGCAATGAGGACGCAGGCCTCGTCTTGTCCTTGAATAGCGGCTTTACGCAACCAATGATATGCAGTTACTTCACTCCTTGGCAGACCATCCCCACCGAACAAATAACGTTTCCCCAACGCAATTTGAGCCTCCGCGAGACCGTTACGAGCCGCTTTAATTGTTGCTAAATCTTTTCTTGTTGCCATTCACTTTCCTTCTCCTCAACAACTTAGTTCTGCTGAGGCACTGAATAAGGGACTGCTCTAAGCTTACTTTTGTGTATTTTTTTCGCAACACTCGATCTAACACTCTCCCTCAAAAGACCACTACTCGCCGAAAAACGAACGCCAAATTGATAATTCGATAAAAAAAAACAACACTTCCGACTGTTTTTCTATTTGGCGCCAAAAAAAACCCTGCTCAAACGACGAAGCAACTGCGGGGTCGGCTCAGAACCCTTAATGTCTCACCATCCGACCAGAAGTACGGATCCTCAAGACTATTTTTATAGAAGGATGTCAAATGAAAAAATCTCTGCTGGCACTGGCCGTCCTCGGCGCGTTCGCAGGTGCTGCTCAAGCACAAAGCTCCGTTACTATCTACGGTATCGTTGATACCGGTGTTGTCTACACCAGCAAGGCTGTCAACACCGCTTCCGCAAGCACCGGCAGCAAGTTCTCCCTGAACTCGGGCATCATCCAAGGTTCGCGTATCGGCTTCAAGGGCGTTGAAGATCTGGGCGGCGGTCTGTCGGCCGTGTTCAACCTGGAAACCGGCTTCCTGAACGACACCGGCGCTCTGCAAGGTTCCGACGCAGCTACCTCCACCAACCTGTTCCGTCGCAAGTCGGTCGTTGGTCTGTCGGGTGGCTTCGGTACCGTGCTGGTTGGTCGTCAAACCGACTTCGCTGACACCATCTCCGCTTACACCTCCGTGAACGACTTCGGTGGCGTGACCGGTGCTGTCGGTCACAACATTGACCGTCTGGAAGGTACCCGTACCAACAACTCCATCAGCTACACCACCGCTAACCTGAATGGCTTCACCGGTAACCTGATCTACGGTTTCGGCGAGCAAGCTGGTTCGGCTTCGAACGGCCAAGCCTTCGGCGTGGCTGGTAAGTACGACAACGGTCCTCTGGGCCTGGGTCTGGCTTACTACCAATCCAAGCAAGGCGCGACGCCGGCTGACACCCAGCTGGAATCGACCACCGCTGGCTACTACGCTCCGAACGCAGCGAACCCGAGCACTGCTCTGAAGGTTCTGAACGTTGTTGCTAGCTACCAGTTCGGTCCGGCACGTGTGTACGGTAACTACTCGCGCGTCAAGCAAGACCTGAACACCGGTTCCCCGGCAACCCTGGCAACCACGACCCTGGGCAACGCCAACAAGATCGACGTGTATGAACTGGGTACCGCTTACTCCCTGTCGCCGTCCCTGAAGCTGCTGGGCGCAGTGACCCACACCCGTGCTGATTTCAACTCGTCCTCCAAGGGCAAGCTGACCCAAATCAGCCTGGGTACCGACTACTGGCTGTCCAAGCGTACCGACCTGTACGCTTTCGTGGCTAACATCCGCGCAACCGACAT
>Ga0213872_10001843_pt1 | contig 13133 bp, 10 predicted proteins | sample VelepicomBERX_R2_FD_160071 | JGI IMG/M metagenome (GOLD analysis project Ga0213872, IMG submission 160071) | Rhizosphere microbial communities from Vellozia epidendroides in rupestrian grasslands, the National Park of Serra do Cipo, Brazil - RX_R2 | ecosystem: Host-associated > Plants > Roots >...
AAGGACGACACGACTGTCATAGGTGGTGCAGGCGATGCTGCGGCCATCAAGCAACGCATCGAACAGATCCGCAAACAGATCGATGAGTCGAACAGCGATTACGACCGCGAGAGGCTGCAGGAACGTGCCGCCAAGAATGGCGGCGGCGTCACATTGATACGTGCGAGCGATAGCCGCAAAACCCTGCACGGCGATAATCCCGACCAGGATGCAGGCATTCAGAAGCCCGGGAGCACCCTCGCCAGATGTGGCACCGATAGGGTGCAGTGCGAAATCCCCCCGTCCGGTTTACGCCAAGGGCAGCCTGCTTCTCGCCTGCTGCAGCAAGCGGCGAGGCAACCATCGCTGCGCGGGCCAGGACGCCGGCTTTGACCTGGCGTGTCATCATGATCAATCGTCTCGGAATATGGCGAGTTGGCCGCCACCCCGATATGCATCAGCGGGGCGTGTAACCCTGCAAGGCAGTGACCCGGTCGCCGATGCTTGGATGGCTGGAAAAAAGTAGCGACCAGCCCGGCCGGTCATGTATTCCAGAGCTACGGAAGGCAGTGGGCAGTTCCGCTGCTTCCATCTGCCCCAGCCGCTCCAAGGCTTCGATCATGGGGCGCGGCGACCCTAGCAGGTCGGCCGATCCGCGGTCGGCACGGTATTCGCGATAACGTGAGAACCACATGACGATCATCGTCGCCAAGAGGCCAAAGAGAATCTCGCAGGTGAACACCGTCACGTAGTAGCCGATGCCCACGCGGCGTTCGTCGTCGCTACGAAGGATGACGCGGTCTACGATGAAGCCCACGATACGGGAAAGGAAGATGACGAAGGTGTTCAACACACCCTGGATCAGCGTCAGGGTAACCATGTCGCCGTTGGCGACGTGCGTCATCTCGTGGCCCAGGACGGCCTCAATCTCACCGGCATTCATCGAGCTCAACAGGCCAGTAGAGACGGCGACTAGCGCATTGTTCTTGAACGCGCCCGTGGCAAAGGCGTTCGGCGCACCATCGTAGATCGCTACCTCCGGGGTGGTGATTCCCGCGCGCGATGCGAGCTCTGCTACGGTCTGGACCAGCCACCGTTCCGTATCTCCTTCGCTACCGCTTATCGTGCGTGCCCCGGTCGACCATTTCGCCATGGGCTTGGAGAGGACCAGCGAAATAAGCGCGCCGGCGAACCCCAGGACGAATGAGAACACCAGCAGCGTTGGAATATCGATGCCTTGCTGCGCCAGATAATGATCGACGCCCAAGGCAGTCAATACAGTCCTCATGACCACGAGGACGGCAAGGTTGGTGAACAGGAATAAGACGATACGTTTCACGGCGAGTCCCCTAGCGAAGGCCAACGCCAATTGGCTTCTTCCGGCAGGTCGACCCCATACTCGAACGCATACCGCCTGCAGGCCTGCTGCCGGTCGTACATCAGTTGTTTGACCCCGGCGTTACCCGCGAGGCCAGGCACGCGATCGATTGCATCGATCACCAGGCTGAAGCGGTCGATCTCGTTGCGGATTGCCAGTTCCAAGGGTGTATCGATATTGCCCTTCTCTTTGTAACCGCGGACATGCAGGTTACCGTGGTTGGTGCGGCGATAGGCCAGCCGGTGGATCAGCCAGGGATAACCATGGAAGTTGAATAGGATGGGCTTATCGCGCGTGAACAGGTCATCGAACTCGATGTCGCCCAACCCGTGTGGGTGCTCGCTTGTTGGCTGCAGGCGGAAGAGGTCGACCACGTTGATAAACCGGATCTTCAAGTCGGGGAAATTAGCGCGCAGCAGGGCAGTTGCGGCCAGGGCCTCCTGTGTGGGTACGTCACCACAGCAGGCCATGACCAGGTCAGGCTCGTCATCGCCGTCCGTACTGGCCCAATCCCATGTACCCAAACCGCGCTGGCAATGCAGCTCCGCTGCCTGGGCGTCCAGGTATTGCCAGTGCTTTTGCTTGTCCGACACGATCACGTTGATAAGGTTGGTACTGCGCAGGCAGTGATCGGCAACGGCCAATAGGCAGTTCGCGTCGGGTGGCAGGTAAATGCGCGTTACATCGGGCGATTTATTGACGACGACATCCAGGAAACCTGGGTCTTGGTGCGAAAAGCCGTTGTGATCCTGGCGCCAGACGGTGGAGGTAATCAACAGATTGAGCGAGCTGACGGGTGCTCGCCAGGACACTCTGCCGGCAATATCGAGCCATTTCGCATGCTGGTTGAACATGCTGTCGATGACATGGACGAAGGCCTCGTAGGTCGACAACAGGCCGTGGCGCCCGGTCAGGAGGTAGCCCTCCAGCCAGCCTTCCAACGTGTGTTCGGACAGCATCTCCATGACGCGGCCCGTCGGTGAGAGGAAGGTGCCGTCGTCGTCTTCTGCGCGCTGCTCGGCCATCCAGGCCTTGCCGACCGCCTCGAAGGTGGGATGCAACTTGTTGGATGCGGTTTCATCTGGGCCGAACAGGCGGAAGTCGCGGGGATTCAATCGCAATACCTCGCGCAGCATCTTGGCCAGCGGTAGGGTATTTTCGACCTGGGTGGTGCCGGCTTGCTCAATCGCAACGGCATGGTCGCGCCAGTTCGACAGCTTCAGTGGGGTACGCAAGCGACCGCCATTCGCGTGCAGATTGGCGCTGAGCCGGCGTGGCTTGCTGGGTAGCCAGTCGACGATTTCGGCACGCGGACGGCCATCCGGCTCGAACAGTTCCTCCGGATCGTAGCTGCGCAGCCACCGCTCCAATTGCTGCAGATGGGCGGGCTTCTCGCGCACCTCGGCAAGGGGGACCTGATGAGCTCTCCAGGTGCCCGCTACGCGGTGCCCGTCGACGACCGAGGGGCCCGTCCATCCCTTGGGGCTCCTGAGTATGATCATGGGCCAACGCGGACGCGCGCCATCGTCGCCATTGCGTGCGGCGAACTGAACAGCGCGGATGGTCGCGATGCACTGATCCATCGTGCTTGCCATCTGCTGATGCATGTAGTCGTGGTCCTCGCCCTCGACAACGTACGGCTCCCAGCCATAGCCCCTGAACAGGCTCAGCAATTCGTGCTCGGGGATTCGCGCGAGAATGGTGGGGTTGTTGATCTTGTAGCCATTGAGGTGCAAGACGGGCAGCACGGCGCCGTCACGCACCGGGTTCAGGAACTTGTTGCCGTGCCAGGCCGTGGCAAGCGGTCCTGTCTCGGCTTCCCCGTCGCCCACGACAACCGTCACTAGCAGTTCAGGGTTGTCGAATGCCGCGCCAAAGGCATGCGACAGGCTGTAGCCCAACTCGCCGCCCTCGTGCATCGAGCCCGGCATCTCGGGTGTGCAGTGGCTGCCGATGCCACCGGGAAAGGAGAATTCCTTGAAGAAGCGTTGTAGGCCCGCGAGACTCTGTCCCTTGTCGGGGTAGACATCGCCGTAGGTGCCCTCGAGCCACGTCGGTGCGAGTACGCCCGGCGCGCCGTGGCCGGGGCCGGCGAGAAAGATGGCATCGAGGTCGTCACGCGCCACGATGCGGCTGAGATGCGTCCAGATGAAGCTCAGGCCAGGGCTGCTGCCCCAGTGGCCCAGCAGGCGGCGCTTGATGTGTTCTGGGGCCAGCGGCACCTGCAGGAGTGGGTTGTCTTGCAGATAGATCATGCCGGCGGCCAAGTAGTTACAAGCGCGCCAGAATCCGTCCAACCGTGCTAACTCATCGGTCGAAAGTGTAGGGGCCTTACGTTGTGACATATCGCGTCCTTGCCTTATTGCCCGCTCAATGCGACATCAGCACCGGCACGGTCATGGAATGCAATATCGCGTGGCTTGCGCCACCCAACATCAGCTCGCGCAGGCGCGAATGGCCGTACAGGCCCATGACGAGCAGATTTGCGTCTAGATCAGCGGCAACAGACAGCAGCAGTTCGCCAACATTCAGGCCAACGCCGGGTTCGCGCTTGACCTCCACATTCACGCCATGGCGTGCAAGGAAGAGTGCGATGTCGGCGCCGGCTGATTCGCCATGTGCCATATCGCTGATTTCAGGCCAGGCAGTCATCACGGTCGTATGCTCAGCACGCCGTAGGAAAGGCAGCGCATCGGTCACCGCACGCGTCGCTTCGCGGCCGGCGTCCCAACCTATGAGAATTCGCTGGCCGATGTGGTCGAAATCGCCAGCGTAGGGCACGACGAGTACGGGACGGCCAGCGCCCAGTACGACGCCCTCTGCCAGGTCGACGGGAACGCCCGACTGAGGGTGCTGCGGGTCGAATTGACCCATGATGACCAAGTCGTGATAGCGGGCGTTGACGCATACGGAAGTAATCGCCGAGCCGATATGCTGGCGCCATTCCGTCAGGACGCCGTCGACTCTGGCGACCTCCGCATCGAAGATCTGATGCGCGGCAATGGCCGCTTCCTCAAGCTGCTTGGAGAGCATCAGCAAGGGGTCGGGCACATAGCCGCCGTCAAAGCCAACCACGCCAGCCGGAAGCGATGCAGCGTAGAGGCCGGTGAGGTGCGCTTCATAGGTTTTGGCAAGATGGACGGCTAGACGGACGTTTTGTGCCGCACGTGGGCCGTTGTCGACGACGACAAGGATGTTCTTGTAGCTCATCTCAGTACTCCTTGCAGGCAGGTAACCAGATGACTTGTTTTTATTCCTAAGCCGCGTGTCCTTCGTTGATTTGCGTCAAACAAGCTGAATGGGCGTGGTCAGTCCACTCAAGCACGGAAGATTTCGAACGGCTCGATTCGCAGTACGCGACGCACGCCGATATAGCTTGAGATGCCGGCGATCAGCATCACCATGCCGAAGGCGAGCGACAGGTTCCATGCCGTAACAATGGCTGCATAGTCGGGGATGCGCAGGCGCACCAGCGCAATGACGGCCGAACACAGGCCCACGCCCAGGCCGTAGCCCGTCAGGCAGGTGAACGAGGCCTGGAATAGAATCATCCAGACCAGCTCGCGGCCCTTGGCGCCTATGGCCTTCAGCGCACCGAACTTTTCCAGGTTTTCCAGGATGAAGGTGTAGAAGGTTTGCCCGGAAATCGACAGGCCGACGATAAAGCTGATCACGGTCATCAGGAGGATGTTCGTACCCACACCCGTGCGGTACTTGTAGAAGTCGGCAATGCGTTGGTTGAACTCGCCCTGCGTCAAGGCGAGGTAGCCCAATTTGCCAACGGCCGCCTTGATCTGCCTGATGTCGCTCGGCGACTTCGGTTCGACCAAGATATAGGACGTGGTAAAGCGGCCGTTCGGCAGGTACTGCACGGCGCGGCTGTAGGTTGTATACAGCGTGGGCACGCCGAATAGTCCGTTCGAGGCGACCTTGGCTACGCCCTTGACGATGGCGCGGTGGTCGTTGATCTGGAACTCCGTGCCGATCTTCGGGCTTTCCAGCTTTGGGTATTCAGCGTCGTGCACCACGATGAAGCCGTTCTCCGCGTACACATCCTCCATGCGACCCGCTTCCAGCTCCGGCCGCCCGAATAAGCTGGTGTCGTCCAAACCCAGCACGGAAACGGCCTGATAGGTACCGTCGACCAGTTTGGCCAGTCCGCCGCCCGAGTACAGCGGCACCGCGTAGCGTACACCCGGCATGCTGCGTACCGCGTCAAGCAGATAGTCGGGCACGGGGATGGTATTCGCTACAGTATTCACGGCTGGGTCCATGACCCACATGCGAGCGCCGATGTTGACGACGGTGGCGGAAGAGCGGGCCAGGATGCCGGCGAACATGGAGGTCATCTGCGTCATCAGGAAGACGGCGAAGGTGACGCCGATCAACAGGGCCGAGAACTTGCCGCGGTCGTTGACGAGCAGCTTGTAGGCGATGCGGAGGATACCGAGATTTTTCACTGCGCAGCCTCCTGCGACTTGTCGTCCCAGCCACCGCCCAGGGCCGCGTAGAGCGCAACGGCGTCCTGTAGACGTTGTGCATCGGCGTCGATTGCCGCCAACCGGGCCCCATCGAGTGCAATACGAGTCGTCAAGTAGTCGTATTCAGACAGCGTGCCGGCTGCGTGCGTGGCTTCGGACAAGGCGAGGTTCTGCTCATTGGCGTGCAGGGCGTCTGTTCTTGCTGCCGCGGCTTCGGTGTTGTACTGGACATCGCTCAGCACGTCCGCGACCTGGTCGAACACAGCCAGGATCGTTTGGCGATAGTTGGCCAACGCAGCATCGCGGGCCGCGATGGCGCTGTCGCGCCGTGCCAGGTCGGCGCCACCTGCGAACAGGGGAAACTCGATGGACGGGCCCACCGACCAGTAGCGCCCGTTGGCGGCGCCAAGCTTGTTCGCCTTGCTCGACACCCAGCCACCCGTGGCGCCGAGCGTCACGCTGGGGAACAGGTTGGCGGCAGCGACACCGATATTGGCCGTGGCGCCGTGCAACGCCGCTTCTGCCGCCAGGATGTCGGGCCGTTGGCGCACCAGCGTCGATGGCAGGGTCAACGGCAAGTGCGTCGGAAGGTGCAGATCGGCCCAGCACGGCCATTCGCTGTTCGCTTCGGCCGGCGCCTGCCCGATCAAGGTAGCAAGCAGGTGGCGGCTGGCCGCCTCCTTGGCTTTCAGCAACGGTAGCGCCGCCCGCGTGATATCAAGCTGATTGCGCGTAGCCAGCGCAGCGGACTCGGCCAACACGCCGGCGTCTACCTGCGCAGTGACCAGGGCGAGCTGCTGTTGTTCGTCGGCGGCCATGCGCTCGGTAATGGTGATCTGTTCCTCATAGGCCGCGTGGGCGACGACCGTCCCCACCACATTGCCGGCCAATGCGAGCCGCGCCGTATCGCGCCGGTACCGTGCCTCGTCGACGCCCGCGCCCAGCACCTCTACCGTGCGCCGATTGGCCCCGAACAGGTCGACGTTATAGGCGACCGTCGCACCTAGCGTGTACAGGTTGAAGATGGAGCCCGTTCCACCCAGCCCGAGCTTCTGCGGCGTGCTCAACTGGCGCTGTGCGCCCGCGCCCAGTGCCACGCTAGGGTAGAAGATACCGGCGCCGGCACGGCGCTCCGCTTCACTTTCGCGCAGCGTCGCCTCGGTGACCGCAACACTCGGGTTGTGGTGTAGCGCCTCGTCTACCAGGTGGTCGACCGCATCGGATTGGAAGCTCCGCCACCAGTCTTGCGGCGCAGAGTCAACCAGTTCGACCTGTGCCGGTTCCGTATTTGGGTCGTAGTGTGTGGCAGTGGGCGGCTGAGGGCGGACGAAATCGGGGCCGGCAGCACATGCACCAAGCAGCGTTGTCAGCGCTAGCGAACAGCTTAGCGACCGTGTCGGATTGGGTGCGCTAGTGGACCACATGTCACACCTCACTTCTGACTGATGTAAACGTCGACCTGCTGCCCCGGATAGAGCTTGACCCCTGCCGGCGGACGGAAGCGGAAGACGACGGGTAGGACGCGCAGATCCACGCGCTCCTGGCGCGCATCCGACAGCTCGATCTTGGGCGAGACATAGGGCTGGATACGCACGAACTCGAGCGGCACCTTGGCGTCGCTACCGCGCACGGCCATCTGCGCCAGGATGTGCTCGGGCGCAGGTAGGCGCTGCACCAGGATTTCATCGATATAGCAGCGCACGGCGAGGCTGGACTGGGCACTGCTCATTACCACCAGGGGCGTCTGCCCCTGTGTGTTGGCGTTGTAAGTGCCTTGCACAGTGGCGAGGTTGCCCGCCGCTGCGTTGATCGACATCACCACGCCATCGGCCGGCGCGCGCAGCGTGTATTTGGCGAGCAAGGCGGCGCTAGCCTGTGCGGCCTGCTTCAAGGCCCGCGCCTGCGCTTCCTGGGCTCGGATGTCGTAGTGCCATGCACCGGCGCGCGTCAGGTTGAATTGGCGCAGTGCAACGTCCTCGCCAGCGGCTGCCACCTTGGCCGCATTTGTGGCGTTATCCAGCGTATCGCGACTCACAGCCTGGGGGTTGAGCGCAACGGCGCGGCGCAGCTTATCGAGCTGGTCGTCCGCCGTTTTGCGCGCCGCCTGGGCCTGGGTGAGCTGCGCCTGGCTCACGGCCAGTACCTCGGGTCGCGGTTGTGCTTTGAGTTCGGCCAGTGTCGCCGCTGCCGCGTCGGCCTGGGCTGCTTGTTGGGCAACCGTCGCATATTGCACGCTGTCGTCCAAGGCCAGAAGCGGTGTGTCCTTCTTGACGCTGTCGCCCTCATGGACGAATACCTTGGCGACTGTCCCTGTGATCTCCGGGTAAAGGTTGAGGTTGCTGCCACCACCCTGGTCGCTTTCGATCATGCCATTGGCGAAGATGCCGTTCGGGTAGGGATTGCTGTTCGGCGCGAAGACGGGGGGCTGAGCCGCGTGTACACGGCCGGAGAACCATGCCGATACGCCTGCAGCCGCCAAGCCGACAGCCGACACGACGAACAACCACTTGATGTTCATGATCCGTTCCCCTCATAGCCGGTGATGCGGCCATCCTCCATGTGCATGATGCGATCGGCGCAGTCGAAGATGCGGGCGTCGTGCGTGACGACGACGATGGTGCGATTGGCATTGAGCACCTTTTCGCGCACGAAGCTGATGATGCGTTTGCCGGTGTCGCCGTCGAGCGAGGCGGTTGGCTCGTCCAATACCAGGATGTCCGGCGCGCTGGCGATGGCGCGAGCGATGGCCACACGCTGCTGCTCGCCGCCTGAGAGCTTGACGGGCGGCAGGTCTGCCCGGTTTTGCAGGCCAACGACATCGAGGTGGCGCCGCGCCTCTGCAATGGCCCGGTCCCAGTCCCACTTCTTCAGAATCAGGGGGATGGCCACGTTCTCGACCGTGGTAAGCCGGGGGAACAGGTGAAAATCCTGGAAGACGAAGCCGATGGTATTGAGGCGGAAATCGGCCAGCGCATTGTTATCGAGCGACCAAAGATCGGTGCCGTCGACCATTACACGACCCTCATTCGGCCTGAGAATGCCCGAGATCATGCTGAGGAGCGTGGTCTTGCCGCTGCCCGATGGACCGACGATATAGAGCATCTCGCCCAGCTTCGCCTCGAAGCTGGCTCCCTTGACCGCCATCGTTCGCGCATCGCCTTCGCCAAACCATTTGACGAGGTTTTCAGCGGCAATTGCCGTAGCCATCCTGCACCTGTCATTCAATGCCTATCGAGGCTGATGGCGATATGGTTGCAGTTTGGCAGGGTGGCAGGCTTGCGCTGGGTCAAGGAATTGTCCGCCCTAGCGCTCAAACACATAGCAGCCCGGCGCATCGGCGAGAACGGGGAGTCCGCGCTGCAAGGCACCAAGGCCGGGTGGCGAATTCCGGCCCGAAGCGTGTTCCGCAAGCCAGTCACCCCAGGCAGTCCACCAGGAACCGCCACGCTGGGGTGTGGCGGCAAACCAGTTGTCGGGGTCGAGGTAGGTGGACTGGCGATGTTTGATGGACATGCGGTAGTGCCGACCGTGGTGGGTGGGCTCGCTCACGATGCCGGCATTGTGGCCGCCGCTGGTCAGGACAAAGGCAACATCGGCGTCGGCCGCCAGCTTGATCTTGTACACCGACCGCCAAGGTGCGACGTGATCGCGCTCTGTTGCCACGACAAAGATCGGCACCTGGATGTCACGCAGGACCACGGGTTTGCCGTCGACCTCATAGCGCCCTTCGAATAATTCATTGTTGAGGAACAGGCGCCGCAGGTACTGGCTGTGCATGCGATAGGGCATGCGTGTGGCATCGGCATTCCAGGCCATCAAGTCAGTCATCGGTGTGCGCTTGCCCATCAGGTACTGCTGTACTACCTGGGACCAGATCAGGTCGTTGGAGCGCAATAGCTGGAAGGCGCCGGACATCTGCTTGGTGTCGAGATAGCCCTGGTCCCACATCAGGTTTTCCAGGTAGTCGAGTTGGCTGGGGTCGATGAACAGCATCAACTCGCCTGCCTCGGTGAAATCCGTCTGTGCGGCCAGCAGGGTCATGGAGTGCACGACGGGGTCCCGCTCACGTGCCAGATAAGCGGTTGCGATGGCAAGTAGCGTGCCGCCAAGGCAATAGCCAACCGTGTCTACCTTGCAGCCGGGGACGATGGTACGAACGGCTTTGAGCGCATCCAGCACGCCCAGGCGCAGATAATCGTCCATGTCCAAGTCACGGTCGCCGTGGCTTGGGTTATGCCAGGAAACCATGAAAACGGTGTGGCCCCGCTCCACCAGGTAGCGCACAAGCGAGTTCTGGGGCGACAGGTCTAGGATGTAGTACTTCATGATCCAGGCCGGCACGATGAGCACGGGTTCCGCCGCGACCTCGTCCGTGGTTGGCGCATACTGGATCAGCTCGATCAGGCGATTGCGGTATACCACCTTGCCTGGTGTGACGGCGACGGCCTTGCCGGGCTGGAATTGTTCGGCACCGACTGGTGGCTTGCCACTGACGGCACGCTCCCAGTCCTCGTGCAGGTTCCCGGCGCCACGCAAGAGGTTCTGGCCCTGTTCACGCAATGTCGCGTCCAGCACTGCCGGGTTGGTCGCGACGAAATTGACAGGCGAGACCATATCGAGCAACTGGCGCGCGACAAAGGAGACCACGGCCTCGTGGTGGGCCGAAACACCAGGGATGCCCGTCGTGGCGTTATGCCACCACTGTTGCTGTAGCAGGAATGCTTGCGAGTAGATATTGAACGGCCAACGCTTCCACGCATCGTCTCGGAAACGCTCGTCGCGCTCCAGCGGTTCGATGCAGGGGGCTTCGATGGTGCCCGAGCAGGCGCGCGGCAGGTAGCTAGCCAGCCTCGCCCATTTGCGCACGCTCTTTTCGGCGAGGCGCTGCCACTTGCCCGGCGACATGGCGAGGTGGGCTAACCAGTCGAATCCGGCCAGCGCCAGCGACGCGGGCGATATGCCCAAGGTAGTACGTGCGAGGACAGCCTGCGTCACGCGATCGAGCGAGGTAGGTGGCTCAACATCAATCTCGGTGTTCGGTACCGCGCTTGCCGCTTGAGCAGGCTCGGCTACCACAGACCTCCTTTCTTTGCCCATGTCGACCCATTGCTGCCAGCCATGCGACCACAGGTGCGCGGCATTGTCCCACCAGGCGCTACCCTGCTGCACCTGTTCCGCGTCGCTGGTCGTCATAGCGAATCCGTCTTCCATGAAACGATGGTCGGCGCACGCCGCGCACTGGGCGGTACGGCGGCGGCGGGTACGCCGACGATGACCGGCACGACGACCTTCACCTCATCGGGGATGCCCACCCGCGCCTTTATGTCGGGCTGGTTGAGCCCTAAGATGGCGGAACCGATCACGCAACTGCCCAGGCCGCTGGCATGCGCCGCAAGCATCAGGTTTTCGGCAGCGAGCCAGCAGTCTGCCTCGACGAATTTGCCCATGGGTTCGGCGCAGATTAGGATCAGCGTGTCCGCGTCATAGAAGAGATCAAAGCCGGCATCATTGAATTTGCTGGGCAGGGACGCAGCGCTGCCGCTGGCTTCCAACTCTGCCGCAAACGGCGCACGGACCTGTTCCGATAGCCTCGACAGCAAGGTCTTGCCCTGTATAACGGCGAACACCCACTGTTCCTCGTGGATGGCCGTAGGTGCGCGAACTGCTGCGGTGAGCAGCTTTCCTATGGTGTCGCGGTCCAATCGATCTGGGCTATATGCCCGCACGGACGATCGCGTGTTGATGGCGTCCCAGGCGCCCATTGGCAATTGCGAAGTCATGATGTTGCGCTCCTGTCCAGATTCATCCAGCCAGCGAATTCGGCGCCCGCGGGAATCGCGCCCAGGAACCCAGTCTAGGCTTGCCGCCCACCGTCACGATTGATCTTGCTCAAGAGCGCGGATGGCTGCAGCGACCAGAGGCATGACGTCGATCTCATTCGACACATGGACGATCGTATTGCACGTCACCGTAGCCCCGCCGCCACTTGCGCACAGCATGCGGTAGGCGTCATCGGCGAAGATGGCATGTACGCCGATGCAAACAGGCGCAGGCCCGCCCGCGCCAACCAGTTGCCTGACGGCGGCGGCCATGGTGCGCCCGGTCGATATGATGTCGTCCAGAAGGACCGGCGTATGGCTTCGATATGCGGCAATATCGGGGATCGATACGCTGACGTCGGCGTCGCCACGCCGCGTCTTCTGCAACACGCAACTGGGCGCATCGATCAGCTTCGCCGTTGCCTCAATCCATTGCGCGCTTTCCGAATCCGGTCCGATGAGCAACGGCCGCTCAACCTTGGCAGCAATCCATTCAGCGACGGCTGGCGCGGCGCTGACGACGCTCGATGGTATGGTGAAGACCTCATCGAGTGTGCTGTAGCGATGTAGGTGCGGGTCCACCGTGACCAGAAAATCGAAATGGTGCGACAGCACCGATGCAAAGGTGCGTGACGAGATGGCTTCACCAGCATGAAAGCGCTTGTCCTGGCGCATATAGGCCAGGTAGGGCGCGACGAGGCCCAGGCGGTTGATGCCCTGGCATCGTGCCTGGTCGGCGGCGAACAGCAGGGCAGCCAGCTTTGCATCGGGGCGATCCAGGCTGCACACGATGACTGCTGTATCGGCGTCATGCCTGTCGGGCAGGGTTACCAGTGCCTCTTCATCGGGAAATCGATGTACGGTAATGGGATGAAGCGGCGCTTGCAGGTTGCGGGCCAAGGCGTTTGCCGCCGATTCGCTGCCCGGAAAGGCAAACACGTCGAGACCACTCGATTTGGTATCAGTCATGATCGTTGGCTATCCGTACGACGTCCATATGTTCGGTGGCATAACCCAGGGCGTACCGCAATTCGCCGGGTGCTTCGGCGTGTATCGTATAGAGCGCTTGGCCGATCTCGACCGGAGCGCCCAGTTGCACATGCAGATCAACACCAGCCGATTTCGACTGTGGGGCGCCGGCCAACTTGGCGATGCGGGCGAGCACGCGATTGTCGATGTCGGCAACCGGGCCATCTCGTGCGGCTGTGACGACGTGGGTGAGTGGGGCTTGCGGTATGGTCCGCATGCCACCCTGCGCCTCGCAAATCGCCTGAAACTGGCGCCAGGCAAGGCCGCTGTCGAGGGTAACACCAGCCTTTGCGCCGCCTTGGCCGGCGTCTGCACCTCCACCCAACTCCAGGATGCGGCCGGCCAGCAATACGGCGCGATCACGCAGGTCGCGCGGTGCGTTTGGATGGTTGGTTAGCACCTGCACGACATCTCTTGCCTCAAGACCAGGGCCGATGCCGCGCCCTA
>Ga0213872_10001844_pt1 | contig 13121 bp, 8 predicted proteins | sample VelepicomBERX_R2_FD_160071 | JGI IMG/M metagenome (GOLD analysis project Ga0213872, IMG submission 160071) | Rhizosphere microbial communities from Vellozia epidendroides in rupestrian grasslands, the National Park of Serra do Cipo, Brazil - RX_R2 | ecosystem: Host-associated > Plants > Roots >...
CTGCATCCCGGCGAAGCGCCGGGCCTGGGCGTCGATATCGACGAGAAACTGGCCGAGAAATATCCCTATAGCCGCGCCTATCTGCCGGTCAACCGGCTCAAGGACGGCACCATGTTCCATTGGTAAGCATCTAAAAAGAGGGCGGCGGAGAATTCTCTCCGCCGCCCTTTGTCTGCCTGCGGCCTATAGGGCGCCGCGGACACCGAACAGGAACTGCCGTCCCGAAGAGTACCAGGAGTGCGGCGTATTCTCGTTTTGATCGATGACGCGGATCGGCTCGTTGGTCAAATTGATGGCGTTGAAGGTGAACAGCATGTCCTTGTACCAGGGGTTCTCATAGCTCGCCGACATGTCGAGCTCACCGCGCGCATCATTATAATAGTGCCAATTCGAGCCGTCGGGATTGGTCACACCTGAAGCCGGCCCGCCATCCGTCTTGGCGGTCCAGACATAGGTCAGATGCACCGACATGCCGTAATTTTCGTAATAGCCGCCGAGATTGTAAGTATTCGGCGCCACGCCATAGAGGAAGCCGGTCGGATTGGCATTCACATGGGTGTAGTTGGCGGTGATGCCGGCGCCCTTGACCACGAAGTCGAGCGGCTGCTGATACAGCAGCTCGACACCATCGACATGCAGGTTCTGGCTCAGATTGACCTGCTGGGTGACATTGACCGGCGCATTGACGCCGCCATTAAGCAACAGTCCCTGTTGTTGCAGCGCGGTGATCGAACTGAAGGGAATGCCCAAGGCGCTGAACGGGACGATACTCTTGGCGTTGGTGGTGAAGCCGGAAATCGCCTTGTGGAAATAGGTGGCGCTGATCACGCCGGCGCCGCCGGTGTAATATTCGGCGCCGACATCGACATTGTTCGAATAGAACGGCGCCAGGTTGGGATTGCCTTCGCTGGCGTTCTGGCCGGTCGGGTCGGTGTAGGACAGGCCCGGCAGCAAGGCGTTGGGGTTAGGCCGGGTCATGGTCTTGGACGCGGCCAAGCGCACGACCATGTCCTGGATCGGGTCAATGGCGACGTTGGCCGCCGGCAGCCAAGCATCATAATTGTGCTTGAGAGCAATCCAGATCAACGGTTGGCCAGTCGGTACGTACGGGCTGGACACGTCCTGGAAGGTCTTGAAGTAGCGGACGCCGCCATCGACGCGCACCGGGATGCCATAGATCTCGCGGTTGATGTCGGCTTCGATATAGGTGCCGCCGGTGGTTTCCTGAATGCGGCCCGACGCGCCGTTGCCGCCGAACTGCGATCCGGTGGCCAGCGGTGCGTTGGCGTCAAGCGCCGGCACGCCAAGGGCGCTGTTGATGGCTGAATAATTCGGGGTGATGAAGGCGGTGGTACCGGCATAGGGGATGCCAGCCATGAAATTCCTGGTCGGGCCGGTCAGCAGATACTGGCCAACCGCCGAATTGGGAAGCGCCGCCGGCGGCACCGTTGGCGCTGGATTGGGCGCGAAGTTATAGATGGTACGGAAGGTGTCGTCATAGGAGACGCCGACCTTCGCCGAAGTACGGTCGTCGCCAAGGGTCACGTCCCAGTGGGTACCGTCGTCATGGGTCTGGCGAGTGATCTGCTGGATGCGGAGCGCGTTCCAGGTCCAGCCGGCATTCGGATTGTTCAGAGGATTGCCGGATTGGCCGGGGATCGAGGCGCTGAAAGTCGGGAAACCTTGGCTGCCGCTGTCCTGCCAAGTCACATTGAGGAAGGGCGAATTGAACAGATAACCATCATCCGAACGGTGGAAATGGCTGTAGTTGTAATTCAGCTGCCCGTCGACCTTGATCCAATCCTTCGGGGTGTATTCCACGGTCGGATTGAAATTGTAGAAGCTGGTCATCTCGTGATAGGGCCGCGCCTCCAGGAAGTACTGGGCGTTGAGGAAGGTGCCCGACTGGATGACGTTGTTGGAATCCACGGTCAGATTGACCGGAACCATGCCGGTGGCGCCGCCGGAATTGCGCACCGCCCAGTCCATGTCGAGGCGGTTATAGGCGATATCCGACGCGGCGAACATGCTGTCGATCGCGAAATGCAGGTCTGGGTTCGGCTTATATTCCAGCGACACCAGGCCGGTGAAATAATTGCGATGGCCGATTTCACTCGCCTCGCGGCCCAAACGCGGCAAGGTGGCATTTGCCAGCTGCTGCAAACTTAAACCGGACGTCTTGGTCTGGTCAAAGGTCTGGCCGGCGACCAGGCCATACTGCCCGCCCGCCTCGGTCGGCACCACGGTCGCCCAGTTGAAGGAGGCGCCGCCATTCTGGCCGGAGATCTGGGTGCCGGCGGCGTTGGTCGAGCGGCCGGTGATCTGGTAGGCGTTGCCGTCCTCGTAACCTTCGGTGGCGGTGTGGTTGAGATTGCCGGCGACGCCGAGCACAAGGCCGAACTTGTCATTGAATGTGTCGCTGAACAGCACGGCACCGCGCGGGCTCGCCGTGCCTGGCAGGTCGTGATAATTCTCCTGAACGCTGTAATTGAGATGCAGGCCGGGATTGTCGAAGGCGCGCGCCGCCCGCAGATCGACCAGCCCCGCCGCGCCGCCTTCCAGCTGCTGGGCTTCCGGAGTCTTGTTGACGGTGATGCGGGTGAACAGTTCGGTCGGGAACATGTTCAGGTCGACTTCACGGTTGGAATTGCCGCTATCGGTGGTGCCGTCCGACGCCACCGCGATCTGCGCGCCGTTCAAAGTTATCTTGGTGAAGTTGGTGCCCAAACCGCGGATCTGAATATTGAAGCCTTCGCCGTTGATGTCGCGGGTCAGCTGCATGCCGGGCACGCGATTGATCGCTTCCGCCAGGTTGAGGTCCGGGAATTTGCCGATATCCTCGGCGAACAGCGAATCGGTAAAATTAGTGTTTTCGCGCTTGAGGTTCACCGCCTTTTCCAGCGATGCCCGCACGCCATAGACCACCACTTCCTCGGTATCGGCGCTGTTCGCCTGCTGGGCCTGCACCGGCACCGCCGATAAGGCGGCACAACAGGCGCTGCTCAGAAGCGCCAGGCGAATTCCCCGCTGCAGAATGGTATTTTTGGACATCTCTGCTTCTCCCCTTGGTGTTTCACAGCCTTGCGGCGGTTATTCCCGAGTGCAGACCATGGAGAGACGACTCGTCAGCGCGGCGCCGGCGGGCACCGGAACGCTCAACGACCCTGTCGCCCTAAGGAAGACGGCCTTGCGGCACGCCCCAATCGTCCATGAATCACGTCACTCCCCTACCCCCGATATCGGGGTGTCTTTGTGCAGCCGATACTCTTGTGGTACCGGTCTCAATTTCGAGTTTGGGCAAAGCACCCAAAGCTGTCAATCAGGAATTTAATAAGCGTCACTCATTTACTACGGTACCGATATCATATTTGGCGGAATCTCAAGATTATTGGCCCTTTCCGCAGCGCTATTCCCGGCGACAGCGTGGCAAAACCGCCACAGACCGCCACCGGCGGCCAGGCATTATTCGCGGATTTCCGCGGAAGACAAAGCTTCGGCAAAAAATCCATTGACAGAATCCCGTGGCGTGGCCAAATTTGCCATTGAGACCGGTACCACAGTAGCGGTTTCAGTGACCTAGGTTTTTTGTTTGTTGTTTGACGCGTTATATCAAAATAATTTAAGCAAATCCGGTTCGACTTGCCGATTTCTGCAAGTCCAGCCCGATTATTTACAAATATAAGAATTCGAGCCATGTCGGTCCGCGGCAGAATGCCGAAGGCCAACTGTGCGACCTCGATCAATGGGCGGAGAGCGGCCTTGTATTTGGGTATCGATATCGGGACCTCCGCGGTTAAAGCGGCGATCTTGGGGGAAGAGGGCATTGTCCTGCATCAGGCATCGGCCCCTCTCGCCTTGTCGCGCCCGCATGATCTATGGTCCGAACAATCTCCTTCCGATTGGTGGTCCGCCACCAATCAGGCGCTAGCCGGTCTGCCGATCGAAATCAGGCGTCAGGTGAAGGCCATCGGTCTTTCCGGCCAAATGCATGGCGCCACGCTTTTGGACGCCGCCGACCATCCGCTCCGCCCCGCGATCTTATGGAATGACGGCCGCAGCTTCGCCGAATGTCCGGAACTGGAAGCCGCCGAGCCCGATTCGCGGCGCATCACCGGCAATCTGACCATGCCCGGCTTCACCGCCCCCAAATTGCTGTGGGTGAAGAAGCACGAGCCCTCCCTCTTCGATAAGATCAAATGCGTGCTGTTGCCCAAGGATTATGTGCGCCTGCGCATGACCGGCGAGCGCGCCACCGATCTGTCCGACGCCGCCGGCACCCTTTGGGTCGATGTCGCCCGCCGCGCCTGGTCGCCGGACATGCTGGCCGCCACCGGCCTTACGCAAGACCAGATGCCGCGTCTGCATGAAGGGCCGGACGTCACCGGGCTGTTGCGCTCGGAAATCGCCGAAGCCTGGGGCATGGGCGAGGTGCCGGTGGTCGCCGGCGCCGGCGACAATGCCGCGGGAGCGGTGGGTGTCGGCGTGATCTCGGACGGCGACGCGCTTTTGTCTTTGGGCACCTCCGGAGTGATCTTCGTCGCCAATGACGATTATCGCCCCAATCCGGCGCAGGCGGTGCACGCCTTCTGCCATTGCCTGCCCAATCGCTGGCACCAGATGTCGGTGATGCTGAACGCGGCGGTCTGCGTCGATTGGGTGGCCAAGCTCACCGGCCATGGCGATGCGGCGACGCTGCTGCGGGCGGTCGAGGCGGCGCCAAGAAAAGAGGCGTCGGTGGTCTTCCTGCCCTATCTCGGCGGCGAGCGCACGCCGCATAATAATCCCAAGGCGCAGGGCGTGTTTTTCGGCCTGACCCATGACAGCGACGCGGTATCGCTCGCGCTTTCCGTGCTGGAAGGCGTCGCCTTCGCCTTCGCCGACGGTTTGGACGCGCTGGTGGCGGCCGGCTCCAAAGTTGACCAGCTCACTGTGGTGGGCGGCGGCGCCCAGTCGAATTTGTGGGGCCGCATTCTCGCCAGCGTATTGAACCGGCCTTTGGTCTATCGCCGCCATGCCGATGTCGGCCCCGCTCAGGGGGCGGCGCGGCTGGCTCAATTGGCGGTGTCCGGGCAGACGCCGGAACAGCTTTGCGTTCCGCCGGAAATTACCCGGGTGGCGGAACCCGATGATCGTTTGATGGGGGGATTGGCGGCGCGGCGGCGCATCTTCCGCAACCTCTATCCCAAGTTGCAGGACAGCTTTCAGGAGATCCGTGATGGTCAATGATATTTTCGCCGAATTCGGCACATGCCGCTTCGAAGGTGAAAACTCCGACAACCCGATGGCCTATCGGTTCTACGACAAGACTCGCAAGGTGCTGGGCAAGACCATGCAGGATCACTTGCGCATCGCGGTCTGCTATTGGCACACTTTCTGCTGGCCGGGCAGCGATATTTTCGGCGCCGGCACCTTCGACCGTCCCTGGCTGCCGGGTACTCCGGCGACCCAGGAGCTGGCCGATCTCAAGCTGAAGAACGCCTTCTCGCTGTTCCAGTGCCTGGATATTCCGTTTTTCACCTTCCATGACGTCGACGTGATGGCGGCGGCCGACAATGCCGCCGATCACGTCCGCAACATGAAAATCATCACCGACAAGATCGCGGCCAAGATGCAAGAGAGCGGGGTCGGTCTGCTGTGGGGCACCGCCAATCTGTTCAGCCATCGCCGCTATGCCGCCGGCGCCGCCACCAATCCGGACCCGGAAGTGTTCGCCTGGGCCGCCCTTCAGGTGCGGGAAGCGCTGGAGGCCACCCATCGCCTGGGCGGCCACAATTACGTGCTGTGGGGCGGCCGCGAAGGCTATGACACCATCCTCAACACCGATCTGCGCCAGGAGCTCGACCAGCTCGGCCGCTTCATGAACGCGGTGGTCGAGCATAAGCACAAGATCGGATTTGCCGGTCAGATCCTGATCGAGCCGAAGCCGCATGAGCCGACCAAGCATCAATATGACCGCGACGCCGCCACGGTTTATGGCTTTCTGAAGCGTTATGGCCTCGAAAGCGAGATCACTCTCAATCTGGAAGCCAACCACGCCACCCTGGCCGGCAACAGCTTCGAGCATGAGATCGGCACCGCCGCCGCTCTCGGAATCTTGGGCTCCATCGATATGAATCGCGGCGATCCGCAAAATGGCTGGGACACCGACCAGTTTCCCAACAGCGTGCCGGAAATCACTTTGGCGATGTATGAGCTGCTGCGCGCCGGCGGCTTCAAGCAGGGCGGCTTCAATTTCGACGCCAAGGTCCGGCGCCAATCGATCGAAGCGGCGGACATCGTCTATGCCCATGTCGGCGGCATCGACGTGCTGGCCCGCGGCCTGCTTAATGCCGCCGCCTTGCTCGAAGACGGCCGCCTGCCGAACTTCGTCAAGGAACGCTATGCCGGCTGGAAGTCGGGCTTCGGCGCCGACGCTTTGTCGGGCAAGCTCGGCCTGGCCCAGCTGGCCGACCATGCGGTCAGCAGCAATCTGGCGCCGACGCCGAAGTCGGGCCGCCAGGAATATCTGGAAAATCTGGTGAACCGCTTCGCCTGAGCCATTGCGATCTCTTCATGGCGAGACTATCTTACTGTTGTCTTACCTGGGAGAGATCTATGAAGATGACGACTGTCGTCTCAACCAAGGGGCAGGTCATCCTGCCCAAGGCCATTCGCCAGTCTCGGCGCTGGGAGGCTGGAACGCGGCTTGTCGTGGAAGACACTGTGGACGGCGTCTTGCTGAAGCAGGCGCCTCTCTTCCCCGAAACCCGGCCGGAAGACGTGTACGGCATGTTGGCTCAGGAGGGCCGCGCCAAGACTCTTGAAGAGATGGACGCCGGCGTACTCGAGGAAGCGCATCGGCAGCATGCGGGCGATTGATACCAATGTCGTCATCCGCTTCTTGACCGGCGATCATCCAGAGCAATCGGCTCAGGCTCGCGCGTTGATCGGCGCTCACGACGTCTTCGTAAGCACGACCGTCATCCTGGAAAGCGCGTGGGTGTTGCGCCGGTCATATGGCTTGTCTCCCGGCAATGTGTGTCGGGCGTTACGCGCCTTCGCCGGTTTGCCGGGGGTCACGCTGGAAAATCCGACCCTGGTCAGTGCCGCGCTGGATAACGCCGAAGCCGGAATGGATATCGCGGACGCCCTGCATCTCGGCGCGGCCGGCCATTGTGAAACGATGCTGACCTTCGACCGTTCTTTCATCAAGGCGGCTGCTGGCAGCCCGACCAAGGTCGAAGCCCCTTAAAGCACCAGATCGATCCTACAATCGAGCCGGGCCGTCGCACCCGGCTCGAGCATTTTCAGGCCGCTGCTTTCCGGGACCGGCCAATTGACGGCGTTGGCCAGGCAGCTCATCGGCTCCAGACAGAAATAGTCCTGTTTGGGCGGGGCGAAAATCTGCAGAAAGCGGCCGGTTTCCGAGGCGGTGACTTTGAGCGCGCGGTCGGGCCAGATCAATTCGGCCTCGCCGCTCCAACCGGCGAAACCGTGATCGAGCGCCACCGAGCCGACCTGGTGCTCTGCGCCGAAACCCCATTCGGCGGGAATGGCGGCGGCGCGATCGGCGACCAGATCCTCTGCCGGCACCAGGACATGCGTAAGATCGGCGCGAATCTTGGCGCCCCCAGGGAAATAGGGATGCTGGCCCAGTCCCACCGGCATCGGGGTGGGCGACAGGTTGCTCACCGTCAATTGCAGCGACATGCCGCCGGCATCCAAGCGATAGACCTGTTCGGCGCGATAGTCCCACGGCCAGGCATCGGCGGTGTGGCGATAGCCGAGGCGGCAAAGGCTCGCGCTTCTTTCCAGAACCACCCAGGATTCCAGCCAGCCATGGCCGTGCAGCGGATAGGAGAAGCCGTCGCGATTGGCCGGCAACGACACCTCCTGGCCGCCAGCCTTGAAGCGGCCATGGCGGATGCGGCCGGGAAACGGCACCATCGGGAAACTGGCCAGTTGAAAGATGTCGGGCCGGCCCGGCGCCGGACGCAGGAGATCGGCGCCCAAATGGCGGAACGAGGCCAGACCGCCGCCATTCTCGGGCACCACTTCGGCGGTGAAGCCGTTGGATCGCAGCGCGATCATTGACGGAAACTTTCCGGTGGGCCGAGATAGCTCGGTTTGACGCCGCCGAGATCCACCACCAGCTTCTCCAGGGCTACACCGGGATCCACCATCCAGAATTTGAGCGTGTGATAACCGCTGCCGCTGAGATGGTGTTTGCTGACGCCAACCCGCACATTGTCGCTGACCGATTTGCCCCACGCCTCGAGCGATTGATCGGCGGCGATATCGACGATCTGCGGCGTCTCATCGTCGAACGAGACCGCATAGCGCAAACCCCTGCCCGGCACGAAGTTCAAGCTGGGACCGGTGATCGCCTCGACCTTCACCTCGCCGGGATTGGCCAGATAGAGGCGATATTCCAGACGCGGCGCGCCGTTCTTCGGGTCCTGGCTGGCGGCGGTCGCCGGATAGGGCTCCATCCCAGAAAGGGTGCGGCCATAATCCGGGATTTTCTGAAAGCTGGCGGCATTGCTGTCGATCTTGGCGGAATAATGCTCGGCCTCGATCGAGACATAGCCATCCGCCTCGATGAAGCAGTTCTCCGGCTGCGGCACCGGCGCTTCGGCCAGTACCGGCAGCTTGAGCTTCTGGCCATTGGGTCCGCTGATGGTGATCTCGCCCTTGCCGCCGCCCGGCAGCTTGCTCCAATCGATCGAAACCCGGATGCGGACCTCGTCGATCACCTCGCCAGCCACTTTATCCAGCTTGATCCAGGGCGAATTGGCGCCGGCCGCGAATTTGAAGGGAGCGCTTCCCTTGTTATAGATATCGATGAAACGCTTGGGATCGTTATAGCGGTCGAAATCGAGAACGGCCTCCTCGCCCTCCACCCCCATCGAAGCGGCCTCCGGCAGCTTGACCTCCGTCACCTCTGGCATGACGTTCTGCGGCGGCTGCTGCCAGTTGGTGTAGCCGATATGGGTCTGATCCATCATATGGTCCCATTTCCCGCCGGCCAGCTGGTGGTTGTACTGGTTGGTGAGATCGATATCGTCCTGGAACAAGGTCCTCACCCGTGCGGCATAGAAATTGGTGCGGGCGCGCCCCTGTTTGGCGTCGAGATGGTTCTTGCCCGCCGCCACATAAAGCTCGGTGACGATGGACGCCGCCTTGATCGGATGCAGCACCAGTTCGAAGAACGGATCCTTGAGCGCCGCCGGCAGGCTGCGATCCAGCGCCTCCGCCTGCGCCCGCAACAGCGTCCACTCGCGCACCACGCGGTCCGCCTCCCAGTAATTGGTCTGACTATAGGTGTCGGGCGACAGCAATTCGGGTTTGCGCCGGCCGATCAGCCTGCCATAGCGGGTGACCAGATCGGCGATCTCGTCGGCGTATTTGGCCCCGAAATCGCGGGCCGCCCAGTCTTTGGTGAATTCATCCAGCCTTTCCTTCGGCCATGCATCGGGGTCGCGCGCCAGAGTGAGGAAATATTCGATGGGGAATTCCATCGGCTTGAGATCGCCGACATTCACCACCCACAGCCGGTCCGCGCCATAGGCGTAGGAGAGGCTCATCTGTTCCCACACCTTGGCGATCGGGTTGGTGTTGATCCATTTGTAATTTCTGGGACCGCCGACATAGTCGAAATGGTAATAGATCCCCGCCCCACCCGGACGCCGACGCTCCTCGGCTGTGGGCAGGCGCCGCACATTGCCCCAATTATCGTCGCACCACAGCAGGGTGACGTCGTCCGGCACCCGCATTCCCTGCTCGTAATAAAGCTGCACTTCCTTATAGAGCGCCCACACCTGCGGGATCTGGGCGAGGTCGGGATTGACCTCTTCGGCGAGGATCTGGCGCTGGTTGCCGACGATCCGTTCCAGCAGCTCGATATCGGCATTCTGCTCGCTGTCGGTCATCGGCTTGTCGCCGTCACCGCGCATGCCGATGGTGGTGACGCTTTCAAAATTCTTATTGCGCCGCACCCCTTCCGCCCAGAACTTGTTCAGCGTATCGGGGTTCTTGCGATAGTCCCAAGGGCCGCTGCCGTGGCGCTTCCATTCCTGCTGGGCGCGCATCATCGGCTCGTGATGCGACGTGCTCATGACGATGCCGTACTCGTCGGCCAGAAGCGGATTTTCCGGATCATCCTCGTTGAAGGCGTTGCCCCACATCGCCGGCCACAGGAAATTGCCGCGCAGGCGCAAGATCAGCTCGAACACCTGTTGGTAGAAGTCATGGTTGAGATCGCCATAGCGCTTCTTGGCCCAGCCGGTCAGGGACGGCGCCTCGTCATTCAGGAAAATGCCGCGATATTTGACGGCGGGCGGCTTGAAATAATGCCTTCCCTCGGCGACGTAGAGCGCGTCGCGATGCCGGACCGGCACGTCGGCCCACCAATACCAAGGCGACACCCCGATCTGCTCCGAGAGCGTGTAGAGCCCGTAGATGGCGCCGCGCTTGTCGGAGCCGGCGATCACCAGCTGATCGCCCACCGTCTGGATGACATAGGCTTCCCACTTGCCCTTGACGTCGGAAACGTCGAGCTTGCCGGCCGCGATCAAGGCATCGAGCTTCGGCGAATGGCCGATGGCGCCGACCAGAAGCGTGGTTTTGCCGGAAGGTTTGGCGCCGGTGACCGCCTCGATATCCTTTTCCAGATCATGCGCGGCGCGTTTGACGCCCGGCCAATCGGCATCGTCCACCAGGATGGCGGCGTCGCTCAAAGCGAAGCCGTGATCGGCGATCAGTTTCTCCTCGCCGATCGCCCAGGCTTTGCCGCCGACGAGCAAAGCGGCCAGGAGCAAAAGCGGCCTTCTCATTGCGGATACTCCTTGGCCGCCACCGCCCGCACCGCGTCGAAGGCCGGCTTCGGCTTGCCGTCGCGGTCGAACAGCAAGGGATAGGAGTGGCGTCCCTTGATCGGCCAGTCATTCAGCCAGCTGTCGCCATCGGTGACATTCCAGAAGGTGACGCGGGTGATGCTGCCGCGATATTTGCGGAACAGGGCGAACAGCTCGGCATAGCGCTTGGCCTCCGCCTGCGCCGCGGCATCGCTCAGCCCATCGCGCCAGGGATCGAGCTTGGGGTCGTATTCCATCGGCCTAAGGCTGACCTCGGCGGTGGGATCCTTCACCGCGGGCGGCAGCATGTCGATGTCGAGTTCGGTGACCATGACCTTGATGCCGAGCGCGGCGAAGGTCTGGATGGTGGTCTCCTCGTCGGCCAGGCTCGGCCAATTCATCCGGCTATGGCATTGCATGCCAATTGCCGTAATCGGCACTCCGGCGGCCTGCAATCTTTTCACCAGCTCGACCGCGCCCTTGCGCTTCTCCGGACGTTCCAGCGAGAAGTCGTTGTAATAGAGCTCGGCGGCGGGATCGGCCTCATGAGCCAGACGGAAAGCCTGCTCGATATAGTCCGGGCCGATGATCTTGTACCACATGGATTGCCTGAGAGTTCCGTCATCGGCCAGCGCCTCGTTGACCACGTCCCAGCCATGGATGCGGCCCCTATAGCGGCCGACCACCATGCGGATATGCTCGCGCATCCGCGCCAGCAAGGCGTCGCGGCCCAAAAGGTTGCCCTGCTCGTCGTGGAACACCCAATCGGGGGTCTGATTATGCCAGATCAGATTATGGCCGATTATCACCATGTGATGTTTTTCGCCATAGGCCACATACGCATCGCCGGCCTGGAAATCGAAAGCGTCGGGACGCGGATGGATGCGTCCCCATTTCAGATTATTCTCGGCGGTGATGCTATTGAATTGATGCAAGATCAGTTCGCTCACCCGCGGATCCCTCTCCTCGAATTGCCGCTGATTGAGAGCGGCGCCGACCAGAAAATCATCCTTGAACAGATCCTTGAGGCCGGCCGAATCCGAAGCCCGAGCCGTAGCGGCGGCCAGCAGCAAGGCGAGAAGCGATAAGGTTTTCATTCCGTCACCCGCAAGATGGTCTTTTGCAGATCGGCCGAGTTGGCGCCGACCATGATCTCGAACTCGCCGGGTTCCACCACCCGCTGCATCTCGGCGTTCCAGTACCAGAGCGACTGCGGAGTGATGGCGAACTCGACCTGGCGGCTTTCGCCCGGCTGCAAGGTGACGCGCTGGAAGCCGCGCAATTCCTTGACCGGACGGGTAGAGGACGCCACCGGCTGGTGGATATAGAGCTGCACCACCTCGTCGCCGGCGCGCTTGCCTTTATTGGTCACCTCGACCGTCACCGTGACGCTGTCTGACGGCTTCATGCTCGATGCCGACAGCTTGGGCGCGCCGATCGAGAAGCTGCTGTAGCTGAGACCATAGCCGAAGGGATAAAGCGGTTCGGTGGTGTCGAACAGATAGCCGCGCCGCGCGCTGGGCTTTCGGTTGTAGAATATCGGCAATTGCCCGACCGAGCGCGGCAGGGTCACCGGCAGTTTGCCGCCCGGATTGACGTCGCCGAACAGGATGTCGGCGAAGGCGGTGCCGCCCTCCTGGCCGAGATACCAGCCTTCAAACAGCGCGTCGGCCTTTTGCGCGATCTCGGTGACCGCCGGCGGGCGGCCATTCAGCAGCAGAACCACGGTGGGCTTGTTCAGCGCCGTGATGGCGCGGAACAGATCCATCTGCTGGCCCACCAGTTCCAGATCGTCGCGATCGCCAAGATGGTTGGATGCCCAGCCTTCGCGCGAAGTTTGTTCGGTATCGCCCAGCACCAGAAGGATCTTGTCGGCGCCCGCCGCCGCCTTGACCGCCTCCTTGATAAGCCTTGCGTTCTCGGCCGGATCGGCGAGTTCTACCTTGTCGGCCCACCAATCATCGTCCTTGGTGATCTTCACCCCTTGGGCGCTGACGATCTTGACCTTATTGCCAAGCTTGGCCTTCAAGCCGTCCAACACGCTGACCGCGTGATGCGGCACCCCGGAATAGCCGCCCAGCCGCGCCACCGCGGCGTTGGGTCCGATCACCGCCAGGGTTTTGATCTGGCCGGCATCGAGCGGCAGCACGCCGTCATTCTTCAGCAGCACCACCGCCTTCTCGGCGGCCAGCCGCGCCAGGGCGCGAACCTCCTGATTGTCAGTGATGGCTTCGGCGAGCGCCGCATCGGCATAGGGGTGCTCGAACAGTCCGGCCTGGAATTTCA
>Ga0213872_10001845_pt1 | contig 13113 bp, 8 predicted proteins | sample VelepicomBERX_R2_FD_160071 | JGI IMG/M metagenome (GOLD analysis project Ga0213872, IMG submission 160071) | Rhizosphere microbial communities from Vellozia epidendroides in rupestrian grasslands, the National Park of Serra do Cipo, Brazil - RX_R2 | ecosystem: Host-associated > Plants > Roots >...
CTGGTTCACCGACTGGGGGCGCGACACGATGATCTCCCTCGAAGGCCTGACCATCGCTACAGGCCGTACCCGCGAGGCGGAGTACATCCTTCGCAGCTTTGCAAAATACATCAAAGACGGCCTCATTCCCAACATGTTCCCGGAGGGAGAAACATCCGGCCTCTACAACACGGCCGATGCTACCCTGTGGTTCTTTCACGCCATCGACCGATACATTCGCGCTACAGAAGACAGTGAAACCCTCGAGGTGCTGGTGCCCAAGCTGCTCGACATCATCGATTGGCACCAGAAGGGAACGCATTTCGGCATTGGGGTCGATCCATCCGATGGCCTGCTCCGCCAGGGGGCGGAAGGCCTGCAACTGACGTGGATGGACGCCAAGGTCGGCGACTGGGTGGTTACGCCGCGCCGCGGCAAGGCTGTGGAGATCAACGCCCTCTGGCATAACGCGCTGTGCGTAACCGCCTTCTGGCTCGAAACCGTGGGGGATAAAGACCGCGCTCGCGAATTATCGGGGACGGCGGCACGTGTTCGCCAGAGCTTCAACGAACGCTTCTGGGCTCCGCAACTTGGATACTGCTACGACGTCGTGGACACGGAAGCGGGTGGGGATGATCCATCTCTGCGCCCCAACCAAGTGCTCGCCATTTCACTGCCGCATGCGGTACTTGATGAAGCAAAATGGGAGCCTGTTCTGAAGGTCTTGCGGGAACGGCTGCTGACTCCCTTTGGTCTTCGCTCGCTGGCGCCCGGCGAACCCGACTACAAGCCCCGTTACGACGGCGACCTTCTTGCGCGGGATGCCGCCTACCACCAGGGTACTGTGTGGGGATGGCTGATCGGGCCGTTCTTCGATGCATGGCTGCGAACCTGGCCTGATGACCTCGATACGGCCCGCGGTCTGCTCGCCGGATTCGACAAAGAGATGAGCCACGCCGCGATTGGAACGATCAGCGAAATCTTCGATGCCGAGCCGCCTTACGATCCGCGAGGCTGCATCGCCCAGGCATGGAGTGTTGCCGAAGTGCTACGCTGCGAACTAGAGCTCAGCAGGCGCGAGAAGAACGCCGCAGCTGAACCGGCTGTGCTCACGCGTGGTGCTTAGGCAGCTCGCTGAAGCCCAATCCCATCAATTGCTCTCCGGAAACCTGATGCAGAGCTCGATCGCCATGGGCTATTTCTTTTGGAAGGTGTACCTGAGCAAGCTTCGACTCGAGTTGTTCGACGGAGTGGAACTTTACCGCTCTGGGACCCGGGTCACTGGCGTGCACGCGATTGATAAATGTTGCTCCCTCAGGCGCATAGGCAAGAAACAAGCCTTCGTTCTGAGGGAACAGCTGAAAGAACACTCGATAGTGGGTCATAAGCGCGCTCCTCGTCTTGAAACTTCTCCTAAGTTGGAGGAGCAGAGAGCGGCAGACCTCATTCAGACGACATGAAGCAGCCAGAGTATAACCACGATCAGAAGAATCAGCCCGAGCCCTCCGCTTGGATATGGTCCCCAGTTACGGCTGTAAGGCCATGCCGGAACAGCTCCAATCAGCAACAGAATGAGGATAATGATAAGCAGTGTCATTCTCTCTCCTTTCTTCCCTGAGCCATCGAACTACATCACCTGACTGACCCGGTCCCTAAGATGCACGGTCCGGTAAAGCGAGATACCTTCGTGCGAGATCCTCGCTTTCCCGGACCAGAACAACTTAGCCCGCTAACTACTGCTCGCGGGCCTCATGGAAGTACTTCTGCACACTTTCCAGGAACGACTGCGCCGCCGCTGGTGGAGGTACATTGCCGTGCAGGATGCTTTCGAAACTATGCGGCCCACCGTAAACCTTCTCCGTATCGTCCTTGTTCTGACTTACCGAGACCCCGTTCAAATCCACGCCTGCGAATAAGCCCCTGCTGCGGGACCAGGTGAGCAGTTCCGCTCGCATGGAGATATCGGTAGCAGCCTGTGCATCGCGCCCAACAGGACCGGCAGCCGCCGCTGCATCCGCTCCGATCTTGAACTTACTCTCCAGCAGATCCTCGTAGCCCTTATGGTTGGTTGCAACTAAAATCAGGTCGGTGCCCTGCCCGCCAATCTGGAAACCGAACGATCCGCCAGCCATGCGGATGAACACCGGCCCGCTCCATCCGTGGCCTGTGCGGCAGGTCACCACCCCCTGTCCATATTCCGCGCCCAAAATGAATGCGCCCTTCACCATCCCCGGAACTACACCGATGCAGACTGCCTTCTCCGCAATGCTCTCGGGAATGCCTTTATCTGGGGTGCCCATAATTTCCTCGAGGACCGCCCGCGCCGAATCGATCCGTGAATCCAGCTTGTCGACGTCGGAAGCACAGAACGCCGGGGTGGCCAGACCGGCCATGCATAACACTACAACCAGTCTCTTCATAAGAATTCCTCTTCGACCTAAATTCTTTCTTTTCTCACTTGAAATGGCCGCTCGCCATCTCGTTAAACTAGGATGCAAGTCCTGTACTCAATGAAATGGGCGAACTCGAAAAACGTCCTCCGTATCGCAAGCTCCATCAACTGATCACCTTGGGTATCTTTCCGCCGCTCAGAAATCGAGCCAACCCCAAGGCCCCTTTCCTGCATCTGACCGCGGAGTGCATTGACTGCGGCCTTGGTCCAACCATGAATTCGTTCACCCGCCAGGACACATCTCCCCTGCCCTCCAGGGCCAGGCTGTGGCTTACGCCACCCTAGGTAGCGGTCTCCGCATCGTCCCCCCCAAACCCCGCGTACCGAGTCATTTCAGGAGAAATCGATGAAACAGACCAGAGCCGATGCCGTACTTGAAGCAGGTCCTGCCGGCACTACGGAAGTCGCCGGGGCCGCACCGGCAAACGGCCATTCCGACCAGGCTGGCGAGCCAATGGCAGTCGAGCTGGGAGTAATTCTGGCCAGCCTGCAGCGGATGCACGAAGGCGACTTTTCAGTTCGCCTGCCCGGCTCATGGGTCGGCCTGCCGGGCAAGATCGCCGATACCTTCAACGACATCGTCGCCGCTAATGAACTGATGGCCCACGAACTGGCGCGGGTTGGCCAGGCAGTGGGAAAAGAGGGACGTATCCGCGAGCGCACGCGGCTTCGTGAGCCAGAGGGCGCTTGGCGCGAGATGGAGATATCCATCAACACACTCGTTGACGATCTGCTCCGCCCCACCACGGAAGTGACCCGCGCGATCGCGGCTGTCGCCCAGGGAAGCCTCAATGAGAAAGTCCGCCTCGACGTGGACGGCCGCCCGCTTGAAGGCGAGTTTCTCCGGTCAGCAAACATCGTCAACACAATGATCGAGCAGCTCGCCGTCTTCACTTCAGAGGTAACGCGCGTGGCCCGCGAAGTCGGGACCGACGGCAAGCTGGGTGGCCAGGCCGTCGTCCCCGGCGTCGCCGGCACCTGGAAAGATCTGACCGACTCCGTCAACCTCATGGCCAGCAACCTGACCAGCCAGGTCCGCAATATCGCCGAAGTTGCAACCGCCGTTGCCAGCGGTGACCTCTCCCGCAAGATTACCGTCGATGTCCGAGGCGAAATTCTTCAGCTCAAGGAAGCCATCAATACGATGGTCGACCAGCTGCGTTCCTTCGCGTCCGAAGTCACGCGTGTCGCCCGCGAGGTCGGCACCGATGGCAAGCTCGGCGGCCAGGCAGTTGTACCCGGTGTGGCCGGCACCTGGAAGGACCTCACCGATTCCGTCAACGCGATGGCCGGCAACCTTACGGCTCAAGTCCGAAACATCGCCGAAGTCACTACCGCCGTCGCCCGCGGAGATCTCTCCCGCAAAATCACCGTCGACGTGAAGGGCGAAATCCTCGAGCTCAAGGAGACCATCAACACGATGGTCGACCAGCTCAATGCCTTCGCCGGCGAAGTCACCCGCGTCGCCCGCGAAGTCGGCACCGAAGGCAAGCTTGGCGGCCAAGCCAACGTCCCCGGCGTCGCCGGAACCTGGAAGGACCTCACCGACAACGTCAACTTCATGGCCAGCAACCTCACTGGCCAGGTCCGCAACATCGCCGAAGTCGCAACGGCCATCGCCAACGGCGACCTTTCCCGCAAAATCACCGTCGACGTGCGCGGCGAAATCCTTCAGCTCAAAGAAACGCTCAACACCATGGTTGACCAGCTCAACCGCTTCGCCGGCGAGGTCACGCGCGTCGCTCGCGAAGTCGGAACCGAAGGACGTCTTGGCGGCCAGGCCAACGTCCCCGGCGTAGCCGGAACCTGGAAGGACCTGACCGACTCCGTCAACTCCATGGCCGGCAACCTCACGGCTCAAGTCCGTAACATCGCCGAAGTCACCACCGCCGTCGCCCGCGGCGATCTCTCGCGCAAAATCACCGTGGATGTGAAGGGCGAAATCCTCGAGCTTAAGAACACCATCAACACAATGGTCGACCAGCTCAACGCCTTCGCGGGCGAAGTCACCCGTGTCGCCCGCGAAGTGGGGACTGACGGCAAACTCGGCGGACAGGCGCTGGTAACAGGCGTCGCTGGAACCTGGAAGGACCTCACCGACAACGTCAACTTCATGGCCGGGAATCTGACGGCTCAGGTGCGCAACATCGCCGAAGTCGCAACTGCTGTCGCCCGCGGCGATCTCTCGAAGAAGATCACCGTCGACGTGAAGGGCGAAATCCTTGAACTCAAAGACACCCTGAACACGATGGTCGACCAGCTTCGTGCATTTGCCTCCGAGGTCACGCGCGTCGCCCGCGAAGTGGGCACCGACGGCAAGCTCGGCGGACAGGCCGCCGTCCCCGGCGTGGCCGGCACCTGGAAGGACCTCACTGACTCCGTCAACTCCATGGCCAGCAACTTAACTAACCAGGTCCGCAATATCGCCGAAGTCTCAACCGCCATCGCCAGCGGCGACCTTTCGAAGAAAATCACCGTGAACGTCAGCGGTGAGATTCTCCTGCTCAAGGAGACCATCAACACGATGGTCGACCAGCTCAACGCCTTCGCAGGCGAAGTCACGCGCGTCGCCCGCGAGGTGGGCAGCGAAGGACGCCTCGGCGGTCAGGCTTACGTCCCCGGAGTCGCAGGCACCTGGAAAGACCTTACCGATTCCGTCAACTCCATGGCCGGCAATCTCACCGGACAGGTCCGCAACATCGCCGAGGTCACCACCGCTGTCGCCCGCGGAGATCTCTCGCGCAAGATCACCGTCGACGTCAAAGGCGAAATCCTCGAGCTGAAGAACACCATTAATACAATGGTCGACCAGCTTAACGCCTTCGCTGGAGAAGTCACGCGCGTCGCTCGTGAGGTCGGCACCGAGGGACGCCTCGGTGGACAGGCCGACGTTCCCGGGGTCGCCGGAACATGGAAGGACCTTACCGACAACGTCAACTTCATGGCCAGCAATCTCACCGGGCAGGTGCGCAACATCGCTGAAGTTGCCACCGCCATCGCCAACGGCGACTTGTCCAAGAAGATCACCGTCGACGTCCGCGGCGAAATTCTGCAGCTCAAGGAAACACTCAACACCATGGTTGAGCAGCTCCGCTCCTTCGCTGCCGAAGTCACGCGCGTGGCCCGCGAGGTCGGCACCGAAGGGCGCCTCGGCGGTCAGGCCAATGTACCCGGCGTGGCTGGAACGTGGAAGGATCTGACCGACTCAGTCAACGCCATGGCCGGCAACCTCACCGCTCAGGTCCGTAACATCGCGGAGGTCACTACAGCCGTCGCCCGCGGTGACCTCTCGCGCAAGATCACCGTCGACGTCAAAGGCGAGATCCTCGAGCTGAAGAACACCATCAACACCATGGTTGACCAGCTCAACGCCTTCGCCGCGGAAGTCACTCGCGTGGGCCGCGAGGTCGGCACCGAAGGCAAGCTCGGCGGTCAGGCCCAGGTGCCCGGCGTCGCCGGCATCTGGAAGGATCTCACCGACAACGTCAACGTGATGGCCACGAACCTCACCGAGCAGGTGCGCGGCATCGTGAAAGTGGTGACGGCCGTCGCCAACGGTGTGCTGACACAGAAGCTCACCGTGAACGCCAAAGGCGAAGTCGCCGCGCTCGCCGAGACCATCAACAGCATGACGAACACGCTGGCCACCTTCGCCGACCAGGTCACCACCGTGGCCCGCGAAGTCGGCGTCGAGGGCCGGCTCGGAGGACAGGCCAACGTGCCCGGCGCTTCCGGTACCTGGAAAGATCTCGTCGACAACGTCAACCTGCTTGCCGACAACCTCACCAACCAAGTCCGGGCCATTGCCGATGTGGCCACCGCCGTCACCAAGGGTGATCTCACTCGATCCATTCAGGTGGAAGCCCGCGGCGAAGTGGCCGAGCTCAAAGACAACATCAACACGATGATCAACAACCTGCGTCTTACCACTGAGCGCAACACCGAGCAGGACTGGCTCAAGACCAATCTGGCCCGCTTCACCGGCATGTTGCAGGGCCAGCGCGACCTCAGCACCGTTGGACGCATGCTGCTCTCCGAGCTTGCGCCGCTCGTCAATGCGCAGCAGGGCTTGATCTACCAGATGGACTCCGAAGAGTCTGGCACGCTGGCTCTGCTCTCCGCCTATGCCAGCACGCCTGAGGGCCATCTCGAGCGGATCCCTATCGGGGAGGGCCTGATCGGCCAGTGCGCGACGGAAAAGAGGCGCATGCTCATCAGCGACCTGCCACAAAACACCATGCCGATCCGCTCCGGCCTGTTCGAATCCATTCCGAAGAACGTTATCGTGCTTCCAGTGCTCTTCGAAGATCAGGTCAAAGCCGTCATCGAGCTGGCCACCCTGAATTCGTTCACCGCGTCTCACCTCTCGTTCCTCGAGCAGCTCACGGCCTCCATCGGCATCGTGCTCAACAGCATTGAAGCCACCATGCAGACCGAGGCACTGCTCAAGCAGTCGCAGCAGCTTGCCACTGAGCTCCAGTCCCAGCAGAAGGAGTTGCAACAGACCAACGAGCAGCTCGCGCAGAAGGCACAGCAGCTTGCCGAACAGAACGTCGAAGTCGAGCGCAAGAACCAGGAAATCGAACAGGCCCGCCGTGCCCTCGAAGAAAAAGCCAAGGAACTCGCCCTTACTTCCAAGTACAAGTCCGAGTTCCTCGCCAATATGTCGCACGAGTTGCGGACACCGCTGAACAGCATCCTTGTTCTTGGTCAGCAGCTCAGCGACAATCCCGACGGCAACCTCACACCTAGGCAGATCGAATTCGCGCGTACGATTCACGGTGCCGGAACAGACCTGCTCAACCTGATCAGCGACATCCTCGACCTATCGAAAATCGAGTCCGGAACTGTCTCCGTCGAAGCCGAAGAGGTCTTCTTCGCGAGCCTGCTCGAAATGGTCGCCCGTCCGTTCCGCCATGAAGCGGAGAACCGCAAGCTCTCCTTCGACCTGCACACCGACTCGCACCTCAGCCGCAGCCTCGTCACCGACTCGAAGCGCCTGCAGCAGGTGCTCAAGAACCTGCTCTCGAACGCCCTAAAATTCACCGAACAGGGTGGGGTCCGTCTCTCCGTCTACAATGCCACTACCGGATGGAGCGAGGACCATCCGCTCCTCAGCAAAGCGGCATCCGTCGTTGCGTTTGAAGTCGCGGACACCGGAATCGGCATTCCCCACGAGAAGCAGAAGATCATCTTCGAGGCCTTCCAGCAGGCCGATGCAGGAACCAGCCGCAAGTACGGAGGCACCGGCCTTGGCCTCGCCATCAGCCGCGAGCTGGCCAATCTGCTCGGCGGCGAAATTCAACTGCAAAGCACGCCCGGAAAAGGCAGCACCTTCACCCTCTATCTGCCGCAGACCTACGTCGGCGCGGCAAGCTCAACCACCTCCGAAGTGCTGAATGAGAATCGCGGCACGCCGACTGTCCTGCAGATCGCCAGCACCGTCGCCGCTGAGCGCGCCGCCGAAGAGATCGAAGATGATCGCGCCAATCTGCAGGAAGGCGACACTGCGCTGCTGATCGTCGAAGACGATCCGCACTATGCGCGCATTCTCCGCGATCTCGCGCGCGACAAGGGCTTCAAGGTTCTTGTTGCATCGCGCGGCGCCGAGGCGCTGGCCCTCGCGCGCGAGTTCAAACCAACCGCCGTCTCGCTCGACGTCTTCCTGCCCGACATGCTCGGCTGGACCGTCCTCAACCATCTCAAGCAGGACCCCGGCACCCGCCACCTTCCGGTGCAGATGCTCACCCTGGATGAGGACCGCAACCACGGCCTCTCGCGCGGTGCATTCTCCTTCGTCACCAAACCGGCCACAGCCGAGGGGCTCGAAGCCGCTCTGATGAGGATCAAGGAGTTCTCCGTCGTCCGCCGCAAGCGGCTGCTCGTTGTCGAAGACAACCCTGTCGAGCAGATGACCATCCGCGAACTCCTCGGCTACGACGACATCGAGGTCTCGACCGCCTCCACCGGCTCCGAAGCATTGTCCATCCTTTGCGATCAACACTTCGATTGTGTGGTGCTCGACCTTCGGTTGCCGGACATGACGGGCTTCGAGGTGCTTGAGCACATCGGCGAAATCCCATCTCTCAGCGACTTGCCTGTCGTCGTCTTCACCGGAAAGAGCCTCTCGCCCGAAGAAGACGTCCGCCTCCACACGCTCGCCCGCAGCGTTGTCGTCAAGGACGTAGAATCTCCTGAGCGCCTGCTCGACGAAACTGCGCTCTTCTTGCACCGTGTTGTCGCTAACCTGCCGTCCGACAAGCAGCGCATGCTCGAGCGTCTGCACAACTCTGATGAAGCGCTTGTCGGCAAGAAGGTGCTCGTCGTCGACGATGACGTGCGAAACATCTTTGCCCTGAGCAGTGTTCTTGAAAGGAGGGGCATGACCGTTCTTACCGCGAGCACCGGACGCGAGGCCATCTCGACGCTCGAATCCACCCCTGATCTCGCGATCGTGCTCATGGATATCATGATGCCTGAGATGGACGGCTACGAAACCATGCAGGTCATCCGCCAGAACCCTGCATTCCGCAGGCTGCCGATCATCGCACTCACCGCCAAAGCCATGAAAGGCGACCGCGAGAAATGCCTTGAAGCTGGTGCCTCGGAGTACCTGGCGAAACCGGTCAACACAGAGCAGCTCCTGGCGGCTCTGCGCATGTGGCTGCACAGATGAGTAACAATCTTTAAGGACTGACGGATGTCAACCAGTGGTTTGGATCAATCGTTCGGTAGCGTGAATCGGAGGGACGGCGCCGTCTCTCAGAAGGTCAACATCCTTCTGGTCGACGACCAGCCTGCGAAGCTTTTGAGCTACGAAGCTATACTCGGCGAACTCGGGGAAAACCTCGTTAAGGTCACCTCCGGAACTGAGGCACTTGAATTTCTTTTGAAGAACAACGTGGCCGTCGTCCTCACCGATGTGAGCATGCCGGGAATCGACGGCTTTGAACTGGCCGACCTGATGCGCCAGCATCCACGCTTTCAGAAGACAGCCATCATTTTCATTTCCGCCATCCACATGTCCGATCTCGACCGCATCAAGGGCTACCAGCGTGGCGCGGTCGACTACATCTCCGTGCCCGTGGTTCCCGAGCTCCTGCGCGCCAAGGTCAGCCTTTTTGCCGAACTCCACCGCAAGCGCCTCGAGTTGGAGCGACTGAACCTGGAGCTTGAGCAGCGTGTTGCCGAACGTACCGAGGAGTTGAGCGAACGTGCTGACCTGCTCGATCTGGCAACTGACGCTATCATGGTCCGCGACATGGCCGGAATCGTTCGCTTCTGGAACTCCGGCGCGGAAAACCTCTACGGTTGGCGGCGGGAGGAAATGATCGGTCAAAACCTCCATAGCATACTCGCCACAAAGTTCTCCATCCCATTCAGCCGGATCGAAGCCTCGCTGTATCAAACCGGCCGCTGGGAGGGCAATCTGCAGCAGATCACCCGCAGCGGGGAATCGGTTACTGTTGCCTGCCGGAAAGCGCTAAAGCTCGATAAATCCGGAAAGCCTGAGGCCATCCTCGAGCTCGGACGCGACATTACTGCAAGCCTGAGGGCTGAAGAAGCCCTCCGCACTGCCGAAAAGCTCGCAGCAATGGGCCGCGTCGCGGGCATCATCGCCCATGAAATCAACAACCCGCTCGAGGCGATCCATAATATTTTCCACCTTATCCGCCATCATCAATCCCTCGATGAAGAAGCGAAAGAGTACGCCCGCATGGCCGAGGAGGAACTCAGCCGCGTGGCACACATCGTCAAGCAGACCCTCAGCTTCTATCGCGAATCGCAGCAGCCCGTCGAGGTGTCGATCGCTGAGGTTCTCGATAACGTGCTTGAGCTGCAATCGCGAAACATCCACCTGCAAAATGTGGCGGTAGAGAAACGCTATCTCACAGATGCGACCGTACAGGGTTTCCCCGGCGAGCTGCGGCAGGTATTCATGAACCTTATCTCCAACGCCATTCAGGCCATGCCGTCCGGAGGCAGGCTGCGCGTCACCGTTCGGGAATACAGCGCTGAGCCCAACCAGGACAAAAAAATATCTGTATCCGTCACCGACACAGGCTCAGGCATCAAGCCCGACCACGCAAAACATCTGTTCGAGCCGTTCTTTACTACCAAAGCCGCCAAGGGCACAGGCCTGGGCCTGTGGATCAGCAAGGGCATCGTCCAGAAATACGACGGCTCTATCCAATTTCGCAGCCTCCGCTGTTCTGCCCTGACGGTCACCTCCTTCCGCGTCATGTTCCCCGCGCAGATGTCCGCAAAGCGACTCGACTCGCAGCCGACCTACAGCGTGTCGCAGGCCTGAGGCCTTTCGGAGCTCAAGGCTTCTTTTCTTCTTTTCCCGGCATCCGAGGGAGGTAGTACGAGCTGAAATCAAGAACGGACTGGTCTGCGCGTCCACCGTTGCCACTTTTCGATCCGGAAGATATTTCGATGGAACCCGCCATCCGCCGCCGCGGCGGCCAAGCTTCGGAAGCTGCTCCCAACTGCGCATTTCCCGCGCCAATCGGTGCCGACCCACTTGGCGGAACTGGTCCCTTTACCTCACCATCGAAGCTTTCGCAAGCAGAGATGGACCGGAGTAAAACCCGAAACCCGCGATGCCAGACCGCGCGGTACAGCTTCGATTAACAGGAGATAGTCTATGAGGTTCTTTTCCGAAAACATCGAAAGCCTTCGCGAGCTATACGTGAATCAGTTGAGGACCATGCTCTCGGCTGAACGTCAGATCACCGACGCGCTCCCCGAGATGATCGATAAAGCCACCGACGAGCAGTTGAGGCAGGCCTTCCAATCGCATCTGCAGGAAACGGAAGTACATGTCCAGCGGCTGGAGCAGATCCTCAGTCAACCTTCCAAATCCGACGCCATCAAGTGCAAGGCCCTCGACACCATGATTGACGAAACCGAGTCCGTCGTAGGGGATGTCGAGGACGACTCCGTTCGCGATGCGCTCCTCATCGCAGCAGCCCAGCGCGTCGAGCACTTTGAGATGGCTTCTTACGGCACATTGCGGAACTGGGCGCAGATACTCGGCGAGTCCGGGCACGCACAGATTCTGGAGCAGACCCTGAACGAAGAGAAGCACGCCGACCAGTTGCTCACGCAAATCTCCGACAAGGTCAACCCTTATGCGAGCGGCACAGGAAGAGCAACCGCAGCGTAACCGATTCCCGGCTTCGCAAACCTGCGAGGCCGGGTTTAACCTCCGCGCGGCTTTACTTACCCCGGCGCGCGACCGGCATCGAAGGCCAATTATGCCGTCAGGCCGCCCAGAAATCTCAGCGCTTGACTTTCTCCCCCGAGATCACCATCTCTCCTCCTTGCGCAAGGCCGCTAAGGATTGCCAAGGCTGCGACCTCTACCGCAACGCCACGCAGACAGTCTTCGGCGAGGGCTCTCCCTCACCGATTGTCATGTTCATCGGCGAGCAACCCGGAGATCAGGAGGATCTCGCCGGCCATCCCTTCGTGGGTCCGGCAGGACGCCTGCTCGATGCCTGCATGGAGGAAGCCGGCATCGACCGGAAGGCAGCCTACGTCACCAACGCCGTGAAACACTTTAAGTGGGAACCACGCGGTAAGCGGCGCATCCACAAAAAGCCCAGCATGCGCGAAATCGCGGCATGCCGCCCCTGGCTCACGGCCGAGATCGAGGCCGTCAAACCCAGGCTGATCGTCTGCCTGGGAGCGACAGCGGCCCAGTCCCTTCTTGGTGGCGCATTCCGCGTAACGAAAGACCGGGGCAAAGTCATGGACGTCGCTGGATATCCTCCCGTGGTGGCTACTGTGCATCCATCGTCCATACTTCGCGCGCAGACCGAAGAAGACCGCGAGCGCGAGCGCCGCCTCTTCATTGCCGACCTTGTATCTGTCGCCAGACATCTGTAACTGATTTGGTTTCTTTCTCGCCCCGCACCCGGTCGCAGAAGGTTCGCCGCAGCGCCGCGAAGCTGCACCTCTGCAGGCCCTTAGCTGCGCGTCAGCTCTTTTACATCCGTATCGCTCGCTATGAGTGCGATATTCGCCATGCCGAGGAACAGCCCGTGCTCGACTACGCCTACAATGGCTCGAATTTCGGCAGCCAGCTTCTGCGGATCATCGATTTGGCCGCAGGCACAGTCGAGGATGAGGTTGCCCTCGTCGGTAATGTAGTCGCCGCCTGAACTGTTTCGCCTTACCGTAGGCTTCACTCCAAGGGCCTCCAGCTTCCTGGCCACCAGTGGCGCCGCCATCTGAATTACTTCGACGGGAAGTGGAAATTTGCCGAGCCGCTCGACCAGCTTTCTCGAATCCGCAACGACGACGAAAAGCTTGGAGGCGCTGGCCACAATCTTCTCGCGAAGCAGCGCGCCGCCGCCGCCTTTGATCAGATCCAGCTTGTGTGTGACTTCATCCGCGCCGTCGATCGTCACGTCGATCTCCGTGGCATCGTGAAAGTCGATCACCGGAATTCCCAGCGACCTCGCCAAATCTTCGCTGGCTCTCGATGAAGGAATGCCGCGAACCTTCAGTCCCTGCTTCACTCGCTCTCCGAGCAGCTTGATGAAATGCGTGGCCGTCGTGCCCGACCCCATCCCCACAACCATGCCGTCCTGAATGAACTCCAGGCTGCGTTGCGCTGCCAGTTCTTTCGCCTTGTCGACTGTCGCTTCCATAGCAAGCATCTTAGACGAC
>Ga0213872_10001846_pt1 | contig 13109 bp, 7 predicted proteins | sample VelepicomBERX_R2_FD_160071 | JGI IMG/M metagenome (GOLD analysis project Ga0213872, IMG submission 160071) | Rhizosphere microbial communities from Vellozia epidendroides in rupestrian grasslands, the National Park of Serra do Cipo, Brazil - RX_R2 | ecosystem: Host-associated > Plants > Roots >...
TCGAGCGCAAAGTGTTCCATGGCGGCGATGTGTGGAACGAAAATCTCGAGGAATATGCCCATGAGCTGAATGCGGATGGCAGCCGCTATACCTCGAGCGTCGAGATGGTGAAGGATCTGAGCAAGGATCCTTTTGGCATCTGCTTCGCCGATCTCGGCTCATTGACCCAGGACGTCAAGATGCTGGCCTTGGCCGCCGACGAGGACGGGCCCTATTTCGAGCTGACGCTCGATAATCTGCGGGAGCGCAAATATCCGCTGTTCCTCGAACAATGGGCTTACGTCGATCAGAAGCCGGGTCAGGCTCTGGACCCGGTGGTGAAGGAATTCCTTACCTTCATGCTGTCGCGCGAAGGGCAGGAGGCGATCCAGGCCGACGGGAAATGGCTGCCGATCCCAGCCTCGGTGGCGTGGGCCCAGCTGAAAAAGCTGGATGGCGTGGCGCCGACCCCGAAAGAGACGGCGATGGGCCTGCAATTGCCGCTGATCAGCCCGGAACAGGGAGCGGGCGAGACGGTGGACGAGGCCGATCACACCGATCCGCATCTGGCCTATTACCGCACCCGCTGGGACCTTTCGGATCTTCCCGCCTATCAGCCCGGCGCGCCGCTCGCCGGCACCATCACCTTGCCGGCGGCGGGACAATTGTTCGAAAGCTCGGTGGGCGAAGCCTGGATCGAAGGCTTCCGCAAATATCACCCGGAGATCAGCTTCGCCAAGACCAAAGGGACGCTGTCCGACCAGCAGATCGATCTGCAGGTCGGGCGCAAATGGACCAGCTATTTCAATGGCGAGATCTATCAGTACCAGCTGAAATACAAGCGCTCGCCCTTGGAATTGCAGGTCGCCACCGGCTCCTTCGACGTGCCCGGCTGGAGCCCGGCGATGGCGATCTATGTCAATGAGGCCAATCCGCTTTCCGTCATCAGCGTCCGTCAGCTCGACGGCATCTTCGGTGGACCGCGGCGCGGCGGTTGGGCCGGCACCGCCTTTCGCCGCCAGGTCGGGCGCGGCGCCGATGGCAATATCCGCGATTGGAGCCAGTTGTCGGCCGGCAAGGGTGCGATCCACGTCTATACCAGGCCGTCCAAATATCACCTGATGGGCGTCGCCGAGCGCAAGATCCTGCAAGGCGGCAATATGTGGAACGACGCCGCCCGCGAATATCCTTCGCTCGGGCGCGATGACGGCTCGGTGGCGATCGCCGGGGTCGAGATCCTGAAAGCCATCGCCAAGGACAAGGCCGGCATCGCCTTTGCCGAGAAGGGGCAGGAGATCCCGGGCGTCAAGGCGCTCGCGGTGTCGCCCTATGACGGCGGCGCGGCCGCCGCCTTCAGCATCGAGACCGTGCGCAACCGTACCTATCCCTTGGCTCTCGAAGTCTTCGCCTATGCGGATCATCCGATCGATCCGAAATTGGCTGAATTCCTGCGTTACGTCCTAAGCCGCGAAGGTCAGGACGCCGTTCAAAAGGACGGAAAGTGGCTGCCATTGACCGCCGATCTGGTCCGCCTGCAGCGACGGAAATTGGAGGAGGAAGGGTTCAAATGAGGTCTTTCAAAGCATGTCTCCTGGCGACGGCATTGACGCTGTCGACCGCAAGCGTCTTGGCGCAGAACCCGACGCAAAGCTATGCCGATCTGCTGGTGCAGCGCACGCTTTCCTCCCATCCCGAGCTGAGCGCGGTGACCTTCCATGTCCAGCCGCCCAACGGGCCGGACAATATCATCATCGCTTCCAATGTCGCGCCTTATGGCAAGAAGGCGGACCAGGACGATCTTTCGGTGCTGGCGACCGGCAAGCCGATCATGGAGCCGAACAAGGCAGGGGACCGGTTCGGGGTCGAGTTGCCGCTGTGGAATCGCGACGCCAAAGTGATCGGCGTGCTGGCTCTCGGCTTCGTCTATAAGCCGGGCGACGACAAATCCGGGTTCCTGGCCAAGGCCGAGCAGATCAGGAACGAATTGGCGGGACGCATCGCCAGCGAGACGCAATTGGTGGGACGGCGCGATCAGGCCGCCGCCAATGCCCAGGATTCCGATCCGGAAAACTCCTTCTTGGACACCCATGAGCGATCGGCTTTCGGCACCACCAATCTCAATACGCCGATCTCGGACGAGAATTTCAGCGGCGCCTTCCAGAAGGCCACCGCCGCCGTCACCCCGGAAGACAGCTACAAATACACCAACAATCTCTCAAAGGCCGGCACCACCGGCTATGACCTCAATCTGCGCGGCTTCACCACCACCGTGTCGGACCGCGGCGCCATCATCACCGACGGATTGCCAGGGGCCACTGTGCGCTATGGCGCGCCGCCCAATGCCGCCGTCGACCATGTCGAGGTGATCAAGGGGCCGGCCGCCGTGCTCTATGGCGCCGGCCAGCCGGGCGGCTTCGTCAATATCGTCACCAAGAAGCCGATGGAAGACGAGAAAATCGATATCCAGCTTACCGGCCGGCTCACCCCCGAGGTGGACCGGGTCAAGCATGAGGACGATCTCACCCATGGCGGCCTTCTGGGCAGCATCGACTACAATACGCCGCTGACCGAAGACAAGGCGGTGCTGGGCCGCCTCATCGTCTATGGCGTCGATCAGAATGGCTGGCGCGATTTCGCCTATGACCATCAGATGATGGTGAAGCCGATGATCTCCTGGCGGCCGGACGATCGCACCGAGATCTATGGCTCGGTGGAAAATCGCGAGGCGCAGTCGGACGATTTCATCGGAATGGTGGCGCCCAAGAACAATGTCAAGCTGATGAACCGCCGGCCCGAGACCTCGTATCAGAACCCTGGCGACTATATAACCGAATATGGCTTCGCCGAGGTGGCGGGGGTCAATCACAGCTTCGACAATAATGTGAAATTCGACTTCGAAGCGCGCAATGTGCACCACACCGACAATTCCAGCGGCTTCGAGAACAATCACGTGCAGGGCGACTATCTGACCCTGCAAAGGCTGCTGGCCAGGAAGCAGAACATTCGCGACTACAGCTTCTTCAACAGCAATCTGACCATTCCCACCGAGATTTTCGGCTTCAACAATCGGATCGTGGTCGGCGTCTCGGGCGGGCGGGACTTCCTCGAGACCACCCGCTTCCAATATCTGACCGGCAATTCCACCACGTTGAACAGCCTGAATATCAGCATCTATGATCCCTATGGCGGCGCGCTGAACTACTATTCGGCGCACAATATCGGATCCTATGCTCTGTGCGGCACCGGCGGTCCCGGCACCACCACCACCAATGCCTGCAACAAGAACATGATCGTGCAGACCACCAACCAGGTCACCGCCGGCTACCGGGTGTCCGATCTGGTCACTCTGACCGATCAATGGAAATTGCTGGTGGCCGAGCGCTATGACAGCGATTGGGATCATTTCTCGCAGGTGGCGGTGACGCCGGTGGCGGGGGTCAATCCCAGCTCGACCTATACCCAATATTACATCCACCAGGATCTGCCGCTGTTCAGCCTGATCTTCGAGCCGATCAAGGATCAGCTGTCCTTCTACGCCACCTACGCCACCGGCTTCGTGCCGGCAGGCGGCAACAATAACGACATCCACGGCAATCCGCTGACGGTGCCGGCCACCGCCCGCTCCTACGAATTCGGCGCCAAGTCGAACTTCTTCGACGGCAGGCTGAAAGGCACCTTGGCGCTGTTCGACATCCAGAAGGAGAATACCCCGGTCACGGTGGCCTGCGCCCCCGACGCGCCCTCCGGCGTCGCCTGCTTCTCGCCCTCCACCACCCATTCCAAGGGCGTGGAAGTGCAGGCCGATTGGCGGATGACCCCCGATTGGCACACGATCTTGGGCTATTCCTACACCTTGGCCACCATCGCCGCGTCGCCCGATCCCTATTCGATCGGCGCCTTGGCGACCAACACGCCGCGCCATGCGGTGCATCTATGGTCGCGCTACGATTTCACTCCGGAATTCGGCGTCGGTTTGGGCGAGGCGCTGATCGATCAACGCAACGGTACCATCCCGACCGCGCCTTCGGCCTGTTCGGCCAATAATGGCGATGCCTGCTGGACCAATATCGCGATGAAATTGCCGGGCTATGCGGTGACCGACCTTGCCGGCTATTACAAGATCAACCCGGTGGATCTGACCCTCAAAATCGGCAATCTGTTCAACCATAACTACATTCAGAGCGCGGGTTCCGGCACCAATCTGAAGCTGATTACCGGCGACCCGCTGAACTTCACCCTGACCGCCCATATGGGGTTTTAACTCTTCCGCACCGAGGTCAGAAACTCGGTGATCGCGCCTTGCAAGGTCGTGGTTTCGGCAACCAGCAATTCCACCGAAGCCACGACCTCGTTGGCCGAGCCGCCGGTGCCGGCGGCGACCTGCGCCACCTGCACGATGTCGGTGCTGACCTGACGGGTGCCTTCGGCGGCGTGCTGGATATTGCGGGAAATCTCTTCGGTGGCCGCGCCCTGTTCCTCGGCGGCACTGGCGACCGCGGCGGCGATGCCGCTGATCTGGGTGATGGTCTGGCCGACACCCTGGACCGCCGCCACGGTGTCGGTGGTGGCGGTCTGGATCTGCTGGATCTGCGCCGAAATCTCTTCGGTGGCTCGCGCCGTCTGCGCCGCCAGATTCTTCACCTCGGACGCCACGACCGCAAAGCCTTTGCCGGCGTCGCCGGCGCGCGCCGCCTCGATGGTGGCGTTCAGCGACAGAAGATTGGTCTGGCTGGCGATGTCGCTGATCAATTGGGCGGCGTTGCCGATGCGGCTGGCCGCTTCCGACAGCACCCGGATGGTGGCGTTGGCACTGTCGGTCTGGTTGACGGCGTCCTGGGCGATGCGGGCGGTTTCAGTGACCTGACGGATCACTTCGGCCACCGAGGCGGAGAGTTCATGGGTGGCGGCGGCCACGGTTTCCACATTGCCGGTCAAATCGGCGGCGGCGCCCGAGGCTTGATTGGACAGATCGGCGGCGGTGCCGGTGGCGTTCCGCATGCCTTCTGTGAGATGGCGGATGCCGTCGGTAGCCATCACCACATTGCCCACCACGCGTCCGACATCGCGCTCCAGATTATTGGCCAGATCGAACAGGGCCTGGCGCTTGGCCGCCTCGGCGGCTTCGCTGCTGGCGCGCTGTTCGGCCTGCAATCCCGCGACCCGGGCGCTGTTGTCGCGGAACACCGAAAGCGCGGTGACCATGCGGCCCAGCTCGTCGCCGCGTTCCAGCGCGGTGAAATCGATCTTGGTATCGCCTTGCGCCACCTTTTGCGTGGCGTCGGCCAGCTTATTGATGGAAAGGATGGTGGCGCGGACGATCACCAGGATGATGCCGATCACCACCAGCAGCGACAAAGCCGTCACCGTATAGACGATCACCAGTTTGCGGTTCACCGCGGCGATCTCGGCTTCGGATTCCTGGCGCGAGCTGGCGAGGAAGCCGCCGGAAACCGCCGAGAGATCGGCGATCATCTTTTCATAGGCGGCGCCCAAAGGGGTGATGAAGCCCACCGTGGTCTTGAAATCGAGTTCCAGCATGCTGGCGACGAAACCCACCGCATCCTGGTAATTCTTCAGATTGGCCAGCGCCGCGTCGATCTTCTCTTTGTCGGAGGCCGACGCATAATCGGCCTTGAAGCGGGTCAAGCCGGCGGTGATCTGCTCCAGAGTGTCGGTGATCTTCTTGGCCTCGGCGGCGACATCGGGCTTCAATCCCGCCGCCTGCTGCACCTGCAGCAGATAGAGCGCGCCATTGGCGGCGCGCAGCCGCTCGACGCTGCCGGCCAGCTCGACGCTGGGGTTGAACTTGTTGGCCACCACGTCCTGCAGGCCGGCCTTGAGGTTGTTGACCGTGCCGATCGAGAGCGCCTCGACCAGCACGATCAACAGAAACGCCAAGAGACAGGGAACTGTGAACTTGACCCAGAACGGCCAATTCAGCGTCGATTTCCAAGAACCCATCTTTGCCATTTCAACCTCGAAAATTTGGATCAGAACTTGCCGGTCAGGGACAGGAAGGTCTGGCGTTTGATCGCCGGATAGGCGCTGGTGTAGGTGACCGCCTGGCTCAGATTGGTGCCGGAAAGCGCCAGGGTGTAGGTCTGGTCGATGTTGTAGGCGAGACGCGCGGTCAGGCTGGAATAATCATCCACCGGCAGATTGATGTTGGTGCCGCGGTGCGACAGGTAATCCGTCTGATATTCCCCATGCACGTCGAATTCCCACGAGTCCTTGGTGTAGCCGAGCAGCAGGCGGGCGTGATGCTTCGGCGTCGAGTCGTGGAATCGATCGCCGAGCGCCAAGGCGACACCCGGATCGTCCGAGGTGACGGCATAGGAATAGCTGGCGTCCCAACGGATGCCGAGGCGGTTCTGGCCCTTCAGCTCGAACTCGCCGCCGACGCCGCGCGAGCCGCCGACATTGACGCTTTGGGTCAAGGTGGTGACTTGGGTCGGCTTCGGGGTCAGGGCGGTGGAGGCGGAGCCCACGGTGACGATCGGCGTGATCAGATCCTGGTTGATCTGGTAGAAGACCGCCGTTTTGACCGTCGAGTCGATGACGGCCAATTTGCGGTCATAGTCGAGCTCGTAATTGGTCACGATGGTCGGCTTCAGATCAGGATTGCCGGTGCGGTCGAAGCCGCGGCTCACCGAGGGGACATAGATGTCGACATTGAAGCCATAGTCCAGCAGGCGCGGCATGGCGACGGCGCGGCCGAAGGCGAGACGGAAAGTGTCGTCACCGGTCGGCTTGTAGACCAGGCCGGAATTGGCGCTTTCCGCGGTGACGCCGTGATTATATTGGCCGGCCTTGACCAGGTCGCCGGCCCAAAGCTGGCCGATCTCGGAAAGATCGACATGATCGACGCGGCCGGCATTGGTCCAGGACAGATCATCCCTGATCTGCCACAGCCACATGGCGCCGGCGGCATATTTGTTTTCCGCGATCTTGGGATCTTGCGGGAAGGTCTGGTTGGCTTCCAGGTGGAAGGTCTCGTAGCGATATTCGCCAGACACGCGGAAGGTGTGATCGGTGCCGATGCGGAACTGGTCTTCCAGCTGGCTGACGATCAGGCTGGTGCTGTCGACATAATAGGGAGCGGCCGTACCGCTTTCGAAATTGGTGACGCGGGTCAGGTTCCAATAATTGCTGTTCTTTACCGTGCCGACCGGCGACTGCCAGGTGAAGCCGCCGCGGGCCGAGGCCACCATATCTTCGACACCGTCGAGATGGCCATTGTAATAGCCTTCGGTGGAGCGGCTTTTCGACAGGCTGAACTCGCTGTCGGTTTGCACATCGGGGCCGAGCTGGAACACTTGGGTCGACGACACATAGCGATGATAGGGGTTCATCGTCAGCAGATATTCATCGTTCGAGGCACGCCCCGTCAGATGCTGCGCCGTCGCCTGGGCGGCGGTGATTTCGCCGCCGACCACGCCGCCGAAATTCTCACGGGCGGTATTGAATTCGCGGGCGTCCATGCCGCCGGCGGAGAGCTTGATGGCGCCGATCTCGCCGATCTTGGTGCTGAGGGTGGCGTCGCCGCTCCTGGTCTGGCTGGTGCCGCCGGTCAGATTGACCACATTGTTGCCGTCATAGAGCGGGTTGGTAGTGACGATATTGACCACGCCGCCGGCGGCATTGGAGCCGAACAGGGCCGAGGACGGACCCTTCACCACTTCGATCTGGCGGATATCGTCGATATTGACCGGAAGATTTTCCCACACCGTGCGGGAATAATCGTCCTGGAACACCTGGCGGCCGTCGATCAGGACCAGAAGGCGGGACTGCATCTGCTGCTGATAGCCGCGGACGCCGACATCGAAGGCGACCGAACTGGTCTGCGAGATGTCGAGACCGGGAATGCGCGACAGGATCTCGGGGATCGAACGCGAGCCCGACTGGCGGATCTCATCGGCGGTGATGATGGTCATGTTGGCGGCAACATCGCCAGCCTTCTGCGGGGTGCCGGTGGCCGAGGTGGTGACCGGCTCGCCGAACAGGGTCTCGAGCGAAGCGTAATCCATCGACTGGCCATGCGACGGTTGCGAGGTCATGGCGCCCAGAGCGATCAGGGAGCAGGCGGAAATCAGCGACTTTCTCATAACATCCTCTTTCGGAACGGGTGCTGGGCTCAGACCGGCTTCGCCAACATGGCGAAGGCGGCGGCGAAGCCGATATGCGCGGCATCGGCGGCCGCCTTGCTGAAATAGATTTCGACGGCCGGCTTCGAGACGATGCCGAGCACGCATTTGTTGGATTTGACGCAATCGAGGTCGGTGGAGAGCGTCAGCGCCCCGGACGAAGCGGTGGCGATGGCGTCGAACGAGCCTTTGCCGACGCCGGCGGCCAGGATGACGATCTTGGCGCCAGACAATTTGCCGAGATCGCTCACCGCCACCATCTGGCCGGTCAGCTTGACGCCGCCGGGACCTTCGAGGCCGCCATCGATGGCGGCCTTGATGGCGTCGGCGTCGGCCTTCGAGGCGCCGTTGGCGGGATCGAACACGATGCCGACCGGAGCCGGGCTGGCGATCTTGTTGGCCAAAAGCGGCAGGGTCTTGAGGCCCACGGTAATGTCGAGCTGATCCGTCGCCTTAGCCTCCTGCCAGCAGCCTGACGCGGCCACCACGAAGGCTGTGGCGGCCAAAATATTGGTCATTCTCATAACGGGACTCCATGGAGATTCTTGAAGGCGGGACAACGGAACGCCAGGGAAGGCGGCACGATAAATGGCAATTTAGATAAAACTTTAAATAAATTACTGGTTGTTACTCAGATGACTATGGCAGTATTTCTAATGAAGTCTGTGGATAACCCTGGTCGTTAACTATAATTAATGTTGGCGGCACGCTAGAGACGTTTCCTGAATTGAAACTGAACGCAACCTGAATTCGTCTTTATGGATCAAGGGCTGTCATAGCAAAACCCCCGGAAAGCCTGGCTTTCCGGGGGTTTTGACGAGATTATCGCAAGGGATAATCGAAAGACTTTTATCTAAATATTTGCTACCGGTGTCAGTATTATTTATTACAGATTAATGAAGCCTTCAAACATCGGTACACAGCTGCCGCCAACCGTGGCGACTATTCCGTCTTCCTGACGCCTGGCGGTAAGATTCAGCAGGCTAGGACGGCCCATTTCTACACCCTGCAAGACCTGATAACTATCGCTTTCCTTACCGCTCAGCGACAAGAGAAGGGCGGCCAGCGGCGTGTTGGCGCTGCCGGTGGCGGGATCTTCGATGATCCCGAATGACGGCCCATACATCCGCGCCCGGATCTTGTCGCCATCCTTGGCATAGAAGTGGATGTTGAAACGGTCCTGCATGCCGAACTTCTCGGCGGCACGTCCGAAGGCGCCGATGTCGCATTTGGCCCGGCCGATGGCCTCGGCGGTGACCTCGGCGATGATGAAGGGATTGCCGGTACCGGCGAACACCGGCTGGTGGTTCGAGACGACGAAGTCCTTGGCTTGCAGAGTCAGGCAATCGGCGAGATCGGCCGGCGTGAACTCACGCCCCAAGGTGAGAGGCTTCGGCGCGGTGATCACGGCATTGGTGAGCCTGCCCGAGGCGTCGCGCTCGATCTCGACCCGCACCAGTCCGGCGGTCACTTCCAGGGTCAGCGCCTTGGCCGACTTGTCGCTTTCCGCCAGCAAGGTTCCGGTGCCGACCAGCGGGTGGCCGGCGAAGGGCAATTCGGTGCCGGGAGTAAAAATTCGCACCCGCGCCGTGTGGGCGGGATCGGATGGCGGCAGGACGAAGGTGGTTTCCGAGAGATTGAATTCGCGGGCGAGGGACTGCATCTCTTCGTCGGTCAGGCCTCGCGCGTCCGGGAACACCGCCAGGGGATTGCCGCCGAAGCGGCGATCGGTGAAGACGTCCATGGTGCGGAAGCGGTACGCGCGCATCACACTGCCTTTCTGACCCTCTCGAAGCGGCCCCACACGCCGTCGTCGCCGTCCCAGGAACCCTTGCTGGCGCCCTTGGAATATTCGGTCGAGCGCTGCTCGAAGAAATTGGCGTGCTCGACGCCGTTCAAAATCTCGACCAGCCAGGGCAGCGGATGCGGCTTGACCTGACTATAGACCTGATCGTCCTTGGTGAAGAAGCCGAATACCGGTTCCAATTTCAGCTGGGTCAGGCGCCAATCGCCGATATAGCGCACATAATCCTTGATCTGCTGCGCCGTCATGCCTTCGATTTGACCTAAGCCGAAAGCCAGATCGACGAAGCTTTCCTCGAGGCCCACCATGGTCTTGGCGACGTCGATGATATCGTCCTTGACCGCCTTCGACACCGCGCCGGTTTCATGATTCCACTGGTGGAACAGGCGAATGATGCCTTCGCAATGCAGGCTTTCGTCGCGCACCGACCAGCTGACGATCTGGCCCATGCCGTTCATCTTGTTATGGCGCGGAAAATTGAGCAGCATGGCGAAGCTGGCGAACAAAGCCATGCCCTCGGTGAAGGCGCCGAACATGGCCAAGGTCCGCGCCACGTCGGCGACCGTTTCGACCCCGAAACTATGCATGTAATCCGATTTGTCGCGCATCGCCTGATAGTCTTTGAAGGCGGCGAATTCGCTTTTCGGCATGCCGAGCGTCTTCAGCAGCAGCGCATAGGCGTCGATATGCACCGTCTCCATGTTGGAGAAGGCGGCCATCATCATCTGCACTTCCAAGGGCTGGAAGATCGGGATGTAGCGCTTCAGGTAATTGTCGCCCACTTCCACGTCGGACTGGGTGAAGAAGCGGAAGATCTGGGTGAGCAAAGTGCGTTCGGCATCGGTGACATGGTTCGACGACCAATCCTTGATGTCGTTGCCGAGCGGCACCTCTTCGCCCATCCAATGGATCTGCTGCTGGCGCTTCCAGAACTCATAGGCCCAGGGATAGCGCTCGACGTCATAGGTGCCGGTGGCGGTGAGGAGACCGACCTTGCCGCTGCCAATCAGTTCGCGGGGGTCGCGCTCGGCCAGCTTCTTCACTGACATGCCAGGCACTCCTCGTAATCGGTCTTTTCCTCGACCTTCAGAACCGCTTCCTTCTTTTCCAGCTGGCCGGCGAAGGCGGCGCGCTGCACCGATTTCGAGCGGCAATAATAGAGGCTCTTGATGCCGCGCTCCCACGCCGTCCAATGCAACATGTGCAGATCCCACTTATCGATATCGGCGGGCAGGAACAGATTGATCGACTGGCTCTGGCAGATGAAGGGGGCGCGGTCGGCGGCGAATTCGATGATCCAGCGCTGATCGATTTCGAAGGCGGTGCGGAAGATCGACTTCTCATCGTCCGAGAGGCAGTCGAGATGCTGCACCGAGCCCTGATTCTCGACGATCGACTGCCAGACCTCCGGGCTGTCCTCGCCCTTTTCCGCCAGGATCGCGGAGAGATGCGGGTTCCTCACCACGAAGGCGCCGGACAGGGTCTTGTGGGTGTAGATATTGGCCGGAATCGGCTCGACGCAGGCCGAGGTGCCGCCGGCGATGATGCTGATCGAGGCGGTCGGCGCGATGGCGATCTTGTGCGAGAAGCGCGCCTTCATATTGCGGTCCGCCGCGTCGGGGCAGGGGCCGCGTTCCAAGGCCAGCTGCACCGAGGTGGCGTCGGCCTCGCGGCGGATCTTCTTGAAGATCCGCATGTTCCACGACTTGGCCATGGCGCTTTCGAACGGGATCCGCTTTTTCTGCAGGAAGGAGTGGAAGCCCATCACGCCCAGACCCACCGACCGCTCGCGCAGCGCCGAATAACGGGCGCGCGCCATGCTGTCGGGCGCCACATTGATGAAATGGCTGAGCACATTGTCCAACATGCGTAGCACGTCTTCCACCAGGCCGGGCTGGTCGCCCCATTCGTCCCAGGTCTCGATGTTCAAGGACGACAGGCAGCAGACCGCGGTGCGCTCCTCGTCGCGATGATCGACGCCGGTCGGCAGCGTGATCTCGCAGCAAAGGTTCGAGGTGGTGACCTTGAGGCCGAGTTCGCGGGCGTGTTTGGGCAGCGCCTTGTTGACGGTGTCGATATAGAGCAGATAGGGCTCGCCGGTCTGAAGCCTGGTTTCCAGAATGCGCTGCCACAGCTGGCGGGCATCGACCTCGCGCAGAACCGCGTCATTTTTCGGGCTCCTTAGCCCGAATTTGCCGCCGGCCCGCACCGCTTCCATGAATTCGTCGGTGATGCAGATACCGTGATGCAGATTGAGGCCCTTGCGGTTGAAATCGCCGGACGCTTTGCGGATTTCGAGGAATTCCTCGATCTCCGGATGATGCACGTCGAGATAGCAGGCGGCCGAACCACGGCGCAGCGAACCTTGGGAGATCGCCAAGGTCAGGCCATCCATCACATGGATGAAGGGGATGATCCCCGAGGTTTCGCCGGAACCCTTGACCGCCTCGCCGATCGAGCGGACGCGGCCCCAATAGGTGCCGATGCCGCCGCCATTCGAGGCTAGCGCCACATTCTCGTTCCACACGCCGACGATGCCGTCGAGACTGTCCGGCACCGAATTGAGGAAGCACGAGATCGGCAGGCCGCGATCAGAGCCGCCATTCGACAGCACCGGAGTGGCCGGCATGAACCACAGTTTCGACATGGCGTCATAGAGGCGCTGCGCATGCTCGACATCGTCGGCGAAGGCGCAGGCGACGCGGGCGAACATGTCCTGATAGCTTTCGCCCGGCAGCAGATAGCGATCATCCAAGGTCGCCTTGCCGAAGCTGGTCAGAAGCGCGTCGCGCGAACGGTCGAGCGTGAGATCCGAGGGCTTCGGCGCCGGCGTCAGCGGCTGCGGCAAAGGCGCTCGGAATTCGCGCTCTTCGGGGAGCAAAGAAGGCTGCTGTGGCGGCTGGTAAGTGGTGGTCACCAACTGGCCGAATTCGTCGAAATCATAGGCAACAGCAGGCATCGGCCCCCCGAAAAAAGAGAATAATCGACCGCAAGGCGAGGTGAGTCGCCCCACATATTGATAACAGGAAGTAAAGAACCCCTAAATCTTGATGGAGTCGGGGTCAGCTCGTCAAGGGGGGAATCTGGCCGACGAGAAGCAGCACCAACGCATAGTGGCAGGCGGCGGCGACCAGCACGCAGCCATGCCAGATGGCGCTGTGATAGCGCAATTTCGAGAAGCG
>Ga0213872_10001847_pt1 | contig 13106 bp, 13 predicted proteins | sample VelepicomBERX_R2_FD_160071 | JGI IMG/M metagenome (GOLD analysis project Ga0213872, IMG submission 160071) | Rhizosphere microbial communities from Vellozia epidendroides in rupestrian grasslands, the National Park of Serra do Cipo, Brazil - RX_R2 | ecosystem: Host-associated > Plants > Roots >...
CTTCTACGGTACCGATCAGCAGTACCGCGAAAGCCGGATCCTGGACAGCGGCGACATCATCCTGCTGATCGTCGGCGGTCACGGCTTCGAGATGCTGGAAAGCAGCGAAATCGTCGAGGTCAAGCAAGGACCCTACGTGGGCGAGCACGACAAGATCCGCTTCGAGCCGGTGTCCGGCGACCGAGTCCGCCTGCCCGGCCATTGAATCGAATTGGCGAAAGTGAGATTGACATGATTCCGGTGAACCAACCCCTGCTCGACGGCAAGGAAAAACAGTACCTGATCGACTGCATCGAGTCCGGCTGGATTTCGTCCGAAGGCCCCTTCATCAAGGCTTTCGAAGAAAAGTTCGCGGCACGCTTCGGGCGCAAGCACGCGATCGCGGTCGCTAACGGGACCGCAGCGCTCGACGCGGCGGTCGAAGCGCTCGGAATCGGTCCGGGCGACGAGGTCATCATGCCTTCGTTCACGATCATTTCATGCGTTGCGCAGATCGTGCGCAACGGTGCCAAGCCGATCCTGATCGACTCGGATCCGCGGACCTGGAACATGGACGTTGCAGCCATCGAGGGCAAGATCACACCGCGCACCAAGGCCATCATGGCCGTGCACATCTACGGCCTACCGGTCGACATGGATCCGCTGCTCGAACTGGCGCGCAAGCATGGCCTGAAGGTGATCGAAGACGCCGCGCAGATGCACGGCCAGACCTACAAGGGCCGGGCCTGCGGCAGCCTCGGCGACCTCAGCACCTTCAGCTTCTATCCGAACAAACACATCACGACCGGTGAAGGTGGGATGATCGTCACCGACAGCGACGAGCTTGCCGAGCAATGCCGGAGCCTGCGCAATCTGTGCTTCAAGCCCGAACGGCGCTTCGTGCACGATCGCCTCGGCTGGAATCTGCGCATGACTAGCATGCAGGCGGCTCTGGGACTCGCGCAACTTGAGCGTCTCGACGAATTCGTCGCGCGCAAGCGCCACATGGGGGCGCTCTACCAAGAACTGCTCGGCGACATCGAGGGCGTGAACCTGCCGCTCGCCTCGACCGACTACGCACAAAACATTTACTGGGTTTTCGGCATAGTCCTCGACGCAAGTCGCGCCATGACGGGCGCCGAGGTAATGAAACGCCTCGCCGAACAGGGCGTCGGCTGCCGTCCGTTCTTCTACCCTATGCACCAGCAACCCGTGCTGCAGTCCATGGGCGCCGTCACAGGCAACGAAGCCTGCCCGGTGGCCGAAGGCCTGTACGAGCGCGGGTTTTATATCCCCAGCGGCATGGCGCTGACCGAAGAGCAGATCCGGACCGTTGCCGCCACAGTGCGCCGCGTGCTGAGCTCCTGAATGGAAAACCCAAGCCCTCTGGTCCTCGTCGATCTGCGCACCTGGCCCTGGACCGGCATCGGCCGGGTGACCCGCGGCGTCTTCGAATGCGCGCGCGAACTGGAAGCCGAGTTCGAGATCCGCTACATCGTCTCCGACGACGTACGCCTACCGATGGATCTACCGAATCTCGTGCGATTCCGTTCGCGGCCGTTCGGCCGCGGCGAGCAGCTCGAGTTCCGCCGCTTGTTCGCGGGGCTACGGAACCGGCGTGTCGTGCTGCATTCACTGAACTTCAACGTGCCGCTCCTGCTGCCGTCGAACGTCAGGCAGATCGCTCACTTCTACGACGTTTTGACCGACACGGGGGAGTTCCGCACGATATTCCACCGCATGGCCTATAACGCCTACGTCTGGAGCCTGCGCCGCCATGGTGCGACGATCCTCGCGCAGTCCGACTACACCGCCGCACAGCTTGCCAGGCACCATCCGTTCGCCGCAGTGATCGTCTGCCCGCACGGTTACCGCAACTACATGGTGCCGCGCGAGACTGATCTGCGGCAGGCCTACGGTCTCGAGCGCCCCTATTTCCTCTACATCGGACTCAACAAGCCGCGCAAGAACCTCGACGGACTGCTGCAGGCTTACCGCGAGGCGCTGCGAGTCCGCCCGGACCTCGCCTACGACCTGGTCGTCTGCGGCCCGATCTTCGACCGAACTTCGCTGGGCTTCGACATCCGCGCCGCCGTCGCGGCCGACCCGGCGCTCGCGCTACGCGTCCACCTGCTGGGCTTCATACCCGAGGAACACCTCTACGCCGTCTACCAACAGGCCAGTCTGTACGTCGTGCCGAGCCACCTCGAAAGCGGCTTCAGCTACCCGGCGCTCGAGGCGCTCACGACCGGCACCCCGGTGCTGCTCAACAAGGTCGACATGTACAACTACGCGTCCGAAGGCGACGGCGTGTACTTCTTCGACGGCAGCCGCACGACAGGTCCAGACAGCCTGCGCGGCACGCTCGCCGACATGCTCGCACGCCCGCGCTTCGAACGCGTGGACGCGTCCCGCTGTAACGTCCTCAGCCGATTCTCCTGGGCCCGGGTCCGCGACACGATGCGAGCGTTGTACGAGCGGCCATGACGCCCTACCTGCTCGCCTTCGGGTCCTTCCTGGCCGTCTTTTTCGCGTTCGAGGCGCTCGGACAGCACCGCCCGCTCACGCGCACCGAACGCTGGCTGCTGCTGCTGCCGCTAGGTACGTTTGCCCTCTCCTACGCCGGCCGGATCGGCACGGACGTGGAGCGCTACGGTGAACTTTTCGGCATCGCGGAGCAGTTCCCGCTCGAGCCGGGTTTCTCCGCATTGATGGTCGCGGCCAAATGGCTCGGACTCGGCTACGTCGAGTTCACGCGGGTGCTTGCCGCGATCCAGATATTGCTGCTTGGCAGCATCGTGCTGCGCTTGCGCGAACCGCTGTTCTTCCTCCTCTTCTATTTCGGCGCCTTCTTCCTGAACTTCCAGTTCAACGCGATCCGCAATTCGCTCGCACTGCTCATCGTCGCGGCGCTCTACGCAAGGCTCGAGCGCCCCGGGATCGCCGCCCTGCTGGGTTCTACGGTAGTTCACTATTCCTCGCTCGCCACGCTGGCCCTGCAACGGCTTGCGCTGAGCCGGCGCGAATGGCTGGCCGTCGGCCTGGTGGTCCTTGCCGCGGCCCTGATCTCGCTGCTATGGCTAAGGCCAGAACTGCTCGGCGCCCAGTTTTCGGAGCTGTTCGTTTACAGCGGCTACCTAGAACAGGAATACGAAAGCAAGACCATCTACCCTGCGCTGCTGATCAAGCTCGTTGTCGTCTGGCTGCTCTATCGCAACGGCGGGAACCGCTTCTACATGGTCACCTACGCGGTCCTGGTCGCGCTCATCCATTTGATCAGCCCGGTCCTGAGCCGCATCAGCGATTTGGTGCTTTTTCTAGCGACCCTAGACTTCTGCCTGCGCCTGCGTCTCGAGCGCTATCGCCTGCTGGCCGTTGGCTTGACCATGGCCCTGGCGGCCAGCAGCCTGCTCATCCCGTGGAGCGACTGCCAGGCTGGCGGCGAGCAGAACTGGTGCCTGGTCGGCACCGAATCCCGATAGGGGGCAGTTGCCCCGAGCCACTATGAACGTTCCCTTTGCCTCGCCAGTGATCGACATCAGCGTCGTCATTCCAACCTTCAATAGGCGCCAGGATATTCCGACGGCGCTCGACAGCGTTTTCGCCCAACCCGGCATCCGCATCGAATGCATCGTCGTCGACGACGGCTCCAGCGACGGGACGGTCGCCTACATTCGCGATCGCTACCTGGACCATAGCCTCGTCATCATAGAGAAGGAGCGCCGCAGCGGCCCGCAGTCCAGTCGCAATCTCGGCATGCGGGCGGCCCGCGGGGAATTCGTGACCTTTCTGGACTCGGATGACTATCTCGAACCTGACACGCTCGCCGCCCGCGTCAGGCACTGCCGCGAGGCCGGGCTCGACGCCCTGTTTTCAGGTTATTGCGTAAGATTCGTCGGCCGGCGCTGGGATCTGGTCAAGAACGTGCGCCGCGATCGGCGAAGCTGCCCGGCCGACTACGCGGCTGCGCTGAGCGATTTCAAGATCGCGCCCATGATCACCATCATGTACCGGCGAGCGGCGCACGCAGGGCTGGAACTGGACGAAAGCCTCGCGTCCGGCCACGACGACGATCTGGCGCTGCACCTTATCCGCCACGGCCGATTTGCGTTCGACGACATCCTGGCCGCGACCATCGTCCAGCATGTCGGCGAGCGTGTCGCGACCCCGCGCAACCTGATGATCGGCGACGCCCAATTGCTCGCGAAATACGCGGTCGACGTCGTTCGGCACCACGGTCCGGGCGATCTGACACGCCGCCGCGCACGCGCGCTCGCCGGCTTGTGGAGCGTCGGCCAGTTCGGGCGCTCGACGCTGCTGCTTCCGCCGCGGCAAGGCGAGGGCTCGACCGTCGCAGCGCTTGCCCTCGCCGCGCTCGCCCTGCCCTTGCTGCTGCTGCGTGGCCTGCGCAAGCGCGTGCTCATGGCAGCCCTTCGCACTGCGCTTTGATCCCCATGAGTGCCACCGCCGCCTCGTCCCAGGTCTTTGTCCTGATTCCATCCCATAACCGCCGGGACATTCTCTGCGCCACGCTCGCCAAGGTGCGCGAGCAATTGCCGGCGCACGCCGCCCGCCTGGTCGTCGTCGATGCCGGATCGAGCGACGGTACGCGGGCTGCGGTCCAGGCTCGATGCCCGTCCGCGGAGATCGTCGACGGAAGCGCAGACATGTGGTGGACCGCCACCGTCAACCATGGCCTGGCCTATATCGGTCGGACCGCCCGCGCCGGCGATCACGTGATCCTATTGAACGACGATATCGATCTGGATCGTCGTGCCCTGCCCAGCCTGATCGAAGCTGCCACGCTGCAACCGCATGCCGTCATTGGCGCGGCCAACGTCGTGCAGCGCCGAGGCGAAGACCAGCCACGCGTCTATTTCTGCGGCGGCCACTACGATCTTCGCTTCGCCCGGCATCGCGCCAATCTGCCTCAAGGCACGCTCTGGCGCGAACCCGCAACGCGCTTTCTCGAAACCGATTTCCTTTACGGCAGACTGTTGATCATCCCGTGGGTGGCGTTCGAAAGCGGCTGCCGCTTCGATGCCGAGACCTTTCCGCAATATTGTGCGGACGAGGACTTTGCCTACGATGCTAAACAGCGCGGGTTCAAGATACTCGTCGACGGTCGCAGCATTGTCTACGTGAACGAAGAAACCACCGCGCGCTTCAGTCTGAGTCTGCACAAGGTCGGCCTGAGCGGCGTACACAAGTCGTTGACGGCCTTCAATTCCTGCTACAACCTCAAACAAGGGTGGGCTTTCGCGCGCCGATATGCCGGCTGGCCGTTATTGTTCGTACTCAGCCGCTATGCGATCATGTTTCTAAATGAAAACATCAGGTCGACACGATCTTGACGAAGTTCCAGCATCCACGAAACAAGAGGCAAACCATGTTTCCAGCATTTGGCTACACCGACGCAGCAAATCAGCTAGGCGACTACTGCCGCGATGCGCTCTTGGTCGACGACGCCCGGACGCACCCGCCGGCCGAAGGCAACAAGATTTGGGAAATCTACAAATGCCTGAAACTGACCGATGAATTGATCGCGATTTTCGATCGGCTCGAAATTTTCAAAACCCTTGCCGCCGCCGGCTACCGTCTGCGCGAGGAGCCGACCTTGATCCGCTGGACCTGTACGGGAAAGAACCGGGGAGCCGCCGACCACTATCATCATGACGGCCATTTCGGCAAGGGCGGACAGGTAAGTCTGATGCTACTGCTCGAAGAAAATATGGGGATGACTCATATGCGACTTATTCCAGACTCCCGCAGATCCTTCGGCCGGAAAATATACGACGCTCTCTGGAAAATACCATTCCGAGGTCGCGGCAGGCTGTTTCGACTCAACGACTTGCTTCTCGAGACCTTCAATAAACCTATCAAACTCGAAGGTCCAAAGGACCGGCTGTACTATTTCAACGCCGGCGACAACCTGCACAAGGCCTATCCGGTCACGGGCACCACGCGCACCATTTTTCACCTGAACCTGACGCTCTTCGAAAGTCGGCTTGATCCACGCGACCTTGCAGCGGTGAAGCTGTCGAATCACGCCCCGTACTGGCGAAAATTGCTCGCGCCGCCGTCCGCTCGAGCCTGATGGCTCGTCCTAGGCCTTGCTGACGCGCTCCCTCAGGCTCGCCATCGGACGCGGCAGCTGGCGCTTTTCGGAAATCATCTCGGCAATCCGCCACTGGAATGGCGTATCGATCTCGAACGATTCTTCGGCGTCATCGACGAGATAGGGAATCGTGCCCTCGACAATCAAGGGGCCGCCGTTGCGCACCTGCTGGGCCGAAAACACATAGATCAGACCGTTCAAGGTCATGGCCGGGCACAGGTCCTGGGAGCGCGTGCGCAAGGCCTCCCAGCCGAGCATGGGAGCCATGCCGTCGCCGTCCGGATAGAACGACCAGGCCGGGTGGCCGTGCACGATCGGCATCACGCTAACGACCGGCCGGCGGTCGTACGCCGGCTGGCGAAGAAACGTGTCGACCGCGCCGATAATGGTCCGGATGGTCCGAAAGGGGCTGGTCGGCTGCAGTAACACGACCGCGTCGAAAGCGCCCGACTGCGCCTCGTGATTCGCCAGCGCGTGCTGCAGAACCGACGCCGTCGTCGAGGTGTCACTGGCCAGCTGGATCGGCCGCAACCAAGGCGCCGAGGCGCCCCACTCCTTCGCCAGGGTCACCGCCTCCGGGTCGTCCGAGGACACGAGCACATCGTCGAATATTCCCGCCCTGAGCGCTGTTTCGAGCGTCCAGCAGATCAACGGAACGCCGCGCAGCTTCCTTGTGTTCTTGCCAGGTAGCCGCTTGCTGTTCATTCTCGCCGGTGTGATCGCGAGAATCCGAGCGGAGTTCGCCAACACAGGTGAATGCATCTGCCTCCCCAACTTTCCCTCGGCTTGCAAGCAAAGCTTCCATGCGCCCCGATCTTGCCTCCAGATCAAGTTCATGACAGCAACCAGCAAGCACTGTCACACGGGAGCTTGTGCGCGGCTTGTCCCAATATTGACCCGGGGTAAAGGCGTGCAACCAATCGTGATGGGCCTTCGGCCCCGGGGCAGGGCGGTCTGATCCGCCGGGCTCAGGCCTGTTGGCCCCGATATTCGGGCAGCAGGCTGGCCAGGGTGACCCGGACGGCCCCGTCCGGCATAGCGTCGGCGGCGCCCAGGGCGTCTTTCACCCAGGACAGCGTGCGCAGCCCCGCTGCACTGTCGTCGAGCCGCGCAATACGAAGTCGCTCGAAGCGCGTTGGCAAGGTCGCGTCGGAGTCGGCCAGTAGCTCTTCGAAGAGCTTTTCGCCCGGGCGCATGCCGGTGAATTCGAGGCGGATCTCGTCAGGCCCGCGTCCCGAAAGGCGGATCATGTCGCGCGCAAGGTCGACGATCCGCACCGGTTCGCCCATGTCCAGCACCAGCACCTGCCCGCCCTCCCCGATCGCGCAGGCCTGCACGACCAGCCGCGCCGCCTCCGGAATCGTCATGAAGTAGCGCGTGATGTCCGGATGCGTGACCGTCACCGGCCCACCCTTCGCGATCTGCTCCTTGAACTTCGGGATCACGCTGCCGCTCGAGCCGAGCACGTTGCCGAAGCGCACGGCCATGAACTTGGTCGCGTGGCCCTGCCCCGCCATATGGCTGATCACGAGCTCGGCCGCGCGCTTGCTCGCGCCCATCACGTTGGTCGGGTTGACGGCCTTGTCGGTGCTGATGAGCACAAAGCGCTCGACGCCCGCCTCGGCCGCCGCCAGGCAGGCGTGATAGGTGCCCAGCGTGTTGTTGCGCACGCAGGCCCAGGCGTTCTCCTCTTCCATCAACGGCACATGCTTGTAGGCCGCCGCGTGGAAGACGATCTGCGGCTTGTACCGGCCGAACACATGGCGCAGGTGCGCGAGGTCCTTGACGTCGCCGACCAGGCGCACGAGCGGGATGTGCGGAAACTTCTCGCCGAGCTCCTGCTCGATCGTGTAGAGCGCGAACTCGCTGAGCTCGTAGAGCACGAGCTTGTGCGGGCCGTAGCGCGCGACCTGGCGGCACAGCTCGCTGCCGATGCTGCCGCCCGCGCCCGTGATCAGCACGACCTTGCCCGACAGGCATTCGCTGATGCCGCCCTCGTCGAGCTGGACCGGCTCGCGGCCGAGCAGGTCTTCGGGTTCGATGTCGCGGACCTGGTCGACGCGGCGGCCGTGCAGCAGCTCCTCGCTGCTCGGCACCGTCAGCACGTGCAGGCCGGTGCTGCCGGCCAGGTCGAGCGCGCGGCGGCGTGCCTGGCGCTCGGCCGAGGGCATCGCGACGATCAGGTGGGTGATGCCGTGCAGCTGCGCCATCGCCGGCGCGTCCTCGAGGCGCCCGACCACGGGGATGCCCGCGACACGCGCACCGGCCTTGGCCGCGTCGTCGTCGAGCCAGCCGACGACCGTGAAGCCCTGGTGCTGGATGCCCGCGACGGCGAGCCTGCCGGCCTGGCCCGCGCCCATCACGAGCGCGCGGTGCGTCTCCTGCGCCGTGCCGCTGATGCGCCCGCGCATATGCTCGTAGAGCATGCGGTAACCGAGCCGCATCATCGACAGGCCGATCACGCAGAACACCGGGTGCAGCGCGAGCACCGCGCGCGGCACGCCGCTCAGGTGCGCCATCAGCACGGCGGTCGCGCCGACGAGGCCGGCCAGCGTGCAGGCCGCCGTCAGGCGCTTGACCTCGCCGAAGCCGCTGAAGCGCCACATGCCCTTGGGCACCTGGAACAGCCACAGCACGAACACGTAGAGCAGCACCAGGCCGCCGAGCACGCCGCCGTCGTAGGCCGGGCGTTCGACGAGCCAGTAGCGGAAGCCAAGCCGAAACAGATAGGTCGCCTGCCAGGCCAGCGCGACGACGCCGGCGTCGAGCAGCAGCGAAAGCCGTTCGCGATGCGGCCGCAGGCGGGTCAGGAAGGCGTCGAGGGTGAGCCAGAACATGGGCGGCTATTGTCGCCGCGATGCGGCCGCTTTCCGGGACGCCGCGCCCCATGCGAAGATCATCGTGCCAAGCTCCACCGGACACCCTTGCCGTGGAGCCGATGATGAGCCTGCCCGCCATGACCGCCAAGATGACCCCCGCCGAGTTCCTCGCCTGGGACGCCGGGCAGACCGCGCGCCATGAGTTCGTCGATGGCGAGGTTTTCGCGATGACCGGCGCCCAAGCTCGACATGTGACTGTTGCAGGAAACGTCTACATCGCGCTGCGCCAGCACCTGAAGAACAGCCCCTGCCGCACGTACATCTCGGACATGAAGCTCGCGGCCGCGAACGACACCGCCTTTTTCTACCCGGACGTCTTCGTGACCTGCAGCGCGGTGGACCGCGCCGACCCGCTGATCATGCGCGAGCCCGGGCTCGTCGTCGAGGTGTTGTCGCCGTCGACGGCGGCCTACGACCGCGGCGTCAAGGCCGCCCATTACCGTGCCATCGCGAGCCTGCAGGAACTCGCCTTCGTCGACCTCGACACGCGCTGCGTCGACGTCTATCGACGCCAGGACGAACGCGAATGGCTGCTGCATCCGTTCGGGCCGGGCGAGGCGGTCGAATTCGCCAGCGTCGCGCTCACCGTCCCGGCGGACGAGCTTTTCGCCGATGTCGACGCCTGATCAGCCCCAGACCGCCCGCACGGTGCGCCAGATGATGCGCAGGTCGCCTGCCAGGCTGTGCTCGCGCGCGTAGGCCGCGGCCAGGGCCAGCTTGGCCGGCATGACGACCTCCACGTACTCGCGCTCGGGGTCGGCGGCGCGCGCGAGCAGCTCGCTCTCGTTGCGGTACTCGAGCGAGGCCAGGTCGGTGATGCCGGGCCGCACCGACAGCACGAGCTCGCGCAGCCCGGCCGGATACAGCGCGACGTAGCGCGCGACCTCGGGGCGCGGGCCGACGAAGCTCATCGCGCCGCGCAGCACGTCCCAGAGCTGCGGCAGCTCGTCGAGCTTGAGCGCACGAATCGCGCGCCCCGCGCGCGTGATGCGCGGGTCGGCGCCGACCGTGATCTGCGCGCCCGCGTTGTCGGTGCGCATGCTGCGGAACTTGTGGATCAGGAAGGGCTCGCCATGGCGGCCGACGCGCTCCTGGCGGAACAGCACCGGCCCCTTCGAATCGAGCTTGATCCAGGCCGCGACGAGCAGCAGCAGCGGCGCGAACAGCGCAAGGCCCAGCGCCGCGAGGATCAGGTCGAACAGGCGCTTGGCCACGCCGCCCTCAGGCGCCGCCGAGGATCGCGCGCACCGTCGCGATCACGCGCGCGACGTCGGCGTCCTGCATCGCCGTGTACAGCGGGATGCTGACGGTCGTCTCGTAGGCCTTCTGCGAATGCGGGAAGCGCTCGGCCGTCAGCGCGTAGCGGTCGCGCCAGTAGGGCTGCTGGTGCAGCGGGATGTAGTGGACGCTGCAGCCGATGCCCGCGGCGAACATGCGCTCGATGAATTCGTCGCGCCCGAGCGGCGCGGCGTCGGCGAGGCGCAGCACGTAGAGGTGCCAGGAATGCGTGTCGCCGGGCAGCGCGCGCGGCGGCAGGATCAGCGGCAGGTCGGCGAACGCCGCGTCGTAGGCCTGGGCGATGCGCTCGCGGCGCTGCTGGAAGCCCGGCAGGCGCTTGAGCTGGTGCCAGCCGAGCGCCGCGGCGATGTCGGTCATGTTGTACTTGAAGCCCGGCGCGACGATCTCGTAGTACCAGCTCGGCACCTTGGCCGTGAAGCGGTCGAAGGCGTCGCGGTTCATGCCGTGCAGGCGCATCACGCGCGCGCGCTTCGCGAGCGCGGCGTTGCGCGTCACGAGCATGCCGCCCTCGCCCGTCGTCATGGTCTTGTTCGCGTAGAAGCTGAACACCGTGGCGTCGCTGCCGAGCGTGCCGATCAGCTCCTTCTCGAGCGTCGTCGGCAGCGCGTGGGCCGCGTCCTCGAGCACGCGCAGGCCGTGGCGGCGCGCGATGTCGAGGATGGCGAGCATGTCGACGGCGAGGCCCGCGTAGTGGACCGGGATGATCGCCTTCGTGCGCGGCGTGATCGCGGCCTCGACGAGCCTGGGGTCGATGTTGAGCGTCGCCGGGTCGATGTCGACGAGCACGACGTCGGCGCCGAGGTAACGCACCACTTCAGCGGTGGCCGTGAAGGTGTGGGTGGTCGTGATGACCTCGTCGCCGGGGCCGATGCCCATGGCCTCGAGCGCGAGGTGCAGGCCCGCCGTCGCCGAGTTCACGGCGATGCATTCGATCTGGCCGTCGTCGCCGTGCTGGCCGAGGAACTCGGCGAAGGCCTGCTCGAAGCGCTTGGTCTTGGGGCCGGTCGTGACCCAGCCGCTGCGCAGCGCGTCGACGACCTCGGCGATCTCCTCCTCGCCGATCTCGGGCAGCGCGAAGGGCAGGAAGGGTTCGACGGAATGAGTCATGTGAGTACCACGAGGTTCTTGGCGCTGGCGCCGCTGACGGCAGCAAGGGATATGCCTCGCTCGAGGGTGACCAGGCGGGCTTTCTTCTTGACCGCAAGGGCCAGCAGATAGATATCGGTGATCTGGCTCGACTTCAACACGCGTTCCCAATGCAGCAGACCGTCGTCGAGCAAGCTCAGCGTGTCGGGCCAGAACTCGTGGCTGCCGTGCCGGGTGGCGCGAACGAGGCGCTCCGCCACCACCGCCGCCGGCTGGCTGTTGGGATAGGCGGGCAGCGACATGACGCGCAGACAACCGTTTTGCGTCAACGGGCACGAGGCCCAGTCCGGATTCTCGGTCAGCCACGCCTTCGCCCTGGCGTGATGCAGATGCCCGGCATCGAGCAATGCCAGGAGCATGTTCACGTCAAGAAGGGCACGCATCAAATGCCTTCGGAATCCATCAGCGCCCTCACCTGCTCCGTGGTCGTCACGACGCCCGGCCTGGCCGGGAAGGGCAGAAAGCCGCCCACCGCCTTCGGCTGCTTTGCCGGAGTCGCGCCGGCGCCCGTCAAGGCCTGGCGCAGCAGGCGCGACACCACGGCCCCGGCGCTGGCGCCCTCGTGGCGGGCAAGTTCCTTGGCGGCCTGCAGCAAGTCGTCGTCGATGTCGAGTGTGGTTCGCATATCAGCCTCATCTGATGCGGTGATGCGCTGATGATTCTACAGCGCCGCCAGAAACCGCTGCGCCAGCACCGGATAGGTGTGATGCGCCTGCACGAACGCGCGGCCGCGCGCGCCCATCGCGGCGCGTTCTTCGGCCGGCACGGCGGCGAGCTGGCGCAGGCCGGCCGCGACGGCGGCCGGGTCCTCGGGCGCGACGGTCAGGCCCGCGCCGGCTTCGGCGACCGGGTCGTTGCCGGCCTCGACCGAGTGCAGCACCGGCCGCGCGGCCATCAGGTAGTCCATCAGCTTGTTCGGCGCGATGCCGAAGCGGTAGATCGGGGTGCGCTGCCAGCCGATATAGGCGATGTCGACGCGCGCGAGCAGGGCCGGGATCTGCAGCTTGGGGATCGGGTCGAAGACGGCGACGTTCGCGAGGCCCTCGGCGCGCACGCGCTCCGCGAGCCGCGCCTTCTCGTGGCCCGCGCCGACGAGCACGAACGCGAACGGCTCGTCCTTGAGCTGCGCGGCCGCGTCGAGCAGCACGTCGAGCGCGTTGGGCAGGCCCATCGAGCCCGCGTAGCCGACGATCAAACGCCCTTGCGCGCGCAGCGCGTCGAGGTGCGCGGCGAGCGCGCCGCCGACCGGCTCGCCGTCGGCCGACCACTCGTCGAGCGTGATGCCGTTCGGCACGATGTGCAGCTTGCGCAGGTCGAGGCCGTGCGCGGCCATGTGCTCGTGGACCTTGGGCAGCATCGAGACGACGACGTCGGCGTCGCGGTAGGCGTCGTTCTCGGCCTTCTGGCACAGCATCGCGAACGGGTGACGCGGGCTCATGCCCGACAGCTCGATCGGCGACAACGGCCACAGGTCGTGGACCTCGTAGACGAGCTTGGCCTTGGCCCGGCCGGCGCCCGCCGGGCCGCTCCCAAGGGCGTCGGCGCCCCCTCGGGGGGCCGACGACGTACTCGTCGGCGAGGGGCGTGCCATCCGTGCAATCCGGCGCGCGACCCAGATATCCATCGGGTAGGTGCTCGACGCGATCACCGCGTCGGGCGCGAAGTTCTCGGCGAGTCCGGCCGCG
>Ga0213872_10001848_pt1 | contig 13106 bp, 5 predicted proteins | sample VelepicomBERX_R2_FD_160071 | JGI IMG/M metagenome (GOLD analysis project Ga0213872, IMG submission 160071) | Rhizosphere microbial communities from Vellozia epidendroides in rupestrian grasslands, the National Park of Serra do Cipo, Brazil - RX_R2 | ecosystem: Host-associated > Plants > Roots >...
AGCCTGCAGGCCGTCGGCGCGATCCTGGCAGTGGTGGCCGGCGCCGCGCTGGCGTGCAGCGTGCGGCTGGTGCGCTCGATCCAGCAGCCGCTGGCCGAAGCCAACCATCTGGCCGCGCGCATCGCCCGCGGCGACCTGACCGCCTCGCTGCAGCGCCGCCGCGGCGACGAATTCGGCCAGTTGGCCGCCTCGCTGCAGCACATGAACGACGGCCTGGCCGACATGATCCGCCAGGTCCGCTTTGGCGCCGACAGCATCGCCCAGCGCACCACCCTGATCGCCCAGGGCAACCAGGAACTGTCGGCCCGCACCGAAGCCCAGGCCAGCGCCCTGCAGCAAAGCGCCGCCTCGGTCGAGCAATTGAGCGCCACGGTACGCAACAACGCCGACCAGGCGCAGCGCGCCAATGCGCTGGCGATGTCGGCGTCGGCCCTGGCCAGCAAGGGCGGCAGCGCCATGCAGGAAGCCATGGCAGCGATGAGCACCATCCGCGACAGCTCGCTGGACATCGTCAACATCACGGGGGTGATCGACAGCATCGCCTTCCAGACCAATATCCTGGCCCTGAACGCGGCGGTGGAGGCGGCCCGCGCCGGCGAACAGGGTCGCGGCTTTGCCGTGGTGGCCTCCGAAGTGCGCACCCTGGCCCAGCGCGCCGCCGGCGCCGCGCGCGAGATCAAGCAGCAGGTCGGCCGCTCGGTGCAGCAGATCGAGGCCGGCAACCAGTCGGCCGGCGAGGCCGGCGCCTCGATCGTGGCGGCGGTGTATGAAATGAGCCAGCTGGCCAGCATGATGAGCGGGATCGCCAGCGCCACGGCGGAGCAGTCGCAGGGACTGCAGCAGATTAATCAGGCGGTGGCGGCGATGGACAGCGCCACCCAGCAGAACGCCGCGCTGGTGGAGCAGGCCGCCGCCGCCGCGCGCGCCATGCAGGAGCGCGCGTTGCAGATGGCCGAGATGGTGCGCCGCTTCCGCCTGGACGGCCTGGAAGCGGCACACGAACTGCGCACGCTTACTGAATGACCCGGTAGCAGGGCGTGTACTGCTTGCCCGCCAGTTTCATGCGGTGCTGCGAGACGAAGGACGCCAGCAGCGCGTCCATCGGCCCCATGATGGCCGGGTCGCCGTGAATCTCGAAGTGGCCGAACTGCTCGATGGCGCGGATGCCCTCTTCCTTGACGTTACCCGCCACCACGCCCGAGAAGGCGCGGCGCAGATTGGCCGCCAGCATATGCACTTCCTGATTCTTGTGCAGGCTCAGGTTGCGCATATTCTCGTGGGTCGGCGCGAACGGCAGCTGGAAGGCGTGGTCGATCTTCAGGCTCCAGTTGAAGTAGTAGGCGTCGCTGCGCGACTTGCGGAATTCGCGCACCTGCTTGATCCCCTCCTGCATCTCGCGCGCCACCAGGGCCGGATCGTCGATGATGATCTTGTAGCGCTGCTGCGCCTCCGGTCCCAGGGTATCGTGGATGAACTGGTTGATCTGGGTGAAGTACTCGCGCGAGGTCTCCGGGCCGGTAAACACCAGCGGGAAGGGAATCTCGGCATTGTCCGGATGCAGCAGGATGCCCAGAATGTACAGGATCTCCTCCGCCGTGCCGGCGCCGCCGGGGAACACCACGATGCCGTGGCCGGTGCGCACAAAGGCCTCCAGGCGCTTCTCGATGTCCGGCATGATGACCAGGTCGTTGACGATCGGGTTGGGCGACTCGGCCGCGATGATGCCCGGCTCGGTGATGCCCAGGTAGCGCCCCGCCATGGAGCGCTGCTTGGCGTGGCCGATGGTGGCGCCCTTCATCGGCCCCTTCATCGCGCCCGGGCCGCAGCCGGTGCAGATGTCCAGGCCGCGCAGGCCCATCTGGTAGCCCACTTCCTTGGAGTAGTTGTACTCGGCCCGGTTGATCGAATGGCCGCCCCAGCATACCACCATGTTCGGATTCAGCATCGGCTTCATCACGCCGGCGTTGCGCAGGATGTGGAACACGGCGTCGGTGATGCCCTCCGTGCTGTCGAGCTCAAACTTCGGATTGTCGGTCACCTCGTTGCTGACGAAGATAATATCGCGCAGCACCGCGAACAGGTGCTCGTGGATCCCCTTGATCATCTTGCCGTCGACGAAAGCGATCGAGGGCGCGCCCTTGATATCGAGCTTGATGCCGCGCTCGCGCTGGATGATGCTGATGTCAAACGATTTATACCGTTCCATCAGTTCCCTGCCATCGTCGATGGTGCTGCCGCAGTTGAGCACCGCCAGGGCGCAATTGCGGAAAACGTTATAAAGACCGCCCTGGCTGGTGTCCAGCAGCTTGTTCACTTCCGCCTTGGACAGGATCTCCAGGCGGCCTTCCGGCGAAATCAGGGTATCGACAACGTCATGTTCCATGATGCTTAACCTTCCCAGTTCTATAGACAGGATGCTCCTGCGGCTCCACTATACGGCATCCGGCCGCCTTAGCACAAATGACACATTTTTGCAGAGCACCATGCAAAAAGCTGGACGGCGGCGCAATGTAGATTAAAATGGCGGCCATTCTGGATTCCGGCCCGCGGTGCGCGCCCATGAAGCGCCTTGGCACCGTGGCGGAATCCTGTGTTTTTTCGACCAAAATAAACTTGAGGAGAGACCGCATGAGCGGTGCCACCACCCAACCGGCGGAAGTCGCCATTCCGGAATATAAGCAGATCATGGGCCATCCGGCGCCGCTGTGGATGCTGTTCATGACCGAATTCTGGGAGCGCTTCGCTTTCTACGGCATCCGCTGGGCCCTGGTCCTGTACGTGGTGGCGCAGTTCCACAACGGCGACGCGGCCGGCCAGTCCTCGGCCAACCTGATTTACGGTTCCTACCTGGCGCTGGTGTACGCCGGCGCCCTGTTCGGCGGCTACGTGGCCGACCGCGTGCTGGGCTACCAACGCTCGATCCTGATCGGCGCGGTGTTCATGGCGGCCGGCCTGTTCATGATCGCCTTCCCCGACGAGAACGTGTTCAAGTTCGGCCTGGCCACCATCATCGTCGGCAACGGCATGTTCAAGCCCAATATCTCGACCATGGTGGGCAAGCTGTATAGCGCGGCCGACCCGCGGCGCGACTCCGGCTTCACCATTTTCTACATGGGCATCAACTCCGGCGCCCTGATCGCGCCGGTGCTGACCGAGTGGCTGGCCTCCTCCGTGTTCGGCCTGAACGGCATGCCCTCGTACAAATGGGTGTTCATGTCGGCCGGCGTCGGCATGCTGATTTCGCTGGTGTGGTTCTTCATCGGCCGCCGCGGCCTGAAGGGCATCGGCGCCCCGGAAGTGGCCGATCGCAAGCGCATCGCCTACGTCGCCATCGGCGCCGCCTGCGTGATCCCGGTGGTGTACGCGCTGCTGGCCCTGGGCGCCAACGCCCTGCAGGGCGTGCTGTCGGTGCTGTTCGTCCTGCTGTCGGTGATGCTGATGATCGAAGGCGTGCGCAATGGCCCGGTGGCGCGCGACAAGGCCATCGCCATGCTGCTGATCTTCTTCTTCAACATCATGTTCTGGATGTTCTTCGAACAGGCCGGCAGCTCCTTCACCTTCCTGGCCGAGAACATCGTGCGCCGCGACATGTTCAACTGGACCTTCCCGACCGCCTGGTTCCAGACCGTGAACTCGATCGCCATCATCGCGCTGGCGCCGGTGATCGCCTTCATCTGGGTCGCCATGGGCAAGAAGAACCCCTCGATCCCGCGCAAATTCGGCCTCGGCCTGCTGTTCAACGGCTCCGCCTTCGCGCTGCTGTGGTACGCCCTGTCGCTGCTGGTCGGCCCGGACAACAAGATCCCGTTCTGGACCCTGGCCATGGTCTACGTGCTGCAGTCGGTCGGTGAGCTGTGCCTGTCGCCGATTGGCCTGTCGATGGTGACCAAGCTGGCGCCGGTGCGCCTGGTCGGCATGGGCATGGGCGGCTGGTTCCTCTCGACCGGCATCGGCAACAACCTGTCGGGCATCTTCGCCTCGCTGGTGTCGGGCGAAAAAGGCATGTCGGTGGAATCGGCCCTGTCGGGCTACACCCAGGGCTTCTGGGCCCTGATGGGCGGCGGCGTGATCCTGTTCCTGATCGCGCCCCTGATCCAGAAGCTGATGCACGGCGTGAAGTAAGCCCGCCCCCGATCAAAAAAAACGGCCAGTCGATACTGGCCGTTTTTTTATGTTCAGGGCATGGCCGCCGCGCCGGCCGGTTCCGGCACCTTGAGGATGAACTGGCTGCGCAGATCGCGCACGATCTTGCGGATGTCGGCCTGCATGGCCAGGTAGTCGTCCGGCGTGCACACCTTGGAGCCCGGCTTGCCGCTCTTGAAGCTGCGCGTCACCAGCAGCTTGCCGTCGGCCTGGCGGAACTGGGCGCGGTACTGAAGGTACCGGCTGGCCAGATTGACGTCGGGCGGCACCGCCAGCAGACTAGCCTGCGGCGGAAACTCGTAGACCGCCTCCTCCTCGAAATCGTTCACCGGGCAGACATAGGGCTGGGTGCGCGCGGCCTCGGTGGCCAGGCCGAAGGCCTGCTGCGACAGCCCGGCATACAGGCTGCTGGCGGCCGGCACGCCGATGGTGCCGGGCAGGTAGACCCAGTTCTCCGCCGTGCCGCGCAGGCTGTAGCGATAGCTGCCCTGCGGCTCGCCCTCCAGGTCGCCCAGCTCCACCACGCCGCTGCCCTTGATGCCCTGCGATTTGAGCACTTCCTCGACGAAGTGCAGCTGCGCCGTCTTGCGCCAGTTGCGCTGGGCGTAGCGCACCTCCTCCTCGATCCAGCCCAGATTGTCGCGGGTGAACACAAAACTGGCCGAACCATCGGCGGCGATGCGCACCGTGTACTGGTTCCTGACCTGGCCCGGCTGGGTGGTCGGCGTGTGGCCCAGCTGGCCGCTGCGGGTCAGGATCACCTGCTTGTCCAGGTCCCAGTCCGGCAGGTAGCCCGGTCCCGTGCCGGCCGCCGTCGAATCGAGGTACAGGTCCAGGCTGGGGATATAGGTGATGGCGTGATTGAACTGGCCCAGGCTGGCCACCGGCGACAGCTTGAAGGAGTTGCCGGCATTGATGAGCACCGGGGTGCTGTCGATGCCCACCGCGCCCAGCATGGCCTCCATCAGCGTGGCGTGGTCCTTGCAGTCGCCGTACAGATTGTCCAGCACCGACTCGGCGCTGTGCGGCACCAGGCCGCCGTTGCCGATATACACGCCGACATAGCGCACATTGCGGCGCACCCAGTTGTCGATCGCCAGCGCTTGTGCGCGCGCGCCGTCCAGGCCCCGCACGATCGCGCGCGCCTTGGCCGTGATGCGCGCATTGGGCGCCGCGGCGGCGGCGGCGGCGCGGTCATAGGCCAGGCCCACCTCGGCGTAGTTGTTGAAGGTCGAGACGATCAGGTGGCGGCCGAAATCCCAGTACGCCACCGCGTTGTTCTCCACCCGCGGATTCTCCGCCGGCACATAGTCCCAGCGGTAGACCGTGCGGCCGTCGTGCTGCTGCGGCGCGCTGGCCTGGAAGCCGACGTTGTCGGCCTTGAGCGCCATCTCCGCCGGCATATCGTAGATCACGGTCAGCTGTTTGGTGGGCACGAAGCGCGGGAAGGTGGTGTCGCTGTACTGGTTGGCAAACAAGGCGGTATGGCGCTTGCGACGGAACTTCGAATACAGCTTGTCGCCCACCGCCACTTCGCTGTAGATCACGGTCTGCACCTGCATGTCCTGGAACATCGGCGCGCCGCTGTAGGCCGGCTCCTGCTGCAGCTTGATCTGCTCCGGCAGCACCGGGATGCGGCGGCCGTCCGGCTTCTCGTTATAGGCCTCGACGATTTCCACTTCCTCCATGGTGCGGTTGAAATGGAACTGGCGCTGCGACTCGCCGTCGACCGCGCGCTGCTCGTTCAGCTGGGCCAGCAGTTCGATGGTTTCGACGTAGCTGCCGTCGCGCTGCACCACCACCTGGCCGAGCTCTTTCAGGATGGTGACCGAGGGATCGGTGCCGTCGTCGGCCGCCGAGGCCGGCAGCGACAGCAGCGCCGCCGCGCACGCGGCGCTAAGTAATTTGAGTTTCATGGGGACTGCCGAGGCAAAAAAGCCGCCATTCTTGGCGGGCTTTGCCTTTTCGTCAAGTGACGGTTTAGTAAGAATTCTTCGAATGTGACAATCCGCGTATTTCTGCGGCGGCCGATGGTCTATGTTGAAACGTTGTTCCCGCCAATCTCAGCATGCGAGGCCCATCATGAACGGCAGAGTCGTGCAACAGTACAGCGAGGTGGAAAAACAGGAGCATGAGGCGATCCGCCTGCGCCGCGAGCAGCGCCGCCAGCCCGCCATGGGCCTGCCGCACACCCTGGTCGGCCTGGCGCTGTCGGGCGGCGGCATCCGCAGCGCCACCTTCGGCCTGGGCGTGCTGGAAGAGCTGCGCCGGCGCAATCTGCTCGACAAGGTCGACTACCTGTCCACCGTCTCCGGCGGCGGCTACATCGGCGCCTGGCTGAGCGCCAACTGCCGCCAGGCCGCGCGCCGCCAGCAGGCCCTGCGCGGCGACGCGCCGCTGCCGCCGCAGATCGAAACCGATCCGCAGGCCTTCAGCGCCTACTGCCATGCCGCCCACGACTGGCTCGATCCCGGCACCAACTGGGGGCCGTCGATCGCCCACCTGCGGCGCTACTCCAACTACCTGTCGCCGCGGCTTGGCCTGTTCAGCGCCGACGCCTGGTCGATGCTGGCGATCTGGCTGCGCAATACCATGCTGGTGCAGCTGACCGTGATCCTCGGCCTGGCCGCCCTGCTGCTGGCGCCGCGCCTGCTGTTCGAGCTGTTCATGGCCTGGCCGCGGATGCCCAGCGGACGCTGGATCAGCGTGGCCCTGTTCGTGCTGGGCGTGAGCGGCATCGCCGCCAACCTGCGCCTGGTGCGCGGCGACCAGGGCGCCGCCCCCGCAGCGTTTGCCTCGCCGCCGGCGCCCGCTTCCTGGCGCCAGGCCGTGCTGCTGGGCGGCGGCGGCCTGCTGGCGGCCTGGCTGGCCTGCGCCGCGCTGGACTTCCAGCCCTTCAGCGACACCGCGCAGAACCCCGCCAGCGCCCTGCTGGTGGCGGCCCTGCTGGTGGCCAGCGGCTACTGCCTGCTGCCGCTGGGACCGCGCCTGCTGGCGCCGTTCTACGCGCTGGCCGCGCGCCAGCCGGACCAGCCGCAGCGCATCAACTACGGCCAGGGCTGGACCCAGAACCTGGTGGTGCTGCCGATCATGCTGTCGGCCATCCTGTACTCGGCCGTGCTGTGGGGCCTGGCCAGCGGCAGCCACGGCCACACCGCGCTGCAGGACATCGACAGCTTCGGCGCCATGTTCAGCCAGGCCTGGCGCTACTGGCCGTTCCCGCTGGCGATCGTGTTCACCTCGCTCTGGCTGCTGTCGCTGGCGTCCTGGCGCCACGAAGCGCAGCGCGCCCGGCGCCGCCTGTACGCCCTGCTGGCGCCCCTGCCCGCCGTACTGGTGCTGCACGCCCTGTTCTGCGTCATCATGCTGCTGATGCACGGCTGGGCCGCCGACGGCGCCCACGGCCAGTGGCAAGCCTTTGTCTGGGGCCCGACCCTGGTGCTGTACTCGTTCTCGCTGGCCATCGTCGCCCTGAGCGGCATCATGGGGCGCCAGTCCAGCGAAGGCGTGCGCGAATGGTGGGCGCGGCTGGGCGCCTGGTTCCTGATCTACGGGTTTGCCTGGCTGGGCGTCACGGTGGCCGCCGTGTACGGCGCGCACTGGACCGCCCTGCTGTTCAATAGCGGCGGCTGGCAAGGCTGGTCGGCGCTGGGCGGCTGGCTGCTGACCACCGTGGGCGGCCTGCTGGCCGGTAAATCCGAGGCCACCGGCCGGCAGAAACGCCAGCACGCCCCCACCACCGCCAGCGCCGCCGCGCGCAGCGCCGTGGCCCTGGTCGGGCCCTACGTCTTCATCGCCGGCCTGGTGCTGGCCACCGCCACCGTGCTGCACCTGCTGTTGCTGCACCTGTCCGGCGCCGCCGGCGCGGACTGCTGCAACTGGGTCCAGCTGCAAGCCCACCACTGGGACTATATGTCCTTCGCCGGCATCAGTCCGACCCTGGTGCTGACCGTGCTGGACGGCCTGCTGATCGCCATGGCCTTGCTGGCCTGGCGGGTCGACATCAACATCTTCAGCCTGAACACCTTCTATCGCGGCCGCCTGGTGCGCTGCTACCTGGGCGCGGCGCGCTTCGTGCCCAAGGAGCGCAATCCCCAGCACTTCACCCAGTTCGACGATGACGACGACCTCGACCTGGCCGAAGCGCCCGGCGCCGACGGCCGCGCCGCGCCGCCGGCCGGCCCGCTGCACATCGTCAACTGCGCGCTCAACCTGGGCGGCTCCAGCGACCTGGCCCTGCACACCCGCCACGCCGACAACTTCACCCTGACGCCCTACAGCATCGGCAGCAATTACGGCTCGCGGCGCAACGGCCTGTGCGCGCCGCTGGGCTATATCGCCACCGGCCGCTATTACGCCGATCCGCCCCAGACCAAGCTGGGACAAGCCATTTCCGTGTCCGGCGCGGCGGCCAGCCCGAATATGGGCTATCACACCTCGACCGCCGTGGCCTGCCTGCTGACCCTGTTCAACGTGCGGCTGGGCTGGTGGTTCCCCAATCCCGCCAAGCCGGAAGTGGCCGCGCCCTCGCCGTCCTTCAGCCTGCGCTACCTGGTCAAGGAGTTGTTCGGCGGCGCCAACGACCGCTCCAACTACCTGATGATCTCCGACGGCGGCCACTTCGAAAACCTGGCGGCCTATGAGCTGGTGCGGCGGCGCTGCCGCCTGATTATCGTCAGCGACGCCGAGTGCGATCCGGAGTTGAAGTTCGAAGGCCTGGGCACGCTGATCCGCATGTGCGAAGTGGACTTCGGCGCCACCATCACGCTGGACGTCAAGCCCATCGTCGGCGATCCCGAGTCGGAATGGAGCCCGCAGCGCTATGCGGTCGGCACCATCAAGTATGGCGAAGGCCATCCGGACGGCGTGCTGATTTACCTGAAAGCCGCCATGACGGGCGACGAAGACTCGGCCCTGCTGCAGTACAAGGCCTGCCACAACGCCTTCCCGCACGAATCCACCGGCGACCAGTTCTACGGCGAAGACCAGTTCGAGAGCTACCGCCGGCTGGGACGCGACATCGCCAGTTCGGCGCTGGAACAGCTGAGCAGCTCATCCAACCTGATTATGGCCGCGACCCGCCTGGCCGCCACCCGCCCCCGCGCCGCCGAGCGCCACGCGGCCTGACGCGGCCCGGCTTACTGCATCGGATGGCTGTCCAGCCAGGCCTGCAGTTGCTGGTCGCTGCCGGCCGGCAGATGCAGGCCCAGTTTGGAGCGGCGCCACAGGATGTCCGGCGCCGTGCGCGCCCATTCGTAGCGACGCAGGTATTCCACCTCGGCCGCGTACAGGCCCGGCGCGATCTCCTCGCCCATCTGGTCCAGGCCCTCGCGCTTGGCCAGCAGCGTGTGCAGGCGCGTACCGTAGGCGCGCGCGTAGCGCGCCACCAGCGCCGGCGGCAGCCACAGATAGCGCTGCTGCACCGCGCACAGCCAGTCGGCGTACTCGCGCACCGAGCGGTTGTTGGGCTCCGCGCCAAACAGGTCGCCGCCCGGCAGGCAGGCGTGCGCGGTCCAGGCGCCGTGCGGATTGCCCAGCGCCTTGGCGATCTGGTCGACCGCCTCCTCGGCCAGCTTGCGGAAGGTGGTGATCTTGCCGCCGAAAACGCTCAGCAGCGGCGCGCCGCCCAGCTGGTCGACCTCCAGCCGGTAGTCGCGCGTGACGGCCTTGGCGTCGGCCGCCGCGTCCTCCACCAGCGGGCGCACGCCGGAATAGGTCCACACCACGTCGGCCGGGCGCACCGGCCGGGCAAAGTACTGGCTCACCAGTTCGCACAGATAGGCCACTTCCTCGTCGGTGATGGCCACCTGGCCCGGATCGCCCTGGTAATCCAGGTCGGTGGTGCCGACCAGGGTGAAGGCGCCCTCATAGGGAATGGCGAACACGATGCGGCCGTCGCGGTGCTGGAAGATGTAGGCGTGGTCGTGCTCGAACAGGCGCGGCACCACGATATGGCTGCCCTTGATGAGGCGCAGATGCTGCTGCGCCGTGCGCGGCGCCACGCCCTGCAGGAAGCCCGCGGTCCACGGCCCGGCGGCATTCACCAGGTAGCGCGCATTGACGCGGATCTCGCCGCAGGAAGCCTTGAACAGGTTGGCCTGCCAGCCGCCCGCCACCGGCGCCGCGCTCAGACAGCGCGCCTGGGTCAGGATGGTGGCGCCCTTCTCGGCCGCGTCGATCGCGTTCAGCACCACCAGCCGGGCGTCGTCGACCCAGCCGTCGGAATAGGCGAAGCCGCGGCGGAAGTCGGATTTCAAGGGCTGGCCGGCCGGATGACAGCGCAGGTCGATGCCGCGCGAACCCGGCAGCAGCTCGCGCCGCGCCAGGCTGTCGTACAGGAACAGGCCGGCGCGGATCATCCAGGCCGGGCGCAGCCCCTCGGAATGGGGCATCACAAAGCGCAGCGGCCACATGATGTGCGGCGCCGCGCGCAGCAGCACCTCGCGCTCGATCAGCGCCTTGCGCACCAGGTTGAATTCGTAGTACTCCAGATAGCGCAGGCCGCCGTGTATCAGCTTGGTCGAGGCCGAGGAGGTATGCGCGGCCAGATCGTCCTTCTCGCACAGCACCACCGACAGCCCCCGCCCCGCCGCGTCGCGCGCAATGCCGGCGCCATTGATGCCGCCGCCCACCACCAGGACATCGCAATCGATCGTGTGCTGCGGTTCCGCCATCTTCTCCCCGGTGCCTGAAATGAAAGACAAATTATAAAGACAAACGCGCAGCATAAAATAGAGCACAGGCTCCAGGACCACTATCGCACAGACCTGTTTGCTTGGGAAGATTTTTCAATCGTCTATAATCCCCACCACCGTAGTCAACCCGAGACCTGTCTTGAGCTCTATTCCTACCGTACACTCGTCCTGGCTGAACCGCCGCAACCTGATCCGCGCCGCCCTGATCGCCGGCGCCGGCGCGCTGCTGGCCGGCGGCCTGCTGGTGGCCTATCTGCTGCTGTACGTGGCGCCCAACCTGCCCTCGCTGGACGTGCTGACCGACTACCGGCCCAAGATCCCGCTGCGCATCTACACCGCCGACAAGGCCCTGATCGGCGAATTCGGCGAAGAACACCGCGACTTCATCCCCATCAAGGAGATGCCGGAGATGATGAAGAAGTCCATCCTGGCCATCGAGGACAAGCGCTTCTACGAGCACCACGGCATCGACTGGGTGCGCGCGCTCGGCGCCGCCCGCGCCAATCTGGGCGGCGCGCTGCGCCAGGGCGGCTCCACCATCACCATGCAGGTGGCGCGCAACTTCTTTCTGACCCGCGACAAGGTGCTCGGCCGCAAACTGCAGGAAGTCATGCTGGCCTTTAAAATCGAAGCGGCCCTGAACAAGGACCAGATCCTCGAGCTGTACATGAACCAGATCTACCTGGGCCAGCGCTCCTTCGGCTTCGGCGCGGCCGCGCAGACCTACTTCGGCAAACCGCTCAAGGAGCTGGACGTGGCCGAGATGGCGATGCTGGCCGGCCTGCCCAAGAACCCGGGCCACCACAACCCGGTCGCCAACCCCAAGCGCGCCAAGGAACGCCAGCACGTGGTGCTGCAGCAGATGCGCGAGCTGAATTACATCAGCGAAGACCAGTACCAGAAGGCGCTGCACGAAACCCTGCACGTCAGCCACAAGGGCGTCGAGTTCGAGACCCACGCCGAATACGCCGCCGAGCTGGCGCGCCAGGTGGTCTACGCCCAGTACAAGGAAGACAGCTACACCAAGGGCATCAGCGTCTACACCACCCTGCTCAAGGCCGACCAGGACGCCGCCTACGAGTCGGTGCGCCGCAATGTGCTGAACTACGACCAGCGCCACGGCTACCGCGGCCCGGAAGCCTTCATCGAGCTGCCCGCCAATGAGGAAGAACGCGACGACGCCATCGAAGACGCGCTGCAGAAGCGCCCTTCCAGCGACCGCCTGCTGCCGGCCGTGGTGCTGAGCGCCAGCCCGGCCGAGGTCAAGGTGCAGGACCCGTCCGGCGACGAGATCGTCATCCGCGGCGAGGGCCTGAAACTGGCCGCCTACGCGCTGGGCGACAAGGCCCGCGACGGCTTGCGCATCCGCCCCGGCGCGGTGGTACGCATCATGCAGGACGAGAAGAAGAACTGGGGCATCACCCAGGTGCCGCTGGTATCGGCCGCCTTTGTCTCGATCGACGCCGTCAGCGGCGGCTTCCACGCCATGGTGGGCGGCTTCGACTTCAACCTGCGCAAGTACAACCACGTGACCCAGGCCTGGCGCCAGCCCGGCTCCTCGATGAAGCCCTTCGTCTATTCCTCGGCGCTGGAAAAAGGCTTCAATCCCGCCACCCTCATCATGGACGCGCCGATCACCCTGGGCCCGGAGGACACCGGCAACGAAACCTGGAGCCCGCAGAACGACGACGGCAAATACGAAGGCCCGATCACCATGAAGCGCGCGCTGGCCAAGTCGTCCAACGTGGCCTCGGTGCGCATCCTGCGCCACATCACCGTGCCGTACGCGCACCAGTACATCGGCAAATTCGGCTTCGACCTGGCCAAGCAGCCCAAGAACCTCACCATGACCCTGGGCACCGGCTCGGTCACGGCCGAGCAGCTGGTGGCCGCCTACGCGGTGTTCGCCAACGGCGGCTACACGGTCGAGCCTTACCTCATCAGCAAGATCGTCGACGGCAGCGGCAAGGTCATCTCCGAGACCAAGCCGCGCGAAACCCTGCCCGACGAAGCCCGCGTGATCGACCCGCGCAACGCCTTCGTGGTCGACAGCATGCTGCGCGAAGTGACCCGCAGCGGCACCGGCGCGGCCGCCGCCAAGCTGGGACGCCCGGACATCGCCGGCAAGACCGGCACCTCCAATGACGCCGTCGACGGCTGGTTCTCCGGCTACGCCGGCGGCATCGTGGCGGTGTCCTGGATGGGCTACGACGACTCCAAGTCCCTGGGCGGCAAGGAGTTCGGCGCCACCGTCTCGCTGCCGATCTG
>Ga0213872_10001849_pt1 | contig 13097 bp, 10 predicted proteins | sample VelepicomBERX_R2_FD_160071 | JGI IMG/M metagenome (GOLD analysis project Ga0213872, IMG submission 160071) | Rhizosphere microbial communities from Vellozia epidendroides in rupestrian grasslands, the National Park of Serra do Cipo, Brazil - RX_R2 | ecosystem: Host-associated > Plants > Roots >...
CGCTGATGATCTTGAGCGCCCGCTGATGCAAAAGGCTGCCCTCTTCGGTCAGGGTGAAGCGCCGCGAGGTGCGCGCCACCAGCCTGACGCCGAGCCGGGCCTCCATCGCCGCCAGCCGCCGGCTCATTACCGGGGGCGAGCTTTGCAGACGCCGCGCCGCCTCCGAAAGGCTGCCGGCTGCCACCAAGGTCACCAGAAGTCTGAGATCGCTTACCTCGTCCGACATGGACCCAGTTTAGCATCTTTCCAAAATTCGGAAAGATGGCGTGCCGAATCACCTCTGTTAATAGGAAGCTTTAATGCCCATTTTGGGTCGAACCCCCTATTGAGCGCCGAGAAGACCGCATGTGGATCGTAAAAGTAGCCCTCGAACGACCCTACACTTTCATTGTGTTGGCCTTCTCGCTCCTCCTCTTCGGGGTGATGACGATCATTCGCACCCCGGTCGACATCTTCCCGCAGATCAATATCCCAGTGGTCGCCGTGGTCTGGCAGTACACCAATCTGCCGGCCGACGAGATGGGCGATCGCATCACCGCCAATTTCGAGCGCGCCGTCACCACCACGGTCAATGACGTCGAGCATATGGAAAGCCAATCCTTGACCGGCATCGGCGTGGTGAAGATCTATTTCCAGCCCAACGTCAATGTCGACATGGCGATTTCGCAGACCACCGCCATCGCCCAGACCATCCTGAAATTCCTGCCGCCCGGCATCACCCCGCCTCTGGTCATCAGCTACAACGCCTCGTCGGTTCCGGTGATCCAGTTGGCGCTTTCCTCTGCGGTGCAGACCGAGCAGGAGATGTTCGATCTCGGCAACAACGTGATCCGCACCCAGCTCGCCACCGTTCAGGGCGCCTCGATCCCCTTCCCCTATGGCGGCAAGCAGCGGCAAATCCAGGTCGATCTCGATCAGAAGGCGCTGCAGGCCAAGGGCATCTCGCCGCTCGACGTCAACAACGCCATGGCGGCGCAGAATCTGATCCTGCCGGCCGGCACCGAGAAGATCGGCGACTTCGAATATAACGTCAAACTCAATGCCAGCACCGAAACCGTCGATCAGCTCAATGATTTGCCGATCAAGCGGCAGGGCGGCAGCACGCTCTTCGTCCGCGACGTCGCCCACGTGCGCGACGGATTCGCGCCGCAGACCAATATGGTAAGGATGGATGGCGAACGCGCCGTGCTGATGACCATCCTTAAGACCGGCAATGCCTCGACGCTCGATATCATCAGCCGGGTCAAGGATCGCCTGCCCTTCCTCAAGGATTCGCTGCCATCCACCCTCAATGTACGAGCGGTAGCCGACCAGTCGCTATTCGTCGAGGCGGCGGTGAGCGGCGTGATCCGCGAAGGCGCCATCGCCGCGGCCCTTACCGGCATGATGATCCTGCTGTTCCTGGGGTCCTGGCGCTCAACCCTTATCATCACCATTTCGATTCCGCTCTCGGTGCTGGCCTCGATCATCACCCTGTCGGCCATCGGCCAAACCATCAACATCATGACATTGGGCGGATTGGCGCTGGCGGTAGGCATATTGGTGGACGACGCGACCGTCGCCATCGAAAACATCAATTCGCATCTGGAATCCGGCAAGGACGTCGAAACCGCGATCCTCGACGGCGCTCAGCAGATCGCCGTGCCGGCGCTGGTTTCGACGCTTTGTATCTGTATCGTCTTCGTGCCGATGTTCTTCCTGCAGGGCGTCGCCAAATATCTGTTCGTGTCGCTGGCGGAAGCCGTGGTGTTCGCCATGCTGGCCTCCTACGTGCTGTCGCGCACCCTGGTCCCGACCTTGGCCAAGTTCTGGCTGAAGCCGCATGTGCATCACTCGGAGCATACGCCCAGCAACAATCCGCTGATCCGCTTCCAGCGCGGCTTCGAGGCCGGCTTCCGCAGATTCCGCAAGCGCTACCGTACATGGCTGGCAGCGGTGCTGCTGCGGCGCAAATTGTTCGCCGCCGCCTTTCTCGGAGCGGTGGTGCTATCCTTGGGGCTTTACCCATGGCTCGGCGAGGATTTCTTCCCCAGCGTCGATGGCGGGCAGATCAAACTGCATATGCGGGCCCAGACCGGCACCCGTATCGAGCAGACCGCGCAGATCGCCGACCAGGTGGAGAATTTCATCCGCACCAAGGTGCCGGCCGGCGAGATCGACAGCATGGTCGATATCCTCGGCCTGCCCTATTCCGGCATCAATACCGCCTACAGCAATTCCGGCACCATCGGCCCGGCCGATGCCGACATCCTGATCTCGCTCAAGGCAGGCCATGCGCCGACCGCAGATTATGTGCGCACCTTGCGCGACAGTCTGGCGGAGGAGTTTCCAAGCGTCTCCTTCGCCTTCCTGCCGGCCGATATCGTCAGCCAGATCCTGAATTTTGGCCTGCCTTCGCCGATCGACATCCAGGTCACCGGCGTCAATGAAGCGAATAACCGGCTGGTAGCGGCGAAAATCCTGGAAAAATTGCGCCATGTTTCCGGCATCGTCGATCTGCGCCAGCAGCAATTAAACAATTATCCGGAACTCAGGGTCGAGATCGACCGCGCCCAAGCCGAAGATCTCGGCCTCGCCCAGCGCGACGTCGCCAACAATCTGCTGGTGGCGCTATCCGGCAGCTTCCAGACCTCTCCCAGCTTCTGGCGCAACCCGAAAAACGGGATCAGCTACAATGTGGTGACCCAGGTGCCGCAGTACCAATTGGACTCGGTCGACAGCTTGCGCAATATCCCGATCTCGACGGCCGACGCAACCGGCCAGCAGCATATTCTCGGCTCGCTGGCCAAGATCTCGCGACGGAACGGGGTGGCGGTGGCCAGCCACTATAATGTGCAGCCGCTCATCGATATCTACGCCACCGTCCAGGATCGCGATCTCGGTGGCGTCGCGAAGGACATCAACCGCCTGTTGGACGAAGTCAAGGCCGAGGCGCCAAAGGGCGTCGCCATCCTGTCGCGCGGCCAGATCCAGACCATGCAAACCTCCTTCACCGGTCTCTATGGCGGGCTGGTCTTCGCGGTGGTGCTGGTCTATCTGCTGATGGTGATCAATTTCCAGAGCTGGATCGATCCCTTCATCATCATCACCGCTTTGCCCGGCGCCCTGGCCGGCATCGTCTGGATGCTGTTCGCCACCAAGACCCATCTTTCGGTCCCGGCCTTGACCGGCGCCATCATGTGCATGGGCGTCGCCACCGCCAACGCCATCCTGGTGGTCAGTTTCGCCCGGGAAAGGCTGAATATGGGGCGCTCGGCGATGTATGCCGCTCTGGAGGCCGGGATTTCCCGCCTGCGTCCGGTTATCATGACGGCGATGGCGATGATCATCGGCATGGTGCCGATGGCGCTCGGCTTCGGAGAAGGCGGCGAGCAGAACGCTCCCCTGGGCCGCGCCGTGATCGGCGGGCTGGTGATCGCCACCGTCGCCACCTTGTTTTTCGTACCTGTCGTTTTCACTTTGATTCACGGCCGTAAAACCGCCGGAAAGGACCGCTGATGCCCGCCCCCCACCGCCCCCAACGACGCTTCCCGCGCGGCCAGGCGATCCTCCTCGCGACCATCCTGGTGGCGATCGCCGCCTGGGGCATCTTCTCGCGGCTCAATGCCGACGCCGTGCTGCATCGCCGCACCGGCGAGGCGGCCAAGCCCTTGGTGCAAAGCATCAGCGCCACCGCCGATGCCGGCAATGAGGATCTGGTGCTGCCCGGCACCGTTCAGCCTTTGATCGAGGCGCCGATCTATGCGCGGACCAGCGGCTATGTGAAGGCGTGGTACACCGACATCGGCACTCCGGTGAAGAAAGGCCAGCTGCTGGCCGAACTGGAAACACCCGAGGTCGATCAGCAGCTGCGCCAGGCCGAAGCCGATTTCGCCACCGCGCAGGCCAATGAAGCCCTGGCGCAAAGCACTGCCGTGCGCTGGAAGGCGCTGTTGGCCACCGATTCGGTGTCGCGCCAGGACAATGACGAGAAACAGGCCGACGCCGCCGCCAAGCATGCCGCCTTGGCCTCGGCCAACGCCAATCTGCAGCGTCTGCGCGAGCTGGAAGGCTTCAAGCGGGTAGTGGCGCCGTTCGACGGCGTGGTCACCGCGCGCCAGACCGATATCGGCGCCCTGATCAATTCCGGCGCCGGCAATGGTTCCTCGTTGTTCCGGGTCGCCGACACCAGCAAGCTCCGCATCTATGTCCAGGTGCCGGAAGGCCAGGCGCCCCTGATCCATCCCGGCGCCAAGGCGAAATTGGAAGTGGCGGTCCATCCCGGCCGCTCCTTCGCCGCCGAAGTGGTGCGCACCGCCGACGCGCTCGACAGCAACAGCCGGAGCCTTCTGGTCGAGATCCAGGCCGACAATTCCAAGCATGAGATCCTGCCGGGCGGCTATGCGTCGGTGCATTTTGATCTGCCCTTGGCGGCGGGGAAGCCCCGCGTACCGGTCAGCGCCTTGATCTTCCGCTCGGCCGGCCTGCAGCTGGCGCTGCTAGAGGGCGACAAGGTGCATCTGGTACCCGTGACCCTGGGCCGCGATTTCGGCTCGCAGGTCGAGGTGGCGAGCGGCCTCAAGGAAGGCGACAAGATCATCAACAGCCCGCCGGACTCGCTGATGGATGGCGATCAGGTGCGGATCGCCACTCCCGCCGCCAAGGCCGCGCCATGAGGACATATCTCGCCGCCGCGGCGGCATTGGCGCTGCTGGCCGGCTGCGATATGGCGCCGGACTATAGGCGGCCGGAAATGGCCGCCGCCGCCCCCGCCTTCAAGGAAAGCAAGGATTGGAAACAGGCGGCTCCCGCCGACGCTTTGCCGCGCGGCGCGTGGTGGCAGATCTTCAAGGATGCCGATCTGGATCGGCTGGAGCAGAGGCTGGAAGACGGCAACCAGACCCTGCAACAGGCCTTGGCCCTGCATGAACAGGCGGTGGCGCAGGCGCGCATCGCCGGCGCGGCGCAGCTGCCGCAGCTCAACTACAACACCAGCATCAATCGCGACCAGCGTTCGCGCAATGCGGCGCTGCAGGTGCATCCCAACCTCTATAACGACGTTCTGGCTCAGGGCTCGTTGTCCTGGGAAATCGATCTGTGGGGGCGGGTGCGCAATCTGACCGCTGCCGCCGAGCGCCGCGCCGACGCCAGCGCCGCCGATCTGGCCGCCGCCAAACTGGCGCTCGAGGCCGAACTGGCCGCCTCCTATCTGTCGCTGCAAGGGCTGGATGCGCTGCAGGAGATGCTGGACCGCACGGTTAGCGCCGACCAGGAGGCACTGGACTACACCAAACGCCGCCATGACGGCGGCGCCGCCGCGCAGGTCGATGTCGACGAGGCCGAACTGCAGGTGGCCAACGCCAAGACCCAAGCCACCAACAACAGATTGCAGCGGGCGCAGCTCGAGCATGCCATCGCCATTCTGCTGGGCGAAGCGCCGGCCGATTTCTCCCTGCCGCCGCGTTCCTTGCAGGCGGTGCCGCCGTCGATCGCGGTCGGGCTGCCTTCGTCGCTGCTGGAGCGCCGCCCGGACATCGCCGCCGCCGAGAGGAGGGTGGCGGCCGCCAATGCCGATATCGGCGTCGCCCGCGCCGCCTTCTTCCCGCAATTCGATCTGGCGGCGATCGGCGGCGTCGAGAGCGCCTTTCCGCACACTCTTTTGAACTCCGCTTCGACGCTGTGGGCGGTGGGGCCGCAGGTCAGCGGCCCGATCTTCGACGCCGGCGCCCGCGACGCCGCCACCGACGTCGCCTTCGCCGCCTTCAACCAGGCGGCGGCCTATTACCGCCAGACCGTGCTCGGCGCCTATCGCGAGGTCGAGGACAGCTTGACCGCCTTGCGCCGGCTGGAAGAGGAATCGGCGACGCAAGGCACCGCGCTCGACGCCGCCCGCCGCGCTTTGACCCAGGCGCAGACCCGCTATAAAGGCGGGCTGGCCACCTATCTCGAAGTGATCACCGCGCAAAACGCCGCTTTGGCTGCCGAAAGCGGCGCCATCGACGTGCAGAGCCGGCGGATGAACGCCGCGGTCAATCTGATCCAGGCGCTCGGCGGCGGCTGGGAGGGTTTGCAGCAGAGTGCTGCGCCGTAAGGGGTTAACCACAGAGCGCACAAAGACCACAAGGATACCGAATCTGTCCAAGCGCCCGCGGCAATCCATCCAGGGGAATTGCCGCAGGCGCTTTGTTTTGGGCAACCTCTTCGTGACCTTCGTGCCCTTCGTGGTGAATTAATCAAAACCGGTGCGAACGCCCCGACCGTCGGGATTCGGTTCGACGGCTATGGATTTGACCACAAAGGGCACGAAGGTCACGAAGGTGGCGTGCGAAATTGGGCGCCGCAGGCAATAAGCCCAAGAAGGATTGCCGCAGGCGCTCCTACACGAAAGCCATCTTTGTGTGCTTTGTGCCCTTTGTGGTGAAATCCTCTTACCTCCCTCTAAGTCCGTGACATAATCGCGTCAAAGGACTGATCCGAAAATCCGGGGGGATGATTTTGCACGCCTTACGCACCGCCTGTTTCGCCGCCACCCTTGCCTTCGCCGCCGGCGCTTCGGCCGAGACCGCGCATATGGAAGGCGATATCGCTTCCGCCACCCGCTTTGCCAATCTGGCGCTGACCTGCCTGCATCAGGAATATCCCAACCATCTCGATCTGTCCCTGAACAGCGAAGGCGACGCCCTGCCGCCGCATGCCTTGACGCCGGCCTTCTATGGTTGCCTGGATTGGCATTCCGATGTGCATGGCCATTGGCTGCTGGTGCGGCTCTTGAAACAATTCCCCGACGCCCCCTTCGCGCCGCAGGCTTGGGCCGAGATCGACCGCAGCCTGACGCCCGAGCACATCGCCGCCGAAGTCGCCTTCATGCGCCAGGACGGCCGCGCCTCTTTCGAGCGTCCCTATGGCCTGGCCTGGCTGCTGCGCCTTTCGGCGGAACTCAGGGAATGGAAGGATCCGCAAGCCGAACGCTGGTCCGCCATCCTGCAGCCGCTGGAAGAGGAAGTAGCGCGCCACCTGAAAGTCTGGATCCCCAAGCTGCATTATCCGATCCGCAGCGGCGTGCACAACCAGACCGCCTTCTCGTTCGGCCAGATCTGGGACTGGGCCAATGTGTCTGGCGACGAGGAGATGAAGGCCCTGCTGCGCGACGCCGCGGCCCGCTTCTATCTCAAGGACAAGGCCTGCCCGATCAATTACGAGCCGAATGGCGAAGATTTCCTGTCGCCCTGTCTGGCCGAGGCGGATTTCGTGCGCCGCGTCCTGGACAGCGCCTCCTATGCCGCCTGGCTCGAGCAGTTCCTGCCCGGCATTCCGAAGAAGCCGGGCAAGGTCTGGCTGGAGCCGGCGGTGGTGACCGATCGCGCCGATCCGAAACTGGCGCATCTCGACGGGCTCAATCTCAGCCGCGCCTGGATGCTGCAAGGCATCGCCCATGGGCTGCCGGCCGGCGACAAGCGGATCCCGGCGCTGCTGGAAGCCTCCAAACTGCATGCCGACGCCGCCCTGCCCAACGTCACCAGCGAGCATTATGAGGGCAGCCATTGGCTCGGCACCTTCGCGGTCTATCTGCAAAGCCAAGCGGGGCTGTAATGAGGCGGATAGTTGCCACCTTCGCCGCCCTCCTCCTTGCAGTACCGGCTTTCGCCGCGCCGCAGGAGATCGACGCCTATACCCGCTACGAGCTGCTGGCGCCCGGCAGCGGCAAATTCCGCATCATCTATGACGTCACCGCGGCAAGGCCGGGAGCCACCGCCTATTTCAACCCGATCCGCAAAGGCAGCGTCGCCACCGACGAAAGCGTGACCGACCGCTTCAGCGGCCAGCCCTTGGAATTCAAGGTGGTGCATGGCACTGACGCCAAAACTGACGGCCTGCCGGAAGCCGATCCCGACACCGACTATATCCGCGTCTCACTGGCCCGCCCGGTGCCGGAAAATGGCGGCGGCGGCCGCATCCGCATCGACAAGACCTATGAGGACGCCAAGAGCTACTTCATGGACAATGGCGAGTTGAACTTCAACCGCCCCTTGGGCGTCAAGAAGAACGCCGTGGTGCTGCCGGCCAATTACGCGCTGATCTCCTGCAATTATCCGTCGCAGGTGGAGCGCGAGGCGGATGGCCGCATCAAGATCAGCTTCTTCAACGTCACGCCGGCCGAAGCGCCCTTGAAACTGCGCGCCCGCCCGATCGGCCCATTAACCCCCGAAGGCAAGCATCCCAGCCGCCTCAATGAACGGGCGGCGCAGACCCGCGACATCGTCTATTATCTGAACGAGCCGGAAGGCCATTCCTTCACCCTCTATCACGACTACACCGAGAGCCGTCCCGGCATCGGCACCTATGTCAATGTGGTGCGCACCGGCTCCACCGCCACTAATCCCTCGGCCTTCAATCTCGACACCGGCGCCAAGATCCCGGCCGAGCATCTGAAAGGCGACGCCATCATCGCCGCCGGCATCACCGACGAAAGCCTGGGCACGGTCGGCCCCGAGAGCGAAGTGGTGCTATTCCGCTTCCCCGCGGTGGAGGCCGGCAAATCGACCCGGCTGCGCATGTGGGAAACCTACACCGACGCCAAAAGCTACCGGATCGAAGGCGACGAGCTTATCTTCGACCGCAGCTTCGGCCGCCCCGCCAACGCCGTGGTCCTGCCGGCCGGTTGGGTGCTGACCAATTCGGCGGTGCCGGCGATCGTCAGCGAGACCGACGACAAGCGGGTCAGGTTGGACTTCCTCAATCCGCGCAATGACGAGGTGTCGGTGCTGATTACGGCGAAGCGGGTGAAATAGAAGGGACGCGCGAGATGGGCAAAGCGGAGGCCCCCTGGGCCTAACGCGCCTCGTTTGCCGGCCTAAGTCGTCCGCTCAGCATGATGGTCTCGACGAGACGCTGGTAGGCGCGCTTCCAATCGTCGTCGACTCCGAGAAGACAGGCCTTGCCGAAGTAAGTCCGAGACTCGGCCAGTTTCCGGCCGCGGTTGTAACACTCCGCCGGGTCCATGAGAGCAGCCGCCTCGAAAAGCAGGCGGTCCGCTATGCGCATGTTCGCTTCGCATTCCAACACCCGCGCCCGCTTGAAGGCCTTCTGGCGGAAGTCGAAGGGGATCAAGGTGTCGTTCTGAAGATAGACTTTCAATTTCTCGACGAGCCGTGCGGCTTCCTCGGGCGCCGTCCCCTGCATGTCGTGGAGCAGGTCGCGCACAGCTTTCTTACGAAGCGAAATCTCAAGTTCGCGTTCGATCTCTTTGCGGGACTTGAAGAGGTTGAATGCGAACATGGTCAGAGTGCGCCGGCCGCACGCCGAGCGGGACAATATCTCTGGTCCTCTTCGCGGATGTGCCGCTGCAGCCAGTCGCACAGGAAACTGTGGACCCTGTCGCGCAATTCGACGTCTTCGCCGCATTGGAACCGATCGGCGAATTCGTACGCCTGCGTGATGAACCGGCAATGGCACTCAATCTGGTGTTCGAGCAGGTGGGGCGCGTTGGCGAGCAACCAGTCCTCCTCGTCGTTGAAGTGGCGCGCCGCATAAGCGATCACCTTTTCCAGCAGTGCCGCCATTTCCTCCATTTCGATCGGCTCGCGGCCGAACCGGTTGATGAGATGGATCAACCCGCGATGCTGTGCATCGAGCGCATCGACCCCGACCGACAGCTCGGTAGACCACGCCAGTTCCGTCGTGGCGGTCACGTCGGGATCCTCACCAAACAGATCTCGGCGATCGAGATCAGCGGATCTTCCAGCAAGTCGAAAAAGGTCTGTTGCATCGGGGCCTCCTAGGCCGGGAAAACATATCCGTCGTCGCGGAACAGGCTGACGCAGGAATCGACGACGGCGGGATCGAAGATCTGGCCGCGCCCGCGCTCGATTTCGGCAATCGCCATGTCGATTCCCAGGGCGGCACGATAAGGCCGGTGCGACATCATCGATTCGACGACGTCGGCAACCGCCAGAATGCGGGATTCCGGCAAGATCGCGTCTTCCTTCAGGCCATGCGGATAACCATTGCCGTCGAGACGTTCATGATGCTGGGAGATCATGTCGGCGACCGGCCAGGGGAAATCGATACCGCGAACGACATCGGCGCCAGCCAGCGAGTGAGACTTGATCAACTCGAACTCCATCGGCAGAAGTCTCGTCGGCTTGACCAAGATCTCGGCGGGAATACGGATCTTGCCGATATCATGGATGCTCGCCGCCAGCGTCAGCCCCTGCAGCTGCTGTGGAGACAAGCCCAAGCGCACGCCCAGAGCACCCGCCAGCATCGCCACCCGCTTCTGGTGACCCGACGTATAGGGGTCGCGCATCTCCATGGTGTCGGCGAGCGCGGTGACGATCGATTCGAGGCTGGAAAGATGGTGGTCCATGGCGGTTTTCCGCTCGATCAAGGCGGAGATCGCTTCCGATAGCGCACGAAGCGCGTCCATTTCCGACTGGCCCCAGATTCTTGGTGCCCGGCATGAATCGACGCCGATATTGCCCCACAGGACACCCTCGGCGAAGACCGGCATCAGCAGGGTCGAACGATTGCCCTTGGACCGCAGGAAACTCGCGAGTGGTTCGGGCGCGGTATCGACGTCCACAACAACCGGTTGGTTTTGGCGCATCGGCGCGATCCAATCGTCTATCGCCGTCTCGCCGATCTCCTGCCCGCGCAGACCTGTAGCGGCCAGACGAACGGGGATGCCGTCGCGCTCCCAGGCCTGGACGATTCCCGCATCGGCGAAACCGCCGTCAGCTCCGGGTTCGACGAGAATTACGCGATCGACGTCGAGGGCGGCGCCGACCGATCCGAGAATGTCGCACAACTCGCCGTCCAAGGACTTCAAGGTTCCCAGACGGGCCGCGTTGCCGGCGACGGCATGGAGAACGCGATTCTGATATTCGGCCTGGTGCAGAGCCTCGCGATATTCCGTGATGTCCTCACCCGATCGCAGGATGGACGACACCTGCCCCTGATCATCCTGCAGCGGCACATTGTGCCAGGCGATCACTCGTTCCGTGCCGTCTCGATCGATCACCGAACTTTCCGAATATTCGAGATCGGATTCGCCCGCGACAAGACGCCGGAACCGCGAATCATATTCGGCGGTAAAGCCAGAAGGCAGGAAATCATACCATGATCGCCCGACGATCTCGGCGGGGTCGCGATATCCGAGCAATTCACAGCCATGCCGGTTGATCATTCGAATGATTGCGCCGCTGTCGACGATCAACAGGATCACTTCGGCGACATCAAGATAACGCTTCGATCTGTCACATTCTTCCCGCAGGCGCTTCTCCGCCTTTTCCCGCTGATTCCTTTGCTCCGCTTCGGTCAAGGCTCGGGCGATGGACGATTGCAGCCGGGGCAAACGGTCTTTGGTCACGACATCCTTGGCGCCGGCGAGAATGAGATCGACGGCTTCCTCTTCGCGCCACGAATCGGCGACACAAATCACTGGCAGCCCCGGCCGCCGGTCGCGCGCGGCCTTGACCACATCAAGAGCGGTCATGCCGGGCAGTTCCAACGCAGAGAGAACCAGATCGGGTCGGAACGTCTCGACCGCCGCCAAGAAATCGTCACGGTCGGACGCGCGCCGCACCAGGAATGGACGTGGATCACGGCGCAATTCTGCCTCGGCGAACCCCAGTTCGTCGGTGTCAGGCCCGAACAATAGGATCCTCACGTCTTCTGTCATGCTTACACCTGGTGGTTAGGAGCATGCACCCGCAATAGTGGTATTCCTGTCGCCGCCAAAAACTCGGGGATGATTGTCCCATCACCGAAGGATGTGTGCCGCTATGTGAACGAAGGAGGTTGGTGACAGTAACGTGACGGAAGATTCAATCTTTGATCTATATCAACCCGAACATCAAATCTCTGTATGGTTGTGTAAAAGGTGCGATCCGGAGATGCGCCGAGCCGTAAGCACTGCGCGACCTCCCAAACCGTCCTTTCACCTGCATCCTGAACGGCCCAACCTTCGGTGGGGAACCGATAAGCCATTCGATCCAGGCCGAGGTGTCGACGAGCAACATCAGAAACGGTCGGCCCTATCTCGATAACCGTCGGATTTAGCGCCCCGCGCAATCCCGCCCAGGTCTTCGATCTTGGGCACAGGAACGAGGAGAACGCCCTCACCTTTGGGAATAAAGGCAAACTCCTGGCCAGCCTGCCAGTGGCGCGTCGTCCTCACTGACTTGGGGATGGAAATTTGGAATTTGCTGGAAAGTTTCGCGGTGTCCTTCGTACGCATTACACTCTTCCGATCGATCCACCAAACGTAAGAACGAGTATGTCCGGGACCGAGCGGCGGCGCAGCCGCATCCGTGTCCGTCCGTGTTCCCGAAGACCGCCAGTACGCAGACCGCCCGTGACATTGTCGCTTTCAGCGATATTCCTTCGCCAGATCCACATAATGCGCCACCGATTTGGGGAAGAACGCCAATTCCTCCTCGCTCAGCTGCCGCATCAATTTGGCCGGATTGCCCGCCCACAGCTCGCCCTTCTTCACCCTTTTGCCCGGCGCGACCAGGGCGCCGGCGGCCACCATGGCGCCGGTCTCGACCACCGCGCCATCCATCACCACCGCGCCCATGCCGACAAAGCAGCCATCTTCCAGCACGCAGCCATGCAGGATGGCGTTATGGCCGATGGTGATGTCGGCGCCGATCAGGCAGGGCCAGCGGTCGCGGGTGCAGTGGATGACGCTGCCGTCCTGCACATTGGTCCTGGCGCCGATGCGGATCTGGTGCACGTCGCCCCGCATCACGCAGCCGAACCAGATGCCGGCCTCCGCACCGATCTCGACATCGCCGGTAATCACCGCGTTCTGGGCGATGAAGGCGCTGGGGTCGATCTTGGGCAGCTTGTTGCGATAGGGAAGTATCAGTCCAGCCATCGGATCCTCGATTTCACTTCAGCGCGTTATGCATCAGATATTGGGCGATGTCTGGGTTCTTCACCTTGTAAGAGGCGGTTTCCATGCCTTCCAGCGCCTTTTTCACCAGGAAATGGTTCTCCACGTTCTCCAGCTTCACCTTAAAGAGGCCGGTAAAGCCGCGCAGACGCGGATAGAGCATGGGATCGACCCGCTTCTCCTTGGCCGCCAGCTTGTCTTGCAGCGGCGCGGCGTC
>Ga0213872_10001850_pt1 | contig 13091 bp, 14 predicted proteins | sample VelepicomBERX_R2_FD_160071 | JGI IMG/M metagenome (GOLD analysis project Ga0213872, IMG submission 160071) | Rhizosphere microbial communities from Vellozia epidendroides in rupestrian grasslands, the National Park of Serra do Cipo, Brazil - RX_R2 | ecosystem: Host-associated > Plants > Roots >...
TTCCAAGACCCTGCTGCTGGGCCCGAACTGCCCAGGCCTGATCACCCCTGACGAAATCAAGATCGGCATCATGCCTGGCCACATCCACAAGAAAGGCCGTATCGGCGTGGTATCCCGTTCGGGCACCCTGACCTACGAAGCGGTGGGTCAGCTGACCGCTCTGGGCCTGGGCCAATCGTCGGCAGTTGGTATCGGCGGCGACCCAATCAACGGTCTGAAGCACATCGACGTGATGCGCATGTTCAACGAAGATCCTGATACCGACGCGGTCATCATGATCGGCGAAATCGGCGGTCCAGACGAAGCCAACGCTGCACGTTGGGTCAAGGACAACATGAAGAAGCCGGTGGTTGGCTTCATCGCCGGCGTTACCGCTCCTCCAGGCAAGCGCATGGGCCACGCCGGCGCGCTGATCTCGGGCGGCGCTGACACCGCGCAAGCCAAGCTGGACATCATGGAAGAGTGCGGCATCAAAGCCACCAAGAACCCATCGGAAATGGCTCGCCTGCTGAAAGCGATGCTGTAATCCAATTCCGTAGTCTTATGGAATAATAACGGGGGGCCTGCGGGCTCCCCGTTTTTTTATCCCTCGGAGAACAAGCTTGGCGAAGATCATCATATCGCGCGATGGACAGGTGGAGCAGACAGTGCAGCTCAGCAAGGAGCGCATGACGATTGGCCGCCACGCCCACAACGATATCGTGCTCGGCCATGCCGCCGTCAGCGGCGAGCACGCCCTGATCGTCACCATCCTGGACGACTCCTTCCTGGAAGACCTGCACAGCACCAATGGCACTTTTGTTAACGGCCACCGCATCGGCAAGCACTTCCTGCAGAACAAGGACTTGATCAAGGTCGCCAAATACCAGATCGAATTCGTGGCCGACGGCATCCGTCCGCTGGCGGCCGCAGCCGCGCCGGAACCGGCATTGGCCCAGATTGAAGTCTTGAATGGCAATAATGCCGGAAAGACCATGGCGCTCAGCAAGCCGCTGACCACCCTGGGCCGGCCCGGCGTGCAGGTGGTGGTGATCAACCGCAGCCCGGACGGCTATACCATTTCCCACGCAGAAGGCGAGCGCGCGCCTCTGCTCAACGGCGCGGCGCTCAGCCAGCAGCCGGTGCCGCTGAAGAACGGCGACCTGATCGACCTGAGCGGCACGCAGATGGTGTTCCGTCTCGCCTGAAGATTTTGTTGTTGCCTGGCACGACCCTTGCTTATACTCGGTGGTGTTTCCCTAAATCATTAATAACATCACTTACCACTGAGGAGTAGCAAAATGAAATCGATGAAACGTATCCAGAAGCAAGCTCAAGCCGGCTTTACCCTGATCGAACTGATGATCGTGGTAGCCATTATCGGTATTCTGGCCGCCGTGGCGATCCCTGCTTACAGCGACTACACCGTGAAGGCCAAGGTTGCCAACGCCCAGGGCGCCGTGGACTCGATCAAGACCGCTGTGGCGCTGTGCGCCCAGGAAGCTGGCGGCGACCTGACCGGCTGCAACAGCGGCGCCAACGGCGTGCCTAACTTCACCCAGACCAAGGAAGTCACCAGCGCGTCGGCCGCTGCCGGCGTGATCACCTACACCTTCGCCACCGGCGTGGGTACCGGCGTGGACGGCAAGTCTGTGACCATCACCCCGGCCGTGGCTGCTGGCGCAACCAACCTGCGCTGGACCGTGAACGCGACCGCCGTGACCAACACCGCCGCCAAGACCGCGCTGGAAAAGAACAACTGATCGTTTGATCGCGCATAAAGAAACCAGGCTTCGGCCTGGTTTTTTTTCGTCCATTTTTGTCAGCAGTGCCTGACAAAATTTGTCAGGCGGCTGACAATTTTTGTCCGGGTGACAAATTGCGCCAGCGGTTTCGACAAAAAGTGGCAGTGTTTTTTCCGTTTCGGCCTGATTTCAAGCAAAAAGTGGCTGGCACGCCGATTGCTTATACTCAGGTGTCTCACCCAATTTCTTTATTACACAGGAGTAGCAAAATGAAATCCATCAAACGCATCCAGAAGCAAGCTCAAGCCGGCTTCACCCTGATCGAACTGATGATCGTGGTGGCAATTATCGGCATCCTGGCCGCTGTGGCTATTCCTGCATACAGCGACTACACCGTAAAAGCCAAAGTGGCGAATGCCCAAGGCGCAGTGGACTCGATCAAGACCGCAGTGGCCCTGTGCGCCCAGGAAGCCGGCGGCGACCTGACCGGTTGCAACAGCGGCGCCAACGGCGTGCCTAACTTCACCGCAACCAAGGAAGTGGCGACCGCATCCGCTGCTGCCGGCGTGATCACCTACACCTTCGCTACTGGCGTGGGCACCGGTGTGGACGGCGCTTCCGTCACCATCACCCCAGCTGTGGCTGCCGGCGCAACCAACGTTCGCTGGACTGTGAACGCCACCGCCGTGACCAACGCTGCCGCCAAGGCCGCTCTGGAAAAGAACAACTAATCTGTTGATCGCATAAAAAAACCAGGCTTCGGCCTGGTTTTTTTTCGTCTGTACGCTGGACTCACACGATCTTCTGGCGGTCGGCGATCAGCGCTTCGTAGGTCAGGTTCTGCAGCATGGTGTGGTGCATGGGGTCGAGGTCGACGAATTGCACGCCATAGGTGAACACTTCCGGCTTGTCGGACGTGGCGGGTTTGACCGTATTGATATTGCGGATGGTGGCGGTCGGATTGATGCGCACCTGGCGGTTGCCCGGCTGAGCGATCAGGTAGAACGACAGTCCCACCGTGGTTTCGCTTTCCGACAGCGGCTTGGGCGATTCGATCAGGGCGCCGGAGACGCTCAGGTTGACCAGGAACACGGAAATCGCGCCGACTTCGGTGGTCACCTGGGCCGGAATATCCACCTTGACCCGCATCGCCGTGCGCAGGCTGGTGCCCTGGATCGAGGTCGGGAAGCTCAGGTGGACGTAGGACAGCGGACGCGCGAAGATGCGCAGCACGGTGCAGGCAAACGAACAGACGTTAATGCCGGAGAACACGCGGATAGTCAGCTTGTCGCCTTCGGTGAGCGAGATCGCCGCGCCGTTTTCCATTGGCGTCTTGACGATCATGTACTCGTCCTTGATCCAGCCGATCACGGACGAGAAGTGCTGGATGGGTTTGATGGTCCGGTGCGTGATGAACTGAATCCTGCCCCCCACCTGCAGGTTCATCTGCTCAAACTCATATTCCTGCGTTTTGGCTTCGGCTGGAGGGTTGCTGCTCATTCGTGCGCCTTTATCAGCTGCATGGAGGGTTTCTTAGATGACATTAATTATATACCCGCCAATTCGCTGTAACAATAAGGCAACACAATTTGATGCTACATAGTCAGCTGGTGACGCTCCAGTCGCCTGACTTGCCGCCGTGCTTTTCCATCACACGGATATTGGACATGACCATGCCGCGATCGACTGCCTTGCACATATCGTAGACGGTGAGCAGGCCGACCTGGACGGCGGTCAGGGCTTCCATTTCCACGCCGGTCTTGCCGAAGGTTTCCACTTGCGCGCTGCAGTGCACGCTGGAGCTGGCTTCGTCGGTGGTGAAGTCGACCGTCACGCGGGTCAGGGCCAGCGGATGGCACAGGGGGATCAGGTCGCTGGTGCGCTTGGAGGCCATGATGGCGGCGATGCGGGCAATGCCCAGCACGTCACCCTTCTTGGCGGTGCCGCTCAGGATGATGGCGAGCGTCTCCGGCTTCATGCGGATGCTGCCGCTGGCGACGGCGATGCGGTGGGTCTCTTGCTTGGCGCCGACATCGACCATATGGGCTTGGCCGCCGGCGTCGAAATGGGTCAGTTGGTCGTTGGAGGAAGTCATAAAGAATTCATAAGGAACGGAATTGCGGGTTGCGGGTATCATAGCACCGTGAATGTAAAACCATCCTTCTCGCCTCCTATGCCCCGCCTGCGTTTGCTGGCGGCGTCGCTGCTGCTGGCCATGCCCTTGAGCATGGCCCAGACCTCGCTGCCCCCGGCCAAGATCCCCAATCTGCCCACCCTGGGCGATACCGAACGCGAAGACTTGTCGCCGCTGATGGAGCGCAAGCTGGGCGAGGAAATCATGCGCGACATCCGCCGCGACCATGACTTCCTGGACGATGGCCCGATCCTGGAATACCTCAACAACTTCGGCAATGCGCTGGTGGCGGCCCGTCCCGGCGCACGGGGCGAGGCGAGTTTCGACTACTTCTTCTTCGCCGTGCGCGATCCGCAGCTGAACGCGTTTGCGCTGCCGGGCGGCTTCATCGCCGTGCACTCGGCGCTGCTGCTGGCGGCGCAGACGGAGTCCGAACTGGCTTCCGTGCTGAGCCACGAGATCGGCCACGTGGTGCAGCGCCACATCGCCCGCTCGCTGGGCAAGCAGCGTCAGGATGCGCTGATTCCACTGGCGGCCATGATCCTGGCGGCGCTGGCGGCCAAGGGCGGTGCGGGCGGCGATGCCGCGATGGGCGTATTCATGGGCGGGCAGGGCCTGGCGATTCAGCGTCAGCTGAATTTCAGCCGTGATGCCGAGCGCGAAGCGGACCGCATCGGCTTCCAGATCATGGGCGAGGCGGGCTTCGATACCACCGGCATGGTGGCCTTCTTCCAGCGTCTGCAAGTGGCGACCCGCAACTACAGCGATCTGGTGCCGGCCTATCTGCAAAGCCACCCTTTGACCACGGAGCGTATCGCCGACATCCAGGCGCGTATCCGCGAGCAGCCGTACAAGCAGCGCGTCGACAGCCTGGACTTTTACCTGGTGCGTTCGCGCGCGCGCGTGCTGCAGGACGAATCGTCGCAGGGCCTGGCCGATGCCAAGGGCTTCTTTGAAAACCAGGCCACCGAGCAGCGCGGCCGCCAGCAGATCGCCGCCGGCCAGTACGGCCTGGCGATGGTGGCGCTGAAGAAGGGCGACACCAAGCTGGCGCAGGAGTGGCTGGACAAGGCGCGCGCCACCATCGACAAGCCGCCTGCTCCCGGCACCTTCAGCGTGGCCAAGGCAGCCGTGCCGGATTCGATCTTTGCCTACACCTCGGTGGAGATCAAGCTGGCGCAGCCGGATAACAAGCCGGTCATCGCGCAGGCGCTGAAGGAGTCCGAGGCGGCGCATCTGCAATTCCCGCTGTCGCGCGGTATCGCCCACCAGTATGGCGAGGCGCTGATCGCAGCGGGCGAGTATGAGAAGGCGGGTGCGTATCTGCGCGACCAGGTGCAGCTGTACCGCGAAGATCCGGACGCTTACGATCTGCTGGCGCAGACCTATGCCAAGCAGGGCAAGCTGGCCTTGCAGCATATGGCGTTGGCGGAATCGTATGTCTTGCAGGGCGGCGTGCTGTCGGCGCTGGATCAGCTGACTTATGCGCGCAAGTCGCCTGATGCCACCTTCTACGACCAGTCGCAGATCGATGCGCGTGAACGCGAGCTGCAAAAGCGCCGCCGCGAGGAACTGGGCGACAAGAAGAAGGACAAGGATATCGCCGAGAAGCAGGGCCAGCAGGGCAATGGCTTCAGCGTTTCAGCGGGCAGCCAGAACGATCACACGCCGCCGGATCCGTTCGCGCGCGCCACCTCGCCGTGGAGACTGAACGGCGAGCGGACGAAGGAGTAAAGCGCGGGCAGCTGCTCGCGCTGCAGGCGCTGCACGGGGATCAGGCGCTCACCCTGGCGCAGCGCAAACTGGCCGGGCGAGCCTGTCTCGAGCCAGTCCAGCAGCGTCTCGTCGGCCACCGGTTGGCCATCCATTTCCAGCAGCGACAGGGCTTGCGCGCCATCGCGGTCGTCCAGCTGGGCGACGCGCTCACCGCTGCGCAGGATCAGTTCACCCGCTTCCGTCAGGCCTGCCTCATCGATCGCGCCGAATGCTTCGCCCGTTTGCAGCAGCCAGCCTTGTACCGGATCGGTGCGCACGATATAGGGCGTCGCTTCCAGTTCCAGATACACGCGCTGCGGACCGTTCTGGAAATACCAGCAGCCCCGCTCGTCCTGCGCGTAGTTGCGGTTAATGAAGCCCACCAGCGCCGGATTGCTCAGCTTGTCACCGGGCAGATTGAAGTGCTGGGCGCGCTCGTCGCGCATGCGCCAGTGGCCGCGCGCGTCGAGCGCGAGCCAGCCGTAGCAGTGCGGCACATTCGGCCACTTGGCCATTGCCTGTTTGACGATCTCATCCATAGCGATCCATGCGCGGCGCATTGGTGGCGCCTTCCAGGAAGTGGATCAGGCGCTTGGGCAGCCAGTTGATGCTGCCTGGCAGGCCACCGGCGGCAAAGCCCACATGGCCGCCATGTTCAGGATAGTCCAGAACCACGTGGCGCGACGCCTTTCTGGGCAGATGCACGCCCGGCAGGAACGGATCGTTGAGCGCATTCAGCACCAGGGTCGGCACGGTGATTTCGTTCAGCACATGCTTGGCGCTGGCGCGGTCCCAGTAATCGTCGGCATCGCGGTAGCCATGCAGCGGCGCGGTGACGGCGTTGTCGAAGGCATGCAGATCGCGCGCGGCGCGCATGGCGTCGGCATTGAACAGGCCGGGGAATTGTTTGAGCTTGGCTTCGCACTTGGGCTTCAGCGTCTGCAGGAACATGCGCGTGTACAGGCGGTTGAAGCCGCGCGACAGCGACACGCCGCCCTGCGCCAGATCCAGCGGCGCGGACACGGAAGCGGCCGCATCGACAAAATCCGCCTGATGCTGCGACTCGCCCAGCCAGCGCAGCAGGGCATTGCCGCCCAGCGAAACACCGGCCACGTAGAACTTGCCGCCGCCATCTTTCACGCGCTGATGCAGGCGGCGCACGATCCAGTTGACCTCGGTCGAATCGCCGGAGTGGTAGAAGCGCGGCGCGCGGTTCGGCTCGCCCGAGCAGCCGCGGAAGTGCGGCACCGCGCCGGACCAGCCGCGCGCCGCCACGGCCGCCATCATGGCGCGCGCGTAGTGGCTGTCGGAGGAGCCTTCCAGGCCGTGGAACATGACAACGAAAGGCGAGCCAGGCTTGCCATCGACAAAATCGACATCGACAAAATCACCGTCGGGCGCATCCCAGCGCTCGCGGCGGAAGCCAATGGCTGGCTTGGCGAGGACAGTGGCCGGGATAATGGTCTGAAGATGGCCATTGGGCAGCCAGAATGGTGCGGTGTACTTCATGCTACAGCCTGTAGATCAATGCAGGATTTGCGCCGGGGATTCAATAGGAACAGGGCCGGCCGCTACCGAAGCGTGGTGCAGCACGATGCGCCAGCCCTTCGGAGTTTTAACATAAACATTGGTGGCGACGATGTGCGCCGGTTCACCTAAGGCAGCGGTAGTACCTTCCACCACGGTGTGCACGCTGCTCATCAGGTTATGGGTTTCGTGCAGCTGGGCCGGCACGATGTGCAAGCCGCTGTGCTCGAGAATGGCGCTCCAGGAATCGCGGATGGCGACATGGCCGATCAGGCGGTGGCCGCCGGGATGGACGCAGACGATCTCATCGTCATCGGCCCACAGCGCCATCAGGGCCTCCACATCAGCCCGGTTTAACGCATCATAAAACGCCGCTTCGACTTCGGCGGCACTGCCGTTGTGCTGTTTTTTCATGCGATGTCCGGGCCGGGTTGGGAATCAGTGGTGTGGCAGCTCGACGCCTGGTTTCAGGCGGTAAGCGGTACCGCAGTAGGGGCACTTGGCTTCGCCATGGTTAAATTCCAGGAACACGCGCGGATGCGAGGACCACAGCGGCATGGCTGGGTTCGGGCAGTGTGCCGGCAAATCTTTGGCGTCAAGTTCGACGGCATTGGCGGCGGTTGCGGGTGCGTTGCTCATTGCGGGAATCTCCATGGGACAAACTAAAACCAAGATTCTAACGGAATAACACGTTTGGCAGAATTCATCGGTAAAATAGCGGCTCAAGAATACCCCGGCCGCCAGCGATGTGGCAGGAATACCACATGACTGAAACCAGCAGCCCGCCAGCCACTCCCTACGTAGCAGAACACCACGAACCGTCCTGGCGCGAAGGCCTCAAGACCGGCGTTCCGACCCTGTTCGGCATCGGCGCATGGGGCTTGGTGGTGGGCGTGGCCATGGTCAAAACCGGGCTGTCGATCTGGCAGGCGCTGGCCATGACCCTGGTGGTGTTTGCCGGTTCGGCGCAACTGGCCTCGTTGCCGCTGATCGCCGCCAACGCGCCGATCTGGGTGATTTTCGCCACCGCCCTGGTGGTGAACCTGCGTTTCGTGATCTTTTCCGCGCTGCTGGCGCCCCATTTTGCCCATTTGCCGTGGAAGAAGCGTTTCCTGCTGGGCTATGTGGCGGGCGACATGACGGTTGCCCTGTTCCTGCAAAAATACCCCAGCGAAGAACCGCAGCTGGGCAAGCTGTCTTACCTGAAGGGCCTGCTGTACCCGAACTGGGCGGCCTGGCAGATCGGCTCGATCGCCGGCATCTTCCTGGGCAGTGCCGTACCGACCGAATGGGGCCTGGGCTTTGCCGGCACCCTGGCGATCATCTGCATCACCGTGCCGCTGGTGGCCAGCCGCCCGGCGCTGGCGGGTGTGCTGGTGGCGGGCGCCGTCGCGGTGCTGGGCACGGCCCTGCCGTACAAGCTGGGCCTGCTGCTGGCCGTGCTGCTGGGCATGGGCGTGTCCATGTTCATTGAAGAATGGATGGAAAAAAAGGAGGCTCAGCATGGCTGAGTGGGAAATATGGGTCACCATCGGCGCCCTGGCGGTGGCCACGGCGGCCACGCGCAGCTCGTTCTGGCTGGTCGGCCAGCACATCACCATTCCCAAGCGCGTGCAGGAGATGCTGCGCTATGCCCCGGCCTGCGCGCTAGCGGCCATCATTGCCCCGGATCTGCTGCTGAATGAGGCGCATCAGGTGCAATTTGCCTTGTCCAACCTCAAGCTGGTGGCCGGTGTGGTGGCGATCGCTTTCTACCTCTGGCGCCGCAATATGCTGCAAACCATCGTGTTCGGCATGGCCTTCTACACGGCTCTCAGGTTGTTGCATATATTTTCATAAACGGCAAATCGGCCCCCTGGTTGCGGTAAAATAGCGCTCTTTCTTTCACTTGACCACCAGGGAAGCCATGCAAGCTGTTCTGAATTTCCTTCGTCTGCAAGATCTGATCGACCAAAACGCCCTGCAGGGCAAGCGCGTGTTTATCCGCGCCGATCTGAACGTTCCACAGGATGATGCCGGCAAGATCACCGAAGATACGCGTATTCGCGCTTCCGTGCCTGCGATCAAGGCAGCGCTTGCCGCCGGCGCCAAGGTCATGGTGACCTCCCACCTGGGCCGTCCTACCGAAGGTGAATTCAAGCCGGAAGACAGCCTGGCGCCCATCGCCGCCCGCATGGCTGAACTGCTGGGCCAGCCAGTTGAACTGAAACAGAACTGGGTCGACGGCGCTGGCCTGGAAAACCTGCAGAACGGCCAGGTCGTGCTGCTGGAAAACGTCCGCGTCAACAAGGGCGAAAAGAAGAATTCCGACGAACTGGCCCAGAAAATGGCCAAACTGTGCGACATCTACGTCAATGACGCCTTCGGCACCGCCCACCGCGCGGAAGCCTCGACCCACGGTATCGCCAAATTCGCGCCAGTCGCTTGCGCCGGCCCGCTGCTGGCCGCCGAGCTGGACGCACTGGGCAAGGCGCTGGGCGCCCCAGCCCGTCCGCTGCTGGCCATCGTGGCCGGTTCGAAAGTATCCTCCAAGCTGTCGATCCTGAAGGCCCTGTCCGAGAAAGTGGACAACCTGGTGGTGGGCGGCGGCATCGCCAATACCTTCATGCTGGCTGCCGGCCTGAAAATTGGCAAATCGCTGGCGGAAAAGGATCTGGTGGATGAAGCCAAGGCCATCATCGAGATCATGGCCAAGCGCGGCGCCCAGGTGCCAATCCCTGTGGACGTGGTGTGCGCCAAGGAATTCTCGCCAACCGCCGTCGCCACCGTCAAAGATGTGGCCGACGTGGCCGACGACGACATGATCCTGGACATCGGTCCGAAAACTGCCGCCCAGCTGGCTGCGCAGATCGGCGTCGCCGGCACCGTCGTCTGGAACGGCCCGGTCGGCGTGTTCGAATTCGACCAGTTCGGCGAAGGCACCAAGACCCTGGCCATGGCGATTGCCAACTCCAAAGCCTTCTCCATCGCAGGCGGCGGCGACACCCTGGCGGCAATTGCAAAGTACGACATTACCGATAAAATTGGCTACATCTCGACCGGCGGCGGCGCTTTCCTGGAGTTCCTGGAAGGTAAAACCCTGCCAGCGGTGGAGATCCTGGTCCAGCGTGCAGCAAAATAAAGTAGTAATTTGACGAAAGTAAGCGCCGAACACTCGTGCGCTTACTGGTAATCACAGTAAAATTGGGTATGGTCTGTAAATTTACTACAGGCTAATGTAGTGTTTCCTGGCTCCTGCTGAGGCGACTGCCAAGCAGGGGCTGTCCGTCTGACCCAACGCTCAAGGAATTTTCATGTCCCGTGGTACCAAAATTGTCGCAACGATTGGCCCAGCCTCTACTGACTTCAACATTCTGGTGAAGATGATCAAGGCTGGCGTGGATGTCGTACGCCTGAACTTCTCGCATGGCAAGGCGCAGGACCACATCGACCGCGCGCGCCTGGTGCGCGAAGCCGCCGCCGAGTGCGGCCGCGAAGTGGCCATCATGGCCGACATGCAAGGTCCGAAGATCCGCGTGGGCAAGTTTGAAAACGGCAAGATTGACCTGGCCAACGGCGACAAGTTCATCCTGGACGCCAAGTGGGGCGAAAACGGTGAACTGGGCAACCAGGAACGCGTCGGCCTCGACTACAAAGCCCTGCCGCGCGACGTCCATCCCGGCGACAAGCTGCTACTGAACGACGGCCTGATCGTGCTGGTGGTCGATTCCATCCACGGCAGCGAAATCCACACCACCGTCAAGATCGGCGGCGAGCTGTCCAACAACAAGGGCATCAACCGCCAGGGCGGCGGCCTGACCGCGCCGGCCCTGACCGCCAAGGACATGGAAGACATCAAGGTCGCCATGACCTTCCAGGCCGACTACCTGGCCATCTCCTTCCCGAAAAGCGCCACCGACATGGAAATGGCGCGCCAGCTGGCCAATATCGCCGGTGAACCGTTCGGCCACAAGCCAATGATGATCGCCAAGATCGAGCGCGCCGAAGCGATCCCTGTGCTGCAGGAGATCCTGGATGCCTCCGATGGCATCATGGTGGCCCGTGGCGACCTGGCCGTGGAAGTGGGCAATGCCGCCGTGCCGGCGCTGCAGAAGCGCATGATCCGCATGGCGCGCGAATCGAACAAGCTGGCCATCACCGCGACGCAGATGATGGAGTCGATGATCTTCAACGCCGTGCCGACCCGCGCCGAAGTGTCCGACGTGGCCAACGCCGTGCTGGACGGCACCGATGCCGTGATGGCCTCGGCCGAGACCGCCTCCGGCCGCTACCCGATCGAAACGGTGGAAATGATGGCCGCCGTCTGCGTGGAAGCCGAGCAGTCCGAGTACAACAAGCAGGACACCGACTTCGTCAACACCACCTTTACCCGGATCGACCAGTCGATTGCCTACGGCGCCCTGTTCACCGCGCACCACCTGCGCGTGAAGGCGATCGTGGCCCTGACCGAGTCCGGTTCGACGGCGCTGTGGATGAGCCGCCACAACACCGACACCCCGATTTTCGCGCTGACGCCGAGTGTGACCACCCAGCGTAAAGCCTCGCTGTACCGCAATGTGCGCGCCTTCCAGATGCTGCAGACGGCAGAATCGTCGGTAGTGCTGAAGCAGGCCGAAGACCTGATGATCGCGCAGGGCATCGTCAAGAAGGGCGATATGATTGTCGTAACCTGGGGTTCCCCGATGGGCCAGGTGGGCGGCACCAACGCACTGAAGATCGTCAAGGTAGGTGAATTTTAAGTAAGACCCCGTCGCTCCGCGGGTGCGGGGATGACGAGGGCGACCCGGTTTTTTTATTGTTTGGAGTATAACCATGTCTCTCGTATCCATGCGTCAACTGCTGGACCATGCTGCTGAAAACGGCTATGGCATCCCCGCGTTCAACGTCAACAACCTGGAACAAGTGCAGGCCATCATGGCTGCCGCCGACGCCCTCAACGCGCCGGTGATCATGCAAGCTTCCGCAGGCGCGCGCAAGTACGCCGGCGAAGCCTTCCTGCGCCACCTGATCGACGCCGCTATCGAAGCCTACCCGCACATTCCGGTCGTGATGCACCAGGACCACGGCCAGTCGCCGGCAGTCTGCATGGCCGCGATCAAGTCCGGCTTCTCGTCGGTGATGATGGACGGCTCGCTGGAAGCCGACGGCAAGTCGGTCGCTTCCTACGATTACAACGTGGAAGTGTCGAAGGAAGTGGTGAAGTTCTCGCACTCCATCGGCGTGACCGTGGAAGCCGAACTGGGCGTGCTCGGTTCGCTGGAAACCATGAAGGGCGACAAGGAAGACGGCCACGGCGCCGACGGCACCATGACCCGCGAACAGCTGCTGACCGACGTGGCCCAGGCCGCTGACTTCGTGCAGCGTACCCAGTGCGACGCCCTGGCCATCGCCATCGGCACCTCGCACGGCGCCTACAAGTTCACCCGCAAGCCAACCGGCGATATCCTGGCGATCGACCGCATCAAGGAAATCCACGCGCGCATTCCTAACACCCACCTGGTGATGCACGGTTCCTCCTCCGTACCGCAAGAGCTGCTGGCCATCATCCGCCAGTTCGGCGGCGACATGAAGGAAACCTATGGCGTGCCTGTGGAAGAAATCCAGGAAGGCATCCGTCACGGCGTTCGCAAGATCAACATCGTCACCGACATCCGCCTGGCCATGACCGCGGCCGTGCGCAAGTTCATGTTCGAGAACCCATCGAAATTCGACCCACGCGACTTCCTCAAGCCAGCCCGCGCTGCTGCGGAAGAGATCGTACGCGCCCGCTTCCTGGCATTCGGCTGCGAAGGCCAGGCAGGCAAGATCAAGCCAATTCCGCTGGAAAAGATGGCGGAACGCTACAAGGCCGGTGAACTGGCTCAGATCGTAAAATAAATTGTTGTAAGGAACCGGGGTTATACTATGTCCCCGGTTTTCGTGCCGGCGTCCGGGAGTACCCGCCGCCGGCT
>Ga0213872_10001851_pt1 | contig 13086 bp, 11 predicted proteins | sample VelepicomBERX_R2_FD_160071 | JGI IMG/M metagenome (GOLD analysis project Ga0213872, IMG submission 160071) | Rhizosphere microbial communities from Vellozia epidendroides in rupestrian grasslands, the National Park of Serra do Cipo, Brazil - RX_R2 | ecosystem: Host-associated > Plants > Roots >...
GAACTCAGGGAATCCAGGAGCCGGTGGTGCATATTCAGGCGACTACTGGATTGTCCGCTGCGCGTTCACTTCGTTCCCCGCCTTCGCGGGAATGACGTTAAGGCTTGTCGTCCAGGCTTCTTGCTTCCGACGGCAGCATGATCGGAATCCCATCCCGGATCGGGAACGCCAGCTGCACCGATTTGCTGATTAATTCCTGCTTCTCGGCGTCATAGGTCAAAGGCTGTTTGGTCAGCGGGCATACCAGAAGTTCCAGCAACTTGGGATCGATGGCGGTCATGTCTCTTCCTATTGGCGCCGGTCTATTGGCGCACTAGGCCGGCGCCGGCATTGCGTTCCGCCACAGCCATTTCCATCAGGGTAATTAAGGTTTCGGTGCGGCTCATGGCGTCGGAGCATTCCAAAAGCGCCTGCTTTTCCCGGGGTTCCAAGGGGCAGGCCATGCAGAGCGAGACGGAAAGATCATAATCGCCGATCCGCTCGATGGCGCGCCAATTGAAATCCAAATTATTGATCTTGGAAAAGGCCTTAAGCGCCATGATCAGCCGATCGCGGTCGATCACCACCGGCGACGGCTCCTCGAGGTCTCGGCGGAACGGCTTCCAATCCGGCTGGATGCGGCGATAGCCGTGCAAAGGCTCGATTTCCTTGGCCACCCGGAAGCGGCAGACGCCGGTCAGGGTCACCAGGAAGCGGCCATCCTCGGTCTCGTCCAGGCTCGAGATGCGTCCGGCGCAGCCGGTCTCGAAGATCGGAGGCTCGGCCTCGCCGACCGCTTCGCCGGAGGGCTGGACCATGCCGAACAACCGGCCATTGGCCAGAGCGTCGCTGACCAGAGCCAGATAGCGCGGCTCGAATATGTTGAGCGGCAATTTTCCATCCGGCAGCAAAAGCACGCCGGGCAGCGGAAACACCGCCAGGGTCTCGGGCAGCGCGGCGAAGGCGGGATGGAAAGGCCGGCCCATGGTCAGGCGAACATCAGAGAGGAGAGACGCTTGCGCGTCTCCACGGTCAAAGGATCGCTATGGCCGAAGGCTTCGAACAGGGTCAGAAGCTGCTTTTTCGCCGCCTCGTCATTCCATTTGCGGTCAAGCCGATAGAGTTCCAGCAATTGATCCACCGCCTCCTGATTGGCGCCTTCTCCGACCAAAGCCATCGCCAGATCGAAGCGGCTCTGATGATCCTTCTCATTGGCTGCCAGCTTCTGGCGCAAAGCAGCGGTAGCACCGCTCTTGCCGGCGGTCTGCTCGGCCAGCTCCAAGGCGGTGCGGGCGGCCTGGATCTCGCCATGCTTCAGCATCTCGGGCGGCAGGCTGTCCAGCATCTGGCGGGCGGAGGGCGCCTGGCCCATCTTGATCAGGCAGCGCATGGTGCCGGCCAAGGCGGCCTCATTGGTCTCGTCCTGGGTCAGGATCTGCTGATAAAGCGACAGCGCCAACTCGGCCTCGCCCTCATTCAGATAGCCGAGCGCCTCTTCCAGTTGCTCGGCGATGCTCGGACCATTGCCGGCGGCGCCGCCGGTCAGACGCTGCACGAAGCTCTTGATCTGGCTTTCCGGCACGGCGCCGACGAAGCCATCGACCGGGCGGCCGTTCTTGAAGCCATAGACGGCGGGGATCGACTGCACCCGCATCTGCGCCGCCAATTCCTGATTGCGATCGACATCGATCTTGACCAGGCGCACCGCACCCTTGGCGTCCTTGACCAGCCGCTCCAGCATGGGACCCAAGGTCTTGCAGGGACCGCACCAGGTGGCCCAGAAATCGACGATCACCGGAACCTTGGAGGAGGCTTCGAGCACATCCTCGACAAAGCTGTCGATGGACCCTTCCTTAATAAGATCGCCAGCGGCCTGATCGCTCCGGCCGGCGCCATTCAGCAGAATATCCATTTTTCTTTCCGACATGACTGCGCTAGCGCGCTACTCCCCGCTCATAGATGGCTCGTTACATTGTCTGTGGCAAGCCCCGAAAAATTGCGCTTGCATCGCCGGCTTCTTTGCGTATTATCCGGCCCTCTCGTCGTTGGGCGGGCGTAGCTCAGGGGTAGAGCACAACCTTGCCAAGGTTGGGGTCGAGGGTTCGAATCCCTTCGCCCGCTCCATTCGACGGATCAAAAGCCGCAGGTCAAGCCTGCGGCTTTTTGCTTTTTCAACGTCAAATCGGAAATCGATCTCGGCGCTTCGTTGCGGCGGGGCATTGCCGAGTTTCGAATTTATTGGCGATCGAATATAAAAAATGTTATATTGGCGTTCGGATATAACGCCAGAGTCATTGGCGATCGCCAATATTACGGTGATTATCGGCGAACGGATATAAAGGTGCGCCCCATGCTGGCGAAGACACCGGCAGACATCGGCAGACTCATTCGCGCGGCGCGTACCGATGCGCAGATGTCCCAATCTCATCTGGCATCGCTGTGCGGCACGACGCAAAGCTGGATCTCTGAGATCGAGAACGGCAAGGCCACCGCTGAACTCGGCATGGTGCTCAAGGTCCTGTCCGTCCTGAAGGTCGATATGGAGCTTAAAGACAGCAGGTCATCTGTCCCGCCGGACCCGATCTGGCCGGATCACGATGAGCCCGACATCGATGGCATCGTCGGCGGCCCTAGGCTCAAGCCATGAGCGCGGATGACAAGGTGCAAATGCCCGAAATCCTGGCGCTGCTGCTCAATGGCCGAGCAATCGGCAAGGTCTCGCGCAGCATGGCCCAGGGCGGGACCAAGCTTAAATTCGACTATGAACCGAGTTGGCGCGAGGCGAGGGAGGCCATGCCGCTCTCGCTCTCCATGCCGTTGACTGGCGCCAGCTATGGCGACGACAAAATCACGCCCTGGATGTGGGGCCTGCTGCCGGACAATGAGCTGACAATTCAGAAAATCGCCGCGGGCAATCACGTCTCGCCCCAGAACGCGTTCGCGCTTCTCTGGGTTATCGGCGAAGATTGCCCGGGCGCCGTCCAATTCGTCGATCCTGAGCGCGTAGAGGCGATGGCGCAGGGCGGCGAAATCAAATGGCTGACCGAAGCGGAGATCGCCGAGCGCCTGGCAGATCTGCGGCGCACCCAGTCCATGGGCCGGCGGTCAGACGAAGGTCAATTCAGCCTGCCAGGCGCCCAGCCAAAGACCGCGTTAGCCTTGAGTCCGGACGGTCGCTGGGGTGTCCCAAGCGGCCGCATTCCGACCACACACATCCTGAAGCCGCCAATGGCCGACATGGACGGTCATGCCGAGGACGAGGTTTTCTGCCTGGCGCTAGCCAACAAGGTCGGTTTGACCGCAGCCGAAGCCCATATGGAGCGTTTCGCTGAAGAAGTTGCCATCGTCGTCAGACGCTATGACCGCTTCCCCACACGGACCGGTTCAATCGCCCGCATTCACCAGGAGGACATCTGCCAGGCGCTCGGGGTCCACCCGTCGTTGAAATATGAGAACCAAGGTGGGCCCGGTATCGTGCAAATCATGGACTTGCTCAACTGGACCTCGGAACCGATAGAGGACCGTCGCAGGTTCATGCGGGCGATCGCCTACAATTTCATCATCATGGGCAGCGACGCCCACGCCAAGAATTACACGCTGTTGTTCGGTGCTGCCGGGCGGGTTCGTTTGGCCCCTCTGTACGACATTGCCAGCTACATCCCCTACATCAAGGACCGCTGGCAGGATGTCAGGATGCCGATGCGCATCGCCGGGCATTACCGTTACTCAGACATCCTCCCGCGGCATTGGCAGCGCATGGCCAAGGCTTGCGGATATCCGGTCGAGGAGGCGGTCAACCAAGTCGCCGAGTTGCTGACGAAGTTGCCCGCTGCGGCGGCCGAGACGGCGGCAGAGCTGCGCGGTCAAGGAATTACGCATCGCATCCTCGATGACCTGGCGGAGGGGATCGCTTGGCGTTGCGCACATCTCGAGAAGAGTTGGGAACTTACGCTGCCGCCCTTACCAGCCTGAACGGAACTTGGCCGGCCGCTTCTCGGCGGTCGCATCGCTCTTGGCCGGCGGCGTCGCGGCGCGGTCCAAGGGACCGGGAAGCGCGGCATCGCCTTCGCCCAGGGCGCGCTGCACCATCACGCTGTCGCTCCAATGGCCGAATTTGAAGGCGACCGAGGGCAGCCTGCCGACCTCGTGGAAGCCGCAGGCTTCGTGCAGCTTGAGGGATGCCGTGTTGGCGGCGTCGACATAGCCGATCAACTGTCGATAGCCCTGCGCCGCGCAGGCGTCGATCAAGGTGGGGAGCAAAAGCCGGCCCACCCCCGAGCCGACAAAGGCGGGATGCACATAGATCGAGTGCTTCAGCGTATAGCGATAGGCCGGGCGCTTGCGGAACGGCACCACATAGGCGTAGCCGGCCACGGTGTCCTGGCATTCCGCCACCAGATGCGGCAGGCGCTTGTTTTTCATATTCTTGCGCCGCTGCTTGATGTCGTCGGCGTTCAAAGGTTCGACGTCATAGGTGCCGAGATCGCCAACGCCCTTCGAGATATGGTCGGAATAGATGGCCAGCATCATTTCGACGTCCGCTTCGGTCGAAGGGCGGATGATGATCTTGGGCTGGACCAATCGCTCCATTATTCCCGCGCCACATAGGTGAAGAAACGCACCTTTCCGTCCTCGTCATATTCGCGGTATAGGCCTTGGATCTCATTGTCGAAGCCGGGAAACAGATTGGCGCCCTTTTCGAACATGGTGAGATAATCCAGAACCGGCCTGGCCCTCTCGTCCAGCCGCTCGCCGGGGATGACGGTGGCGATGCCGGGCGGATAGACCAGCCAAAGCGTCACGGCGATCCGGCCATTCACTTCTGAAAGCGGCAGGTAATCGACATTGTTCCGCACCATGTGGCTGACCGCCTCCTTGGGCGACATAGCCGCATTGGGCAGATGCTCGGGTCGGAACATCGAGCGCTGCAGATGGCTGACATTGGCCTGCTTATAGAATTGATGCATCTCGCGGCAGAGATCGTGGAGTCTGAGGCCGCGATAGCGCTTGGGTCGGCGGGCGACGAATTCCGGGATCACCTCTTCGAGCAGCGCATTGTCGTCGTGCAATCGCTTGAAGGCGACCAGGCCGGACAGCAGATTGCCGGCCTTGGCGGCTTCCACGCCCGGGGTCAGCAGGAACAGGATCGAGTTCAGATCGTTCTTCTCCGGCACGATCTGATTTTCCCGCAAATACTGCGCCAGCACGGCGGCCGGAACCCCGTCCTCGAGATATTCGCCGGTCTCGCGGTCGAAACCGGGGGTGAGCAGGGTCAGCTTGTTCGGATCGGTCATCACATAATTGGGACCGACTTCGCGGAAACCGTGCCACGGCGCCGTCGGGCTCATTTCCCAGAACCTGGTCTCGGTGGCCAAGAGATCGGTCGGCACCTCTTCCCAGGGAATGCGATCGTCCGGATGGTCGGGATCGAGCGCCACCTTGCGCGGCACGAAGGGATCGAAGAACCAGTGCCGCGACGGATCGGCTTCCTTGCTTTCGATCTCGCGGCGGATATCGCGGATCTTTTTCCTGAGATCGATGCCGAGCCGGATGGTGTCGTCCCACAGCACCTCGCCCGAGCGCCCCTTCATCATCTGGGCGCCGACATCGAGCGAGGCGAACAGCGGATAGAAGGGCGAGGTGGTGGCGTGCAGCAGGAACATCTCGTTGAAGCGGCGATGTTCAACCCGGCGGCGCTGGCCACGGATATGATTGTCCTTGATATGGATTTGCGAGGCCTGCGAGAAACTGGCCATCTGCTTGTGGGTCGATTGGGTGGCGATGATGCCGGGATGCTCGGGACCCAGATTCTCCAGTCCCATGGCGAAATGGTTCTTGAACAGAGGATGGAATTTCAGGAAGCCGGCCCACGCCTCGTCGAACAGGATATAGTCGCAAAGATGGCCGATCTTCTCCAAGATCAGCTTGGCGTTATAGATGCTGCCGTCATAGGAGCATTGCTGGATCACCGCCACCCGGAACGGGCGTTCGCGCTTCCACGCCTCCTTGTCCCCGATCAGCGGATTGTTGCGAATCTTGTCGCGGATCTGCGCCTCGTCCAGCGCGGCGAAATCCACCGGCCCGATCAGCCCGAAGGCGTTGCGGTTGGTTTCCAGATAGACCGGCAGCGCACCGCCCAAAAACAGCGCGCCATGATGCGCCGCCTTGTGATTGTTGCGGTCGAACAGCACCAGATCGCCTTCCGACAACAGAGCGCATAGCACGATCTTGTTGGAGGACGAGGTGCCGTTCAGCACGAAATAGGTGCGTTCGGCGCCGAAAATCTGCGCCGCTTCCTTCTGCGCCTTGAGCGCCGGCCCCTCATGCACCAGAAGATCGCCCATCTCGATCACCGAATTGTCGATGTCGTCGCGGAAGATCGCCTCGCCATAATGTTCGACGAAGATGCGGCCGATCGGGCTCCGGCGATAGAAAATGCCGCCATTATGGCCGGGACAGGTCCAGAGCTGGTTGCCCTCGTCGTTATAGTCGACCAGATCGCCGAAGAAGGGGGTCTTCAGCATCTCGGCATATTGCTTGATGCGGCTGACCAGATTCTTGGCGATGAATTCCGGGGTCTCTTCCGAGACAAAGACATAGCCGTCGATCTCGTTCATCACCTCGACCGGAATGTTCTCCAGGCGCTGGCGGCGCACCATCAGCACGATCGGCATCTGCAGCCCGCGGCGCCTGACATAGGCGATCAGCGCCGCCGCCTTGCCTTCCAGACCCTTCTTGCCCCAATCGACGATGATGCAGCCGATGGCGGCGTCGGTGCGGATCGCCAGTTCGGCGTCGTCGAACTTCCTGGTCTGCATCACCTGGAAGCTCAGCTTCTCCACCTCCTTGGTGATCTTGCGCAGCCACACCCCTTCCATCTCGTCATCGTCATAGCCGGGGGCGCAGAACAGGAAGGTGAAGCGGCGGGAGAAATCCATGGTGAAACCCTTTGGCGGGACAGGGAATTTTTCGGAATTCTAATCCTTGTACCCGTGTTGGGCGCGATCCCAATGAATTTTTTTAGAACTTCGCGCGGACGGCATGTAAAGTCGCGCCATGTCAGGCTTCTGGGCGCTTTCATTGTCGGGGGTGAGCGCGCTTGTCGCTCTCGCTCTCCTGTGCATCCGGCTGTGGCGGCGCGCCAGCGATTTGCGCGGCGCCTTGGCCAAGGCGCAAAGCCGTCTGGCCGCCCTGGAGGCGGAACGCCAGCAATCCGACGCCCGCATCAGCGACTATCAGAAGCGCCTGGAACAGATGGCCTATTCCGACGCCCTCACCGCGCTGGCCAACCGCAACCGGCTCTACGAGGAAGCCGAGCGGGTGCTGGCCCGCGCCAAGCGGGTGCATTCCTATTCGGTGGTGCTCTATTGCGATCTCGATGGCTTCAAGAAGATCAATGACAATCACGGCCACGAAGCCGGCGACGTGGTGCTGGTCGAGGTGGCGAGAAGGCTGGAAGCCTGCGTCCGGCGCGAGGATCTGGTGGCGCGCATGGGGGGCGACGAATTCGCCATCATCTTGGAGAACATCTCGGACTACACCAAGGTCAAGGCGGTGGCGGAAAGCATCGTCGAGCGCATCTCGCAGCCGATCCTGATGGAGGGCGTCACCTTGCATGTCGGAATCAGCGTCGGCGGCGTCATCGTCAATCCGGAAGCCGGCAGCATCAGGGACATACTGGTCAATGCCGACCGCGCCATGTATCAGGCGAAACGCCTAGGTCACGGCAAGGTGGTGATCGCCGATTTTGACCCAAAACAATCCCTTTAACACGGTCTAATTGTAAATTACGATCTCCCGATTGACGTATACGAGAATTAAAAATATTCGGGGGGTTTCATGGGGTTCAAGATAAGGAAGGCGATGCGCCCGGCGGGCGTGTCGATGTTGGCGCTCATGCTCGGCGCCGCTGCTTGGGGGCAGCAATCGGGCGGCATCCAGGAGATCGTGGTGACCGCGCAGCAGCGCACCCAGTCGGCGCAGGACGTGCCGATGTCGCTGCAAGTGCTGGGCGCCGAACAGATCGAAAATGTCGCCGCCAACGACATTCATGATCTGCAGACCTATGTGCCGGGCTTGACGGTCACCGGTTCGCAGACCGAGCCGCATTTCTCCTTGCGCGGCATCCGCTCCAACGATTTCGGCGTCGGCACCGATCCCGCCGTCGGCATCTATATCGACGGCGTCTATTCGTCGCGCTCCGGCGCCTCGATCACCAATTTCGACGATGTGGCGCAGATCGAAATCCTCAAGGGCCCGCAAGGCACGCTTTTAGGCCGCAACAGCCCGGCCGGCGCCATCTCGATCACCACCAACAAGCCTTCAGACAAATATGAAGGCGAGATCTCCACCCGCTTCGGCAATCTCGACGAGCGCCGGGTCCAGGGGATGCTGAACATTCCTCTGACCGACAGCCTGGATCTTCGCGTCAGCGGCGTCGGCCACGCCAATGACGGCTTTATCAAGGACGCCGTCAGCCACGCGCATCTCGACAAGAATGAGGAATTCAGCGGCAAGCTGGCCCTGCGCTGGCGTCCGGACAATCTCACCGACGCGCTTTTGACCTATCGCCGCGACGATCTGAACGGCAGCCCCAGCCCGACGGTGAATATCTCGCCTTTGGTGCCCTCCGCTCCGATCTCCTTCATCTATCCGGCCTTGCGCCCGGTGTTCCCGTTCAATCCGGCGACCCTGACCGATCCGGTCAACACGCCCTACAGCACCGATCTGATGCATGGCAAACAGACCCGCCAGCTCGACGACGTGACCTTGAACGTCACCCGGGATTTGGGCTTCGCCAAGCTGACCTCGATTTCCAATTATCGCTATTTCCACACCGGAGATCGCGAATCGGAAGACGGCACCAATGTTCCCTATCTCTATCTGGACACCAACGCCAAAGAGAAGAACAGTCAGATCTATCAAGAGGTTAAGCTGAACCACGCCGACGAGACCTTCGACTGGGTGTCGGGCGCCAGCTATTACCGCGAGCACGCCAACCAGGTGCGCGACGTGAACGGCAATACCAGCACGCTGGACGTCGCCGCCTTCAATACCGAAGGGGTGGCGCCCTTCTACACCATCGACAAGCTCCTGACCGGCGCTGGCCTGGGCCGGCCCTTCACCGGGTTCGAAGGCCAGTCCTGGAGCGAGACCATGATCAATAATGGCGGGCTGAACCAGGCTTACGCCGTGTTCGGCGACGTCATCTGGCACGCCATGGACCGGCTCGATCTCACCGCCGGCGTCCGCTTCACCCGCGACGAGAAATCCTACACCTGGGACATCCCTACCCGCACCGCGCCCACCATCGACGCCACCATCGCCAGCCTGGGCGGCACCGCCGGCCTGACCCAGATCCTGTCCAAGGTGCTGCAGGCCACCGGCATTCCGGCGCCCTACGCCAATGGCCAGGCGGCGGCTCTGGTGGCCGCCACCCAGAATAATTTCGCTCTGGGCACGCAGGCCGCCTACGGCCGGCATTTCGCGCTGGACGACAGCTGGAACAATCTCAGCCCGCGCGCCGTGGTCGATTACGCCTTCACCGATCACATGCACGGCTATGTGTCTTTCTCGGAAGGCTATAAGGCGGGCGGCTTCAACAGCCAGCAGCCGCCGACGCCCAATACCGCCTTGGCCAGCGCCGACGCCTTCGGGCCGGAGAAGATGTATAATTACGAGATGGGGCTCAAGACCAGCTTCCCGAAGATCGGCGTGCTGTTCAATGCGTCGCTCTATCACTATGACTATCTCAACAAGCAGAATGTCGAATTCGTCCAGCCCTGCTCGAGCTGCGTCGATGAATTCGTAACGCAAACCGAAGACGATCAGGCCAACGGCATCGACTTCAACGCCATCTGGCAGCCGACCGACCAGCTGCAATTCGCTTTGAACGGCAATCTGATCGACGCCACGGTGAAGAAGCCTGGCCCGACATTGCCGGGCGAAGTGCCGATCATCGGCGGCAAGCCGACCGGCGAGCCGTGGCTGTCCTTCACGGTGGCGGCCTCCTACACGCTGCCGCTGGCCAATGGCGACGATCTGCGCTTCGACGCCACCCACGCCTATCGCGGTCATGGCCGCTGCAACAGCAACATCCCCTCGACCACGGTGGTGAATAGCTGCAACGAGCCGCTGCCCTTCGACAGCAACAAGGCGGAAAACACCACCGATCTGCGGGTCAGCTATATCGCCGGCCGCGGCAATTACAAGATCTCGGCGTTCGTCAACAATCTGTTCGACAATCGCTGGGTCACCTATTTGGGTGGCGACGGCGTCGACACGCTCGGCACTCCCGCTGCCGAGATTTCGGCGCCGCGTACCGGCGGCGTCGATTTGACGATGAGGTTCTAAAACCCCAGAAGAAACACGGCGACCGCCAAGGTCGCATGGAACAGATCGGTACGCATTTGACCATGCGTGCCGATCACCAGACCGGCGAGAGCGAAAAGCAGGGCCCCCAGCATGAGGTAGGCTGGGGGCCTTTTGCTTTGCCACCAGACGCCGCAGACCAGAAGCATCAGGGCGGCGATATTGATCGGCACGCTCTGGCCGGTGGCGACCGCCACCGCCAACAGCGCCACCCCGGTGGCGGCGATGACGACTGGACTTTGCGCTCGCCCAAGCGCGATCAAGGCCAGCGCGCCCCAATTGGCCATTTTGCTCAGGAAGTCATGCGGCGCCGCGGCGAGGCCGACGCCGCCATAGGTCAGCGCACCGGCGATGGCGGCGGCGGCGAACAGCAGAAAGCCGGCTCCCGCCGCGGGAGGCACCCGGCGCATCGCCCATAGCGCGGCGCCGGCCAGGCAAAGCTCGGCCAGGATCGACAGGATCATGCCGACAAACGCCTGCCGAGGAACCAGAAGCCGCCGGTCAGCGCCAACCCGTAAGCGCCGGCGATGGCCAAGGGCAGGGTCGGCGCCAGACCGATGAAACCGGTGGTGCCGAGCAATAACAGGACGAACAGGGCAAAGGCGGTGCGTGCTCCGATCTTGCTGAAGCCGGGACGGTAAGGCTTGAAATCGGCGGATCGGAAATCCGCCCTCGGCGCGTTCCAGCCGGGGGATTTGAACCAGATCGAGATTCGCTCGCCCCAGCCTTTGGCCTGCCGCATCGCCTGCAGCATATAGGCGTAATAATGCAGATTGCCCCAGATCGGATCGTGGCTGGCCAGCGCCCCCCTGATGCCATAGACGATCGGTTCATTGTCGCGCTCGGCGACGAAGCTTTTGAACAGATGATCCCACAGCATCAGCATGCCGCCATAATTGCGATCGATGCAGTAATCGTTCTGCCCGTGATGCACCCGATGGTTCGAGGGCGAGGCGAACATGTAGTCGAACCAGCCCATGCGGCCGATATGCCGGGTATGCACCCAATATTGATAGAGCAGATTTATCAGGCCGGCGCCGATGAACACCGTCGGCGGAATGCCGATCACCGCCATCGGCAGATAGAAGATCCAGCCGATCAGAAAGCCGGTGCCGGTCTGACGCAGCGCGGTGCTGAGGTTATATTCCTCGCTGGAATGATGCACCACATGGGCCGCCCACATGAGGTTGAGCTCATGGCCGCAGCGATGCACCCAGTAATAACAAAAATCATAGAGCACCAAGGCCGCCAGCCATACCGGCCAGCCATGATCCGGCAGATCCCACAGCGCCAGATGGCGATAGGCGTAGATATAGGACAGGGCGCCGACGCCTTTGGTGAAGAAATTGGCGATCTGGCTGAGACTGCCCAAGGATAGGCTGGCCAGGCTGTCGGCCAGGCGATAAAAGCCGGTGCCGCGCTTGCGGTCGAGCCAGAGCTCGATGCCGATCAGCAGGAAGAAGACCGGGATGGCGAAAAGAATGACGTTCTTCATGGCGCGGTGAACAGATATTCACAGGAACGATCATTCGGCTCGTGGCCGGCCAGCCGGTCATAGAGCCCGACATTCTCGCGGATGGCGCGTTCCACATCTTCCGCCAGCAGGAACCCCTGTTCCACAAGTCTTAAAGCCTTGTCGTTGAGCTTGGCCAGATAGGCTTCGCGGCTTTCATAGCGCTCGGCGATGCTGAGACGCGGGTCCTTCGCCGCCTCGCGCTCCTCTTTAGTGCGGGCGAACGGCAAGAACGAGCCGTCCCAGCGCGCGGTGGCCCAGGCGAAGCCGGTCTCGGGCGCTCTCGGGTTCCAGCCGGTATGGGTGCCGAGCGGCACTTCGAGCTCCAACAGCCGCACTCCGCCTTTGTCATTGCCGTCGATATCGGGCGAGGGAACCCGCGCCTCATAGAGGGGACCCTCGTCGGGCGGCAGCTTGTCGCCGCTCGGACCAAAATCCAGGCGTGGCGGCTTCAGTTCCTGCGCCGGCGGGGTCAGGCCGATGGCGGGGAACTGGCTGCGATAGGCCTCGACCGTGACCAAAGACCCATCCGCCAGCTGCGGATAGGCGCTGCCGGGCGGCGCGCTGCCGTCCGCCACCCAGCGATCGAGCGCCAGCAGCAGGGCCCGCATCGGCAGATAATGGTCGGTGGTCGAGACGCAATTGGTGAAGGGGGCACGGACATGCGAGCGCCCGACATAATGCTGGGCTCCCATGAAGCCATAGACCCTGACCCCCTCCGCCGGCGCCACATCCCGCGCTCCATCCGGCGTGGTGGTGTTGAGCGACGCCGCCCGGTTCCAATATTCGGTCGAGGTGTTGGCGAACATCAATTTCGGCAGATTGCCGGCGGCGTCCCGCGCATGGTCGAGCCGCGAGGCGACGGCGCCGCCCACCAGATCCTGGGTCGGCGTGGTGGTGAAGGGGAAGGCATCGGCGGCGAAACCATGCTCTTCCAGCATGGAAGGATGGCGGGTCGGCTGCACGAAGCGACCATTGAAGCCGGACGAGCCGCCGGCGCCCGGCACTTCCATATAGGCGCCGGAAAATACCAGCTTGCCGCTCTCATCGACGTCGAGCCCATCCTTGAGCATGCGGCCGATCACCCGCGCCGACTGGCTGATCCCGAAGATCAGCACCTGTCTGGGGGCGGGCTGACCTTCCACCGCATGGTCGCGAAAATAGGCCAACAGATCGCGGATGCCGGCCAGACCGGCGCCGGCGACATAGGATCCTTGGCGACA
>Ga0213872_10001852_pt1 | contig 13083 bp, 11 predicted proteins | sample VelepicomBERX_R2_FD_160071 | JGI IMG/M metagenome (GOLD analysis project Ga0213872, IMG submission 160071) | Rhizosphere microbial communities from Vellozia epidendroides in rupestrian grasslands, the National Park of Serra do Cipo, Brazil - RX_R2 | ecosystem: Host-associated > Plants > Roots >...
GACCGCAACCCGGACAGCAAGGGTGCGGAAGACAAGTTCAAGGAGGTCAAGGAAGCCTACGAGATGCTGTCGGACCCGCAGAAGCGCGAGGCCTACGACCGCTATGGACACGCCGGTGTCGACCCCAACATGGGGGCCGGTGGTGGCGCCGGTGCGGGCGGCTTTGCCGACGCCTTCGGCGACATCTTCGGCGACATCTTCGGTGGCGGCGGCGGACGTGGCGGGCGCAATGCGGGCCCGCAGGTCTATCGCGGCGCGGATCTGCGCTACAACCTGGAAATCACCCTGGAACAGGCCGCCCACGGCTTCGACACCACCATCCGCGTACCCTCCTGGGACCAGTGCGACACCTGCCACGGCAGCGGCGCCAAGCCCGGGACGTCGCCGGTGACCTGCTCGACCTGCGGTGGCCACGGCCAGGTGCGCATGCAGCAGGGCTTCTTCAGCATCCAGCAGACCTGCCCCAAGTGCCACGGCAGCGGCAAGGTCATCCCGGAACCTTGCACCACTTGTGCGGGTGCCGGTCGCATCAAGCGCAACAAGACGCTGGAAGTGAAGATCCCCGAAGGCATCGACGACGGCATGCGTATCCGTTCCTCGGGCAATGGCGAGCCGGGTGTCAACGGCGGTCCTCCGGGCGACCTGTATGTGGAAATCCACATCAAGCCTCACGATGTGTTCCAGCGCGATGGTGACGACCTGCATTGCGAGATGCCGATTTCCTTCGCCAAGGCCGCCCTGGGCGGCGAGATCGAAGCGCCTACGCTCAACGGCAAGGCCTCATTCTCGATTCCTGAAGGCACCCAGAGCGGCAAGACCTTCCGTCTGCGCGGCAAGGGCATCAAGGGCGTGCGTTCGGGCTTCCCGGGCGACCTGTTCTGCCACGTCGTGGTGGAAACCCCGGTCAAGCTGACCGAGCGCCAGAAGGAACTGCTGCGCGAATTCGAGCAGCTCACCACCGAAGGCGGCGCCAAGCACAGCCCGCAGACCAAGACCTGGAAGGACAAGGTCAAGGAATTCTTCGAGTAATCCGGTACGACCCTTAGCAACAAAGCAAAACGGCCAGCGATTCGCTGGCCGTTTTCTTATCCACAGGCCGGATCAGCCCGTCGGTGCCACCGGATCAGAAGCAATGTTCCTGAGCCGGGAAGCTGCCGTCCTTGACGGCCGCCACGTAGGCCTTCGCGGCCGCCTCGATGCCATCGGCGCCTTCCATGAAGTTGCGCACGAAACGGCTCTTGTGGCCCGGGAATACCCCCAGCATGTCATGCATCACCAGCACCTGGCCCGAGCAATCGGGGCCGGCGCCAATGCCGATGGTGGGAATGGCCAGGCGGTCGGTGACTTCCTTGCCCAGTGCCGCGGGCACCGCCTCGATCACTACCAGCGAGGCACCGGCCTGCTGCACCGCCAGGGCGTCGGCGTGCAGTTGCGTGGCGCCGTCGCTGGTCTTGCCCTGCACCTTGAAGCCGCCCAGCTGGTGTACCGACTGCGGCGTAAGGCCGATATGGGCGCACACCGGAATGCCGCGCTGGGTCAGGAAGCTGATGGTGTCAGCCAGCCAGACCCCGCCTTCGAGCTTGACCATCTGCGCGCCTGCCTGCATCAGCAGGGCCGCATTGCGGAAGGCTTCTTCGGGCGTGGGATAGGTGCCGAAGGGCAGGTCGGCGATCACCAGCATGGTACTGCTGCCACGCGCCACGCTGGCGGTGTGGTAGGCGATATCGGTGATGGTGACCGGCAGGGTCGAATCGTGTCCCTGGCACACCATGCCCAGCGAGTCGCCAATGAGAACCGTTTCCAGACCCGCACGTTCCATCAAGGTCGCGAAGCTGGCGTCATAACAGGTCAGCATGCTGATCTTGTCGCCCTTGGCGCGCATGGCCTGCAAGGTAAGTGTCGTCACCGGCTTGGCGCGCACGGCGCCGGATTCCTGAAGATAGCCTGCCATTGGTATTGAACCTCCTCAACGAGTAAGGCGCGCTTGCCGCGCATCATCCTGGTGCGCACTCCAGCGGGCGCGCCGGCCGGGCATTGTAGTTGATTTCAGGCGGGCCGGAGGGGGCCGGGCGCAAGCGTAGTATTGCCAGATTGATATTTTTTGACGGTTTTTCCTGTGTGAAGGATAAACAGCCCGAATTAGCCCTTTATTCCTCGCAAGGGCAGCCCCTGGCAGCCAGCACAATAGAATCACCACTAGTGCGCTCGCCGTGCAGGGCGAGGCCTGAAACAAGTGAAAAACAACTTAAATCTTTGGCCTGGCGCCAAAAGATCGCTCTTCGCTTGCCGATAACGTCGATGGAGGAGAGCTGCGCGCGTCCGGGCACATGCAGGCCGGTCGCACCGACAACAACGAACTATGACCTGGGATAGTGGCTTTGAAATCGCTTCGCAATATCTTGCCTGTGCTGTGCATGGTGAACCTGCTGCTGTTCATGATGCTGGCGCAGCATTGGTGGCTGGGTGCCCTGGTGGGCTTGCTCATCGGTGGCGCCTTTTACCTGACTTGCCTGCCGGCGCCGTCTTCGTCGGTCGTCCTGGCTGAGGGGGCGTCACGGTCCACGCCGGAACCGGCCCTGGCGGCCGACAGCCGACTGGCCGCTCTCTTGCGTGATGTCCTGCCGGTATGGCGTGGCAACGTGCAATTGGCCCGTGCCCAGACGCAGTCGGCCATCGACAGCCTGTCGGCGCGGTTCGTGGGCATCCATGAACGGTTGGGCCAGGCGCTGGATCCGGCGCGCCACGGCGCCAGCGCAGAGATCTTGCAGACCGTCGAGCACGCCGCCGAGCAGCTGGGCAGCATCGCCGTGGCGCTCGAAGGCATGCTGGCGCAACGCCAGGCCCTGGCCAGCCGCTTCGATGCGGTGATGTCCGGCAACGACGAGATCCGTCGGCTGGCGCAGCAGAACGAGCAACTGGCCGGGCAGACCGGCGTGACCGACCTGCTCAGCAGCGAACAGAGCTGGCAGGAGCTGGCCGAGCGTTCGGCCGAGAACAGTCGCCAGATCGCTGCCCGTGCCAAGAACACGCGCCAGCAGATCCTGGCCGCCATCGGCGCGAGCGCCGAGGATCCGGCCAGCGGCGAGATCGTCGAAAACACGCGTTCCGTGATCGATCGCGTGATTGCCGATTTCCGCCAGTCGGCAATGAAGCTGAGCACGACCGTGGAGCAATTGCAGGACGAAGGCCGCGAGGTCGACCGTGAGGTCAGCGACATCCTGGTACAACTGCAGTTCCAGGACCGCATTAACCAGATCCTTGACCACGTGCAACTGGATATCGTGCGCCTGCGCGAGGCTGCCGATGCCGACGCAGCAAGCTTGCCGAGCTCCCAGCAATGGCTGGCCGACCTGGAAAAGACCTATACCACGCAGGAACAACGCCAGGTGCACGCCGGCCAGCAGGGCGGCCAGGCACCTTCTTCGCAAGTAGACTTCTTCTGAGGAAGCACGATGGAAAAAAGCATATTGATCGTCGACGACTCGTTCAGCCTGCGCCAGACCATCACGGCAGCCTTGAAGAGTGCCGGCTATCACGTCGAGGAAGCCGCCGACGGCAAGCAGGCGTTGGCCAAGCTGGACGGGCGCAAGTTCAACCTGGTCATCTCCGACCTGAACATGCCCAACCTCGATGGCCTGTCCTTCGTGCGCGAGATGAAGCAGATGCCGGCCTACAAGTTCACGCCGGTCATCATGCTGACCACGGAAAGCAGCGACGCCCGCAAGCAGGAAGGCAAGGCCGCCGGCATCCGGGCCTGGGTCCACAAGCCCTTCCAGCCGCCGGTGCTGCTCGATGCCGTGGCCAAGCTGGTGCAGCCGTAGGCCAGGACAGTAGGGAAAGCAGAGAAAGCAGAGAAAGTTGAGAGCAAGACGATGCCGCTGAAGTACACCGTGCAAGAGGACAAGTTGCAGCTCACCTTGCGTGGCAGCCTGACCATTTTCCAGGCCGCCGAGCGCAAGCCCGAGCTGCTGCACGCGCTCACGCAGGCACAACGGGTGGTGGTGCTGGATACGTCGGGCGTGGATGAGATCGACACGGCCGGTATCCAGTTGCTGCTGCTGTTGCGTCGCGAGCTGGACGCCAGTGGGCGCCACCTGGAACTGGGACCATGCAGTCCGGCCGTGCTGGCGGCGTTGGACCTGCTGCAGCTGCATGAGCGCTTCCATGCGCCTGCCGTGGAAAGCATCGGGGACGATGATGACGGCGATGACGGCGATGACGGCAATGGCAGCGATGGTGGCGAGAGCCTGGCCGAGGAGGGCGCATGAGCAAGGACTCCGCGCGTGACGCCGTCGTCCAGGAAGCCCGCGAGTTGCTGGTAGCCATGGAAGCTGCGCTGCTGCAGATCGAGATGGAAGGGCCCAGCCGCGAAAGCATCAACGCCATCTTCCGCGCGGCCCACACCATCAAGGGCTCGGCGGGCCTGTTCGCCTTCGACAGCATCGTCCACTTTACCCACCAGCTCGAACATGTGCTGGACAAGGTGCGCGACGAGGAACTGGCGCTGAACGGGCACATGATGTCGCTGTTGCTGCAGTGTGGCGACTATATCGGCGAACTGGTGGATGCCATCGAACGCCGCGAGGAACTCCAGGAACCCAACCCCGAGCGTCGCGCCACCTTGCTGGCCGAGCTGGAGGCCGTGGCACAGGCGGCCACCCGTGTCGATGCGGCGGTCGATCCCGCCCCGCAAGGGGCCGCGCCGGCCGCAGGCGGCGAGTCGCCGGTGATCTCTGCCATGGACGCGGCGCCGGCAGATTATCCGTACTGGCACCTGTCGCTGGCCTTCAACGAAAACGTATTGCGCGACGGCCTGGACCCGATGTCCTTCCTGCATTACCTGCGCTCGCTGGGTCGCATCGTCGCCATCCTGCCGCTGGAATCGGCCATTCCCGCGGCTGACGAGATGGATGCCGAAAGCTGCTACCTGGGCGTGGAAATCTGCCTGGCCTCGGACTCCTCGCGACAGACGCTGGAAGATGTCTTCGAATTCGTGCGCGACGACAGCCGCATCGACATCCTGCCGCCGCGCAGTTCCCTGTCGGCCTATGCCGAGGTGCTGGCGCGCCTGCCGCGTGAGGATGCCGCCCGCCTGGTGGGCATGTGGCGGCGCCTGGACCTGTTCAGCGAAGCGCAATGGCGCAGCCTCGGTGCAGCCACCGTGGCCGAGGCGATCGCCCCGGTGGTGCCGGTGGCCGCAGGTGACGTGGTGCAGCGTCCGCGTCCGCTGGACGAGCGCCGGGCGCATGAGCAGAAGTTCATCAAGATCGAGGTCTCCAAGCTGGACCAGCTCATCGACCTGGTGGGCGAGCTGGTCATCGCCGGTGCCAGTGCACGCCTGGTGGCGCGCCGGCGCAAGGATAGCCAGTTCGAGGAAGCCACCCAGGCCATCGATGCCCTGATGGAGCAGATCCGCGATGCCGCCCTGACGCTGCGCATGGTGCAGATCAATGAAGTGTTCCAGCGTTTTCCGCGCATCGTGCGCGACCTGGCGCGCGACCTCAACAAGGATATCGAGCTGGTCATGACCGGTTCGGACACCGAGCTGGACAAGTCCATGATCGAGCGCATCGCCGATCCGCTCATGCATATCGTGCGCAATGCCATCGACCACGGCATCGAGCCGGCCGCCGAGCGCATCGCCGCCGGCAAGCCGGCCAGGGCGACGCTGCGCCTGAACGCCATCCACGAGTCCGGCAGTGTCGTGGTGGAGGTCATGGACGATGGCCGCGGCATGGACCGCGAGCGCATCCTGGCGCATGCCATCGCCAGCGGCCTGGCCGCGCCGGAGGCTGAGTTGAGCGATGCCGAGATCTATCGTTTCGTCTTCGAACCCGGGTTTTCCACGGCCCGCGAGGTGACCGAATTGTCCGGGCGTGGCGTGGGCATGGATGTGGTCAAGCGCAATATCGAGGCCCTGCACGGCGAGGTCGTCATCGATACCGAACGCGGACGCGGCACCGTGGTGCGCATCCGCCTGCCGCTGACGCTGGCCATCATTTCCGGATTCCAGGTGGTGGTGGGCAATGCGGTCTTCGTCATTCCGCTGGACATGGTGGTGGAGTGCATCGACATGCCTCCCCAGCACGCCGGCTGCAATATCGTGGCCGTGCGCGGCGAGCCCTTGCCCTTCGTGCCGCTGCGTGAGCTGTTCGACCTGCCGGCGCGCGAGCACGGCCGCAACAGCCTGGTGATCGTGCAGTATGGCAAGCTGCGTGCGGGCTTGCTGGTCGACGGCCTGCTGGGGGAGTGCCAGGCCGTGATCAAGCCCCTGGGGCGCTTGTTCGGCAAGGTCAAGGGCCTGTCCGGATCGACCATCCTGGGTGACGGCCGGGTCGCACTGATCCTGGACATTCCGCACCTGGTGCAGCACACGCAGCAGCAGGAACAGGGCAATCCGGCGCTCTATGTCGAACGTGGCGTAGGTATTGCGCCATGACTAGCCCAACGAGACAGTCAACCGCCGCAGCACAAGGGGAAGCTAGCATGCAAGTATCGATGACCCACAGAATGAGCATCAAGCAGCTCTTCATCTGGCTGGCCCTGGTGGTCTCCATTCTGGTGGCCGTGGTGATCAGCCTGATCCACACGCTCAAGGATGCCAATGCCGCGCTGGAGCAGGCGCACCAGTCACGCTATGCGTCGGCGGCGCTGGCCGATGAGTTGCGCCGCACCAGCGAGGACATGACCAAGTTCGCGCGGGCCTATGTGACCACGGGCGATCCCAACGACGAGGACCGCTACTACATGATCATGGACATCCGCAACGGCAAGCGGGCGCGTCCGGCCAACTACGAGCGCTTCAACTGGGACCTGGTCAATGCACGCAAGCTGCCGGTGGAGGCCGGCGCGCAGGCGGTGCCGCTGATCGAACTGATGCAGCGTGCCGGCTTCACCGAGCAGGAACTGGCCAAGATGAAGGAGGCCCTGTCCATCACCGACCAGCTGTCACGCATCGAGATCACGGCCTTCCATGCAGTCAAGGGCGAGTTCGATGACGGCGAGGGCAAGTTCACCGTGATCGGCGCCCCCAACCAGGCCATGGCGCAGGAGCTGGTGTTCGACCAGACCTACCGCGCCCTGTTCGGCAAGGTCATGAGCCCGGTCAACGATTTCCTGCGCCTGGTGGATGAGCGTACCGAGGCCAAGGTGATTCGCGCCGGTCGCGAATATGCGGAGCTCGAACAGAAGATCTTCTGGCTGCTGACCGCTTCCGTGCTGTTGCTCTTTGCCTGCCTGGGGTTTGCCTATCGCACCATCCGCTCGCAGATCGGTGGTGAGCCGCGTGACGCCATGAGCGTGCTGCGCCGGGTGGCCGAGGGCGACCTCACCGTATCGGTGCCGCTGGGCAAGCGCGACAGGATCAGCGTGCTCTACAGCACCCAGCAGATGGTCAACAAGTGGACCGATGTGATCGGCGACGTCAGCGGCACCGCCGGTGCCCTGGCCTCGGCGTCGGAGCAGATCTCGTCGTCCTCGCAGGCGCTGTCGCACAGCGCCTCGCAGCAGGCCGCCAATGTCGAGGAAACCAGCGCCTCGGTGGAAGAGATCACCGCCACCATCGCCCAGAATGCCGACAATGCCCGCACCACCGATGGCATTGCCAGCCTCTCGGCCCATGCCGCCACCGAAGGCGGGGAAGCCGTGCGCGAGACGGTAGCCGCCATGAAGCAGATTGCCAGCAAGATCGGCATCATCGACGACATCGCCTACCAGACCAACCTGCTGGCCCTGAATGCAGCCATCGAGGCGGCCCGTGCCGGCGAGCACGGCAAGGGCTTCGCGGTGGTGGCCGCCGAGGTGCGCAAGCTGGCCGAACGCTCGCAGACGGCCGCCCAGGAAATCATCGCCGTGGCCGAGCATAGCGTGGGCCTGGCCGAGAAGGCCGGCGGCCTGCTCAACCAGATGGTGCCGTCGATCCGCAAGACCGCCGACCTGGTGCAGGAGATCGCCGCCGCCTCGGCCGAACAGTCGACCGGGCTGGAACAGATCAACAATGCCGTGCACCAGATGGCGCAGACTACCCAGATGACCGCCTCGGCCTCGGAAGAACTGTCGGCCACCTCCGAGGAGATGAGCGCCCAGGCCATGCACCTGCAGGACCTGATGCGTTTCTTCCAGGTGGGTGAGATGCGCAAGGCCGTGCCACGCAGTGTCAAGGCAGGACCCGGTCCCGGCGGCCCAGGCAAGCAGGAACGCATGCGCCGCCTGTCGATGCTGGACGCTGCCGAGGACGAGGCAGCGGTCGACGAATCGTCGTTCAAGCGTTTCTGATAAGCGGGATCAGCAAGGAGAGAAGGCAATGCCCAGTGTGTCGTTGAATGGCGATTCCTTCAAGAAGCGGCAACAGGAGGAAGTCATCGAAAGCCGTCAGTTCCTGACCTTCCTGGTCGGGTCCGAGAGCTTTGCCATGCCCATCGCCAGCATCCGTGAGATCATCGAATACGGCGGCCTGACCGAGGTGCCCTTGATGCCGGGCTTCCTGCGTGGCGTGATCAACCTGCGCGGCTCGGTGGTACCGGTGATCGACCTGTCGGCGCGCTTTGGCCGGGCTCCCACGGTGGAGGCCAAACGCACCTGCATCATCATCATGGAACTGCAGCAGGAGGGCCAGTTGCTGCTGCTGGGGGTCATGGTCGATGCGGTCAGTGCGGTGCTCAACGTCAACGTCGACGACATCGAGCCGCGCCCCACCTTCGGTGCCGGTATCCGCTCCGATTTCATCGACGGCATGATCAGCGTCAGCGAGCGCTTCATCGTGGTGCTCGATGTACCCCGGGTGTTGTCGCTGGATGAACTGGCCAGCCTCCTGGGCATGAGCGCCGAGAACGCACTGGGCGGTGGGCCCGGTGACGGATTGCGGGAGTAGCGACCATGAGCGGCTGGAACGGCATTCAGGCGGAAGATGACGTCAGCGACCACGACATGTTGCTGTTCCAGCAGTTGTTCAAGCAGCAGATCGGCCTGCACCTGCCGCTGTCCAAGAAGGCCCTGCTGCAAAGCCGCCTGGGGGCCCGCCTGCACGAACTGGGACTGCGCCAGCTCGGCCAGTACCACGCACTCATTGCCGGCGAACAGGGTGCCCAGGAGCGCCAGCGCGCCATCGACCTGATCACCACCAACGAAACCTATTTCTTCCGCGAACAGGGGCATTTCGATTTCCTGGTCGAGGAGTTCCTGCCACAGTGGAGCAGCCAGCAGCACCTGCGCGTCTGGAGCGCGGCCAGCGCCACCGGCGAGGAAGCCTATACCCTGGCCATGCTGCTGGATCGCCATCGCACTGCTGGAAGCTGGTCGGTGTTCGGCTCCGACGTCAGCATGCGGGTACTGCGCTTTGCCCGCCGGGCGCTCTATCCGCTGGCGCGCGGGCAGAACATCCCGCGCCAGTACCTGCGCCGCTACTGCCTGATGGGGACGGGGGAATACGAAGGACATTTCCTGGTGCAGGCCGAGCTGCGCAAGCAGGTCGAGTTTGCCCAGCGCAATCTCACGCGCCTGGATGAATTCGATGATGGGCTCTATGACCTGATCTTCCTGCGCAACGTGATCATCTACTTCGATTGCCCCACCAAGCTGCAAGTGCTGCGCGATGTGATCGCCCGCCTGCGTCCGGGCGGCTACCTGGTGGTGGGGCACTCGGAATCCCTGCACGGCATGGACCTGGCGCTGGAGATGCATTCGCCGTCGATCTACAGGAAGCCGACATGAACGCCCCGCTCATCCGGGTGATGGTGGTCGACGACTCCTCGGTGGTGCGCCAGCTGGTGCAGCAACTGCTGGCCGAGACGGTCGATATCCGTGTCATCGGCACCGCGCCCGATCCGGTCTTCGCCCTGCGCAAGATGAACCAGGAGTGGCCTGACGTGATCCTGCTGGATATCGAGATGCCGCGCATGGATGGCATCACCTTCCTCAAGCAGATCATGGCGACCCGGCCTACGCCGGTGGTCATGTGCAGTTCGCGTGCCGAGGATGGCAACGGCGTGGCCGCCGCCGCGCTGGCCGCCGGCGCCGTCAGTGTCATTGCCCGCCCGCAACTGGGTGTTCGTGACTTTCTGCATGAGGCCGTGGCCGAACTGGCCTGTGCCATTCGCGCGGCTGTGCAGGCCGGACCGGCCGCGCGTGCCCTTGCAGCAGCGGGGCCGCGCGGCAGTGTACCTGCGGCACACGTGCGCACGGTCAAAGCAGGCTCGGACGAAATGTTGCATCATGATGGCTGGGTGTCAGGTTTGCAACGCTACAGCGCCGATGCGGTGCTGAACCCGCCAGGCCCGGAAGACGGGCATCATCCCGCAACTGCCCGCATCGTCGCCATCGCCGCCTCCACGGGAGGACCGCAGGCGCTGGAGCGGGTGCTGGGCCGGCTGGGACCGGATTGTCCGGGGCTGGTAGTGGTGCAGCATATGCCGCAGCGCTTTACGCGCAGCTTTGCCGAGCGGCTGCACCGGCTCTCAGGGGCCGAGGTCAGGGAGGCCGAGCACCAGGACATGGTGCTCCCGGGACGCGTGCTGATCGCACCCGGTGGGAAGCATCTGGTGGTCAGGCGGGATGGGCTGCAGTACTATGTGGAAACATTGGATGGCCCCCTGGTGAGCCGGCACAAGCCCTCGGCGGATGTGCTGTTCCGCTCGCTGGCCAAGGCCGCAGGCAGCAATGCGGTGGGGATCATCATGACGGGGATGGGGGACGATGGCGCGCACGGTCTCAAGGAGATGGCCGAATGCGGGGGCGCCACCTATGCCCAGGACGAAGCCACCAGCGTGGTCTTCGGTATGCCGAAAGAAGCGATACAACTGGGTGGTGTCGGTGACGTCATCGCTCTCGACAACATCTCTGCGGTGATTGAACAATATGCCTCCCGATAACCTCAACGAGCTGATCGAATCCGCGCTGGTGGTGGATGACAGCACCTTGCAGCGCCAGCACAGCGTCACGCTGCTGCAGGAGCTGGGGGTGGACCTGATCTACGAAGCCGGCAACGGCAACGAGGCACTGGACCTGCTGGCCTTGCTCAAGCTGCCACCCAGGCTGGCCGTGATCGACCTGGAAATGCCGGGCATGGATGGCATCGAGCTGATCCAGCAGCTGCAGCACAAGGGCATCGACATGCCGCTCATCGTCGCCTCCAGCCGCGAGACCTCGCTGCTGCTGTCGGTGGAAACCATGATCCATGCCCTGGGCATGAACCTCATCGGCGTGCTGCAAAAGCCGCTCAACCAGAGCCAGCTGCGCGCTGCCCTGGAATCGTTCCGTCCGCATGGCGATGACGCGCGTGCCGATGACGACCCGCTGCCCTCGATGTGCGAGAACGACCTGGGCGCGGCCATCGCCGCCGGCCAGGTGCTGCCCTACTACCAGCCCAAGATCGACGTGCAGACCGGCATCCTCAAGGGCGTCGAGGCACTGGCACGCTGGATCCATCCGGAGCGCGGCATGATCCCGCCGGACCGCTTCATTCCCATGGCCGAGCAATGCGGGCTGATCCACGAACTCACCATCAGCATGATGGACCAGGCCATGGGCCAGGCGGCGGTGTGGCACAGTCGCGGACTGACGATCAAGGTGGCGGTCAACCTGTCACCGCTGTCGCTGGAGCAACCGGATTTCCTGCATCGCATCCTGGAGCTGGTGGACAAGCATGCGCTGCCGGCCGACCACGTGGTACTGGAAATCACCGAGAGCTCGGTGGTGGCGCACAAGGGTAATTCGCTGGGCATGCTGGCGCGCCTGCGCCTGAAGGGTTTCGGTCTGTCCATTGACGATTACGGCACCGGTTTCTCGTCGATGCAGCAGCTGGCGCGCATCCCGTTCACCGAACTGAAGATCGACCGCTCCTTCGTCCACGGCGCGCATGACCGCAAGAACCTGCGCGTGATCCTGCAGTCCGCGCTGGACATGGCGCAACGCCTGGAGCTGGTGACCGTGGCCGAGGGCGTGGAGACCATGGAAGACTGGCGGTTGCTGCAGGACTTCGGTTGCAGCCTGGGCCAGGGCTACCTGATTGGCAAGCCCATGCCGGCCAATGAATTGCCGCTGTGGCTGAAGGGGCATCACCGGCGCCTGCCGGAATTGCGTCCGCTCGGACGCGGCGCAGCCAATGGCGGCGCCGTATAAATCCATCCCAGATCTCTTTTACAGGATGATTGAACTGGCCGCGGCAACTTGCCGGCCAGCTTCGCCATTGCGCCTCAGAGCTTGCTGATGGGCTGGTCGGTGATGCCGGCCAGCAGGGGGGCTGCCGCGCCCAGTCCCGGGATCACCACGGCGGCATCGATCTCCAGCAAGGGAGCCAGCACGAAGGCGCGTTGTCCCATGCGCGGATGCGGCACGGTCAATGTGTCGCTGTCGATGCAGTCCTGTCCATACAGCAGCACATCCAGGTCCAGCGTACGCGGCGCGTTGCGGTAGGGGCGCTCGCGGCCGTGCTGCAATTCGATCGCCTGCAAGGCCAGCAGCAATGCGCTGGCCGTGAGGGTGGTGGAGAGCTGCGCCACGGCATTGATGTAGTCGTCACCGCTGGAGTCGATCGGGGCGGTGCGGTACAGCGACGAGCAGCGCAGCAGCTCCGTCTGCGGCAACGCCGCCAGCCGCGCGATGGCGTCTTCCACGGTGGCGCGTGCATCACCCAGGTTGCCGCCGATACCGATGTAGGCAATCGTGGGAGCGTTTTGCATCTGCGGCTCAGTCGTTGGCGTCGCCGGCCGGCGCGGTGCCGCCGGTGCCGCCCTCACCAGTGTCGCTGCTACGGCGGCGACGACGGCGCTTGGGCGCCTCACCGGTGCCGGTATCAGCGCCTGCTTCGGCGACGGGAGCCGGGTCCGGGCTGGGTGCTGCCACGGCGTCGGAGACGCCGTCGAACTCCGCGCCTGCCGCACCCGACTTGGAACGGCTGCGGCCACCACGGCGCTTGCGCTTCTTGGGACCTTGCGTGGAGGCCGTCTCGGCCGGCTTGCGGGCGATCAGTTCCTCACGCTCGGCACCATTGCCGGCGATGAAGGCTTCCCACCATTCGCCGACCTCGGCATCCAGTTCGCCGGACTGGCAGCGCAGCAGCAGGAAGTCGAAACCGGCGCGCAGGCGCAG
>Ga0213872_10001854_pt1 | contig 13078 bp, 11 predicted proteins | sample VelepicomBERX_R2_FD_160071 | JGI IMG/M metagenome (GOLD analysis project Ga0213872, IMG submission 160071) | Rhizosphere microbial communities from Vellozia epidendroides in rupestrian grasslands, the National Park of Serra do Cipo, Brazil - RX_R2 | ecosystem: Host-associated > Plants > Roots >...
CGGCCCATCGTGCTTTTTTCTGCCATATAAACGGCGAGTGCCGCGGCCGGATGCACCGGCGGATTGACGTCTTCGAACGCCCACTCGTACGCCGGTATCTGGCCGTTTGGATGCATGAAGCGCTCGTGCATGAGCAATTCGAGTTGCTGCTTGGCGAACTCGATGTCGCACAATGCGAACGGTATCGCGTGGAATGCGAGGTCCCATGCGGCAAACCACGGATATTCCCATTTGTCGGGCATCGAGATGACGTCGGAGGCGCTCAAGTGCACCCAGTTCGCATTGCGCTCGTTCTGACGCTTGTGCGGAAACGGGCCGTCGCCGTTGAGCCACGGGACAATTCCGTACCGGTAGGTCTGTTTCGACCAAATCATTCCGGCGAGTGCCTGTCGTTGAACCTCGCGGAGGTCGTCGTTCGCTTCGCCGGGCGCGATGTCGTGATAAAAGACGTCGGCCTCATTCCTGCGCGCAGCAATCAGCGCGGCGATTTGCAATGGAGAAAATGCGGGATCGGGCTCATCGCCGAGGCGCAGATGGACGGCGCGCTGTTCACCGGGAGCGAGGTCCAGCACGTGGTGCACGGCGGCTTTGGTTCCAACGCGCTCGGGATTGACCGCATCGCGTGCGCCGCGAACCACGTAGGCGTCGATTCCATCCTTTGTGTACGGGGAGGCGTTGGTGACGTTCCACAGTGTCTCCGCATTCGATTCGTTCTCAGTGAAGAGCGGCTCCGCTTCTCCCGAGAATTGAAGAAACTTCGTGCCGGCGATTTCGTGCTGCGCAAAGACCGAGCGTGAGACGTCGTCCAGACGGAGGGTCGGCTTGTTCGACGATTTGCCCCAGCTCCACGTGTTCATGAACCAAAGCGTCGGCAGGACGTGCAGCGTTGCAGGTTGCTTGCCGCGATTTGTCGCGGTGATACGAATGCCGACCGTTTCGGGATCGCTTTTGGCGTACTCTACGATGATGTCGAAATAGGCATCATCGTTGAAAATGCCGGTGTCGATTAGTTCGAACTCCGGAGCGCTTCTCGAACGCTGCCGGTTCTCATCGCACAGCGCTTCATACGGAAAGCGTTGTTGCGGATACTTGTAGAGCGTGCGCAGATACGAGTGCGTCGGCGTCGCGTCGAGGTACCAATAATAGTCCTTGACATCCTCGCCGTGATTGCCTTGGGGACCGGTGAGTCCGAAGTAGCGTTCCTTTAAGAACGGATCGTTCCCGTTCCAGAACGCAAGGGCAAAGCAAAGCATTTGATGGTCGTCGGAAAATCCGGCGATCCCATCCTCGCCCCAACGATACGCGCGAAAGCGCGCTTGCTCGAATGGAAAGTAATCCCAGGCGCTCCCGTCGTCGCTGTAGTCTTCGCGCACCGTTCCCCATTGACGTTCGCTCAGATACGGCCCCCATTTGCGCCATGGCACGCCGCGCTCATCGGCTTCCCGCAGCCGCGCTCGTTCGGCATTTTCGTCCATGAATGTAGTATGGCAATTCTGTTGCATCGGTCCGTATCCCGAAAGCGCAGGCCCGCACGCAACCGGAGTGCTAATGTAGGCATATGAGACTCTCCGGCGACGTTGCGATCATCGGGGCCGGACTAATCGGCCTTGCCGTCGCGCACGAATTGGCGCGGCGCGGCGCAACGGTGCGCGTCTTCGAACGTGACTTACCGGGACGCGCTGCATCGTGGGCCGGTGCCGGTATGCTCGCGCCATACACCGAACGCATGAATGACGACGCGCTCGCGCGCCTTTGCGCGCAATCGCTCGCGCTGTATCCCGGCTTTGTGGCAGATATTGAAGCGACGAGCGGCGTCGAGGTACATCTGCACCTCGACGGAATCGTCAACGCCGCGTTCGATGATGTGCGGATGGACGAGTTGCGTCGCGATGCCGAGCGGTTGCGAGCGAACGGTGTTGCGTGCGACGTCCTCGATCGGTCCGGCGCGATGCTCGCCGAGCCGTCGCTCGGGCGTCATGTCTTCGGAGCAATTGCCGTGGAGGGTGAAGGTGCCGTCGACAATCGCCGTTTGGGACGCGCGCTGACGGCGGCGTGCGAATCTGCGGGTGTAGCGATTGTGCGCGATGCGCGTGACGTTGCGGTTGAATGCGATGCCCGCCGGGTGCTCGGCGTGCGGAGTAATTGGGGATTCGCCGGAGCGTCGCACGTCGTCGTCGCGGCCGGAGCATGGAGCGCATCATTACCCGGCTTGCCGGTTGCGTGCGAACCTCCGCTCGAACCAATCAAAGGTCAAATGCTTGCGCTCGCAATGCCGCGCGGATTTTTGAAGCGCACGACGTGGGTTCCCGGCGCATATCTCGTCCCGCGCGATGACGGCCGGCTGCTCGTCGGCGCGACGGTCGAACGCGCGGGATTCGATCAGCGCGTCACCGCCGACGGTGTCCGTTCGTTGCTCGACGCGGCACTCGATGCCGCTCCGGCGCTCGGCGACTTCGCCGTGACCGAAACGTGGGCCGGATTACGTCCGGGGACGCCCGACGAGCGGCCGATCCTCGGCCCGACTTCCGTCGACGGGCTGATTTTGGCTACGGGGCACTACCGTAACGGAATTCTGCTAACGCCCGTCACGGCGCGCTTGATTGCGGATTTTGTCGAACGTGGCGACCGTGCGGTGCTCGAGCCGTGGCTGCTCGCTCGGTTTGAAAAAGAAGGCGCGGCAACGAAGCGAATGTCGAAACCGTGAAGGCGACGATCAACGGCGAAATGCGCGAACTTCCTGACGGAATCACGCTCGCGGGCCTTTTAGAAGACCTCGGTGCGCCGCGTTCGGGCATCGCCGTTGCTCGAAACCAGCAAGTGGTCCGCCGCGCCGAATTCGACACGCAGCAGATCGCCGACGGCGACACGATCGAGATCATCAAGGCCGTCGCAGGCGGATAGGAATCCTATGAACGACACGCTCACCATCGGAAAATATCAGTTCAGTTCTCGCCTTATCCTCGGTACCGGAAAATATCCGTCGATGCAGGTGATGCAGGACGCGCACGCTGCAAGCGGCGCGGAAATGGTCACCGTCGCGATCCGCCGGATCAATCTCGACGATCCGACCGGCAAGACGATGCTCGATTACATCGATCGCAACAAGCTTCGCATTTTGCCGAATACGGCCGGTTGCTACAGCGCGAAGGACGCCGTGCTAACCGCACAACTGGCGCGCGAGCTGCTCGAAACCGATTTGATCAAGCTCGAAGTAATCGGCGATCCGCAGACGCTGCATCCCGACGCCCGCGAAACGTTGGCCGCTGCGGAGCAACTGATCGCCGATGGATTTACCGTGCTGCCGTACATCGGCGACGATCCCGTCGTCTGCAAACAATTGGAAGAGCTTGGATGTGCTGCGGTGATGCCGCTCGCCGCGCCGATCGGCAGCGGCCTCGGCGTCTGCAATCCCTACACAATTCGCATCATCAAAGAACGCGCCAACGTGCCGGTCATCGTCGATGCGGGCGTCGGTACGGCGTCCGACGCGGCGATTGCCATGGAACTCGGCGTCGACGCGCTGCTGATGAATACCGGCATTGCTGCGGCGAAGGATCCGATACTTATGGCGCATGCCATGAAGAACGCGGTCGTTGCGGGCCGTCAAGCGTTTCTCGCGGGCCGCATGGAGAAGCGTCTCTACGCGAACGCATCGAGCCCGATGCAAAACCTCATCTCGACGACCCAGAGCGGAATGTAATGAAGGAGATCAGCGTACAGGACCTCGCCCGCTGGCGGAGCGAGGGAAAAGATTTCGTGTTGCTGGACGTACGCGAGCCGGATGAAGTCGCCGCCGCCGTCTTACCTGACAGCTTAGTGATTTCGATGCGCGAGGTTCCCGCGCGCATTGATGAGCTGCCGCAAGACAAGCCTATCGCCGTCTTGTGCCACCACGGCGGCAGAAGCGAGCGCGTCGCGCAGTTTCTCGTCGCGCGCGGCTTCGTCGACGTCAGCAACGTCGACGGCGGCATCGACGCGTATGCCGTTGCGGTCGATTCGTCGATTCCGCGCTACTGAGCGAGTACCGGTTCACCAATGACGGCGCGATAGCGTTCCAGTTCTAACGACGTGTACGCTTGAGCGCCGAGCGCGCAGAGGTGTTCGAGTACGGCGATTTCATCTGGATCGAGTTGCGTGCCGTCGTGGTGAATTCCGTAGACGGCGAATGCCCGCAGAACTGCACCCTCAAAGAGTGGAATCGCTAACGCCGGGATCGTGCCGCCATGCCGGAAGCGTTCGGCGACGTGTTTGCGAAGGTCGCTGATAGCTCGTAAAAACGATCAATGCGCGCAGAGCTGCCATACGCGCGTATTCCGCGCCGAAGGCGGTTACTCTTGTCGCACTAACGCGGCGAACCAATGGAACGCGTCGTGTAGCGGCCGCTGCTCGTGGGCCCAACGGCCTACGACATCGTCGACGCGTTCCTCCCGAAGTGATTCGATGCGCCACGGTGCGTGCAGCAAACGGCGAAGTGACATTTCATCAAAGAACGCGTGAGGCACGCCGCGCTCGTCGCCCTCGGTGGGCGCGTACACTCGCGTTGCGATCCGTGTGCCTCGGCCGTATCGTGCATCCCGCACGGATCCGAACGTCACAAAGAACGGTGCACCGGGCTCAAGCCGTTTCAGCACGCGCTCGAGCATCAGCGAAATCGAGTGCGGCGTGCCGTGCAGAAATGAATGCGTGCTCAACGCAGCCGCGGCAATCTCATCGCTATCGAGGTCGACGACACGGAACCCGGCGGTTTCCAGTGCGCGCGTATTGCGTCCGCTGCCGCGACCGATTTCGAGAACCGCGGCGCCGGGACGATCGCGCAGACGATCGATCAGCTCGAGTGCGAGCGGATGCGGCGGGCGAGGCGAAGGCTGCGGCGAATCTGACGGCATCTATGGCGACCGAGACGCTCATTATCGTCGTCGGAGGCGACTACCTTGCGTATGAGATCTGCCGGGAGATCTTAAAGACCGCAGGGCAGCGCGTTGCGCTCGTGTGGAAGCACGACGAAGAGCGGGCTGCGCGTCTTCTAACGCAGACTTCCGCCCAACTGGCGCGCGACTATCCGCATACGTTCAAGCACTACAACCTCGATCCGGCGGATACGTCGTCGCTGCAGCAGGCGGGTCTCGAGCCGCCCAATGCCTCCCCGAATCAACCGAATTTCTGCATCGTCGCGGTCTCTCAGGACGACCGGTTGAACTTGCGCGTCTCGCTGCTGGCGCGCGATATCAACGAGCGCGTCCGCGTGACGATCCGGCAATTCAATCCCGTGCTCGGTCACAAAATCCAAGAAGGCTTGAAGTACAATTGCACGGCGATTTCGCCCGCCGCGCATGCTGCTGCAACGTACGCCGCGTCAGCCGTAGACCGGTCCTGTTTCTACGCGCTGCCGTTTCCGACGCTCGAACTCTTTGTCGCGCGCAGGTCGCGTTCGAAGAGCCGGCGTGAGGAAGAAGAGCTTGAACCGCACGAGCACGAGGGCGGCCTGTTCGGATTCGCGGAACGCACCGCCGCTGAGTTCGGCATCGCGGGCATGACGATCGACGAAGCGGAAACGCGCCTGCGCGCGCGCATCGTTTCGGTCGACGGAAAGACACCGTACCTGTGCCACGGCGAAGAGTCGCACGCCGACGAGACGATTCTTTACGATAAACTCGACGAAGGCATGCGTGTCGTCGTCTTCGGTCCGGTGGCGCACGTCAAAAAATCGTGGCCGGCGGGCGAGCATAGCCGCGGTATGGATTGGCGGACGCGCTTGAAAGGCAGTTGGCGCGAAATGCGCCTCGGCGTCGTGCGCAGCGAGCCCATCCTTCGTTCCGTGTTTCTCGGCGGACTGATTCTCTACGTCTGTTTCTCGATCTACTTCATGTGGATGTTGAAGCTCAATCCGATCGCGGCGTTCTATTTCGTGTTGACCACGATGACAACCGTCGGATACGGCGATATCACGCCGTGTAAAGACTGCACGGCGGCGCATTTGCCGCCCGGCGAGGTCCTATCGGTTCTCATAGCAATGCTTACCATGCTCGCCGGTATCGTGATCTTCGCGGTCTTCACCGCGACGATGACCTCTGCGTTGAACGCAGCGCTCTTGCGACGAACGCGCGGCATCCGGCCGATTCATCGCGTCGGGCACGTGATCGTCTGTGGTGCGGGCAACGTCGGTTCGCTCGTCATCGAGTACCTTCGCGAACTCGGCGAAGACGTCGTCGTCGTCGAGAAAAACCCGGACGCAATTTTGATCGAGCTCGCGCGCGACCGGAAAGTCGATCTGCTGACGGGCGACGCGACGAATGACGAAACGATCATGTTCTGCAATCCCGAACACGCGAAAGCGCTCGTCGGCGTGACGAACTCCGACACGTCGAATCTCGAAGTCGCGCTCGGCGCGCGTACGCGAACGCGCGAACGCGGCGGCCGCGATATGCATACCGTATTGCGCATCGACGACCTCGCTTTCGGTGCCTCGATAAAACGGCACTTCGCCATCGACTCGTTCTCGACAACGGAGCTGACCGCGCCGACGATCGCCGGGCTCGCGCGCTTCGAAAGTACGCGCGGCCGGTTCGCGATCTTTCCGAATTGCGAATTCACGCGTACGTTTCAGCTCGCCGAACGCTTTCAAGGGCCCGAAAACTCCCCGCCGCCCGCCCCGCCGGAGCGGCCGGGATACAAAGTACGCTGGGTCCCGCTCTACGTCTGGCGCGAACAAGGGCCCGGCAAGGGGGTTGCGGTCCCGGTACACAAGTTTGAAAGAGACGTACGTCCAGGGGACCGCCTCTTGTTTATGGTCCCGCTGGACCAGTTTACGCAGTAATTGGGAGATACACGTGTTAGCTGAAGGTGATACATTGCCGAAGCTGACGTTGCTCGATGATGAGGGGAATCGTGTTTCGACGCACGATCTTCTCGGCAAGGGCGATCTGGTGTTGTGGTTCTATCCGAAAGACGACACACCAGGTTGAACCAGCGAGGGCACGCAGTTTACCGATCTGTCTGCCGAATTCAAAAAGAAGAAGGCGACGATCGTGGGCGTTAGCCGCGATTCGGTCGAATCGCACCAAAAGTTCAAAAAGAAGTTCGGGTTCCCATTCATGTTGCTCGCAGATACGGATTCGAAACTGTGCGACGCAATGGGAGTCATCGTAGAGAAGAACATGTACGGGAAGATGACCAAAGGAGTGGCCCGTTCCACGTTCTTGATCGATTCGAAGGGCACGATCGTCAAGGTCTGGCCGAAGGTCAAGGTCGATGGACACGGTGAGGAGGTTCTCGCATCGCTACCGTAATGGCGGCGTCGATGCGCGTTCGTGTCGTGGGATCGAGCGCATCGGTCCCACGACCCGGTCGTGCCTGCAGCTGCCATTTGATCCGCACGCGCGAGGCGAACGTGCTCCTCGATATGGGTTCGGGCGCGCTTGCCAATCTGCGCGAGGTGATGGATTACCCCGACCTCGACGCGATCGTGATCTCGCATATGCACGCTGATCACTTTCTCGATTTGATCCCGCTGCGCTACGGCTTGAAGTATGGCCCGCTGCTGCGCGACGGCCGGATGCCGCTCTGGCTGCCGCCGGGCGGTGAAGCGCAGCTGCGCGCGCTCGCAGCGACGTTTCACCCCGAAGGCTCGAACGATTTTCTCGACGAGGTATTCGAGGTTTCCGAGTACGATCCGAACGGCGAACTCTACGTCGGCAATCTCGCCATCAGTTTTGCCAAAACCGTCCACTACATCGACGCGTTCGCGATCCGCGTGGAACGTGACGGCGCAAGCGTCTGCTATTCGAGCGACACTGCGCCGTGCGAGGCCGTCGAAGAACTCGCGCACGGCTGCAATCTGTTTCTCTGCGAAGCCGCGCTCGGTCTGTCGAACGAGGCCGGCCCGATTCGCGGTCATCTCTCCGCCGTTGAAGCCGGCGAAATGGCGCAACGCGCCGGCGCGCGCCGTCTCGTCTTGACCCACTACGGCACCGAATTCGCCCCCGGCGAACTCGAAGACGCCGCCCGCAGCGTCTACCACGGCCCCTGCGCCATCGCCGACGACGGAACCGAACTGACGATCTAGCCCCGCCGTGTCATCCTGAACGGAGCGCAGCGCAGTTGAAGGATCGCCTCAATTCAAAAGCCCGCATGTAATGATGCGCGCTTTTTGTGCGTAACGATCCTTCGACTCCGCGCCTTCGGCGCTGCGCTCAGGACGACACGGGGCGGCTAGTTTTCTGTTTTTGCTTGACCGCGCGGGAGCGAGAACTGGATTAGCGCGCGTATTGGTGCGAGACCGCGGCTGACGACTGCGCACGGCGTTACGCGCAGGCCCAGTTCTTCCAACCGTGCTTTCGCGGCGAGAAGCTCGCGGCCGGACGTCACGACGTCTTCCAGCAGCAAGACGTGTTGCCCGGGTTCGAATGGGCCTTCGACGTACTCGTTGGCGAAGGCGCCGTAAGCTTTCGGGCTTTTTCGGACGGCGATCATCGGGATGCCCGAGAGCTGCGAAACGGCGGTGGCAATCACGACGCCGCCGAGTTCTGTGCCGGCGATGAGATCGGGATTGACGTCCGTAAGCAGCGGAACGAACATGCGCGCGATGCGGCGCAACACGTGCGGATCGGAAAAGAGGCGGAATTTATCGATGTAGTAATCGCTGCGCACGCCGCCCGAGAGGATGTATTCGCCTCGGGTGAGCGCGCGCTCCACGATCATCTTTTTGAGCCAGATGAGTTCCGGAAGCGGACCTGTCGGTTGACCGGGGTGACCTAGATGCTCCATTGATACGCGTTCCACGACTCCACGACGGGATTGGGATCGAAGTTTTTAAGGTCCGGGTTGATCGCTTCCGCTTGCCGTCGGTACCAGAAGTAGATTTGCGGAGCGTCCGTAGCTTGCAACTGTTGAATCTGCGCATAGGCCTTCTTACGCGTGGCCTGATCGTAGTTCGTCAGCGCTTGCGCCTGCGCGGCATCCATTTTCGCCGAGCAGTACCGCGAGTAATTGTATCCACCGGGGGGCTTATTCTTGCACATCAGCTGGGACGAATCATCCGGGTCGACCCCGGCAAACCAGCCCGCCAATCCGAGATCGAACTTGCCTGATTGAAGAATGCCGAGCGGCGCCGGAGCGAATAGTGTGGCGCCGTCAAAGTACTTGATCTGGACGTCGATGCCCGCTTGGTGCAAGTCGTTTTGGATGAGCACGGAGGCTTTTCGCCGGGTGACGTTGCTCACGTTCGTGACGAGAAGAAGCGAAAGTCTTTGCCCGTTTTTCGTCATGATATGGTCGGCGCCGAGCGCGTACCCTGCGGACTCCAGGAGCGCCTTGGCCTTCTGAACGTCGTGGGGGAACATCGTGACGTTCGGGTTGTACGCCCACATCCAATTCGGAATGTCTTCCGTCGCGATCGTTTGCTGACCGAATGTGAGCGTGTCGAGCATTCCCTTCTTGTCGATCGCATACTTGATCGCCTGACGGACGCGAACGTCGTCGAGCGGAGGATGCGACGTGTTGAGCTGCATGTACTCGTACCCGTTCACGTCGTTGTACCGCGTGGCAACGTCGGGCATCGTTTTGAGCGCGGGATAGGTCGAGTATGACGGCTGGAACATCCAGTCGATCTCATGCGTCCGAAGGAGATTGAGCGACGTGTTTTCGTCGGGGACGATGCGGATCGTGATTTGCTTCATACCCGGCGTGCCTTGGAAGTACTTCGGATTGGCAACGAGTGTAATGTGGTCGCCTTTGACCCATTCGGCGAGTTTGTACGGTCCCGAACCGATCGGCTCGTTGTTGAACGGAATCTGATTCACGTTCGGGTACTTCGCGAGAATGTGCGCCGGTGCGACATCGACGGGACTGTCGCTCGGACCGAAAAATTCGCTCACGATCGGCGCAAATTTTTCTTTGAGATGGACGACGACCGTCGTATCGTTGGGCGTGTCGACGGACGATACTTCATCGAAACCGTGACGCGAAACGACGTTGTTGTTGTCGTTCATCATTGCTTGCCACGAGAACTTGACGTCCTTGCTCGTGAGCGGCGCGCCGTCACTCCAGGTCACGCCGTTTCTCAGATGATACGTGACCGTTAAGCCGTCTTTGCTGATACCGCCGTTTTCGGTGGTCGGAACCGTTGTCGCGAGGATGGGTACCAAATTGCCTTTAGGATCGGCGCTGATGAGCGGATCGAAGATGAGCTCGTCGACCATCCCGTCCGTGGTATTAGATGCCAGCAGCGTATTGAGATTCTTCGGTTCGCTTTGAATCGCGACCCGGAGAATGCCCGGCTTCGTCCATGAGTGCTCGCCGCCGCCTGCGGTCGTAGAAGAAACCTTTGAACAGCCGGAAACGAGCGCGGCTAGAGCCGCGAAAGCAAGGAGTCTTTTCACCCCCTCTTTTTAGCGGCTCGTTAGACGGCGGCCTTCGGTCCCACCCGATTTCCTGGAACCGGGTCGTAGCGTTCGTGGCGGGCGCTGTACGTGCCCAAGCCTTGCGTGGCCGTGCGCAACTCGGTGATGTAGCGCGAAAGTTCGACCTGCGGTACGTCCGCTTCCACGACGTCGAAGCCGGTGCGATCGGCGGGATTCATGCCAAGAATCTGTCCGCGCTTTCCGGTGAGCTGCTGGATGACCGTCGACGTGTATGCCGTGGGCACCGTCACCGTCACGCGTGAGACGGGCTCGAGGACGACCGGATGGCACTTCGGCAGTGCGTCGCGAACGCCCATGCCGGCGGCTGTTTTGAACGACTGTTCGCTCGAATCGACGTCGTGATATTGACCGTCGTAGAGCGTCACGTGAATGTCCGTCACCGGATATCCGCTCGGCCCGTGCATCAGCGCCTCGCGGACGCCCTTCTCGACGGCCGGAATGAATTGTCTAGGAACGACGCCGCCGACGATTTTCTCGTCGAACGTGACGCCGTTGCCGCGTTCGCGCGGCTCGAAGCGCAGCCATACGTCGCCGAATTGCCCGTGACCGCCCGTTTGGTGCTTGTATCGCGAGTGAAGCTCCGTCCCGCTCGTGATGGTCTCTTGGTACGGAATTTGAGGCGCGGCCATATCCACTTCGACTTTATATTTGCGCGCGAGACGTTCGACGGCGATCGTCACGTGTTGTTCGCCGCTGCCGAGCAACAGAAACTCGTTCGTGATATCGGCGCGAGCCAAGCGCAGCGCGGGATCTTCATCGACGATGCGCGCGAGCATCTGAAAGATCTTCGCTTCGTCGATGCGCTCTTTCGGTTTGATCGCCATCGCGAAGCACGGCTCCGAGAGCGGCACGCGCGGAAGAAGAACTTTGTGTCCGTTGCTCGTGAGCGTATCGCCGGTCTTTACCGGCTCCAATCGTGCGATTGCAACAATCGACCCGGGACCGGCTTCGGTAATTGCTTCTTGCTTTTTCCCTTGCAAACGATAGAGACCGCCCGAGCGGACCTTTTCGTCATTTGCCGAGATGTCGGTCAGTGTTGCATCGGATTTGATCGTGCCGGAAAGCACGCGCACGACGGAAAGTTTGCCGGATTGCGGGTGAATCATCGTCTTGATCACACGCGCGACGACCGGACCGCCTGGATCCGGCGGGATGGTACGCCCTTCGGCATCGACCTGCTGCGCTTGGGCGGGGGATGGGAACCATTTTTCCATCGCGCGCACCAGCGCGCCCAATCCCGCGCCGGTTGCTGCCGATGCGACGAGCACCGGTACGATTTGATCGTGCGCGCATTCATCGCAGAGATCGCGTGCGACCTCGTCATACGGCGGTTCGACGCCTTCGAGTAGTTCTTCCATGAGATGGTCGTCGAAGTCGGCCATTGCTTCGAGGAGTTCCGTGTGCGCGCTCTTGACGCGATCGAGAATCTCGCCGGGAACGGCGGAGCCGGTTTCGCCGTCGCCGGAAAACGCGTGCGCTTGCATGTCGGCGAGATCGACGTACCCCGCGAATCCGCTCGATTTATCGTTCGCTTTTGATTTATCGACGATCGGCCACTGCTCGGCGACGACGTGCCGGCCGTACAGCGCCTGCAGTGCTTCGAGTGTTCCCTCGAAATCCGCGCCGGGCCGGTCCATCTTGTTGATGACGAAACAGTGCGGCGTCTTTCGGGTTTCGAGATAGTCCACGAGCGTTTGCGTGTGCGAAGCGCGCGACGGATCGGCATCGACGACGATGACGGCTGCATCGACGCCGGCGAGTACCAGCTTCGTCTCTTCGAAGAAGTCGATGAAGCCCGGACAATCGACGATTGTTACGTCGATCGGTCCGCACCCGCAATGCGCAAATCCGACGGTAGTCGATTGCGCGTGCGAGACGTCCTCGGGTTCGTGATCGGTGACGGTGGTGCCGTCGGCAATCGAACCGCGACGGCTAATCGCGCCGCATTGCGCGAGCACAGCCTCCACGAGAGTGGTTTTGCCCGCATGATGCGGGCCCACAAAAGCGATATTGCGTTGGCGATCGATGTCATTCGCCACAGCTACCACTCTCCTTACGGGGAGCCTGAGCTCCTCAACGTTTCTTAGTTGTAGATTTTTTCTTCGTCGTCCCTTTGCTAGACGGCTTCGATGACTTTTTCACCGACTTTGCGGTCGATGCAGATTTTTTCGCGACGGTTTTCTTTGCGGTTGTTTTTGCCGCGGGTTTCGCCGCACTCTTTTTCGCTTTAACGGCTGGCTTCGCGGCGAGCTTCTTCGGTGCCGCTTTCTTGCTTGTCGCTTTCTTTGCAGCAGGCGCAGCTTTCTTCGCTGCAACCTTCTTTGCGGGCGCGGCCTTCTTCGCGCTCACTTTCTTAGCGGGCGCAGCTTTCGTCGCGTTGGATGTTTTCTTTGCCGCGGGTTTCTTTTCGGCGGGCGCCTTCTTCTCGGCAACGGCCTTCTTTACGGGCGCAGCCGGCGGTTTTACCGTACTCTTCGTGTCCTTCGCTTTCGCTGAGGACGCCGCTGATTCGGCGCTGCGTTTTGACGACGATGACGATGCTTTTGCCGGCTCCTCCTCGACAGCGGCGGGTTTCTTCGTCGTGCGCGCAGGACTGCTTGCGCGCTTCTTCGGACCAACGTCACGCGACGTCTTAGAAGCCGCCGGTTCTCGCGGAGCTT